>Ga0209187_1000204_pt1 | contig 129919 bp, 102 predicted proteins | sample BantaG_FD_187430 | JGI IMG/M metagenome (GOLD analysis project Ga0209187, IMG submission 187430) | Marine algal microbial communities from Bantry Bay, Ireland - BantryBay_4 metaG (SPAdes) (version 2) | ecosystem: Host-associated > Algae > Red algae > Unclassified | place: Bantry Bay, Ireland...
ATATTGGTGCAGATGAAATAACATTAACCGGCAACTCCGGTACTAACTCACAATGGGTTGTAACTGATGACCAAGGCAATATCCTTGGCTTACCTCCTACTTTCTCCGCAGTCGATTTTGACGGTGCTGGAGCTGGAGCTTGCCTAGTGTGGCACTTAAGCTTCGAGGATGGATTGACCGGTGCTGAAATGGGTATGAATGCCAATGACCTACAAGGTTGCTTTAGCCTCTCTAATCCGATCACTGTAAATAGAAACCAACCTGAAGGCGGTACTCTAGAAGGTGGACCTTTCACTTTCTGCGCAGGTGACGGCGTAGCGGATAATATTGGTGCAGATGAAATAACATTAACCGGCAACTCCGGTACTAACTCACAATGGGTTGTAACTGATGACCAAGGCAATATCCTAGGCCTACCTCCTACTTTCTCCGCAGTCGATTTTGACGGTGCTGGAGCTGGGGCTTGCCTATTGTGGCACTTAAGCTTCGAGGATGGATTGACCGGTGCTGAGATGGGTATGAATGCTAATGATCTACAAGGTTGCTTTAGCCTTTCTAATCCGATCACTGTAAATAGAAATCAACCTGAAGGAGGTATCCTAGAAGGTGGACCTTTCACTTTCTGCGCAGGTGACGGCGTAGCGGATAATATTGGTGCAGATGAAATAATATTAACCGGAAACTCTGGTACCAACTCACAATGGGTTGTGACTGATGACCAAGGCAATATCCTAGGCTTACCTCCTACTTTCTCCGCAGTCGATTTTGATGGTGCAGGAGCTGGGGCTTGCCTAGTGTGGCACTTAAGCTTCGAGGATGGATTGACGGGTGCTGAGATGGGTATGAATGCTAATGATCTACAAGGTTGCTTTAGCCTCTCTAATCCGATCACTGTAAACAGAAATACTGGAGATGATTGCGAAAGTGATACTGGTATCGGTATCGCAATAATAAATGAAGTAACTGGTGATGGTAAAATTGAGATTACCAATATTGGAGATGTTGATATTGACATCTCATCTTATTGGATATGCAACTTTCCTAGCTATGAAAGAATTAATAGTTTAAGCATAGATTGTGGAGATGACTTGATTCTTTCTCCAGGAGAATTTGTCACTGTGATTGCCAACAATGTGCCAGTCAGCGGATCTGATGGCGAGATGGGACTTTATACTACTAACAGTTTTGGCAGCAGTACAGCACTGATCAGTTATGTAGAATGGGGAAGCACAGGACATAGAAGAGCTAGCGTAGCCATGAATGCTAATATTTGGGACGGTACTGCAGCTCCAGCTTTTGCCGGTGACATGTCTCTATCTTACGATGGTGATGGAATAAGTGGCTCAGACTGGACAGAGAAAGACCCAAGTGTATGCAGTGATAATCTAGTTGGTTTAGAAGATAATGCATTAGCATTCACGATCTCTCCTAATCCCTCAAGTGGACGGATAAACTTAGATTTTGTATCTGTACCTGGTAATGATTTAGAAGTCAAGATATTTGATAATTATGGCAAGCAAGTGCATAGCTCTTATCATGACAGAACAGACAATTTGGGTATTGATTTGAATGATGTTATCGGTGGAATTTACTACGTCAAAATAAAATCAAGCTACACAACAAAAGTACAAAGAGTCATTTTAGTTAAGCAATAATGTCTTTCACCGTGCATATAATTAAATTCAGGTGGAGTAAATTGAGAGTCGACTATAGTCGGCTCTCAAACTCTTTTTAGATATGAATAGAACAGCTCTTATCATCGAGGATGATCCTCAACTTGCAGAACTCATTCAGTTACAGTTGAGTGATATCAATTTTAAATCCAGTATTTGCTATGATGGGATTAGTGGTTTGCAAGAAGGCAAAAATGCCAATTACAATATAATTCTGCTGGACCTCATGCTTCCTGGCCTGGATGGATTAGAGATTTGTAAAAGTCTACGTCAAGATGGAATTAAAACACCGATCATTATGCTAACATCAAAGTCGGAAGAGATTGATAAAGTTATAGGCTTAGAAAGTGGTGCTGATGACTATATTACAAAACCATTTAGTGTAAGAGAATTACAAGCCCGAGTGAAGGCGATTATAAGAAGAAGTAGAACTGATAATGAAAATTCTAACACTAAAAAAGACTTACTTTCCTTCACAGGCCTCATAATTGATACAGACAAACGTACTGCCACTAAAAACAAAGTTAGAGTAGACTTGACCCAAAAAGAATTTGAGTTATTAACTATTCTTGCTAGCTCTCCGGGAAAAAGTTTTAGTAGACAAGATTTACTTAATCTGGTTTGGGGTTATGAATTTCAAGGGTTAGAGCACACTGTAAATTCTCATATAAATAGAATAAGAGCCAAGATCGAAAACGACATGGCAAAACCAAATTATGTCCTGACCACTTGGGGATATGGATATCGATTTAACGAAAATATTTAAACTTGAAGAACCCACTTTTTCTAAAACTATCAGCAGGCTTACTGTTACTTCTTTTAATCATTGGCAGCATAGTAGGCTATATAAGCATGTATACAACCCAGTGTTTTTATGATGAAGCGAATCAAAAATTAAATAAAGATCTCGCAAAGTTTACAGTCGACGAGGTAAAAACATTTACTGATGAAGGGGAGATCAACTCTGCGGAGATCATGAAGCTAATGCACTCAATGATGGCGATTAATCCTGATGTAGAAGTATATCTACTTGACAAAGTCGGGGCTGTATTAAAACACGTAGCATTAGGTGACGACAAAGTAGTAGTGAGAAAAAAGGTAGATATGGGACCTATAAAAGAGTTTCTCGCGAGCAATGGAGATCTGCATCTTGATGGGGACGATCCAAGAAGTGAAACGGAGAAAAAAATATTTTCTGCGGCCCCAATCTATAAAGATGGTGAAATAGCTGCCTACTACTATATCATTCTCTCTAGCCAAGAACGACAAGCAGCATTAAGTGATGTTGTCAATAAGTATGTCCTTAGCATAAGTGGTAAACTCATTTTAATTTGCCTGTTTGCTTCCTTACTGATAGGCCTTTTGTACATATGGAGTCTTACAAAATCTTTGAGCCCTATACTGAGTACAATGGAAGAATTTAGAAAAGGAAACTATAAAGCACGAATTCCCAATGGATCCAATGACTTTAATGAGCTTGCGTTGACTTATAATAAAATGGCTGGAGAAATAGAATCCAGCTTTACAAAAATTCAATCTATAGACAATTTTAGAAAAGAATTAATCGCCAACATTTCTCATGATCTAAGAACACCAATCTCCGTAATCAGAGGGTATGCAGAAATGCTAAGCTTAAAAAAAGATCAATTAACAGAGGAAGAACAATTAAAATACTTGAATAATATTGGCGAAAGCACAAAACGAGTTACAGGACTTATGAATCAATTGCTGGAGCTTTCAAAGCTAGAGAACAATCAAATTAAATTACAAAAAGAACCCTTTTCATTGTCTGAACTTGTTAGTGATATGGTATCACGTTTCCACGTTTTATTACACGAAAAAAATGTTAAGTTCAATTTTAAGATTGATGAAAATCTCCCTTTAGCATATGGAGACATTTCTCTTGTAGAAAGAGTTATTCAAAACCTAGTAGACAACGCAATTAAGTATTCCCCAAATAATAGTGAAATTATTATTGGCCTGAGCAAATCAAAAAATGGCATAATTTTCAATATAAAAGATCAAGGCAAAGGTATAAATCCAAAAAATATTAATAAAATATTTGAGCGATATGCTACCTCTAATGAAGTTAATAGAGAGGATAAAAGTTTTGGATTAGGGTTAGCTATTTCTAAGAAAATACTCGAATTGCATGACTCAACTATAGCGGTATCGAGTAAGCTAAATATAGGTACTACATTTAGCTTTCAACTAAAAACGAATATTGCGTGATAGATAGTTAAATTAGGATTTTAATTTTTCTAGCATCTCCCCCATCTTCTCATGGATCTTATGGACTGCCTTAAGCGGTCTTACCATCACCTTAAAGCTAATAATGAGACCACTATCATCTAACTCTATGATATCTACCCCTTCTACAGATATATCATCTATAATGCATGAGAACTCTAATACCCCATGTAGACCATCTATAATCTTTTTATTATAAACAAATTGATCCTTCAGTGACTCCCCTGCACCCATAAGGTAAAGCTTAGTAATATGCTTGCCACGTTGGGGCGTGTGAACAACAGGCGAGTAAAAGACTACCTCATCATGTAGCAGATTACCCAATTTATCGCTATTACTGGTGGTCACAGCATCATGCCATTTCTCCAAGAAAGTATTAAATATCTTACTCACAATATTAATTGATTGAATTATCTAGTAGTCAAATATAATTTCTCTATAGTAGTCAAAGGTTAATTTATAGCATAAGTACAAAAATTACCATCTAAGCCTCGATTATTTATCTAGCGGCTTACAAATTTGTTGCTTGCTCAAACATAAATGATAAAAACAGTCCTGAAATTTAAAAACATAATTATATTCAACTAAAACAAAGGCATACTAATGAGAATTCTTCTTGCAGTAGATACAGATCGGAATATTGGTCACCTAACAAGTAGACTCACTAAGATACTGAATCTCTTTGATGAGGATCTATTTTATATTGATATACTCCATATCTATAGAAAGCCGGAAGCTGATGCTCCACACCTCTCTAATGTCATGCAGTCAATTTGGGAAGATGAAGAAAAAGTCAAAATATCTTTTCTTAAAAATTGTCAGGCGAAAGTAGAAAAATTGCTTACAAAGCAGCTGCATAAATCTGCTTTGGTCAACTCTTATCTCTTAAAAGGTATTTTCTTTAAAGAATTTAAGACTCACCTTAAAAGTAACAGCTATGAGTTAATCGTTTTATTGCCGGGTAAGAAGGACAATCTAGAATTACTACTAATGGGAAGAAATATCAACAAGCTGATAGCTAAGATCGATACTCCCATATTGATACTTCCTAAAGAAAAAAGCTTTAAGCACAAGAGTACCTGCTTTATCGGAATGCTAGAAAGTTGCAAAAAGGATCACTCCTATTTTAAAAAAATTAAGGTTATTAAAAAGGTAAAGAAGGAAGCTTTAAAATATTTACATATAGGAAAAGAACCAGACAAAGATCTTGAAAATCTCGAGATAGCATCCTACGCTGACAAGACAAAAGGTTTTGAGCATTATCATAATAATAGAAGACAAAACCATATCTACGTAATGAATCATAAGCCTAGAAAGGGCTTAGAAAAATGGCTTAAGTCTAGTTTTACAAGAAACCTGCTTACAAAAAATGACACACTTTTAATGATAATTTGAATATATTACTTCTAGTTTTTAATCAGCTAAACTGGTAATATGCGACTTCTCTTAAACTTGGTTGTTTTATTTTTTTTCTCTACGATCTTATCTGCTCAGGATGCTTACTTAGATAACCTTTTTGATGAGTTAAGAAACACCTACAATATAACTGGTGGTGAGCTTGTGATGCAAGAGTCTGAATCGCAGAATGCAACTGCAACAACTACCTATGGCAATATCAGCTACGCGCTGGTTGACAATGATGAAAATCCATTTAAACAATACCATAGCATACAAGTAAATGGAGAAGCGACTAATCCATGGGAATCAGGTCTTAACCAGAGAAATGCAAATGCTATAAAAAGAAATGATAATGTATTGGTCGCTTTTTGGATTAGAGGAAGCTCAAACGATATAACTTCAAAGGTTAACTTCTTTGTAGAAAACTCAACCACCTTTGAAAAGGAGATGCTCCTAACTCTAGAGTTAAAGGAAGAATGGACTCAATATTTGATTCCATTCAGTTCACTGGGAACCTACAACAAAGATCAATTAGCTGTCGGACTTCATCTTGCCTATGGCGTCCAAACAGTAGAATATGCGGGTATTACTTTAATCAATTATAAGGATAATTATACCCTACAAGACTTGCCTGCGAAACAAGGAGACGGGCCATATGACGGTTTTGCAGATGATGCACCATGGCGAGCTGAAGCGGAAGCAAGGATAGATCAATATCGTAAAGCAGATATGGAAGTACAGTTTACGGATCTAGGAGGTGCACCATTAAAGGGTGTGAAAATAAGGGTCAGAATGAAAAAGCATGAATTTGAATTTGGTACTGCAGTCAATGCATCACTATTTGCAAATAATGGAAATCATAATAATACGTATGAAAGGATGTTAACCGATTTAGATGGAAATGGAAATGGTTTTAACACAGTTGTATTTGAAAATTCTCTGAAGTGGAGAGCTTGGGAGGGAGACTGGCCTACCGACAAAGAAGGAAAAATAAAAGCAATAAATTACTTAGCAAGCAGGGATATCACTATGAGAGGCCACAACCTACTTTGGCCAGGATGGCAGGTGATGCCAAACTATATGGAATCAAATAAAAACGATGCAGACTACCTTGTAGATAAAATAAAAACTCACATAAATAACCTATTAGCCAACCCTGATATCGCTAATAATATCAAAGATTGGGATGTGATAAATGAAATAGCTACTAATAGAGATATAGAAGATGCATTAAAAGGAAAAAGTGGATATGAGACCGGTAGAGAAATCTATGCAGAGGTATTCAAACAAGTTAAAGATATCGACCCAGAGATTATCACCTATTTAAACGATTATGTCACAATAGGTTCTAATAGGAATGAAGGCATTCTGTACGAGGAGTATAAGAAATTCATAAGAGAAATATATGCTGCAGGAGGTGAGATTGACGGTATAGGATTTCAAGCTCACATCGGTGGATCCCCTACAGCACCAGAGAAAGTATATAATATCCTTGAAGACTTCTATCAAGAATTTGGTACAGAGGCAAAAATCACAGAATATGATACAGACCCAATCGTGTCAGGAGATCTAGGTCGAAAATATATGGAAGATTTTCTAACAATTATACTCTCTCATCAGAGTGTAAAAGGATTTCTTATGTGGGGATTTTGGGACGGAGCACACTGGAAACAAAATGCGCCTATGTTTAATAGAGATTGGACTATAAAACCCGCAGGTGAGGCATTTATCAAAAAGGTATTTGATGATTGGTGGGTAGATGAAACTATAATTACTGATGAAGAAGGCTACATAGATCTAAGAGCATTTAAGGGTGAATATGAGTTCTATCTCGAAGAAGCAGATGAAACTTTTGAATTACAATTACAGATTGATACTGCAATTACCATGGTATCTAATCTTATCATATCAACATCAGAAGTAGAGTTTGAGAATGAATTCTCCTTATTCCCTAATCCAGCAAATGATATTATAAATATATCTAACAAATCACGACAGGCATTTGCCACTGAGGTCATTGATCAATTAGGTAGAGTATTAGTGCGAGGTAGTCAATCAAAAAGCCATCAATTGGATATTAGCAACTTAAATCCTGGCAACTACTATATCAGAATCACTATAGATGGAGATTCCTATGTAAAAAAGATATTTAAAAATTGATACTCAGATTCTATACATTTGCATCTCTTAATTAATTGCAATCATGAAGTATAGAAAACTAGGAACAACAGAAGAGGAAGTAAGTGTAATATGCTTAGGTACTATGACCTGGGGCGAACAAAACAGTGAGGCTGAAGGCCATGAACAGATGTCATATGCCCTCGATCAAGGAGTAAATTTCTTTGATACAGCAGAGCTATATGCCGTCCCTGCTAGAGCGGAGACCTCTGGTAAAACTGAAGAAATCATAGGCACATGGTTTAAAAAGACAGGCAATAGAGATAAAGTATTCCTCGCATCAAAAATCGCTGGTCCAGGACCATACACAGAGCACATCAGAAAATCATCAGAGTACAGCCCTCAATCTATACGAGAGGCAGTTGATGGTAGCTTAAAACGATTGCAAACAGATAGGATTGACTTGTATCAAATCCACTGGCCGGCTAGAGCAACAAACTTTTTCGGTAAGCGAGGATATTATCACCATGACGGGTGGGAAGATAACTTTGGTATGATCCTAGAGACATTGCAAGAGATAATTAAATCGGGCAAAGTAAGATATATAGGCATCTCCAATGAGACTCCATGGGGCTTCATGACCTACCTCAAACACTCAGCAGCAAAAGGACTACCAAGAATTGTCAGTGTCCAAAACCCATACAGCCTATTAAACAGATTGTATGAGGTCGGTATGGCAGAAATGTCTATAAGAGAAAAGGCTGGTCTACTCGCATACTCGCCTATGGCATTCGGAAGATTAAGCGGAAAATATATTGAAGGAAAAGACGATGCTAATAGCAGAATAAATAAATTTAGTAGAATGAGTAGGTATAACAGTGCAAACTCTCTCAGCGCCACTCAAAAATATTACGATATAGCTAAAGAAAATGGATGGTCACTCGCTCAGATGTCATTAGCATGGGTCAACCAACAAAAATTCTTGACTAGTAATATAATTGGCGCTTCAAGTTTAGATCAACTCAAAGAAAACATCAAGAGTATCGATATCGAAATTCCAAAGGAAGTAGTTAAAAAAATTAATGCAGTACATGAAGAACACCCTGATCCTGCACCTTAAGATTTCATTAAGAACATATATTTAGTTTTGATTATAACTTTAATGAAAATCACATTGACATGAAAAATCTGGGCTTTCTAATTTTGATTTCATTCTTGCTTGCTAGTTGTGGCGATGATCTCCCAACCTTTGATAATACTCTACAGCTTGACGGTAGCAATGCTACTGCTCCTACACTAAATGCTGGAGACTATGAGACAGCAGCTTATTTTTCTGCAGGTATCATGGAAGACAAAGTAGATCGTCAATTAAGAGAAGTAGAGTTTTATCTCTATAATGAACCTGCCTCCCTCGAAGTAGTGGTATATGGCGAAGGCAGTGTCTCAAGGCCTGGTAGTGAGTTATACAGGGTTGCCATCACCTCCAACCTTAGAGAAAACAAATGGAATACTCATGTACTATCACAACCATTAACGCTAGATGGTAATCCAATATGGATAAGTGTAAAGTTCACTTCGGACATTGCCGAGCAAATTATAGGTTGTGATGCAGGGCCAAAAGTAAATGGCGGTGATCAATTATTTAGCAGCAATGATGGTGGCTGGACTACCTACCAATCAATATCTGGAGAAAGTATAAACTGGAATGTGCGAGGAGACCTTGTACCTCAATAAATAATTTGTAGTAAGCACCTTTCTTTGAATAACTTATAAAGTTAAAGTGCAACTTAAGCTTACCTTACTGATCTATAAGATGTCTTTCTTCCAATAAAAAAAGAAATTAGCCCAACTATCTTCCATCTAGGTATATCTAAGTGTTGTAATTATAGTTGATATATAATACCTTCCCTATCAGCATTAATCTGATAATCTAATACAGGCATTTAGTACAGCACCTAGTCTTATTATGAAGCAAATAGTTTTTTACATTTTGCTATTCCAATTTGTTAGCTCTGCTAGCTATAGCCAAACAAATGAAGGGACAAACTTTTGGTTAGGATTTATGGAACATATCAATCCTAGCACAAACAGTAAGGTAGTAATGATCACTTCAAAACAAAGCACTGAGGGTACCGTCAGTATTCCAGGTCTTGGATTTGCATCCTCATTTGCAGTAGAAGCAAATCAAGTTGTCATTTTAGAGATGCCCAGTGATAGTGAATTTTTAGGATCTGAGTCGGTTAAGAATATCGGGATCAATGTCACAAGTATTCTGCCCGTATCTGTATATATACACCAATACAATAGTGCGAGATCTGAAGCTACAGTGGTACTACCTGTTGAATCGGTGTCCGACTCTTATTATGTAATGAGTTATTCTGGAATCGGATCTTCGTTTGTAGGAGATGGTTTTTCAGAGTTTTTGATTATTGCAAATGAGGATGAAACATCGATAACCTATAGACTCTCTGGAAATACACAAGGGGGCAATATCGCTGGACAAACCGAACAGATTATGCTCGACAAAGGAGAGGCCTATCAAGTGAGAGGAGCGCTCACAACTACCGACTTAACCGGTACATTCTTAGCAGGAGATAAACCTTTTTCTTTATTTGCAGGGGCATCTTTTGCGGCAGTCCCGCGCAACTGCAGCTCATATGATAATCTTCTTGAGCAAATGGCCCCAATTGATACCTGGGGTAACAGGTTTGTAAGTGTTCCTACTAATGAATCTGATTATGATGTGTTTAGAATATTAGCATCTGAGAATGGCACTACAGCAAATGTACATAGCCCTACGGGTACAGTCACACCGATAACTTTAGATGCAGGACAGTTCTTTGAATACACTTCTTTTGAAGCTACTTATATAGAGTCTGACAAACCTATTATGGTTGCCCAGTATCTTATTGGCCAAAGCTGCACTTCTCCAGATGATTTGCAAGGAGATCCCTCTATGCTGCTCCTCAACTCAGTAGAACAGATCAGGGATACCGTAACACTTTTTAATTCCAGCTTTCAAAATATAGAATCTCAATACATCAATATTATATGTAGAACCGATGATATAGATATCGTCACTATGGATGGTTCACTAATACAATCAGAGTTAGGCTTTCAGTTTACGAGTGTTGGTCCTGATTTAGAATTTTCATTTGTGAGAATACCCACAACGCGAGGCGCACATACAATCATAGATCCAGGCTGTGGAGTAATAGCAAGTGCTTATGGATATGGAGAGCGGGAGACATATGCCTATAGTGGTGGCGCAAGTTTCTCTAAGATCAATGCCAATCAATTGCCTGAAGGTGGGTGTCGAGGCATTGAGGTTCTATTTAGTTCTGGATTACCTCCTGAGCGATATGAACTAGAGTGGGATATCGGAGATGGACAAGCAAAGAGGACTGATGATAATTTTACTCATACTTATAAAACACTAGGCGACTTTCCTTCACAGTTAATCATCTATGACAAGTGCTTTGACGAAAGAGATACCCTTACCCGAGACATGATTATTACTCTAAGGCAGGCAGTAGATGCTATAAGTGAAATAGAACTGTGCGAGGATGAACCAATAAATTTTGAAGTAACAGACAGCGGTATAGATATTCCACAAGGAGGCAGAGTAAGTTTTGAGTGGTCTGGTCCTTTAGAGTATTTTGCTGAGGAACAATATCCTGTGATCGGTGAAGCTAAGCCTAATATGTCTGGAAGCTATCAAGTTATTGGTATAGTCTCTGGTTGTGCTACATTTCCAGATTCGACAGAGATAATTGTAAATCCAACACCTCTGCATGATCTAGGGGAAAATACTACTTACTGCCTAAAGACCAATAGGATTCCAATTATTGATGGTGGTGATTATGATTCCTATTTCTGGAGCAATGGTGATACCAATCGATTTGTAGATGCAGATAATGAAGGACTATTGACCCTTGAGTTTATAGACAATAATGGATGTATAGGCCTTGACAGTATTTTCATCATTGCCCAGTGTCCTACTCAGATTTATATGGCAAATGTATTTTCACCTGATAGTAATAATGGTGGTGAAAACGAATATTTCGGTGTATTAGGAGATGATATCATTACGTTTAACCTTAGTATTTTTGATCGATGGGGTAATGTGGTTTTTAATACTTCTGACATAGATATACTTTGGGATGGGACGAGTCGCGGCAACCCCGTAGCGCAAGGGAATTATTCCTGGAAACTGCTATACGAAGGCTTTAGAGAAGATGGCTCAACATTTCAAGAAACAACGACAGGATCTTTACTACTTTTAAGAAATTGATGAGATATCTACTTAGGCTAATATTATTACTTCCGTTATTGATCAGCTATTTGACTAGTGGTGCACAGTCTAATGAAGGAACAGAATTTTGGTTTGGCTTCATGGAGCATCATGACGAGAGAATCAATAATAAAGTAGTCATGATAACTTCCAAAACCAATACCTCGGGTGTAGTCACTGTCCCCGGCTTAACTTTTAGCCAAGCTTTCACAGTAGCAGCAGGAGAGGTAGAGATCATCACACTACCTACAGAGACAGAAACTTTTGGGTCTCACGTAATTACCAATAACTCGGTCAAGGTAGAATCTAATCTCCCAATATCAGTCTATATCCATCAGTACTATGCTAATCATGCAGAAGCAACTTTAGTACTGCCAGTCTCTACCATCGGATCAAAATATTATACGCTTAGTTATAATGGTTATTTTATTAAAAATCGTCACTGGCCGAGTCAATTCTTAATAGTAGCCAGCCAAGATGATACTACCATCAAAGGAACGCTCTCCTCAGATTCTGAAAACGGTGGTAATGCAGGTTCTACCTTTGATGTAACACTTGATGCCGGAGAAACTTACCAAGTGCTAGGACGTAACCCCGATGACGATCTATCAGGTAGCTATCTCACTAGTGACAAAAACTTCTCGGTCTTCTGCGGGTCAAAATATACTGCGCTCAGTTGCTTAAGAGGTGGTAGAGATAATTTATTAGAGCAAGCCTTCCCTATCGAAACCTGGGGAGACCGTTTTGTATCTGCACCTTTTCAAGAAGGGATAGAGGATATATTTAGGATTCTCGCAAGTGAAAATAACACAACCATAGAAATACTTAACAATGATGGAACGACAGTAAACTATAATCTAGATGCTGGTGAAATAGTAGAATATAACTCTAGAAAATACGCTTACATCACAACAAGTAAACCAGCACTGATAGCGCAATATATAAACCAACTAGATTGCGGAAATGGTGAGACGGGAGATCCTTCTATGATCTACCTCAATAGTGTCTTGCAGATAAAAGATACTGTAACATTATACAACTCTCCCTTCGAGCTAATCATAGATAACTTTATCAATGTAATAGGCCGTACCGATGATCAAGACAACATACAATTTGATGGAGCCCCTATAGCTGGACAAGCTATCAATTCTGCAACTGTAGGAGTTAATAATGAGTACATATCCTTTACGCTCAAGACGAATGCTGGGTCACATACTATCACTAGCTCTGGATGTGGCGTAATCGCAAAAGCATTTGGGCTGGGTACTTATGAGTCTTATGCCTATAGTGGTGGTGCAAGCTTTAATAGAATTAACGCCTCCCCAATTCCTGATGGTGGCTGCCTTAATGATACAGTATTCTTTGATTCCGGCTTGCCTGAGAAAAGGTTTGACGTGGAGTGGATTTTTGGTTCAGGTGAAATAGTTACCAGTCATTCCTTTGAAAAAATATATGATGCGCTAGGATCGTATCCTGTAACGCTCAAAATATATGATCGATGTTTTGATCTTTTAGAAGAACAAGATAAAGTCCTTGAAATTTCACTAAGACAATCTGTTGATGCAATTCCAGTTGATATATTTTGTGAAGGTGATGAAGTCATATTCAGCGCTACAGATGTAAGTGGAGCAAGCTATGAGTGGATAGGACCTAACGATTATTTCGCAGAAGAAAAAGAGCCAAAAATATCTAATCTTTCAACAAACCAAACTGGCGCTTATCAAGTGATTGGTATAGTATCTGGATGCGCAACCTTCCCGGCAGAAGTAAATTTAGAGGTTGTTGCTAATCCTATTCCTGAGCTAGGGGCCGACAAGGTATTCTGTCCTAAATCAGATATACCGACCATTCTCTTTCCTGGCAGATTTGATAATTATGCCTGGAGTGATGGATCGGCGGATACTACTTTCCTTGTAAGAAATCAAGGAGAAGTAATAGTTAATGTAACAGATATAAATGGATGCATAGGCTCAGATAGCATTAGTCTAATTCAACAGTGTCCTACAGCTATTTATATTCCTAATGTATTCTCACCCGATAGTCGTAATGGAGATATGAATGAAAGTTTTGGTGTACTCGGTGAAGACATAATTAGTCTAGAGCTTATGGTATTTGATAGGTGGGGCAACAGACTATTCAGCACTACCGATGAAAACATACTGTGGGATGGCAGCTCTAATGGTAAGGCCGTATCACAAGGCAACTACTCTTGGATATTAAATCTGGAAGGATATGAAGAAGATGGCAGTACCTTTAAGAAGACTATGAAGGGTAGTATCTTTCTCATAAGATAAACGCATCAAAACCACTTATTCTTCTTCCCCTAAATAGTCGATCACAGGTTTTCGTCCTTCCTTTTTCTTGTAAGGATTGAGTCCCTTCTTAGGCTTTAGTTCTGCACTTTTTGCCTTAAATTCTTTATCAAATGTTTTACCTAATTTCTTGAACTTGTTAAGCTTATCAGCCATGATAATTGTCTAAATAATTTTAATTAAATTATAAAAAAACATTATCTGAAACAAACCTTTTAACCATTAAACATTCTGATATCAATAATTCCATAATAAATAACCACTTATTATCCGACTTCAACTTGCTCATTCTCCAATAAAAAATGGGGCGCCAATTATATCTTAAATCGACTGCCCCACATTTGTTTTATATCAAGCAAAAAATTCTAATCTGCATCTAATGCCTGCTCAATCTTATGTCTCAGAAAAGATCGATGAGCCTTAGTTTCTAACTGCTTACCTTTATTTTTTTTCATCATACCATCTATAGTTTCTAACTGATGAAAAATAGCAGACTTGGTTATCTGATCATATGAGCCTTTAGAGAGACCATTTATTAATCCATCTACATAGGTCTGTTGTAGATTTTGTCTGGCAGGATTCACATTCCCACCTAGATCTGCACTGAAGATTCCGGTCGTCACGTCTCCTAGCATGGCGACTACTGAGTAAGCATTTCCGTACTGACGACTATTGTTTAATCTATTCAGCGTGTTAGGATGCATGATGTGTGATAGTAACATTCGCTGGTACGATCCTATCTGTTGTAAAATCTTAGGATCCTCTGTACCTCCCCAGTGATTCCATCCACGGCGTTGATGTTGCAGATGAGTATACACATCTTTAGATACCGCAAAGGCTTCTGGGCTAAATCCGTATTTATTGATTACATCTACAGCTCTCTTTTGTTGCTGATAACTTACTGGCGTATAGGGTTGACTATCTGTTTTCTGACCATGCATATTTCGATCGATCTCTACTCCCCCGATATACTTAACAGTCGATCTCAGTTGGCTTGCCTGATTCCATAGTAACCTATAGTAACCATTTCTAAATTCCTGATAGCTATCACCATCATCTACCATCCTCTCCATCAGGTTAGTCATAGCATTCTGACAAAGCGATATGCGATCTGTCGAATACTTTATTGCATCGCTACTTAAGTCCCACGCATTGATCCTGGGATCTATACCTGCACTTGAGGAAAACATAGCATCTGCATCATTAGCAAATCGTAATTGATCCTCACTAGATCTGCTGAGTATTTTTTCTAATCTAGCTTTTTCTATTTGCTCATCGCTAGCTGCTTCTGAGTAGGCATAAGTTATTGCCCAGTGATCGTAAGGCCCTGGCACTACCGATTGGAAATTACCTTGTTTACTTTTATCAACAGAAAGATTCATAGGGTTATAGTCCATAACAGAGCTGGTCATACCTTTTGCTTCTGTAAGTGTACGATCGTGGACTTGCTCTGCATCCCAAAGATGACTAGAGATATAATTATGTGCTAAGCCCAAAGTATGCCCAACCTCATGTAGTAGTAATTCTATAAGTGTCTCACGCTCCATTCTACCCACTTCTCTATCATCGAAGTCTTGCAACTTGGCAATTGTCTTACCCATAGCGATTTTATGTATCGCTCCTTCATTAGCTTGACAAAAATGACGTGAGTGTTGATTAGGATGTAGTATTGCTTCTTCTTCATCTCCTTGAATCATCTCTTCAAGTGTCCGCGTATCAAGATCATAGACCGCATTCTCCGTAGGTACCCCACGGATGAAGGTGTAGTCTAACATGATATCTGCCCCAAGTATTTGGCCTGTGCGAGGATTAACAAAACTAGGTCCCCATGCACTACCCGTATAAGGTGCTGCTGTCCAGCGTAATACATTATATCTTAAGTCACCTGCATCCCAATCAGCATCATCAGGCTGTTGCTTCACTACTACTGCATTTTTGAATCCTGCACTCTCATAAGCAAGATTCCACCGCTCTACAGCGTCCTTGATAATTGGGCGTATCTCTACAGGAGTTGTATTCTCCATCCAAAAGGTGATTGGCTCTACGGGTTCAGAAATTGCTGCACCAGGGTTTTTCTTAACCAAGTGCCACCTGTGTATCATATCCCGATAAGGTGTAGGATCTGTAGTAGTCTGATCAGTGACCTCCGTTACAAAATGCCCTACTCGAGGATCTTCATAGCGAGGCTTATAATCATTCTTTGGTAACTCTATCAGATTATGTTGTACCTGTATCGTATTAAATCGAGCATCGGTGATTGTAGATAAACCAAAATTAGTAGGACTTCTATTTTCATATACTAAGTCAACAATAACATCCGTATTCTGAGGATAATTTTTAACGGCATGTACCTTTGATTTATCCTTACTCATTCCACCTTTCTTATATGGGTTTTTGGGGCCTTTGCCTGGAGGCGAACTGTAAGATAATTGTGCTAGTGCTTCTGATAGAAATAAACCATCTGCACTAATTAAGAAAGTATCTCTAGACTTACTCATCGCCACAACCTTCTCCATATGAAACAAAGGTTCAGTAATATTTGCACTAGAAGCATTTGCTAGTGCACTCTCTGGATCAAAATAGTAATTCAAATTTTGCTCTAGAAATTCGATCCTGTCATAGTACTTTTTTATTTTAAAAATACTTTCCCATCCATAAGATCCTTTAACCCATCCTGCATTAGCAGATCCATTTTCTACATGAAAGAAATGAAGAAACTCCTTATCTAATTGGTCAGCACGGACTTCCATAAAAATGTTACCCTTAGCTGTATCTTGATAGATAGGAAACAAGCCATCTATCTTTTTACAGCTTTTCGTCGCATCGCCGATAGTCTTAGTATCATCTTTTTTTTGTTCATCACCATCCTTACTTTTGGCAGTAGTGTCTTTTTTTGCTTGAGCTATTACCGAAGTAGCACTGCAAAAGAACAAAGGGATTAACAATAGAATTATTAATTTTTTCATTTAGTTAGGTGTTTTAATTAGTTGACATTAATATTTAGTACTCAGTTTTTTATAAAAGGTTTCACTTGACTTTATAGCACTTATAACTTTATAGTGGCATCATGATAATTCTCATACATTTAATTCCTACACAATTTGTTTACAACTTAGATCAAAATCCTGTATAAGCTTGTGTGGCTAACACTAGCTTAAAACTAAGCCTCTTTTTTACTCCTACTCTCCTTCAAATGTTACGCCCGTTAGTGCTACGAAGGTGAGCATACCCATCTTGTCATTTGACTTTGGGTTATAGACAAAGTATAGTTTCTCTGATTTACCACTCAGGTCTTTATTAAGCTTGACTGATATAGCGCCTTGCTCAGAATCTTTTGGCGGCACAGCCATTTTACCTTTCCCTACCATCTCTCCCTCAGGAGATCCTAATCTTACTTCCATTTCGATAGGTACATCTGGTGGGCTTTGCCAACCAGCGCCTACAGTTAAATTTTTAACGCCACTCAGATCAATTTGCTCTAGTGCAAAATGACCACCACCCTTCGGAATAATGAGCAGGTTCATTCCACTAAATTCTACAGGATTAAATTCACTTATATCAGTTGCCTCTGTGAGAGATACTGTATTACTAGACAAGGCTATTCGCTTAACACCTTTTAGTGCTGTAGCCCCGGGTGCACCTTGGTCCATGTATGAAGCAGTGACCACCATTGTTTTGCCTTGTGTATTTTCCTTGGGTATAATCTCTCCTGAAGGTGGTAGGCTTTCGTTTCCACTTTTAGCAAGTGAAAGGATATAGGCTACTATCTTTTCTGCATCAGCCCCAGCTACTGTAGGATTAGCAGGCATCGCAACATCTCCCCACACTCCATTCCCACCACCTACGATTTTTCCCGTTAGATAATTAACCGCATCTGCCTGACCTGAATATTTAGCAGCTACATCAACATAGGTAGGTCCTATTGATTTTTCATTTCGCTTATGACAAGTCTTACAAGTATTAGACATCACGAGACCTTCCCCTTCTTCAGCCGGCGATAATTGCTGATGGCCAAGAGTCAACGAAGCCTCATCAAAACCTTCCATATAGTCAACTGTCACAAAAATACTTGATGGATCTATTCCGACAGCATCATCTTCAGCATCTGTTACTTTCACTTTATAGTTGACTGGCACCCCAGGTATAAAAAATGATGAATTACCACCCTCAAGTACTATTTCTACCTCAGGTCGTGCATTACCAGATACTATCGGGAGTATCTTACTTTCTACTTTCATCTTTTTAGCATCTAGTACTGTCACAGAAGCATTGTAAGAACCAGCATCGGCATAGGTATACTCTATACTTGGGTCTTCAGTCTCTTGAGTATTTCCATCTCCAAAATCCCATACGTAAGTAAGAGCATCTTCTTCTGCATCCGTCGCCTCCGCTGATAATCTTACGGTAAGAGGTGCATTACCTGATGACTTATCGATATTAAAATTTTGAAGGGTCGGCGGAAGATTATCAGCATTATACTTTACATATCCTAATGCAGAATCATCATTAGCTGAGAACCATCCAGATCCATACTCTAGCAAGTACAATCGACCATCAGGTCCCATCTCCATATCTATTAGGTTAGCCACTTCTATATCAGATGCAAACGGTTCTATTCTATCAACGGTCCCATCTTCTCTGAAGGTTACTGCTTTCATCCAACCTCTCATCCAGTCGTAGACAAATACTTTACCATCGTAATAAGCTGGCAATTGGCTTTCTCCTACCACAAGATCTTTATAGAATGTAGGGCCTGCCATTGCATTTCTACCTCCACTAGTTACTCCATCAAACTTTTTTGATTCTCCATAGTCGTAATATAAATAAGCTGGCTTAGCCGGAGGCAATTTCGTAAGTCCAGTGTTATTTTTAGAGTCATTAATGGGAGCTGCGGGGTCAAATTGCTTTCCAGTTTCTCCATTGCCATAATCATAATCATAGTAAGCACTGTTATCACCGATGAATAATGGCCACCCGTAATTACCAGCTTCGCGAGCTACATTATGCTCATCATAACCTCTAGGTCCTCTTTTCTCAAAATCGTCTTCTCGAGCATCAGGGCCTACATCACCCCAATATACCCACCCATGCTTAGGGTCTACAGAGATACGGTATGGATTACGATGGCCCATTGTAAATATCTCTGGTCTTGTCTTCGCCGTTCCTACAGGAAATAAGTTGCCTTCAGGAATATCATAACTCCCATCTTCCTGGACTTTGATTCTTAATATTTTTCCTCTTAGATCATTTGTATTACCTGAAGATCTTCTGGCATCATACTGCTTCTTCCCTGGTAGATCATTAAGTGGCGCATAACCATTATTAACATAGGTAGCGTCTGGCTCGTCAAAGGGCGTAGAATTATCACCAGTAGAAAGATAGAGTAAACCGCCTGGCCCAAATGCTATAGAGCCTCCAGTATGACAGCATATCTCACGATCACTTGCGACATCGAGTATCACTTGCTCTGTCTCCATTTTTAACTCATCATCTTCAAACTTAAATCTTGACAATCTATTAACCCACTCATCTCCTGTCGGGCTATAAAAAGTGTATAGCCAATTATTCTCTGCAAAATTAGGATCTGCCTGTAATCCCATAAATCCTTCCTCGGCATTTACATTTTTGACAGTCGTAGTAGCATATACATCTAGAGAGCCCGCTTCCTGCATCTTCTCTGCTCCTTCTTTGTAGAGTAACAATCCTCCTCTTCTCTGCGCCACTAGGATATCACCATTAGGTAGAATAGTCATCTCTGTAGGCTCATAAAATTCTCCTACCGATAATGGAATTTTTGTAAATCTAACGGGATCAGAAGGTAGACTCACTGTCGCCTTAGAATAGTCTAACTTTTGATTATCCCCTACTGCATATTTGATGCCTGCAAATAGATGACTTAAAAATTTGGAATCTGCATATGCTTCTTCTGTGTGTCCAAGTGCAGTATAAAATGCTCTTCCTCCATCATAATTATGATACCATGCCATAGGATGTGTATCTCCATTCTCACCACCTTCGTAACTACTTTCGTCCACACTCATAATCACATTAATATTCTCATTTATATTTTTAAAATTATAAAGCTCATCGGTAGTGATCCATTCTGCTTCTAGTGCAGCAGAACAAGCCTCACAGGTGTGATCACTTACATTAAACTTTGCTTCTTGGATAGTAGGGTGAGATTTAAAATATGCTCCTACCAACTCACCGTACCATGACCATCCGTACTCTGTATCTGTAGCTGCATGTACCCCTACAAAACCACCTCCTGCCTGGATGAATCTTTGAAAAGCTACTTCCTCATAAAAATTTAAAACATCACCAGTCGTATTCAAGAAAACAACTGTAGAGTATTGCTGTAAATTTTCATCATTAAACTTTGCTCCATTGGATGTAGTATCTACTTCCATTCCATTTTCTGCAGCAAGCTTTTCGATAGCGGCGATCCCTGTGGGAATAGAGCTATGCACAAAACCTGCAGTCTTATAAAACACTAATAACTTAGCTGGGCCCGAACGACCACCACAGTTTATAAATATTGCACACACGAAAATTGCGATGATTGATCTGATAAGATTAGTCATATAGAATTAAAGTTTAAATAATGTCAAATTTTGAAAGTAGAAGATAAGCTATCACTACTTAATTTGCTATAGCCCCAAAGAAAATAATGCTAGAAAGATAACTCTATGAAGTTTTCCAAATTTAATTCTTGGAATTATAGTGATTACGTTTCTTTTTCATTGATCTCACGTTCCATTAAATAATAGTTTTGTACTAAGCTATGTACTCGCCAACCTTTCAACCCAAATCCGGTTAGCATAGCTTCATCGTCATCACAAGATTTTTGTACGCCTTTACTTAATGATGCATCGGTTTTTAGGTACTTGTATTCATACTTTTTCATAGCTTAAATTATATTATTAACTGGTCAGAACAAAAGGTAATAGATTATATAAACAATGAGAACCATTATCGATTAAAGCACCAAAAATTAAGCTGTACATGTAGTTTCAAGAGGTTTTGTGATGGCGAGGCGCAAGATGAGCCTTAGAGAATTTTCAGAAAAAGTAGAAATAATAACGTCCACTCACTTTATCTTCAAAAAAGAAAAGCTAAAGCAGCACGGTTTTCTGCACTAGAAAAAATATGTGTAACTCACGAATGGCACCACGGAGACATCTCAGATTTCAAAAGTAAATAAACGATGTGCCTTTAATTAATTATCTAAGAATCTGTCTCCTGTGCCACTTCTCTTTCTAACAACCAAAAAGGAGACATATAACTATGTACTTTCCATCCATCTAATCCATAACCAGTAAGCATGTTTTCATCTTTATGATATGAGATCTTCATAGTGACACCTTTAAGTTCCGGTTCTTCCCTTTTTACATATTTGTATTCGTACTTTTTCATTTTCCTATTTTTAATAAAAATACAAACTAGCTCAAAATGGATTAGGCTTTTGCATATTGAAACAAATTTAGCTGCTGCTTTAAAGATTAAATTTTGGCTCTAATCCATGAAAAGTCTCAACAGCACTCGGTATAGAAAATAGCTGTTTTCCTTAAAGAGAAAACAAATAATCATCCAAGCCATAAGGAATGGTGCTATTTTTGGTTCCTTATAAGCAAAGAAATAAATCATGGCACAAAAAACGGGACAGACTGCATCATTTATGGTGCGGTTTAATCAAAATATATTTGACGATGAGCAAGGGGAATCTAATGTACAATGGAGAGGACAAATCTCTCATGTACAAGATGGAGATAAGATAAACTTCTCTGAGATCAAAGATGCGCTTAGTTTCATGCAAGAGAAACTAGCTGCATTAACAATCGATGCGACAGGAGATAAGACACCTGAAGAGCAAGAAGGTATTCTGACCAAGAGTTTTGATATGTGGAAAAAGATGACGGCCTCCTATCCTAAATTAATGATGGATGCTATCAAAGATCCTAAAGCACAGATAGCTCAGCTACAAGACCAAATCTCTGGTCAGCTCTCCAACGTAGGCGACGAAATAAGTCAAAAAATAGAAAACACTTCATGGCGAGCTGCTACTAAATCTGATCTTGATAGATTATTAGAAAAAATGGATGGCATGTCAAAAGAAATGGCAAAGCTGAATAAGAAATTTAATAAGCTCAATAAATCTAAGTAGACTAAGAAGATCATTAGATCAATAGACTTTGGATAGCAAACAATTAAATACAGACTTGCAGGAACAGGAAAAAAAACTGCAAGTATTTACACTAGGACAATTTAGTGTTGTACATCCACAAGGTACAATTAGGTCAAAAGACTGGGGGCGAGATAAGACTATTCAGCTATTCCAATTTCTCATCACCACTAGACACCAGCGAGCACTACATAAAGAGCAGATAATCCACAGACTGTGGCCAGAGGCTGATCAAAAATCTGGAGATAGAGATTTTAAAGTAGCAATGCATGGCATCAATAAAGTCATTGAGCCCGACAAAGCCTCCCGCTCAGAAGCTAAGTATATCATCAGACAAGGACTGACTTATCAACTTGTAACTGCAGATATTTGGATAGATTCAGATGCACTAGAATCTTATATTGCTTATGGAAATCAGCAATTAAATAGCGACCCTAAGGTTGCCAAAGAACAGCTCTATAAAGCCATCAATTTGCACAAGGGAAACTACCTACCGAACAGGCTATTCGCCGACTGGTGCGCAGAAGAACGAGAACGCCTACAAGTCCTAACACTAGCAGCTTATATAAGTCTCGCAGAACTTTGCCTAGAAGATAACCCTGTAGAAAGTATCAGACTATCTCAGCAAGCACTTCTGATCGATCACACATGGGAAGATGCTTACAGAATCCAAATGGAAGCATACACCTTAAAAGGTAATCGCCCATTAGCTATCAAAACCTATGCTAAATGTGTCAAAGTCTTACAAAAAGAGTTTGGTATAGAGCCCCTTCCGATCACTAAAAACCTCCTTGCTAGTATCAAAAGCAAATAATTCATACTCCTTATTTTCTATCTATACTATTGGTAATCAATTATTTACGTTTGTGACATTAGATAGGTAACTAGCCTGTAACTCATCTGTAACTCACTAGCAACTACCCTGCTTTACTTTCGTGGTATAATTATTAAAATAATATCAAATAGTATAAAATGGCAACTAAAGTTAAAACTGCAAAAACGTACAGAAAAGAAATCACTAAGAGCGTAGGAGTCATCCACGATGAGATCCTCAATATCTCAGATGAGTTAGTAGAGGGTACAATTACCGCTGCTGGGAAATGGCAAAAACTATGGGCTAAAGCAATCAAGAACAGCGAGCCAATGGTGAGTAAGCAAATGGACATGATGTATGACACTTTAAAAACAGTTAAAGGTCAGATAAAAGTAAGTGGTAAAAGAATTAAAGGACTTGTCACTGACGATGTAGATATGCCTACTTTCAAAGTAGAAAAGACAGCAAAAAAAGTAGCAAAGAAAACTGTAGCAAAAGCGAGAAATACGGCAAAGAAAGCTGTGGCTAAAACTACTGCTAAGATTGCTAACAAATCAAAAAAAACAGTTGCTAATAAAAAAGTAGCGACGCCTACTAAAAGAAAGGCAGCAGCTACAAAGAAAATAAGAAAAGTAACAGCAGATAACTTAAAGTTGATAGAAGGAGTAGGACCGAAATTGGAAACAATTCTGTTGAAAAATGGGATCATCACTTATACTGATCTTTCAAACACAAAAGTAGCTACGCTAAGAGAAATCTTAAAGAAAGCAGGACCAAGATACTTTATGCACAATCCTTCAACATGGGCTAAGCAAGCAAGATTTGCAGCAAAGGGTAAGATGACTGAATTAAAGAAATACCAAGCGACTTTAAACAACAAGAAGAAGTAATAATTATATAAAAAAGAAAATATTTATAAAATGGATATTAAGAATATAAAAATAGAAACTCCGAAAATAGATATCACTGCAGGAGTGAATGCAGCTAAAAAAATAGTCAAAAATACTAATAACATAGCCTTAGATATCACAGAAGATATTGTGGAAGGAACTTTAGCAAGAGGAACAGAATGGCAAAGTATAGCAGAGAAATCTGTAAAGGGAGGCCTTAAGTTAGCTGCTAAACAGCAGGATATGTTTTTTGACACCTTAGAAATTTTTAAAGGAGAGTTTTTGAGAAATAAAGGAAGATTCGGCAAATTGTTTAGCCAAAATTAATCAGGCGACAATTTAATGATACATTTGATAGGCTAGGGAACAAATTTGATCTCTAGCCTATTAATATATATATGAAGAGTAGCTATTAATTTGATAAGTAGAGAGAATGATTTTGAAATAGCACATGAAAACTAAACAGGCAGAATGGGAAAGGAAAGAGTAAAATATGCAGAAAATGATACTGAGCATGCGCAGGGAGAGCGAAAGATTTCAAAGCCTTCATTATTTTGGTTACTAACAGAAACTACAAGAGCATCGATCGAATATGGCTTAAATATTCCTTACAATTTATTTAACCCACACACTGGAACCGGTGATGGACATCCGGTCTTAGTGTTGCCAGGTTTTATGGCATCTGATGTATCTACAAGACCTCTTAGAAGATTTTTATCTAAGTGTGGATATACTTCTTACGGTTGGGAGTTAGGTCGTAATTATGCCCAAGAAAAATTTCTTGATGAGTTGATTATTAGAGTGGAAAAACTCTATCTCGATCACAAACAAAAAATCACATTAATCGGCTGGAGCTTAGGAGGTATCTACGCAAGACAAGTCGCAAAGGAAAGGCCACACTTAATTAGACAGATCATTACTATGGGCTCTCCATTTAAAGCCCTACACAAGCCTAATCATGCTAAGTGGTTACATAAAATACTAACAAACGGACAAGGTACTGATGCTGTCGATCCTAAATTAATGGAAGATATACCGTTACCTGCTCCGGTACCCACAACAGCGATCTATAGCAAACAAGATGGAATCGTCCCATGGAATGCGTGTATTGAGTCTGAAGATGACATCCACCAGAATGTAGAAGTAACTGGTAGCCATCTCGGTTTAGGCGTCAATAATACAGTTCTGGATATAATTGCTGATAGACTAAAATATTCCAAGGAAAATTGGGTACATTATAGTGGTGAAGAAGTCGGAAGTAAAAGCTTCGATATTTGTTCAGCCTAAAACACACCTATGGAATCGATTTCTGGTCTTGATGCGTCATTCTTGTATGCGGAGACACCTACTAGCCCCATGCACATTGGTAGTGTAGCTATCATAGAAGGATCACTAGATTTTAAGACTTTCAAGAAACACTTCGAATCTAAGATCCATCAGATCCCTAGATTCAGGCAGCGATTAGTATCCATTCCTTTTGGAATTGATTACCCTTACTGGGTCGACGATCCTAACTTTAATATCAACTTGCACATACAGCGCATAGCCTTGCCTAAACCGCATGGGTGGCAAGAGCTAAGAAGTATGGCCTCTTCTATTTTTAGTGAGCACTTAGACAGGAGCCGACCACTATGGTCGATGACATTTGTCGAAGGCATCGAGGGTATAGATCAGGTTCCAAAAGGATCTATCGCTCTAATCAGTAAAATACATCATGTAGCCTTAGATGGTCAAGGCGGGGCGAACTTACTCGGGGTATTATTTGAAATGACAAAGAAGTCAAGTGCTCTCAAACCACCTAAGCCTTTCAAGGCTAGGCCGCTGCCTAATGAGATACAGCTGATGATGAAAAGCGCAAAAACCTTTACTAGGAAACCATTTAAATTTCCTAAAATCGTCAAGGAAACAATCAGCTCAACTTTAAAAGCAGGATTTATCACAAGGTCACAACTAGTTGATCTACCAACAGCACCATTTACGGCTCCTAAGACTAGCCTTAATGGTATCATCTCTGCTGAGCGTAAATGGAATACGGCAATCATATCACTTGAAAGAGTAAAAGCCCTTAAAAACATAATGGGTACTACAGTCAATGACGTAATTCTAGCTATTTGCTCTAGTGCACTGCGCAAATATTTTATAGATAAAGACAGCCTACCAAAAAAATCTCTTGTTGCAATGGTACCAGTATCAACCAGAGCACAAATGGACAATGGAGGGCAGACGGGAAACAAATTATCAATGATGCTTGTGCAACTCGCTACTGGTGTCGAAGACAATATAGAGCGACTAGAAACAATACATGCCAATGCTAATAGGGGTAAAACCTATCAAGGTGCTATGGGAGCCAAAGCACTTATTAATCTAGCAGAGACTGTACCTTTTGGAGTAGCAAATCAAGCAGCAAGGATCTACTCCAGATTTAATCTAGCGAAGATGCATAAGCCAGTTTTTAATGTTACTATCACTAATGTTCCTGGCCCGCCTGTACCACTCTATTGTCAGGGACACAAACTACACTCAATCATGGGTACAGCTCCTATCATAGACGGTATGGGTATGATTATCACCATTTTTAGTTATGACGGAAGCATAACCATAAGCCCGACCTCTGATGCTAACTCTATGCCAGACATGAATACTTTCACTAAGTATATCTTAGAAGCGGCTAATGAGCTAGAAGCTGACATCTTAGCAAAAGGCAAAAAAATAGCAGCCAAAAAGAAAAAGGTTGTAAAAGCGAAAAGTGATAAATTCTTTATGGCTTTCAGAAAACATCTCAAGGCGAATCCCAAATTGATTAAAGCCAATAGTGGCACCTTCCAATTTAAGCTCAAGAAGCCTGCAGGAGAATGGAATCTAAATTTTAATAAATTACCTAGCAGTGTCAGAAAAGGAAGCATATCAAATCCTGATGTGACAGTGACTATTGACGATAAGTATTTAATGAGAATCGCAAAAGGTGATTTAGGTTTTCAGCTAGCCTTTGTACAAGGTCGACTTAAGATAGATGGGGACCATAAGAAGGCTATGCGTTTGGCTAAAATCTTTAGTTTATTACCTGCTGATTTGGCTTAAAGCCCTATTAAATCACTTGTGTTCAAACAGACGTGCTCAGCTAGCTAACTTGCTAAAGTCCGCACCACTAGGATCTTGGAAAACACGTAAATCAAACTCAGGAAGCACTGCCAAGATATGATCAAAGATATCTGCTTGAATATTTTCATAATTACCCCAGACTTTATCCTTACTGAATACATAAATCTCTATTGGTAATCCGTGCTCTGTAGGTGCTAGTTGCCTAACTAACAAAGTCATGTCTTTACTGATCATCGAGTGATTGTCTAAATAGGATTTGACATAAGCTCTGAATGTTCCTATGTTAGTCATCCTTACCCCATTCACAAGACTAGCATGGTCCACTTGTTTTTGTTTATTATTCTCATCAAGCTCTTTTTGCTTCTTCTCCACATAACTTGAGATATACTGGATTTTGCTAAACCGTTGTAGCATCTCTTCTGAGCAAAATTTAATGGTATTCATATCAATACTTATCGCTCTCTTAATCCGCCTACCTCCTGCCTCAGACATCCCTCGCCAATTTTTAAATGAATCCGTAATGAGAGCATAAGTTGGTATAGTAGTAATTGTCTTATCCCAGTTTTGTACTTTGACGGTCGTTAATGCTATTTCGATAATATCCCCATCTGCTCCATATTTTGGCATCTCGATCCAATCACCATTGGCTACCATCCGATTAGCTGACAGCTGTATACCTGCTACAAAACCCAATATCGCATCCTTAAAAATGAACATAAGTATTGCAGTCAGCGCACCTAGGCTACTAAATAAGTACATAGGTGTTTTATTTACCAAAATCGAAATAATAAATATTGCGCTTATGAAATAGATGATAATTTTAAAAACTTGAATAAAGCCTTTTATTGGAATCCTATTAGATACTTCATAAGTAGTATAAATAGCCAAAGCGGCATTGAGAAAAGCATCAAGTGCCATTATCCCCATGATGATCATGTAGATCAAAGCAAGTCCAGTAGTCAATGCTATCAACCAATCATAACCTACAAATGGAATGGCTATAGACATATATATAACAATAGCTGGCGCTAGATGAGCAAGACGATTAAAGACTCTCTTCTTGAGGATCATATCATCCCATGTAGTCGCTGTACGACTTATGATAGCTGCCAGCCCCTTCAGAATAAAATGCTTCGCAACTAAATAAGCAATTACACTTAGTACAATAATTAAAAATAGTACTAGGCCACGAGCAAGGATCTCAGCAGTAGATGAATCTAATCCGTAACTTGATATCCAGTCTTTAATAATTTCGAGCATTCTTTTTTGTTAATTTGAATCAGTAATATTTCGACACTTATAATCCCATCTTAACATTTCTAAAGATAGCTCTACACTTGAAGCTTAACTTTGCAAATAAAATAATTGAGGGGGTGCGAAGATACTCAAACCATACAGAGCTAGGCATTAATCAGCTAGCATTGATATTTTTATCATGTTCGTTAATTATTAACTCAAACTTTCAAGAGAGCTGTTGTTTTACTTTTAAGTATGAAAGTGGGAATTCAAATCCACGCTAGTGCTCGACATTATAAAATCAAGGATGATACAGAACGCATTGTTTTTATGAGTAATAGTATAAAGTAACCTATGGTCTTGGATCGAGTCAAATCACTAAGTACTTTAGGGCTTAATCTTACTCTTTTTATTATGTACAACTTTAAGCTCCGACTGGCCTAGTTCGTTCAAAAACAATTTACGTACTTCTTCGACGTGCTTATTTAAATTTTTGAGTTTCCATTTTTTAGTGGAGACTGGAGGTAGTATCGTTACGTTAACAACTGATGGCGATAAGAGTGCTTTGCCTCGAGGCATCACGTCGTGAGCATTTTGTATGACTATAGGTATTAAGGGTACTTTAGCTTGTAGTGCTAGGTGGAAGGCCCCTTTTTTAAACGAGCCTAATTTGTAGTCGTAGCTACGAGTACCCTCTGGTGCTAAGGCTATCGACTTACCAGACTTCAATACTTCGACAGCTGGTTGCATTGCAGAGATTGCTTTTTCTTTATCTGTGCGATCTATAAATATCATTCCTGCCTTTTTGAAAATAAATCCAATAGGCATTTTTTCAATTTCCTTTTTGCCAATCGCTACTACATCACGTTTTAGCAACTTTGCAACTATAAATAAATCTGCATTGCTCTGATGGTTAAACAGAAATATGGCAGGTCTTTTTTCTAGATTTTTCTTCCCTTTAACAGCTAGCTTTATCCCTGCCATCTTAGTACCTAATGTACCGACAGACTCTATCAGAGAATTTACTCCATCATCTGCAGAACTACTGACAAAGCCCTTAATTGCAGCTTTAATAGCAGAAGGTGCAAGGCTTGCAGCAGCAAGCCCGGTCCTAGCCATGTCTTGTATCATCGAGCTTTTAGGTTCGCTAAATCTAAGTATCGGCCAGTCGTTTTGATACGCCAGTGCTGCTAGTTCGTTATCAGGGTTGAGTGGATGCGGATTACCTACTATCTCTAAAAGAGGAAGATCTTCTATACTATCTGTGTAGAAATGACTTTTAGATAGATCAAGATTAAATTCTTCTGCTAATTTCCTACCTGCAATAGCCTTGCCTTCTCCCCAACACGCAGGCTCTATGATCTTACCTGTGAACTTACCATTCTTGACTTTCATCCTTGTACACAAGACGTGATCTATCCCAAGGTCTCTGGCAATGGGATCTACTTGATAAGGAGTGGCAGCAGATATGATTGCTACGGTATGCCCTTGTTCGAGGTGCGCATCAACCAAGGCCCTAGCTTCAGGATAGATGTCTTTAGACAACTTCTCCATATACACTTGCTCCCCTACTTCTATAAATACTCTTTCCTTCACACCCTTGACACCTTTAGCTCCTATCGCTGCTAGTGAAGCGAAGTTCTTATTCCTAGTCGCGTAGATTAATACGCCGCCAAACTGAGCCGCTATTTCACGTGGCTTCATCTTGCCACTCTTCAGTCTCTTTTGGAAAAACTCTTTAGCAGAAAATCCACTGATTAATGATTTATCCAAATCAAAGAACGCTCCGATATGCGCCCCCGCCTCTCCTACTAATACTTCTTGAGTTACGGTCTCTGTCTTAGAACCTGGAACGACTTTTCGCTCCAGCGGCACCTTTTTGCTCGCTCGCTTTTGATTATTTAGGGTGATATCTTGGAGTATCCTGATCCGCAAGGTGAGCTCCTCCATCTGCTTTGCAAATGCCTTTATCGCCTTCTGCTTTTTATTTTTAAGTGTAGGGATGAGGTCTAGGTTTCTTGCCAGCCTGATTCCATTATTTAGGAATGGCTTAGACACAGACTCCATACGATGTATCTTCCCTTGCCAGTGCATCTCCTCTCCAAGAAATATTGCACTCATCAAGATCTCATTGTCATGATACTCCGTCTTAGGTTCCAGCGTCGATAAGGCATAGGCAACTACTCTATAAGCTTCTATATATGTAAATAAGGTCACTTGTGATACTAGAATATCTTGACGATCAAGCAACTCCATGATCCCTGCTTTAGTGCCTTTGAGGGTCTTCTTCCAGTCTTTATCCATATACTCAAAGTCCTGCTCTATTTCATCGCTGAATGATGCTTTGTTAGAGTAGAAAAACTCAAACTTAAAAGTATCTCTCAGCACCATGATCTCATCCCAGAATGCCTTAGTCCGGGACTTCCCTGACACGCCTGCAACCTTTAGTAATGCAAGCTCAATAAATGATCCACAATACAAGTGCTGTACAGCCATATTGGCATAGTAAGTTGCTTGAAGAAAATTCTCCGATACAATGGAGTACTTGCACTTACTACCCGACCCTAGTTGTTTGATTAATGATGATTTAGTTAATAGATTAAGACCTTGCTGCACACTATCTCCTATACCCTTCCCTCTATCTACTAATACATCGGGCTTGTGTATCTCTATGAATTTCATCAGCGCGATGACATCACTTTCTATCGAAGCTTTGTTAAGCGAGTACTTACTGAGTAAGACGATACAGATCAGCGAAGTAGTCGTTAGCGGAGTGATTTGATTTATATGATAGATTAACTCAAAAGCAAGTTTAGGTAACTTATAATCTGCAGAAACGGCACGATCAAAATCATCGGGTAACTCTGCTTGCAGATCTTTTTGTACAGTTACAGGATCACCAAATCGCAAAGATATCTTACCCATATCTTTGTCCATCTTCCTGATATAATCTACAAACCAGCTTAGGCTTTCTTTTTTCTTCTTTTTACCTCTCCCTTCTAAGGTCATCTCTTTGACATCGCTTATTAGGTCATAGACCACAGATACAGGTATGTACTTGACTTCCGTATTGGTATCTTTTTCTGCCTCTGCTATGTACTTGAGTATACCCATCTTAGGCCACACTAACTTGCCTGTCCTAGACCTAGTACCTTCTATCGCCCACATAAAACTCTCTCGCTGAGCTACCAGCTCTGAGATATAACTTCTTAGCACCGTTTTATAGGTGTGATTATCTTTAAAGCTTCTCCTTATAAATATGACGCCATTACCCCTTCCTAATTGCGCTACACCTGGAAATGCCATATTGATCCCAGCAAAAGTATACGGAAGTGGTAAGCCGTGGCGTGCCAGTACTAGCGCTAGCACAACCATATCTATGTATGTCTTATGAGTCATGACAAATGCCACTGGATGCTCCCGCATGATCTTTGCAAGGTTATTGATTTCCTTAGGATTTACATCGATGGCATCTTCGTACCCTCTTAGCATAAAGGTATCAGTGAACTGAAGTCCTAATGGGCTAATGATATCATGGTGCTCAGTGGATAGTTCTTTTAAATAGGCAATTGCATCCTTTTTAACCTCATCAAAAGATTTATTTTCTGATTCAGCGATGCTTGTAAGGGCTTCTATAAATTGAGGATCTTCGAGAAATAAGGACATTTGGAAATTTACTCTTTTTCTGAGTATTATTTTGTACAATACATTTCAAAGATTGTAATACCGGAGGAAAAACCAATAGCAGCTTATTAATATTTAGCCCAATGGTTATACTCCTACCCTGCTCATCCTCAAAATATCTGTGACTATTAAGATAATCTCGATTTGGGATATCTAAAAGATTATCCACCTTTGCCAATACTCGCAATTTGTATTTTGAGAAAGTAAGGTTAGCAGTTACTTCCGTACCCGTGAATACTATGTTTAATCCTCTGATAATAATACACCAGGATTCATAATACACTTTGGATCAAAGGTCTTTTTGACAGACCTCAGGACATCATCATAAATCTTAGAATGCTGTCGCTCGTAAAAAGGTCTATGGTCGCGTCCTACCGCATGATGATGGGTAATCGTACCACCATTGGCAATTAAAGCCTGTGACACTTTGGTCTTGATAGCATCCCATTGCTCTAACTCCTTATCGACAGTACCTGCTGCAATAATCGTATAGTAAGGTGCTGGGCCGTCTGGGTACAAGTGGGTAAATCGGCAGCTAACGTATCCTTTTGCTCCAATATCCGACAACGCTTCTTGAGCAGCCAGATTTACTGATTTATGAAAATTCGGAAAATTTTGCCAGGTAGTGCAAGTCTCAAAAGTCTCTACAATGAAGCCATGCCTGACTAGCTCATCCCTCATATAGGGCGCTTGCAAAAATGATTTTTTCCAAGTATCTGCAGCTTCATTTCTAACAGTAGATTTATTTTCTTTTTCTTTCCATGTACCTCCTTGAGATTTACAAATAGCAAGTGCTGCTACTACTCGTTCCTCAAGTGGTGACTCATAGGACTCAAAACCTAAGATCAGCGTATCTTGACCCGATCCTAGATTATTAAACATCGCCTCAAATGCACTTATCAATCTAGCGTTACTAGGAAAAAGAGCTGACTGAGAAAGTAGTCGACAAGCCTCTACACCACTCTCCCATGAAGGGAAGCTGATTGTATAGGCTTCCTTATACTTAGGAATCTCTTGTACTCTCATCCAGGCCTCCGAGATAATCCCGTAGATTCCTTCTGAGCCCATCACTGCATGATTATCATCTGGCCCTGCTCCTGATCCTGGCAATCGTCGAGTAGAGATAATACCTGATGGACTAACCATCTTTAAACTCTGCACAAAGTCATCTATATGCGTATACATCGTTGCAAAATGTCCTCCCGCATGTGTAGCGATCCAACCTCCAAGTGTCGAAAACTCAAAGCTCTGAGGATAATGCCTTAGGGTGTAACCATGGGGCTTAAGCGATTGCTCTACAGCAGGACCATACATACCTGCTTGGAGTTTGACACATCTACTTTCTCGGTCAACTTCTAAGAGTTGATCAAAGTTTTGCATGTCTACGCTTATACAACCATTATACTCACTATTAAACCTTGGCTCTATCCCACCTACTACACTTGACCCGCCTCCATAAGGAATGATTGCTACATTATAATTACCTGCAAAATCAAATATTTTGATTAGGTCTGCTTCTGAATTAGGAAAAGCTACATAATCGGGTGCATGATCAAACTGACCTCGAATAGCTCTCCACACATCTCTGAATGCTTTCCCATACGTATGATTAACTCTAGCGTATATATCTTCCGTGCAAAATGATCTAAGCTCTTCTGTAATATCAAATTTAGGAGTTGGAATTTTAAATTCACTAAGAGACTTGGGAATGATAGGCTGAGTAGCTTTTACATCTAAGCCCATTTGTAACATACCTATAGTTTTCTCAAGAGCTTTTGTATCTATTTCAAAATCTGTCCTTCCCCAACCCCAGTATTTTCGCTTTTTATCTTTTTGCATGTTGTCAATTTCTATTTTTATGAATGTAGCTAATTCTTTTTTGTTGTTAGCCAATTTAGGTATCAGCTAGTATTCTGAAAATATTAATACTATAATTTGCACCTATTTTGGTAGGGACTCCTGTTATGAGACTTGACTTATTAGTTTTTAGTCCCCAAAAAAATAGTCAAGTGTAACCTTCTAAAAAAAAACGAGTAATACATAGTATATTAAAAAACCTAAACAAATAATTATGAAAAATCTAATCCTGTTAACTACATTCTTTTTGATTTCATCTATTGCTTTCGGGCAAAAAGCTGATACAGAAACAAGAAAGATTGACTCTTTTGATAAGATCAGTGTTAACTCTGTAATCAAGGTTGAACTGTATAAAGGAAATACTGGTGAAATAGAAATTTATACCGAAAATATACCAACTGAAAAGATCAAGAGCACAGTTAAAAACGGGAAGCTCACCCTCAATCTTGAATCAAGAAAGAAAGGCTGGAACGATATCGAGGTAAAAGTAAGAGTACCCTTTGAAAACCTAAGTAAAATAATTGGAAGCACCGCTTCTTCTATCTCATCTGATGAGACGTTAGCATTTGACAATTTTGAAATCTCACTTGGTGAAGCTAGCCAGTGTGATCTTAACATAGAATGCGAAGCCTTAGAAGTAAATCTTAATTCTGCATCAAAGCTACATATTGCAGGTAAGTGTCAAAGGCTAGATGCTAACATAAACTCTGCTGCCACACTCAACGCTTTTAAGCTTAAGGTGAGTGATGCAGATATCATAGCTAACAGTATGGCTAAAGTAAGAGTGAATGTAAAAAACGACTTGCACGTAACTGCTAGTTCAATGTCTAAGGTGTCCTACATGGGAGAGCCTAGTAATCTCCATGAAAACAAATCAAGCATGGCGTCGATCAGGCAGGTAAAGGGCAATATGAAAGAGATAAAGTAAGCGATAGAAAATAAATGGAAGATAGGATTCATTGGGAACAAAAATCAAATAGGTTATTGAGCTTTCTCAATCTTACTCTGTCTATTCACTTAGTAATAGCTCTATTTCCTGTTATTACATTTTTCCTAACCATTTCATTAACCATCTATGGTAATTTAAAATGGTTAGGATTTTTCTTTGCAGTAGCTCTATCTCTTATAGCTTTCTTTATTGCTCGAGAGCAGTTCGAATCTATACTTGTTAGAGCAACTTTAAAGTATTCCATAGATGACTATGGCATCAACTTTCACTATTGGATGGGTAACCAACGAAAGATCTTAATCCCATATGAAAGTATCTTAAAGGTAAGCCCTGTTACACTCCTTGAAGGGAGTACCAATACCTATAAGCTATATTTTCATCTAATTCCAGAAATCAATATTAAGGACTATAGAGTTTTTACAGATGATGAATTCTCTCTAGTCCATTTTGATGAAATCGATGATACTGAATTTGTCCTACAAATTCTGAATGACAAAATATCAGCAACAGAAAATTTTAGAAATACGGACATTGTATTTAACAATTTTGATAGATACAAACTCACTACTTCAAAATTTTCTTTTATCATGAATATACTTGGCATAGGATATTTATGCCTTGGCTTCTATTTATTACTGATCTGTTTTGACCAAAAAATATTTTATCCCAGATCTGAAGTTTACACGATTACTAACACTGAATATATCTACGGCCCAGATGGAAGATCTATTGGACAGAGGGTGTTTACAGATAAAGGTTACACTTTTAATGTGAACAGGGCAGGTGATATTATTGGCAAAAAGGCCTCCATTGATATTAGTCCAGTTTTTGGTGATATTGTAAAGGCTACACTAGATGGCAAACAAATGGATACCGCTAACAAAAATATAGAATATGATGTGAAATGGTCAGGCATGTTTCTGTCAAGTCTGCTTTTATTTTTTTGTAGTGCATATATTATTCACCATGGCGGAGTAATGGCAATGGCTGATACTTCCTTTTTTATCATTTTCCCTTTTGTAGTTTTGTTTATTGTTTATTTTATCTAGTCCAATAGGGATTGTTGATTAATTGATAATAACATTCATTTCCTTGTTTTCGAATATCTATTATCATATCGCTCTTTAGCCAAAAGGAAAGCATTAAATGCATTCACTATACTACCGGTCTTAGATAATTCATTAAAATTTCTTAATTCTTCATTATAATCTTCATCATATATAATTACCGGGAGATCATAGTAAATACCTGAATCAAGGATAATATCTTTTATTTCCTCAGCTCTAAATTCAGGAAAATGAGATCTTAACAATGCTGCTAATCCTGCAACTAATGGAGATGCAATCGACGTTCCATCTGCAAAGCCATACTTATTATTACTTTCTGTTGAATAAATTTCTTCCCCTGGTGCAAATACATCTACATTTCTTCTCCCATAGTTGGAGAAGTAGGCAATTAAGTTCTTATTAGATTCATAAGAACTAGCACCAACTACTATCAGATTATCTATCAATTCGATTTCGTCTCTATTGTCGGTTGGGAAAAATATTTTCTCATCCGTGTCGACGTGATCATTACCTGCTCCTGTCACCAATAAAACATCATGCTTAGCTGCATATTTCATTGCGTCTAGCACCCAATCTTGGTGTAACGAGAATACTTTCCCCCAACTCATATTAATAACTCTTGCGCCGTTATCAACAGCATATCTAATAGCCAAGGCCACATCTTTATCATGCTCATCTCCCATAGCAACCATGACAACTGGCATAATTCGTATGTTGTCCGCAAAACCTTTGGTACCTAAATTATTGTTTCGCTCAGAAGCTATTACACCAGTTACAGCTATGGAATGCTCAAACAAAACTTCACCCCACACTTTGCCATAACCATAGTTTGAGTCTGTCAAATTATTTGGATCATCTCCTAACATAGCTCTATCATTGTGATTCACATCTAAACATATTTTGACTACCCCTTCATACAATTTAGCATAGGACTCCATCTCTTCTAGAGTGTTATTGTACTCAATATTCGACTTCAAAAAGTCTACTTCTTTAATCAGAGTTGAATCAATTATTGAATCAGATAAACTATCTAAGCTCGAAAGATTATAAGCTTCTTTCCCCAAATAATTCTTTACAATACTATCCGCTTGGTAATATTCTATTTTCCAATTCTTAAAATAATCTACTAAGCTTTGATATTCTTCAACATAACCCTCATGTTCTTTTAGGGCTTTCTTATATAAATTAAACTCCTCTAACTCGCTTGCGTTAAGAGCAGAACTATCTCTATTTTCATAGAGTGGACCATAGACTCTTATAATTCGAGATACTTCCATACTTGTAAATTGAACCGTATCATCATCGGAGCTATTAATAAAATCCCAGCCGTTTACATCATCTATGTACCCATTATTATCGTCATCAATTCCGTTGTTCGCTATTTCATCATCATTGGTCCATATTTGATTAATCAAATCTTCATGGTGGATATCAAGCTTAGTGTCTAGGACTGCAACAATGATCGTTTCTCCTTCTCCTTTGATCAAACCCGAGTTATACAGCTTTTCTAAACTGATACCAGGAATGGTGTCCGCTTGATAATCCTTCATATGCCACGCCTTAAGCTCTTCAGCTGAAAGCTTTACCTTTTTAGTGGGATACTTTGACATTGATACTAAGCTTGTATCAACTTGCGCGATACATTCATTTATTACACAAAGAAAAAGTGGGATAATTAAGACTCTTACTAATAATTTAAATAGCATAGGTTCTTTGATTAAGTAAGGATTATCAAGTTAAACTAATCAGAGTAACATCACTATCCTCCTGGCCGATAACTTCTCGTCCTTCTCTTCTCCACATCCTCCCGATAGAAGGGCACATCCTTAAACTTAATATCAGCATAGTCTTGTGCTTGATCATAGAAGTGTGGTGAATCAACATCTCCTGACTGCCCTCCTGCCAATATAGTTTTAGCTTTTACCTTTTCGCCAAACTCTACAACGGCTACAAAACTATTACCTCTTGTACCATAAAGCTTCTTTGTAGAATGATCAGATCGATCACCATAAGCTGCAAGTGCACCCCACCTCCCCGATGCAAGTCCTACAGGGATACTGGGCTTACTATCATCAAATTTATGATCAATATCTGCATTCAATCTTTGGAACCTATTTACTTCTCCCCACTCCATTTTCCAGGTTCCAAAATCTGACTCCAATTGTTCGATGGTCTTCCAAAATATTGCTAGCCTTTCTGATTCTGGAGATGAAGTGCCGAAATAATCCAACCTTTCCATCGATGTTAGACCCGGAGGTACAACTCCATCAGAATTATAGTTAGTCCCATAAAAGTTCGCTAGAGTCATCGCCACAGAATTAACCGAGGTCTTAAAATCCCAGTTACGTAGGATATCAATTGCCTCACTATACTTCTCTTGTTTGACAGGAGATTTCTCATAAGCAGATACTAATCCCGGGATCATTTTTTCAAAAGCTGGGAGAACTGGATCATAAGCCACTTCGATCAATTTATCTAAGGTATAATCTTTTGTTTTGGATAAGAGTCTGATGGCATGCACCCCTCTATGATTCTCTCTATCTATAGACATATACTCGGGATAGTCTTCTCGCTTAGGACTATGCTCAGCCGCAGAGGTGAAGGGTGTAGAATTACAATTCTGAATCCAACCGTTAGGCGGGTTCTTTACTATAATGGCTTCTTTTAATGGGTGTAATCCTTTCCAATCTGTAGCTGGGTTTGTGCCGTCTACAGGTTTTCTAAAATCGAATTGCTCATCTCTTACTGGGATAAAGTTGCCATGATAATAAGCTATGTTTCCTCCTGCATCTGCGTACACCGTATTGTTAGATGAGTTGGTGAGGATGCCCATCATTTCATCAAATTCTGCGATTCCATTTTTCTTTGTTCTGGTATAGGATTGCTCTAGGGCTTTTACTGGCTCCCACATTAAGGCTGTTGCTACCCATTTGCCATCTATCATTTGCGTGATCGGACCATGGTGGGTTCTATACATCGGAAATTCTTTTTCCTTTACGCCCGTCCCATCTCTATATTTTAAGGTAACTTTTAATTTTTCTACCTCTCTTTCTTCTTCTCCATATTTATAAACCAACTTGCCTTCTTTCTCCTCTACTTCTTCTACAAACTCATCTATTACATCAGTATAAGTGGAGGTATGCATCCATCCTGTCTTCTCATTAAATCCTTGGTACACAAAAAACTGCCCCCAAGTCACCGCTCCGTAAGCATTCAACCCTTCCTCACTAGCCATATGCACCTCTCCCCTAAAGTAAAATGAGGTATGTGGATTAATCAGTAGCATCGCGTTGCCGCTTTGTGTAAGAGCGCCTGAAATGGCGAAGCCATTAGAGCCGGCAGGCTCTGCATTCCATTCGGAATGCATCAGGCTGGGGTCGTCCATTTCATTCGCGGACAGCGACGTATTATTTTCATAAAATGCTTTGATCTTTTTGGTAGATACTCGCTCTATATCTCCACCGATTGATCCTTCACTAAAGTACATCGGCATCCATGGTTCGAATCGAGTTAGTAGTTTGGGAGTTACTTCAGGATGGGTGTGCAGGTAATAGTTTACTCCATCCGCAAAAGCATCGCATAACTTCTTTAACCAGACCGGAGCACTTTCATAATTGGCAATAGCTTCTTCTTGGGTCATGAATAGTCTTGCTCTGAGATCACTATAAAGCATTCCTTCTCCCTCTACTTCTGCTAATCTGCCGATCGCCCAGATGTAGTTACGCTCTACCCTATTAAAGTCATCTTCACACTGAGCATATAGTAAGCCAAATACTGCATCTGCATCTGTTTTGCCATAGATATGGGGAACTCCAAAATCGTCTCTGATAATTTCTATGTTCTCTGCTTGCGACTCCCATTTTTTAATCTCTGAATCTATTTGCTGAGTTCGGCAAGCAACAAGTAATAAGCAAACTAAAATAATATAGTATCTCATAAAATTGATCTAGGTTATAACCTCAACTTACTCATATCTAAAGATATTTTAGATAAAAGAACTAAACCAATTTATAGAAAACCAAAAAGAATAATCATTCGAGCTAAATAACCAACAATAAGTAAAGCTTCAAACAGTACATTCATCCCACTATACTGGAATGCTTACTACAACTTAAAAGATCTTATACTTTAGTAGGGTTCCTAACCCGACTATAACCAGCGTTAACAATACTGAACAAATCGAAGCAAAATTAAAATAGCCACTGTGCATAATAGAACCTTCTGTCAAAAGTGTAAACTTAGAATTATCAAACTCTAATTTTACCGAATGTTGATTCTTAGAGTCAAGTATAAACTGTTCTTTACTTACATCTTTTTTATAAACCATTAGTGCACTTTTATTTCTGGGAATATCCATAAAACTTGTATTTATCACTTTGATGGTTGTGATGTTTTTGGGAACATCCGTTAGTTCAAAAACAACACTGGTCTCATGTCCTAGTTTTACGAAACCATTCGAAAGATCTATTCTTTGATCATTGATTTGAAGTAATAAATTCTGCTCAACGTGTCCTATAACTAAACCCTTAAATTCTGCAGGAGTTGCAAAAGCATCATCTCCATACTGAACCTTAACCTCGTGCTCAAAGGCTGTAAGGGCAGATCTAATCTGAACAACCCAATCGCCAGGTGATCGTTCTATTAGCATGGTAGATGAAACATCAGCTTGGTGAGCATTTAATATAATGCTCATCATTGAGAAGCATGTTATTATTATGAATCTAAACATTGTAATATTTTTTAAGCATGATCATAAAAATGATAATCAATATAGCCCAGAAGAAATAGTTGATAAAAATTGTATTGAGCTAATTGGCGTATGCGCCACCTAGGCAATTGATAAAATTATTTGTTCCAGCATAATCCACATGATAGTGGTATCCTCTAATCTCATCATAATGTCCTCGACACTCATCTAAATCAGATGGCTCTTCACCATTAGCATCTAACTGAGCATAGATACCATGTCCATCCATAGCATAGCCGATCATAGGAGCATGACCATCACTCTGAGATATTTCTGTACTTACCCCAGTAGCTGCATGGTAATGATATCCAGCCGCCAAATTGATATGACCACCAGCATCATCGAAAGGAGCTAAGGTATAGGCACCTAGTATGGCGTCTGTAGGAGCAGCAGCATCGAATCTAACGCCATTAAATGCTAAACCTCTTACCGAAGGTGCATCACCTCCCATTCGCCCCATCGCAAAATTTACAGCATTATCCAGCTTAACTGGGGTAATAGGTATTAGATATGTTTGACTAATATCAGTTATATAAGATGGTAGACATTCCACACAAAAATTCTCATACTCTGCACCTACATTCGGATTAGCAGCGTTGGCACAATCATCTTCAGTTTCTGTGGTATAAATATCTCCATTGCTATCATACATTAACCACTTATCATCATTATAGAATGTTGCCATGTTTTGAATGAAGGCACCATCAACATCATATACCTCTCCACCTTCTAACCAGATACCTCCAGCGTCTGCTCCATCAGTAATATTATTAGGGCACCAAGGACCAATCTCATGATCTGTGGGCATACCATTGGTTATGATTTGATAACAGCTTGATGATGTTCCATTAGAAAGGGCGCAGTCTACAATATTTATAGTAAAATTAGACCCATCTGCTAAAAACAAATCTTGATCAACATCTATGACAGTCAAAGATGATCCGGTATCTTCTGTATCAGAGTTATCAGATACAAACCCACTTGGTTGCTCACATGCACTTTGACTTACATCAGGATTTCCTAATCCATCCCCATCAGCATCTTCGTACCATATTGTTTCTGAGCAAGGTCCATCATCTTCTGAGCAAGACTGCAAAATTAGGGAAGCTGTTAATAGCATTGATAAAGCAAATATCGTCTGTTTCATAGTTGTAATATTTTTCATTAACTGTTATGGGATTATAAGTGAGCATGGGCTGCTTTGTACTCTTTATTCTTGTAATATTTTTAGCATAATATTATGCCAACCATTTTGGAGAAGTTTATGGTTGATGGAAAATAGGTCTGTTACTAATAAATTGAAGTCTGTGCAAAAGCATAATCAAGCGAAGAAATGTGTCAATTAAAAATGACATTTAGAAATTCTAAATCACTTATCATGATAAAACCTATAAGACTATGAATACTATCTAAAAAAATGCTCAGTGAGAATCTAGCATTTTGACTATTGTACTATTCCGTATATTGAATCTCTTCGTCTACTAGCTCAAAACATAGAGCAGCTCTCTTAAGTCCAAATATTCTACCCTCTCGAGCTTCATAATTGGCATAGAGATTACCGTTTTTTCTAAAGGCTTGTTGAAGGCCTTCTTCCTTACCATACTGCAAATTCAAAACTTTATAAAGTTCACCAGTATTATACCATTGCTTTTGGATACCGTGAGCTTTGCCTAATTGATAATTATAACGAGTTAATAAAATATGTATCGAATCCATAGACCAAGATTTCTTTACTCCATGCAACTTACCCTGATGATAATTAGATAAAAACTTTGTGTGACCATCAGGATACCAATCAACACACTCATTTTGTTTTTTCCCATTTAATATTCCAAACTTTTGAGCCAGCTTACCATCTCTAAAATAGCTGAGCGCATAACCCGAAAATCGAACACCATCTAAGGTCCATAATGAATTCTTAGGATTGTAATCAAGTTTTGATTTATCAATTGTATTAGATGGCACTTCTAATAATTGGACATTATCTATTTCTGATTTTATAATAGGGGTATTTGCTTGCCTTGCACAGCTCCCTAAAAGAAAAACCAAAACAACAAATAATAAATTCCTCTTCATTAGTCTAATTTTTATAATAGGAATCGTCATCACTATTTTTAATAAATGATACGATTCCTATTATTAAAAAATAATGATAACGATTTACCTTATACTATTAGGTGTACCCTGCAAGTCTCCGCCAAATAACAATATATATGTGTTGATATAGTATTCGTTAATAATATGGTAGTGATAGATTTCTTCGCCATTACTGTGTTGCGTTGCGCCAAAGTGTCCTCCAGATTCATCTAGGTCTGCTGGATAAGAACCATCCATTTCTTTCCTACCATATAGTAAAAATCCATCAGCCATAATGCCTACTAACTGTTCATCGTCAAAAGATAACACAGTATTTTCTTCTACATCCGAAGATTCAATATGATAGTGATAACCACTCGGCCCCACATGACCTCCAGCATAATCAAAACCTCCTGCTGTTTGAACATCTAATGGCATATTTGCTCTCTCTTGATCATTAAAGATTGGTGCTCCTGTCACTGAAATACCAATAGCTCCTAATCCTGTTGCCGAACTCGTAAGTGCGAGTTCTGGACTAGCAGGTAGCGTAACTGAGAAGCTACCGCTTCTTATCTTGCCAGGTGTTAAGTGGTCTCCTACTATTTGGTCAGAATACAGTGTTTCTGTGTCTTCCCAATATGGTGAAGTGTGATTAGGAAGTCCATTTGACTCTATCGTTATCTCGTCACCATCAAATGAAATAGTCACTGCATCAGGATTAAACTCATCAAAGGCAGACAAAGGCGTACTCGCCGCTGCAGATACACTGTTTGTATCATCAGGATCACTATTATCTGATACAAAGCCACTTGGTTGTTCACAAGCAGATTGGCTTACATCTGGATTGCCCAGACCGTCGCCATCAGCATCTTCATACCAACTAGATTCAACACAACCAGCCTCGTCATCGCCACAAGATGTTATTAAAATTAACGCTCCTAAAAGAGCTACAAAAATCAGTATGTAATATTTCATTTTTAAAAATTTTAAAATCTATCTATATGAAGCTAAAACTAGCTTCTATCTACCTAAGTAGATCAACCTAATTTTGTACCCTGTAGAATAGTGTAATTTTCTTTATTTAACATATGCTTCCTTCTTTAAGGCATATATATCAGCAATTAATTGATTTATAGATGTCTTACTAAGACCATTATATATTCCTCTGATGTGCCTATTCCCATCTATTAACACAAAGTTTTCCGTATGTAAAAACTCATCTGCTTCTTTTTCTAAGCCTAGACTCTCTTCTATGAAGTATTCATATCTTCCTAAATTATAGATTACTTCTCGGTCTCCAGTAGCGAGATGCCATTTTCCTGAGATTATACCTTTATCCTCTGCATAGTTTTTAAGTACTGACACTGAATCTCTTTCTGGAGTAACAGAGTGTGACAATAGTAAAACATCAGGATCCTCAAGAAACTCATCCTGTAACAAACTCATGTTGCTTGTTAACTTAGGGCATATACCTGGACAAACGGTGAAGAAAAAGTCAACTATGTATATCTTATTTTCGAAGCTCTCATTAGTGAGCTTTTCTCCATCTTGATTGATCAATTCAAACGCTGCAATAGTATGCATCGTGTCTAAAGAACTACTTCCTGGTTTAATCCAATGAGGGGTGAAGGTAGTTTCGTTGTAGTATGGGAGCGCTTCAACCCTACTACTCCCCTTATCTTGCTTACAACTCATCATTCCGAGAAAAGAAAAAATCAAAACCATAAAAAAACAACTATATGTATTCATCCTCTAAAGGAAAGAAAAGTTTCAACCTTTTCCTCCGATAAATTCTGCTATCATCGTATATAAATGTTAAAGATTGGATAGTTTTATTTACATGATAGTTAAAGATATCTCCATTGATAATAATCCTAATTAATATTACTACAGGATGCTATAACTACTTGAGAAGTGTCAATTTATGGATTATTATTATTTGCTACTTTACTGATAACCTTATCAAGATTCCTAAATAAAATATCAGCATTCTCTTTATCAAAAACCATAGGTGGCTTAAACTTGATAACGTTATGAAAAGGCCCATCTGTACTCAGCAAAAATCCTATGTCTTTCATTTCTTGCACGATTTTATTTGCAAGATGCTCGTCGGGTTCTTTTGTAATTTTCGAATTCACGAACTCTATTCCTAAGAATAACCCTACCCCTCTTACATCTCCTATACAGTCATGTTTTTCTTTTAATTCATTCCATTGTTCCAAAATATAATCACCCATATCCTTTGCATGTTGTTGAAGGCCTTCTTCCTCAATCACTTCTAAAACTGCAAGTCCTATCTCACAGGATACAGGGTTTCCACCGAAAGAACTGAAAAACTCCATACCGTTTTCAAATGCCTCTGCAATCTCATTAGTACAGGCAACAGCAGCCATCGGATGTCCGTTACCGATCGGCTTACCCATAATCACAATATCTGGTTCTACCTCTTGCAATTGAAAGCCCCAGAAACATTTTCCGACCCTACCAAATCCTACTTGAGTTTCATCTGCAATGCACACTCCTCCTGCTTTTCTAACTTTATCATAAATAGAGGAAAAATAGTTTTGAGGTAACACTAGCTGACCTCCACAGCTTAGAATTGGCTCAGCAATAAAAGCAGCGACAGAATGACTTAACAATAATGGACTTACCTCTTCTGCATACTCTTCTCCAGATCGTAAATCTCTATAGGTATCTGGCATACTTATTTTATGAATAAACTCCTTTGCTCCCTTACCTCCCTTACCATCAAATTTATAAGAGCTGATATCTATTCCAATTTGTGTATTCCCATGATAACCTTGATTGATGACAATTAGATCTTCTCTTTGGGTATAAGTTTTAGCAAGTCTTATCGCAAGATCACTTGCCGCACTTCCAGAATTAACAAAAAATATCTTATCTAATTTTGCTGGTAATTTTTCTAATAGTTTTTCGGCATAATCATTCAGGCTATCATAAAGATATCTCGTATTGGTATTCATAGTTGCCATCTGTCTCTGACCCGCTTCTACAGTTTTGGGATGACAGTGACCTATATGCATAATGTTATTAACGCAATCTAGATAAGTGCTACCATCTTCTCCGTACATATATTGTAAGCCAGAGCGCTCCATACTTATAGGCATATCATAGCTAACACTAAGTCCTTTACTGATATATTTATTTCTCTTGTTATGTTGATCTTTATTTGATCTATTCAAAATACTTTCAAATCCACAAACTTGTCTCAACTCATCTTCAACTTTTCTTGGATTAATACTTAGCAATTTTTTCAATAATCGATAGGCTCTATCTTCATCTATATTAGCATATTCGTTCCTTGGATTATCTGCTCTTGATTTAGCAGACATTAACTGGGTAGTGCAGAGCCTTGCTGCTACTAAGTAATACACTAAGCTTAGCTCTTTTTCTGTTAGCTGTAGCTCAATGTTATATCCATTGATAAATTCTATTGCTACGGATAATGGATCATCTTGATCCATCATAATATATGCAAGGGCAATGGCGGCATCAAAGATGGTACAACCATAAACCATATCTCCAAAATCAATAAAGCCAATTACGTCATTCCCTTCGAACAGTACATTCATAGGATTAGCATCATTGTGTAAAATACTTTTACGCAATGTTGGAATTACTGGAATTACCAATTCCTCGAATTGCTTTAAGAAGTAATGGATCAGTCTTTTTCGCTCAGGGTGATCTACATACTGGAGGTATGACTTCTGTTCTACTGTGTTGGCAATATCCCATGGTATATGTCGCTGAGCAAGTGCGGGATACTCTAAAGGTATTAACTCCTTATCCATACACGCCACTGCCTTCCCAAAGTTGTAATATAATGGAGACTCCTTACTCTTCTTATCAGCTAAAAACTCTCCTTTTAAAAAACTAAGTAACCTTACATTATAAATGTCCTTCTTAAATATTAGCCTCCCACCTTTAGTCGTAAATACACTGGGATATCTATTTTCTTTACTCTTTAGAGATTCAAGTACTGAGTTTTGTACTTCTAAAAAATACGCAGGATCGGAAGTGCTCAACTTTAAAATATACTTTTCTCCTTGGCTGGATGTCACCGCATAGTTCTTATCTATATACCCAGCGAGTTGCTTAATCTTAGATACCTCAATATCATAATTCTCATTTACTAGATTTATGATTTCCGCTTCACTATATTCTTTCATATGAATATCTTTTGCCCTTCCTCAGAGATATTAAATCCTTTATCGATTACTTCTTTATACGCAGAGGTATTTTTACGTAATACAGGATTGGTATGATTAAAATGAATGAAATAAATCTTTGCTTTTTCACTAGCACTTAACTCACTAAACAACTTCATGCTCTCTTCCATAAACGGATGCGGAATTAAGCTCATATCTCTTCCAGGTATTTCTCCATTTTGAAAAAAACTCCCATCCAGTAATGCAAAATCTACTCCCCTAATTTCTTTGATGATATCTCTATTCCATTTCTCCCATTTATCTATATCAGGAATAAACAATAATGATTTTTTAGGGCCTATAATTTTAAAGCCTACAGTCTCAGAATACTCATCTCGATGTGGAACTGCGATTGGAATAACTTTGAATTTAGTACCAACCGAAATTACTTTATCGCTAGCTATAGGGTTTAGCTTGATGTTATTAAGAGATACCAGTTGGCTCCATGGACCATTTGTCCTCAGGAATTCATTCATCCTTGGCATTGCGAATACAGGTAGTTCTTTACTACCAAATGCTTCTCTTCCAAATTGCATCAAGCCTGTATAATGACCAATGTGTGCATGAGTGATAAAAACGCCCGTCGGCATATTGACCTTATTATTACCTAACGACTCATTACATTTTGCTACTTGATCCTTGATGTCTGGAGTTGCATCAAACACCCAATAGTCGTTACGCTCAGGATCTAATAGCGCAATACAGCTAACCATTTTTCTCGCGCCAAGGTTATTCCATAAATTTTTGCAACAGTCCTTAGTACATCCTAACTGCGGATAACCAGCATCTTGAGCTACTCCAAGCACTTGGACAAATGGGCCTGATTCACGTTCTACATCAACGCCCTTATCTAAAGCCACTCTGCTGTCGCACCCGATGCAAAGAAGACAGAAAATTATCGAGTATAATATCTTATTCATAGAATATGAAAGATAGGAATTTCTTAAAGGTTAGATTAGAAATGAAAGTATTCTTACTATCGCCAATACAACAATAATTTGCTTTTAAACCAACAACCATATTTACTCTACGAAGCACCTTTACTAATTAATCATTACAACTCAATAAGCCGTAACTTATTGATATACATAAGATTAACCGCTATGAAATTTAATCCGAGTATAATATGGTCACACAAACCTTTTAAAGGTTACCGAAAGATTTTTCCAGTCTTAGACTTTTTCCACGGACTCATAGCAATGCAGATTTTTGGTATGCTCTGCATCTATCTTTTAACACCATTTATAAAATTGATGCCAGGTGTCGGGCTGAGTGTAGCAATGTATCTTGCAATCTTGTTTTTCTATATGAAGTACGATTTATTGAAGAGGAATTGGCTCCTGCTGGATCTTGAATATGAAATTATTAAGGAGGGTATAACTTTTACATGGGGCGTTACGGAAAAGCATTCGTTCTTCTTACCATATGACCATATAGTCAAAGTAACTCATGTAGGGTTTGACAACTCGAAATTTTCTAAGATCTATTTTCACACACTGCATGATGTATTAGACTTTGATCTCGATCATCTTACCGATGATAAACTTAGCCTCATATGCCTAGAGGAAATCCCAAATGGAAAGAAAGTATTTGAGCTCATAGAATATTTAAGAACTGGTGAAATAAAAGGCACTAAGCTAGAACACATTTTATTAAAAAGGGAAATGTCTAAGCTTGAGAAGCTAAGTCTTTATCCTTCATTTTAAAAATAGAAGTACCCTAATAAATGCAGATGAGATATCACTTTGAATTAGTTAGATAGCTATTTGTTAGCTGCCACCTATAAGTAGATCCTGATAATCTGTAAGCTCATCAAATCTACCCTCATGAGCAAGAGCGGCTTGTTTTGGCCAGCTACTAGGATCTGCTAATTGGTATCGCTTGCCTGCTCTATCCAGAATAGATTGCAACTTTAACTCACTAGTTTGAGCTAGTTCCTTCCAAAGGCTGATGCCTTCAGAATTTAATAGTTCTGCAATCTTCGGCCCTATCCCTTCTATAGCTTTTAAATCATCTTGCTTATACATTTTCAGTATGCCTAGCTTTACCATTACTTTTTCGACTTTTGCTTGCGTATCTATTTGAGGTATATCGTTTCCTGCGTATAGTCCTTTTTGTAGGCTTGTAAGCTCCGACCAGTTTTGTACTGAAGCAAGTTGAGCCTGTGCAGGCCAGCTATCTGGATCTATTATCTTGTACTTATTTCCATATTTCTCTAGAATAGCCCTAAGTGAAGTATTAGTCTGGCTACCAAGTTGTGACCAATTTTGGACTCCATTTTCTTTTAGGACTGATTCCATCTTCGGTCCTATACCCTCAACTATCTGCAGGTTATCGCTTTTTAATGCTTCAAACTTTGATGTACGTTTAGATGATTTCTGTTTTTGCTGCTGGTCTTCGGGGTTTTCATCTACTGGAGCTATAGCTACTGAATCATCCAATGATCCATCTATGGGTACAGTCTTGCCTAACCTATTGCCTATCTCTTCGGTAGGCGGAGCTTTTTCTAATTGGTTACTAATTATGTTTTGTAGTTTCGATTGTATTGAGCTTATCTCATTTTGATATGATAAATTCTTTTGTTGGCTCGCTTCTAATCTGGATTCTAACTCTTTTATCTTTCTTTTATATTGTTCAAGTTCAGCTAATTTACTTTGGTTGTTCCTCAGCATTCTCACCCTCAAAAAGTAACCAGCAAGAGCTGCAAATAATGGAAACAAAATAATTATCCAACCAAAATCATTTAGCATATAAAGTTAATATCAGTTTAAAAATTAATCCCACATTTTATAATGGGAATTTCATACCAATTGGTATTAGAATAAGCATCAGAAAGATAGTCATTTATATAAAAAAGTGATTATATGATCAAAATGCATTTATAGAACTTTAAACAGTCTTAATTGTCTTAATTTAGTAGCTTAAACCTGGCCGTGAAAAATCTTTTCTATCTAAATAAGTACTTCGTAAAATATAAGTGGCACCTGATCTTGGGTACTATTTTCGTTACTCTCTCTAATTACTTTGCTACGAAGATTCCTCAAACAATTAGAGAGTCGATCAACTTCATATTAGAAACTGTAGAAACGACTAAGACTAATATAGATTCTACTGGGATAGTAGAAGGAGCCCTGACTCGCAACCTATTAATTTTTGGAGGGACCGTACTTGGGTTAGCCTTGCTCAAAGGTGTTTTTATGTACTTCATGCGGCAGACTATTATTGTGATGTCGCGATTAATCGAGTACGATATACGCAAAGAAGTATTTGCAAAATATGAGAATTTAGATCAGAGTTTTTTTAGAAAAAATAAAACAGGGGATTTAATGGCACGGATAACTGAGGATGTGAGTAAAGTGAGAATGTATCTTGGGCCTGCGCTCCTCTATGGAATAAATCTGACTACATTATTTGTGCTGGTGATATATGCCATGTTCCAAGTAAATTCTACACTAGCAATGTACACCCTGCTGCCTCTACCCTTTTTATCGATATCAATTTACCTGGTGAGCAGCTTGATTAATAAGAAGAGTGAACTTATCGCCCAGCAATTATCTACACTGAATAGTATTTCGCAAGAAGTCTATTCTGGGATCAGAGTCATAAAATCTTATGCAAAAGAAAAGCAATTTGGAAAATACTTCTTGCAAGAGTCCGATGACTTTAAAAAGAAATCACTGAATCTGGCAAATGTAAATGCCCTGTTTTATCCATTGATGATTCTCTTAGTGTCTATGAGTACATTGATCACTGTGGTCGTCGGTGGGATGCAAGTCTCCAAAGGCAATATTACACCTGGAAATATTGCGGAGTTTGTGATTTATGTCAATATGCTTACATGGCCTGTAACTGCGATTGGGTGGGTCGCGTCTATTATCCAACAAGCAGAAGCTTCCCAAAAGCGGATTAATGAATTCTTATTTGCAGAAAACAAGTTAGAGCTCGCCGACAGCGCCATCGCACATGACATCAAAGGGAATATAAAATTTGAAAATGTAACATTTGTGTATCCAGATACTGGAATAAAAGCACTAGACAATGTGAGTTTTGAAATAAAGTCTGGACAAAAAATTGCGATACTAGGAAGGACTGCTGCTGGCAAAACGACTATCGCAGATTTGATCCTTAGAATGTATGATGCTACTGAAGGCAGAGTCCTTGTAGATGACCTAGATATAAAGTCTCTAGACATCAATTATCTACGTCAAAAAATCGGCTATGTACCACAAGATGTTTTTCTGTTTTCTGATACGATAGCTAAGAACGTAGCATTTGGCAAATCGGATGCTACACTCGAAGAGATTAAAAAATATACAGCGTATGCATCAGTCTACGAAGACATCAACAATCTTCCTGAACAGTTTGAAACACTAGTTGGCGAAAGAGGAGTAACGCTGTCTGGTGGGCAAAAACAGCGCATATCTATTGCACGGGCATTTATCAAGAATCCAGACTTAATTATACTCGATGATAGCTTATCTGCCGTAGATACGAACACTGAACAACAAATACTAAATTATTTTAACACTGCCATTGCTGGTAAAACCGCAATAATTATTACACACAGGGTATATAACATGTTAGATTTTGATAATATATTATTCCTTGATAATGGGCATATTATAGAACAAGGAACCCATTCTGAACTTATGGCTAAAGATGGAGCCTATAAAAATTTAGTAAATCAGCAGTCTGAAAGTAATTTGGTTGAAGTTTAATTTTTGGGAGTAATGCAAATTATATTACATTTATATAGAAGATTTTTATAAACAAACCTGATTTATAGTGGATAACGAGGACAAAAAGAAATTTGAAAGTGTGTATTCCTCCAAGGTGAGAGCTGGAAGAAGAAGAACGTATTTTTTCGACGTAAAGAAAACCAAGGGTGAAGATTTCTATATCACCTTAACGGAAAGCACCAAAAGATTTGATGGTGATGGATACGATCGTCACAAGATTTTCTTGTACAAAGAAGATTTTAATAGGTTCGTAGCTGGCCTACAGGACACAGTAGATCATGTCAAAAAAGAATTGATGCCAGACTACGATTATGAGCAGTTTGAAAGACGTCAAGAGGAGTGGGAAAAGCAAAAAGCTGAAGATGAAGCTAATGGCATAACTCCAGAAATGAGAGCTGAAATGAGAGCTAAAGAAAAAGCCGAACGCGAAGCTAATCAACCTACAACTGAAGCTGCACCAGAAACACCAGCAGAAACCGCTAAGCCTGCAGAAACGAAACCAGATGAGTCTGTAGAATCAGAAGACGACATGGCTTGGTAGAATCATAATATAAGCATGAAAAAATTAAAAGCGAGTCTAATGCAAATTGGGTTCGCTTTTTTTTGCCTATTATTTAGCCTTCATGTCGAAATTGCCACTATAGGTGGTTATGATATAAGGAAGCATAAATCCATATGCTTGAGATAACAAATAAACAAGTAAGTTTTGAATATTACTTCTTTCGGGTCGAGGCTTTTAACCCATATCTGCCACAGCGATCATCTCATCTTCTACTCGATGAACAAGTGCTGTGTATCTAGGGTCTCTCTTTGTCTGCCGGTTACGATCTAGGGGTAGATCGACCTTGATATGACTTACAAACTTAGATGGTGCAGACTTCATAATATAGATATCATCGCCGAGGTATACTGCCTCTGATATATCGTGAGTAACAAATACTATGGTCGATTGAAACTTAGTCCATACGTCAGCTAATAGATCTTGCATTTGAAGACGAGTCTTAATATCCAATGCTCCAAATGGCTCATCCATCAGTAGAATCTTTGGATTGGCTAATAGACTTCTAGCAATAGCAATTCTTTGCAGTTGTCCACCAGATAAAGTGGGATACTGAGCGTACTTATGTTGGTGTCCATCTAACCCTACGAGCTGTATCATCTCCATCGCTTTCTCCTCACGCTCAGCTTTCGGTATACCTTTATACTGCAAACCTAATCCTACATTATCTAGTACCGTTAGCCATGGCAGAGAAGAATATCTCTGAAACACCATACTAACCCGCTCAGCCTCTTCGATAGGTTTGTCATTTATCTTGACTATGCCTTCTGTAGGTTCTTGAAGGCCTGCCATGTATCTGAGTAGTGTAGATTTACCACAACCTGACATACCCAGTATAACGATGAACTGCCCTTGCCCAGGCTTATCTTCTACTAAAAAATCTAAACCTTTTATAATCCAATTCGCGCCGCCATCGTAGGACTGGCCTATATTCCTGAGTTCTAGAATATTTTTAAGATCTGAATTACTAAAATCAGGCATGTGTAGTTTTTGATTTAAAGATCTTCCATTCGCCAAATAAGACTATCACGAGTGCAGAGACTAATATCACAAACAGAATAAATCCCCAACTGATTGCAGACAAATTAAAAATAGACCCGAGTAGCACAGTTACAAATAAAAAGAAAAGGATCGTGTAAATTCCATATTGGGACTCCTTTATCCCCGGCACTAAAGCACTATTTTGCTTATAAGGGATCAGCCTTTTATCGAGGAAGACAAATATTCTATCTTGTATAAATCCGATTAAGATAATTACTAAAAGAATTGCAAAAACTCTATCTATCTGACCTAACCGCTCTTTGATATAGATAAGGCCTCCAATCCCATCGCTTCTATTAATAAGCTCTGCGATAATTATGTATGTCCATGAGATAGCTGTCAGCACCCTGATATCATCCATGACCTTCGACATGACAGAAGGGATATAAACTGACTTTATCATCTGCCAATTAGAAGCTCCTAATGTGAATACAGTTTTTGTATATACATCATCCACTTCCTTGACACGCTGAGCTACAACCGGCAGTAGATACACGATGATACCAAATGCCAGGAAAGCAACTTTCATCTCATCATTGATACCAAACCAGATGATAAACATACCCGTAAGCGCTGTCAAAGGTAGATATCTCATAGCATCTACTTGCTTGCTAAATAGCCCTCTAAATAATGGGTATAACCCTATGATAAACCCAAGTGGAATTGACACCAATATTGCCCACAAATATCCTTGTAAATTAAGCCAGACGGATTTTATAGTATTCTTCCATAGATCATCCTTTGCAACCAAAGGGCCAAACGCTTTTACTACTTTGTCTGGGCGTGGCAAAAGTGGATATACCTTGGTAAACTCAGTAGCATTTGCCATAGCAAGAGAGTCTGCTCTAACGATAGAATCTATCTTAGCAAGATTCTCAGGGCTTCTATCTAGTGAGGAAGGCAGCTCGGTATTGTACCCGTCAACAACGGGTCGATTAATAGAAAATGCTTCCGCCAGTATCCACCAAACTAATATAAAAATAATCAGGCCTAGAGCCCCTAAACTTAGATTTTGAGTCTTGGTAAGTTCTCCTCTTAATTTGAATAATGATTTAAAATCCAATATGCTTTGTTATGCTCCTACTAGTTCGAAATCAGTTCTTCTATTTTTAGCTCTACCTCGATCTGTATCATTAGATGCTAATGGTTGATCTGGACCATTACCTACCACTATCAATCTGTTACTTGGCATCTTATGCTCAGATATTAAATAGTTAGCTACCGCTTGAGCTCTCTTTTTAGATAGCTCCACATTCGTTTGCCTACTCCCAGTATTATCTGTATTTCCTTCTATCCTTATTCTAGAATTACCAAATGCCTGTGCTATCCCTACAAATTCCTTATCGATAATATATTTAGAATTTTCGTCTAGTTTAAATTCACCAGTTCTGAAATTAATAGATACTGCCTTACTTGCTATTGCTTCTTTTGTTTTATCCGCTGCAGTTGCAGCTTTAAATTTAGGCGCGTCTTCTGCGGCATGTGATACACCTTGCAAGTTTGCACTTTCTGCAAGTTGCGGATAAGAGATAAGCCTCCATCCTGGCGCTCTACCTTCTACAAAACCAAGGCCATTATATACTTCTGTCATTCTAGTGTATAAGCTACTCCCAGTCACCCCTTTATAATCTCTATTCAGTCCAAAGAAATTTAAGTTGTCGCCATGTGTTGCAAGTCTGACATTATTAATGGCATCATAAGTATCTGCTTCTGAAAAGCCTGGAAAATTTTCTGCTAAGATCTTTGCTGCCTTCTTCTTATTATTATCATTAAGATTAATCTCTGCAGCTCCTTTCATCCACCCTTCGTAGAGTTGACTCATCATTACCTTATTGTCTTCTACGTAATCCTTCTTGGCTATGAATACATCAGCAATAATGTGAGATGCTGATTTTGTGCTTTCTAATACTCTCGCACCTGGCACAGATTCCACACAACCTATATCATCGGGACTCCATACTACCGCAGCATCTACCTGGCCACTTTTAAAAACCTCTGCTGCATCTACAGCACTTACCTGATACACTAGCTCAACATCTTTGGCAGTCAAGCCACCTGCATCTAGCAACCATAGTAAAAATGAATGTGAAGGAGTCAACTCTGCCACTGCAATCTTCTTCCCCTTAAGGTCAGATACTTTAGAGATTCCTCTTCTTGCTACTATAGCATCTCCCCCTCTTGACCAATCTGCTTGAAATAATACAACTGGATTAAAATCAGATAGCCCTGTTACTTCTGTAGGGAAGGCATCGATGGTTGCCCAAAGTAGATTTACATCGTCATTTTTAAAAGCATTTCTTGAAGCGGCGAAATCATCTAGGATCTCAAACTGAACTTTAAAACCATAATCTCTATAAAATCGTGATCGTTCGTTTGCTTGGAATCCTTCGTTAAAGTATTGGCCTCCTGCATATCCTCCCCAAGTTACTACCCCAATCTTGATCACATCGTCATCATTTGATGACGACCGATTGTTTGATGAGCTACTACTTGTAGTTCGGTTATCCCCTTTACTTGCTACTTTAGAGGTCTCCTCTTTGTTATTTTGTTTATTAATGATATCCTGCACTTGCGGACTATCCAAAGCACACTTCCCTAATAATGCTACGATACCTACTATAATAATAGTCACCAATAGCTTAGAAAATGTTGTTAATCGTGCCATTATGTTTATAAATTTTATTGATAATCAAATTAAAAAAATACAAATATAAGAGTTATCAGTCATCAAAGAAGGTATCGTACTGATTGTCTCTACCGAGTTTTTCTGGTCTTTTGATCGGCTCCGCAAGATCAAGGACATCTATATCACTCTCCGCTGCAAGCAATAGGTTTTGCTTTTCATCACCGAGTATCAGCGATACACTTTCGCTCTCCCACTTCTCTAGCATCTTTAGTCCTTCCTCTTCAAACACTCCATTTTGGAGATCGATAGATTGCATAAAGTTTTCTGATACTTCCATGAACCGCTCCATCTCTCCCACCTTCTGACTCACATCATCAGCTACTGCTTCTAAAGCTTCGTCAAATAAAGCTCTCTTGTCTTTATCTCCCGTGATAATACTCATCGCAGACTTCATCGCTGAGTGGGACGCCATCATTGCTTTCCGCTCTTGGTCTTTTACCTCTACCTGATCCGTAATATCCTCTACAAGTATCTCTGAGTTCTCATACATCTTCTTAAGTACTCTGTACATCACCTCCATTTTTTTATAGAGGTCTTCTAGCTTCATATTGGATTCCTTGAGTCGTCCAGCTTTTCTACTCTTAAGTATCATTACTGCTTGCTTATTAGAATCCCGAGCTTCACTTGCTAGATTGAGATTACTCTTGATCTCTTTCTGATTATTTATGATTAGCTCCTTAAGCTTATGCATCTGACCTCTTAATTTAGAGATCTGTTTATTCATCTTCCTTAGGTTATCCTTGAGATCATCTACATAGCTTTTGAGGATTCCTATCGGATCGATTTTTATAAACAATCCAGTTATAGCTCTCATTGCCGATTTGTACATATAACTGACCAGCGTACGAGTCTTAGAGTCAAGGGCCATAAACACCACTGCAGCTAAGGTCATCAGCGATACCACTATGCCCACAGTAGATCCAGTAGCAAAAGTAATGATCGCTCCCAGTGACCCCACGACAAGATAACCTCCTAGAAACAATAGCAATCCCAATACAATAGCACCGGTAATTCCTTCTGGTCTCTTCCAAAATGATTTTGGCTTGAATTCACCACTCATAAAATGATATCCTTTGTTTGTAAAAAATTAAATCCCTCAATTTTAAAGAATCCCTATAGAATAGGCACATTTATTATATAAAACCACTAAAAACGTCTGTAAGTTTCATATTCATAATAACTATACTTAACCAACATTTTTTGAGGCTTATTTATTCCTATTTTCAGTTCCTACTTCAAATATTCTTGCATCTTTTTGATGTCTTGTTCTATCTGACCTGCTACTACTTTATAAGCACTTAAAAACTTGTCTTTGGTTAGCTCTACTTTAGCGACAGATTTACTAACGTCATTCTTTTTTTGATTGAGTACTTTCTCGCTTTCCACAATCTCCTTTTGTAATTGTTCGATTTGTTTTTTCTTCTTTGCGACTCCTTGCTCTAGATTTTTAATTTGAGCAGTTCCTCTGGCACTTTCTAGTTTTCCATTATAAGCATTTATAAATTTCCCTTGCTCCTTGCTAAGTATATTTATGTAGTGCTGTCCAGACTGTATCAACTTAATATTAGATGCACCCATAGTCTTAGCCATGGCGTATGCAGATTCAAATCTAGTTTTCTCATCCAGATGCTTAGGCAATGACTGTAATGCTTGTTTGTATTCTAGATAATCAAACCCTTCTAAATTATTAGCTTCTACTGCCGAGAGTAAAGAGTTTAAGAATTTAGTATCAGGCTTTGCATTAGTTTTTATCTGTGAAGCAGACACTGGTTTGGCAGGGGAAGATTTTGGTGGTCCACTCTTAGCTCCTTTCTTACTCACTGGCGCTACGATATCCTCACTTCCAATGGTTGGAGTGGCATCTGCAGATTTAGAATTTTCATCTTCTACTATGAATAGTGATTTTAGTTTCTTAAGCATACTTGATATTAGCTAAGTTAATCGGTACTTATTGAGAGATTGTGTACAAAATAATGAAATATAAGTCAGTCTACAAAAGCCGTTGTATTAGATAAATCATGAATAATTAACTTATCCGTGATTATAACCTAATTGTCTTAATTTCGCTCATTATGAAGCCTTCTAATGATCAAAAAGTACTAGTAAATAGTGAAATAGCGCCACTGCAACGTGTAATTGTGCATAAGCCTGACGATGGTATCTCTCGTATTTCACCTAAAAGAGCGGAAGAACTTTTATTTGACGATATCGTGCATCTACCGCTGATGCAGCGCGAGCATGTTACTTTCACTAAAGTATTGCAAGAGTTTATGCCAGCTGATGCAGTCATGGATACCGTGATGCTCATAAAAGAAGCGCTAGAAAGTGATACCAGTAAGCGCTCAGACCTTGTCGCACAAATCCTTGAATATGAGGAGCAACCACTATCCTATCACTCTAGGTTTGTAGAGATGAATAATGATGTATTGGCAAATGTATTGATCACTGGCTACCATGCGGCATCAGATCATATATATTTCGATCCGATACCTAATTTTATATTTACTAGAGATATCGCAGTAGTAGTCAACGATCATGTGATTATTACCAAGGCTGCTAAGGAGGCTCGTTACAGAGAAAATATTTTAACAAGATATATCTTCAATTCACACGATCACTTTAAGCACCTAGAGCAAGAGCATAGGATAATAAATATCAATAGCATAGACGATTTTCCTAGATCAAAAAAAGGAGAACAAGTATCGATCGAAGGTGGCGATATGATGATTATCAATAAAGATTATCTTATGATCGGGTGTAGTGAAAGAACCACTCCTCATGCTTTTGATAGTATCAAAAATCATCTTTTTGAAAAAAAAATCATCTCTAATTGTGTCAAAGTAAATATCCCTGCTGATAGATCATTTATGCATCTAGATACTTTATGTACTATGATTGATGTTGACGTATTTGCATGTTACAAACCTATCATCTATGATGGGATGAGCTCTAATGTAGAAGTGCATAGTATAGATGGATCAGTTAACAAATACAGCTCGGTAAAGGATTTCCTTTTAGAAGAAATCAATAAGGATATGAAATTTATTTTTTCTGGAAATGGTGAATCGCCATACCAAGAAAGAGAGCAGTGGACCGATGGATGTAATTTAGTTGCGATTAAACCTGGCATAGCGATAACCTATGATAGGAATCTAAAAACAGATATCGCCTTTGAAGAAAAAGGTTTCAATATTCTGACAGCGGAAGAATTATTTAATAGGAGTGCTATAGATGGAACATTCGTAGGTCAACTGAAAAAAACCATCATCACGATACCTTCTGCAGAGTTATCTAGAGCTCGAGGAGGCTCTCACTGTATGACCTGTCCAATCATGAGATCAGATAACGTATAGATGTATAAGCACGAGACTAAAGTAAGGGTAAGGTATGGAGAGACGGATCAGATGGGATATCTATACTATGGTAATTACGCCCTATATTATGAAGTAGGTAGAGCAGAGGCAATTAGAGATCTTGGCATTACTTACAGAGATCTAGAAGAAGTGCATCAGATTAAGATGCCTGTTTTGTATTTAGAAAGTAAATTTTTAGCACCGGCCCATTATGATGAAGAGGTATCAGTAGAAACCACAATCAAGGAATTACCTACAAAGATGATTCGATTTGATCATAAAGTATTTAATCCTAGTGGCCAATTACTTAATAAGGGAGTAGTGAAATTATTTTTTGTAGATATGAAAACTCAAAAACGAGTCTCTACCCCAACCTATGTAGGTGACAAAATTGCTCCTTATTTTGAGTAAGCGTTGGAGTATATCAACTTTTATTGCTGAGCTACCGATTATAGAACAAGTAATCGCTTGGTCAAAAAAATATGCAATTCCTGGTTTTGATGACGTGCCTATCTATTACGTGATAAGGTTTGTCTACGAAGAAGCTTTAAAAGATAATATAACCACGAGAGCGAGTGCTGTTGCATTCAATTTTTTCTTATCGCTCTTCCCATTAATTATATTCTTACTACCACTCTTAGCAAAAACTAGCACCGCCATTAATTATCTAGGGCTATTCAGAGAGTCTATAAGAGGAGTTATACCCGGCAATGCTGAAAACTATATTTTTCAAATGGTAGAAGGTATACAAGCAGAAGGTAGTATACCATGGTTAGGAGTAAGTTTTTTTCTAGCCATATTCTTCTCTTCCACAGGGATGGATACACTTATGACTGGATTTGATAAATCATATGATACAACATTTAAAAAGCGTAGTTACATCAGGCAGAGATTTATAGCACTCTTACTTACACTCTTATTGTCTACCCTCGTAATCGCCTCAGTAGTCATGATCATCCTAGGCAATCAATTTTTAGGTCATATATTTCATTTGTTAGGAATGGAAGAAAGCCCTGCTATCGTCAAGGTGATTCTCCGCTGGCTAATATTATTACTATTGTTTTACAGTGTGATTACTGTCATCTACAGGTATGGCCCAGCTATGCGTCGACGTATCAGATTTTTCAGTCCTGGAGCCACACTTGCTACATTATTATCGATCATTACTTCTGTTGGTTTTTCTTATTTTGTAAATGTATTTGGCCGGTACAATGAGATCTATGGATCTATAGGAGCACTAATTGTTATGTTGATCTGGATTCAATTAAACTCATTTATTATGATAGTCGGGTTTGAGCTAAATGCAAGCATAGCAGTCAATCGAGACTTACGTGCTCTAGAGAAAGAAGATTAATAATTTAAAAACAAAATCTATGTCTAAGATTCCTCCTTTTCATGTTGCCGTCCCAGTACATGATGTACAGCTGGCTAGGGTATTTTATAGAGATGTTTTAGGATGTCCAGAAGGCAGATCCGATGAGAAGTGGGTAGACTTTGACCTATATGGGCATCAGTGGGTCATCCACTATAAGCCAAAAGAAGAAGGAGCAGAAACACACTCTAACGTGGTAGATGGCCACGATGTACCTGTACCGCACTACGGTGTAGTACTTGAGTGGGATCAGTGGGAAGCGTTAGCTGCTAAGCTAAAAGCTAGAGACACTAAGTTTGTCATAAAGCCTTACATAAGATTCGAAGGGCAGCCCGGAGAACAAGCGACTATGTTTTTTTTAGACCCCTGTGGTAATGCACTAGAGTTTAAAGCATTTAAAGATATCACACAGTTATTTGCAAAGTAAATGTCATTCCTAATTGATTTTTATTTTGCTTCCATAATAATTAGTGACTTCTAAAACATCCGTCTTTATTGGACTCTTGATACTTTCACACCACCTTGCGGAGGTAATCTTTATGATAATTGTCAATTTCTTACCAAAAACGAATGTGACCTCATAGGGGCTACCTGCGTATTTAGCATCTTCTTACTGTGTGTGAGGGGATAAATCCCCATTTCTTAAAATTTAAATAAAACGGTGTGAGAAAGATTCTAAAAAGTAGCAGCTTAATCGCTTTGATTATAGCCCTTACAATTACAATCGGCTATAGTAACAATGATCTACCAGTAACAAAAACTGATAACTCTTACTTAATAAAAAATAGTGAAGTATCATTCTCAGTAATTGACAGTGCAGATGAAGATCAATTTATCAACACAACCTTCTCAACAAAAAACAAAACTATTTTTCTAGAAACAGAAAAAGAAATTTCTTTCATTCAGATAATGAATCTTGATGGAGAGCTAGAATACCAATTACCTATCTCTGCAAGCAAGCTACATATCGATATGAACGATTTTACGTCTGGACTATATAATTTAAATATTCTCCTTGACGGAAACGATGAATACATTATAACTGAGATTGAGAAATCTTTTTAAAATCATAAAAAATTAACTATCAAAGGGATGAGCAATATTGTTCATCCCTTTTTTTTGTTTAAAGCAAATTATACTATCGCATCTACTCATATAATTGTCAACTTAATTAATTTCCACTTACCTTATTTTTTAGGTAAAGACTATTGAAAAATTAATCTTTTCGCTGACTGAATCAATAAGTCATACAAGTTGTATTTCTAAGGTTTATTCGCCCCATCTATATGTATCAATATCTATGCTTGCTAAGTCAAGTACTCTGTCTACAACAGTATCTACAACATCTTCTATCGCTTTAGGAGAGCTATAAAATGAAGGCGTAGCAGGACAAATTATTCCACCTGCTTCAGTTATCGTTGTCATATTACGGAGATGGATTAAGCTATATGGTGCTTCACGAGGTACAAGGATTAACTTTCTCCGTTCTTTGAGAATCACATCCGCTGCACGGGTCATCAGATCATCAGATACCCCTCCCGCAACTCTGCCGATCAAGCCCATAGAACATGGGCAGATTATCATTGTATTGTACTTTGCCGAACCAGAAGCAAAAGGTGCATTAAAATCATCTTTGGCATAAAATGTTCCAGCATATAAATTTTTATCAAATGTCCCATTTTCTAACTCCCAATTTATCATTGCATTCTTAGACATGACTACTCCTAACTCTATACTTTCTAGTTGAGTTACTTTCTCTAATATTCTCTTTGCGTAGATTGAACCACTAGCACCGCCTATACCAAGAACTATTTTGTTTTTCATACTTATAACTTAAATAACAAATCTAATCGAGAATAGATCAAAACAAAATTATAAGGATCACTAAAATTTTGAAGGATATGATATGTATTTACTTTTAAAACAAAAAAAGCCAAGTCTTAACAATGTAAAACTCAACTTTTTAATACCACTTAATTTTTATACTTCTACTATTAGTTAAAAAAAAACATTTGTTTAGACTCCACTCGATCTTTATACTTTGTCTCATATATGATAATTTCATATATAATGGTGCTTTAAAGTACTTCTGCAACAAGAAAAATACTTCCGCAAACCAGAATTATTTCATTCCGCTTCGCACGTTTCTTAGCAGTTTTTAACGCACTTGCTATGGTACTGTAGGCTTTGCCTTTTAAGTTAAAACTAGATGCTTGTTCCTTAAGATCTTTAGCCGGTAGTGCTCTTGGAATTTTAGCATGACTGAAATAATATGAGGATTCTTTAGGTAATAATGCTAATACCTTGTCAAGCGGTTTGTCTCTTACAAATCCTAAAACGATATGTAGTTCCGAAGGGTGATTAGACTCCAAAATTTGTTTTACTAATAGTGATATGCCTCCTTCATTATGAGCACTATCTGCAAGGATCAATGGCTCTATTCCCAAGACTTGCCATCTGCCTATATAATTGCTTATTGATCTGTATTCCTTAATCCCTATTGATAATTTTGCAGCTGATATATGCTTTCCTATTTTCTCATTGTTCCAAACAGAAATGACGGCTTTCGCTGTCCTACTATTTAATCTCTCATATGGATTTACTATTTGCTTTTTATTTCTTTTCCTTTTCGGATCTGCAATAAGATCTTCTGCATAATATATCCTTGATTTTTTCTGATCAGCTACCTTAGTAAATATAATAGTTGTTTCAGGCTGCCTTTCGCCTATGATCACCGAAGCTCTCTTCTTAATAATTCCTGCTTTTTCTCTAGCTATTTTTCTAATAGTATTTCCTAGCATAGATTGATGATCTAAGCTGATATTAGTTATCACTGAGAGTTTAGGATTAATTATGTTAGTTGAATCAAGTCTGCCTCCTAAACCCGTTTCGATTATTGCCAAATCAACTTTTTCACTACGAAAATAATCGAATGCCATCGCCACCGTAATTTCGAAGAAAGAGGGCCTTATTGTATCCAGCTGATCCTTTACCTTTTTTACAAAACTGGATACTTTGCGCTTAGCTATGTATTCTCCATTAATCTTGATCCGCTCCCTGAAGTCCTTATAATGTGGAGAGGTATACAAACCCACCCTTAAGCCTGCAGACTGGAAGATGGCCGCGAGCATATGAGCTACTGTCCCTTTACCATTAGTACCAGCTATATGGATAGACGGGAAGGCACTTTGAGGATTTTCAAAATGATTGCATAGCAATTTAATATTAGTAAGGTCTTTCTTAAATGCTTTTTTGCCTTGCCGCTGATACATCGGTAGTTGACTGAAAAGGTATTCTAAGGTCTGTTTATAGGTCATTAGTACTCTGCTATAATGAAGGATTAAAAATAATTAGTTAGTTCGATGCATAGCTCTATATTCTTGTAATTAAATAAAGTAATATTGTCATCAGTGAAATTGGATTACGACTATATCATATGTGGTGCTGGAGGATCAGGCTTAAGCCTAGCTTTTAGACTTGCTCATGAGGAATTTCATAAGTATAAAGTCCTCTTGATTGACAAAGCTGATAAGCAAACAGATGATAGGACCTGGAGTATATGGACCAAAGGTGATGGGCCCTTTGACCATTTAGCTGAGAAGTCGTGGAATAAAATCCTATTTAGAAATGACGAAATTGAGAAAGAGATGGAGATTGCACCCTACCGTTATATCAAGATAAAGGGGATAGATTTCTATAACTTCACTCTTGATAAAATCAGATCAGCTCCGAACATCACATTCCTACAAGATGAGATTGCAGAAATAGATGTAAGATCTCAATCTCCTTCTGTCAAAACAACCATGTCCGGTGAATTTAAAGCGAAATGGATATTTAATAGTATCCTTAGAGTCGACATTGATAAATCAAAATATAATTATGTTGATCAGCATTTTAAGGGTTGGTTTATTAAGACAGATACCAAAGCATTTAATCCTGAGGTAGCCACCTTCATGGATTTTTCTATAGATCAAAAAGGGGAATGCAGATTTATGTATGTACTGCCTACTTCAACACGAGAAGCATTGGTGGAGATTGCTATTTTCTCAAATAACATTTTGGAGCAATCAGCTTATGACGAGATTTTGGAAAAATATATAAATGATGATTTAAAAATATCATCCTACGATATTGAGGATAAGGAGTTTGCGATTATCCCTATGACCACCTACCCTTTTGAAAGAGCTAACAAACCTGGAATTACCTATATCGGGACTGCAGGAGCTGCTGCAAAAGGTTCAACAGGCTATGCTTTTCTACATATACAAGACCAAGTGGATCTACTAATCAGTAAAATTCGAGATGGTAAAGAACCAACCATCCCCAATAGCTTCTACGATAATAAATATCGATGGTATGATAATGTACTCCTAAATGTGCTACTCAAGAATAGAATGCCAATAGGTAAAGTTTTTGGAGATATGTTTAAGAAACTTCCCACACCGTTGATGCTCAAGTTCCTATCTAATAAGACAACTTTACTGGAAGACCTAAGAATACTTTCTACCCCAAAATACTTACCATTTATCAAGGCAGCCCTAAATGAATTCTGGAAGACAAAGTAAAGTTTATCATATTCCTTAACCTAATTTTATACTTTTCTTCTTGTGATTACGTCTATCTTTATAAATAGCTTATATAAAGACTTAGGCAACTTTGTATATGTTTTTTATTTAATATATATTTGCCTGAATTACAATACTTAGCTATGAAAATTTATAGAAATTTATTCTTATTGGCCATGACATTGTTCATAGCTACTTCTTTTAGTTATACGACTGATAAGCCTGCAAAGGAAGCAGCTGGAGATATTGAATGGTTATCATGGGAAGAAGCAGTAAAAAGAAATGAGACAGAGCCAAGAAAAATATTTGTAGATGTATACACAGACTGGTGTGGGTGGTGTAAGAAGATGGACAAATCAACTTTCCTAGATAAGAATGTAGCTGAGATGATGGACGGTGATTTTTACGCAGTAAAATTTGATGCCGAGCAAAAAGAAGATATCATATTCCAAGGAAATACTTTCAAATTTGTAAAGGGTGGTAGAAGAGGGTCACACCAACTAGCTGCGGCGCTTTTAGATGGTCGTTTAAGTTTCCCTTCGTTTGTAATATTAGATGAGTCTTTTGCGAGGATCATGTTATCTCCAGGATACAAGAAAGCTGATCAACTTTTGACTGAACTAGCTTTTGCAAAAGATGAACAGTACAAAGTAATGAGCTGGAATCAATATAAAGCGAATCCTAAGGCAGCTAACAAATCATAAGATTAAGCACTCTTAGCTTTAAATGGTAGAGGTTTATATTGGTAACAAAGTCAAGGACTTAATTGCTTTTCATAAACCTGTACTAGATCAAAAGTTAGCTTACCATTCTATATTAGATCAAATTGTAGCATTTGGAAATCATGCTTTCAATCTATTTCAAACAGGTGATCATAGATCACTTTTTGAGTTCAATAATTACAATCCTAAGTATATTGGAAAGACTGTCAAAGAGATTATCCAAAGCAAACCAACTCTAGAAGACTTCCTAGAAACATCTGCTTCTTCTTTCAGCTATAAATCCTTTGAAGCGTCAAAAACTGAAGGTGATCTGACTATAGATATAGCTTTTGAAATAGCTATCGATACTTTATTGGTCGGAGATCTAGTAAGCTTAGAAAGACAAATCACCCTAGATCCGACATTATTAACTCGGAACTCACAATATGGACATAGGGCTGGCTTAATTCATTATGTCGGGTCTAATGGCGTCGAAGCTTGGAGGCAGGTCGTCCCTCATAATCTCACAGATATATTGAAGCTTTTGTTAAGTAAGGGGGCAGATCCTGATATGTGGAATAACATTTATGGTAGTCCTAGTACTTTAAAAGGATTGATTGAGACTAGTGCCCATCCTTATCAGGCAGGGCTTACTCCAGATCTAATCAAACTACTATAGCTGTTTAAACACCCCCAAGTGCAGAGTCTCTGAGGCAAGCAAGGTCTACTGTAATTTGAAGTCTATAGTTATAGTCCCACATTGTTCTGATAGATCACCAGGTGTAAATTTATATTTTGCTGCAGCTTTTTGAGCAACATCTACTAGCTGCGAGTCTGTAGTTGTAGAACCACGTTGGGTAAATTTAGAGCTAATTACAGAGCCAGACTTATCTACACAAACTTTCACAACTACCTTCCCTACTTTTTGAGAGTTTTCTTTTATCTCTGGTTCATAGACTATTCCTCTTCCAGACAGTCCACCTCCTACTTCTCCTAGCCCGCCAGATAATCCTTCCAGTATTTTTGAATCTTTGCTACCATCAGGATCTCCTTTTTTACCTTCACTTTGATCATTATTCCCATCTCCTCCAAATAAACTTCCTAATTCATTCTTAGTTTTTTGGTAAGCAGCTTGTTTCTTTTTTTGTTCCTCTTGGATTTTTCTTGCTGCTTCCTCGGCTTGCTTTCTTTTTGCTTCTGCTTCTGCTCTGGCTTTGGCAGCGGCTTCTGCTTGCCGCTCAGCTTCTGCAGTTGCTTTTGCTTTTGCTATTTGTTCTTGCTTTTCCTTTTCAAGTTTTTCTTCTTCTTGTTTTGCGGCTTCGGCATTTTTTCTTTCTAACTCATTTATGGATTCCAAATTCTTTTTCTCTTTAGATACTTTGATTTGGATCGGAGATTCTTCTTGAGCATCCTTTACCGTTTTTTCAAATTTCGCTGGAACTTCCTTGGAAGGTTTAGCAGCGCTTTTTGAAGGCTTTACAACCTTAGTTGGTTTAGATTCATCTTTTTGATCGGCGGGCGCTTCAGCATTATTTGCTTCTGGTTGCTCGTCATCTTCATTTTGGTAGGCTAATGCTTCGCTGCTCTTTTGAGGCGATGGCTCTTCTGCGGCTAGCATCTCTGGATTACCCATACTTACTAATACACCTGGAATTCCAGGTGGTGGATCTGCGGTACTAAACCAAGGCAAAAGAAAAATTAAAAGTAATATGGAATGAAAACAAATGCTTCCAATTAGTCCTTTCTTACTATTCTCTTCTTCTTCGCGTTCCCAATATGTAGTGAGGTGATTTGATTCCATATCGCATATTTATGGATCAAGCATGACTGTTTCTACACCGTATCTAAATGCGATATCTAAGATTGCTACCACATTTTCATAAGCAGTATCAGGATTAGGTGTGATGGTGATACTTACCTTTTTACTTGTTTTGCTTAGCTTCTTTAGTGCCTTATCTAATGATTTTAAGGATACTTTTCTACCATTGATATAGTAAGTACCTCCTTTAGCGATTGATACATTTGTTGGTGTATTACTTACGTATGGTTTTTGTCTCGACTTACCTGGTAATTTCAGATTAAGGGCATTAGGTATAACCATCGAAGAAGTAAGCATAAAAAATATCAATAACAGAAATATAATATCAGTCAGTGACGACATGCTAAACTCTGCACTTACCTTATTTCTTTTTTTAATTCCCACTTCTCAAGTTTATTTTCTAGGTTGAGTTGCTATGATTGCTCTTAGTCTTAATTTGTTTGCTATCGTCATGATCTCCTGTACTTTCTTCCATGGCACTCCTACTTCAGCAACAATAGCAACTGTTGCATTTTCATTATTCTCAGAGCTTTTGTAATCCTTTTTAAGAGTAGACTCTATCTTGGATATTTTAATGGATTTACCGTTGTAAGTTACCTTGCCATCTTTAGTCATCATCACGGTGAAACTTGTTGGTGCTACAGTGGTGGAATCAGACTCCGCCAATTTCACATTAATCTGCACCATTGAAGAGGTCAGCATAAAGAATATCAACAACAGAAAGATTATGTCAGTCAGTGATGACATACTGAACTCTGCACTTACTTTATTTCTTTTTTTGATTCCCAAGATCTATTATAAATTTAGGCTGATGGTTCTTGGAGTAAATCCATAAAATCTACTGTTGTACGCTCCATCTTAAATACCACTTTCTCTACACTTGCTACTAGATAATTATACCCTACAAAGGCCACAATTCCTATAAATAGGCCAAAGGCAGTAGTAACCAAAGCTTGATAAATACCACCTGCTAATACATCAGGTGTAACATTTTGCTCAGATGCCATTTTATAAAATGCTTGGATCATCCCTGTTACTGTTCCAAAGAATCCAATCATAGGCGCTGCTCCAGCAATACTTGCTAAGGTAGATAGATTTTTTTCCAGTTTGAATAGTTCTAAGTTACCTACATTCTCAATCGCTGCATCGATGTCTCTAAGAGGCTTACCTATTCGCATTACTCCCTTCTCTACCATTCTAGCTATCGGAGTATCTGTACCCTTACAAGACGCCTTAGCTCCTTCTAGGTTTCCCGCTGCAACTGCAGCCCTTATGTTATTAATAAAATTTTCGTCAATCCTTCCAGCTCTTTTGATCGTATAAAATCGCTCAAAGAAAATATAGATCGCTATCACTGATAGAAAAAGTAGAATACCTACAATTACCATCCCAAGAGGACCTCCTTGAAATATGATATCAAATAATGTAGTAGTATTAAATGATTCTTCAGGTACTTCGACCTTAGCTTGCCATGCAAACATTGTTTATAATATTTATTTTAAGAAATGTAGAATTAGAAACGATCCTATATTCTAGGTTGGTATTGACTGATCACAAAAATAGTTAATATATCAAAATATTACTAATTTTTTTAATATGTAATTGTAACTATATCAAGCATAAACGGTCAATATTAAGTGTAAACCCTATTTCTCTTAAAGATTTGTTATAGGCAAAAAAAATCTGCACATACTTTACGCATATGCAGATTCAAATTTTAAATTTTGATTTATTACTCACATCATTAAGTATACTTAACTAATAAGTAATCCAGAGTATCTGACTTTATAAGTTGTTAATCTGTTAGATCTCTTGATTAAGCAACAGATCTATTTCCTTATCGAATTATAAAATCAAAGTCTCATTGACTAAGCCTTAGATGTCTTGCTTTTGCAAGTTTTACTACATGACTTTTTGCATGATTTTTTAGCAGAAGCAGTTATTGGCTGCGCTTCTTCCATCTCTCTAACCATCACTACTGAAGCTACTTGAGTTTTAGCTGATGATTTAGATTTACAAGTTTTAGCACATGATTTACCACTCTTTGCACATTTCTTAAACTCCTTACCATCCACATCAATTAATTTGTCAGCAGATGCCAACTCTGATTGATACTTATCGCAACAAGCCTTCCCACTATCAGTTAGGGAATTAAAACAACATGCTGGTAAATCTACTACCCTCTCTGCTGATGCAGATGCAACTCTCGTACTTGCTTTTGCACCACAAATCTTCTGAGCTTCCTCGATAGAAACCCCCAGTTTAGCAGCACACTCCTCCATGGTCATATTTGACATAGAGCATGTTTTTGCTTGAGCGGATAAGCTGGCGGTAGCAAAGACCATTAGGACAGCTGCTATTAGAATGTTTAGATTTTTCATTTCATTATGATTTAGATTCACTCAGATTTGCTGAGCTACCAAGTTTTCTATGTGCTATAACGTCAACTAAATTATTGAAATTATGTTGACGACCATTCATTTAAATCCAATAACTATGCCTTAATCGACGACATATTGGTAAGATTAACTGAACTTTGCATTAAGATTTCTATTTATAATCTCAAAGCAACATCAATGGATAATAACTATAAAACACTGGTTTTCGGAGCTTCTCTTAAAGAAGAACGCTACTCTAACAAAGCGATTAATAGACTTAGAGACCATCAATATCCAGTAGTCGCTATCGGCGGTCGTGAAGGCGAAGTACTAGATGTAACGATATTGAAGGGCCATCCAGACTTGGAGGATATTCATACCATTACTATGTATATGGGTGCGGCAAGACAATCTGATCATTATGAGTATCTACTGGGTCTTAATCCTACAAGGATAATTTTTAACCCCGGTGCAGAAAACCAAGAATTATCAGACCTAGCACGCAAAGCAGGCATAGAGACTATCAATGCGTGCACACTCGTCATGTTATCTACAGGGCAGTATGAGCTAAAACTTGATGCTTTAAATCCTCACGCTTAACCAAAATTAGCACTCTCTCTTTACTGTCTTGCTTTGAGTCTTTAAATGGGTATGAAGTATGCTTTTCGTTGGAGAATTGCTAACTTATGAAAAAAATAGTGAGATCTATAACCATCCTATTCGTATTAATCTTATCAGAATTAAGTTTACAAACCACCATATACGATTATGCCATAATCAATGGAAGAGTCATAGATCCTGAGACAGGAATTGATGCAATTAGAAATATTGGGATCCTCGGAGATCGAATTGCTATCCTAACAAAAGAGGATATTAGAGGAAACGTAATCATAGACGCTAATAAACTCGTTGTCAGTCCAGGATTTATAGATCCTCATGTGCATGGTGTCACACATGAAGCACATCAATACCAAATTCATGATGGAGTAACTACAGCCTTAGAGCTAGAAGGAGGAATAGGATTCCTTGATGCATGGCTAGAATCCAAAGAAGGAAAAACTATTATCAATTATGGCGCATCAGTACCGCACGGGACAATCCGGGCTTTGGCTATGGAATCATTTCAGGCATATCTTCCACAGGTTAATAAGGTGATAGAAAAGGAAGGTTATGGTAGCCCTAATCTTGATAAGTTAATGATAAATATGGGCAGAGCAGCGTACCAAGCCCTAACGGAAGAAGAAATAGCTCGTGTAAATGGCCTGATCGATGATGAACTAGCAAAAGGTGCGCTCGGTATAGGTGTGCCAGTAGGATATTATCCCGGTTCAACTCATGGAGAGATATTTAAGGTATACGCACATGCAGCCAAACGAGGCGTTCCAATATTCTCACATACCAGAGGATTTAAAATGCCTGGCATCCAAGAAGCTATAAGTAATGCTACCACCACTGGAGCATCACTGCATATCGTCCATGCTAATAGTCTATCTCTATCTGAGATCGACGTTACACTCTCAATGGTGGCCTCAGCACAGGCGAATGGCCTGGATATTACAACTGAAGTCTATCCCTATACCGCAGCATCCACTTCATTAGAATCTGCCATATTTGATGATGGCTGGCAAGAGCTACTTGGTATTAGCTATGGAGATATCCAATGGGAAGCTACAGGTGAAAGATTAACCAAGGAAACTTTTGATAAATATCGGCAAGAAGGAGGGATAGTCATCATACACATGATGAAACCAGAATGGATCGAAAGAGGGCTCGCACATCCCGTGACAATGATTGGGTCAGATGGTATGCCTTACGCCCCAGGAGCACATCCTAGAACCGCTGGCACCTTCAGTCGAATCCTAGGAAAGTACGTGCGAGATGAGCAAGTGCTTGATCTACCAACTGCTATTAAAAAGATGACTCTCATGCCTGCGCAGCGACTTCAACAGATTGCTCCGATGATGCGGCACAAAGGTAGATTACAGGTAGATGCAGATGCGGACATCACCATTTTTGATCCCGCTACCATAAAAGACAAGGCCGACTTTAAGAGACTTGCATACTCAGAAGGGATCCATCATGTGTTTGTTAATGGAGTGCATATGTTAGTAGATGGAGAACTTAAAGAAGGTGCCTTCCCAGGAAGGGCTGTGGTTAGTAAATATCGGGATTAGGTTTAGCATTTAAACTCACAACTTCATTCTCTATAAACTTCTCTCTTTTAGTTTTCCAAGCGTATCCTAAATATTGACATTTCGGTTAGTCCTTTACTAAAAGTATTTAGTCTATTTATTCGCTTCGTGACCAGACTCCCCGATCTCTTCTGATGCATAGGGAAGTATAATCTTGCTCACCTTTAGTTGTTGGTTTCCTGACTCACGTAGAATGCCGTTTTCTTAGGCCATTAGCTTCACCTCCTACTATCACGAATCATCAATTTTTAAATGGTTCTTCGCTCCATCTCCTCCTCAATCAATCTGAGCTCCCTACTTGCCTCCCCCATGATCGAGGTATTTTCCTTAGCTCTTCTTATTAGATATGGGACCACATCTTGCACTGAGCCATAGACAACATACTTAGCTACATTATAACCTGCTTTTGCAAGATTAAAAGTTATGTAATCGCTCATGCCCATGAGTTGACAAAAGTTTAGATGGTAATGATCTTTTCTTATTCCTCGCTCGGCGATTAGATTTGCTTGTAGGTAACTGCTTTCTAGATTGTGAGTAGCAGCGCAAGAGGCTATACCTTCATAATTTTCTACACAGAACCTAATGGCTTTGTTATAATCTTCATCAGTAGCAGATTTGTCTTTCTGTATAGGTGAAGGATAGCCAAGTGAAGATGCTCGCTCTCTTTCTTTTTCCATATAGGCGCCTCTTACCACTTTAGCTCCTAGTATGTAACCATGTTTTTGTGCTTCTGCATAGTCTGCCTTTAGAGCTACTAATCGATCATGACGGTACATCTGGTAGGTATTATAGACGATGACTCTTACTTTATTATACTTAGCCATCATCTCGATAGCTAACTGGTCGATGGTATTCTGCATCCACGATTCTTCAGCATCGATAAATACGGCTACTGCTTTGCTAGATGCTCGATTGCAAATACCCTCTAGACGCTCACATAACTCCTGAAACTGAGCATCTTCCTCTACACTTAAGACTTCTTTAGCGTCTTTTTTGATGAGTATCTCGTTAGCTACCAGACTTGTCATTTTTATAACTATTACTGGCACAGCAGCATTGGTTGCCGCAAAATCTATTGCTTTGAATACTTCCTGTACTACTTGATTAAGCTCATCTTTAGAAGACTTTGATTCTGCACCGTAATCCAGTATTGATAGGCAATTGTACTCAGCTAGATTATCAATAGTGTCCTGACTTTCTAGTAAGGTTTCACCACCACAAAACTGATCAAAGATGGTATTCTTCACTATCGATTTTGTAAAGGGCAACTTTAATTTTACTGCTAATGCACCTATGCCAGATCCCATATTTACAAGAGCTGGCTTATTCATCATGCTAAAAAGTCGATGTGCTTTTTTGAGCGACTTATCGCTCTTATTTGAAAAAGCAATTTCTAGATTTGAAAAGTCAACAGCGTTTTTCATTAGTGTTTTGTTATCAGTTTTGTCGCTTGATTCATTCCAATATTCCCAGGACTTCTCTGCTTGTAAATGCAGCATCTCTAAGCCGTTTTTTATGGTGGCTCCTTTCTTCTCTCCTTTTTGAAGAAACAGTGTTTTGGCAGGATTATAAACCAGATCAAATAAGATGTGATGGTCGGTAATAAATTCATAAGGTAAATCAGGACATGTATCTAGCTTAGGGCTCATACCTAGCGGTGTAGTATTAATGATAAGCTGATGCCTAGACATAATCTCCTCATTAAGATCACCATAATTCATATATCCTTCCTTACGAGAAACTATTTTGTAAGATATTCCTAACCTTCCTAGCACATAAGTTACTGCTCTTGTTGCTCCACCATCTCCGAGGATCAATGCATCATCTGGCTTAGACTTAATAAAGCAACTTTTTAATGACTCTTCGAAGCCATAGACATCAGTATTGAATCCTTTACTCTTCCCATTCCTTATCCTTACTGTATTAACGGCGCCTATAGCCTCCGCAACTGGATCTAGTTCATCTAGAAATCTTATAACATCCTTTTTATAAGGTATAGTCACATTAAATCCAGAAAAGCTACCATCCAAAAGTTGAGTTACTTCCTCTATTTTTTCTAATGGATATAAGTCATACCTAGCATCGGTAATGTTTTCTTTTTCATATTTCTCTTTAAAATATCCTGGAGAAAAAGAGTGCTTAAGTGGGAAGCCAATCAGGCCATATTTTCGCATCTGTAGATCTGTTATTTACCTCTTCCTTGAAGTAATACAAGTATAGTATAAAATAATATTTTAATATCAAGCGCAATCGACATATTCTCAATATAAAGTAGATCATACTTTAACCTTTGTAGCATTTGCTGGAGGTTAGATGCATAGCCATATTTAACTTGTCCCCATGAGGTGATCCCAGGGCGCACCTTGAGTAAGTGTCTATACTGAGGCTCTACTGCAGTTATCTGGTCTATATAAAATTTTCGCTCCGGACGAGGCCCTACTAAGGACATCTGCCCTTTAAGCACATTCCATAATTGAGGGATTTCATCGATCCTATATTTGCGCATAGTAGCACCCCATGTAGTTATTCTATCATCTGATTCGTGTGATAGTTGCGGTCCATTGCTCTCTGCGTTAATATGCATAGATCTAAATTTCAATATCTTAAATGGCTTACCGTCAAATCCAATACGCTCTTGTCTAAAAATAATAGGCCCTGATACTGACGTCCTTATAGCTGCGAATAAAATAAGTGGAGAAAGGATAATCAAAAGGACTACACTCAATGATACATCCATCATCCTTTTAATCAATTTTTGCCACGCCGGCAGTATCTCTTGTTTGATCTCTATCAATACCGCTCCGAATACGTGATTCATCTTGACAGTACCTAGCATGATGTCATACATATCTGGAATAATCTTTACCAAGACATCGTCTCCAAACTCAAAAAGTTTATTAAGGATTTTCTTTAGTTGTGAGTGCTCAGAAGTTTCTATAGCAACAATGACCTCTTCTATCTGGTTATCGACAATAATATTATTAAGTTGTGCTACCCCACCAAGATTAGGAAGATACTTATCCAGCAAATTCTTACTGTTTGCATTAGAATCTACGAACCCTAAGAATTTGTAACCGAGACTCTTTGACATACCACTTATCTCTTCGTATAACTCTATAGCATTTTTATCCCCTCCGATGATTATTGTATTATAGCCTACCTCTCCATTTTTTAACTTGCGACTTGATCTTGTAAGCCATAACATACGAGCAGTTAAAGTAAACAACAGATTGAGTAAAAACAACACTGCAAATGCCTTGAAATAAGAAATATAATTTAAAGCGAGATCATCAATCAAGATGGTGAAAAACAAAACCAAAACCCCCATAAATGTGATTAGGATTGTTCTTGCAATTGTTGCCATCCTAGATAACCGATATATATCCTTATACTTATCGAATATAAAATAAAGACACAACCAGAATAATGGAATAATAATAATCCCTAAATAGAAATTTCTATCACTTGTTACTTGCTCCCAATTTAAATTACGGACTTCTATTTTTTTTCTATAAATAAAAAAACATGCCCACGCTAACGCAGCCATGAGTACATCGAGTAGTCTATATACATATAAGTCTCTCTGTCTTACCGTTAAGGTCATTGTGCGAATAATGTGGTTAGGTTACTTATGAGAAGAAATGATAGACCAATGTGATTGTAAGAATAAGAATGATAACTCCTGCGGAAAGTAATAAAGACCTCTTCATCAATTCAACGAAGTTTTTAATCTCTGCTTGATGCTTAGGATACCTTGGTAGTACTGTATTCTCCATCTTAGATTTACTTAAAATATCCGTTGCAGAAAACTTAATGTTGTTTTGGACAAGGTATTTGTACGCCTTCATCACCTTGGCTCTAAAGTATATATTTATCGCAAAAAGCCCTACGAACATACTGATAATGAGCACTTTAAAAGTAGGATTCATATAATTGTAGGTGGTTCTGATTGATTTGAGAGATATATTTCAGTTTGAAACTTCTGTCTATGAAAGTAATCGAAAAATATAAATGTAAACCTAAGATTGTTACTTTTATCGCAATGGTAAAATACCAATAGCCTCCTTGGAAAATATCAATAGACTTTCTAGACTTACCTCTATCCTTACGCAACTACAATCTAAAAGATTAGTAACAGCTACTGAACTCGCCGAAAAGTATGATGTAAGTGTAAGAACCATCTATCGGGATATAAGATCACTAGAGGCTTCTGGTATTCCTATTCTCACTGAGGAGGGCCGAGGCTATTCGATTATGGATGGCTATACCTTGCCGCCTGTAGCATTTACGGAGCAAGAGGCAAATGCACTTATTACGGGATATAGCCTTATCTCTAGAAATAAAGATGCTAGCCTAGTAAAAAACTATGCAGATGCTATCAGTAAAGTCAAGTCTGTACTTAGGCATGGTGAAAAAGATAAAGCCCAGCTACTCTCAGAGCGGGTAGTTTTTGTCAAGAACCTATCTAAAATTACTACTAGCAATATCTTATCGACCGTTCAACTTGCTATCACCTCTTTAAATATTATAGAGATTAAATATAAATCTCTTTACAAAGAAGAAGAGTCTATGAGATTGATAGAACCACAAGCACTGTATCATACGCAAGATAACTGGATATTGATCGCATGGTGTAAACTTAGAGATGATTATAGAGAGTTTAGACTAGATAGAGTACTCACTATAAAAATGTTATCTGAGCAGTTTAAAGACCGCAAATTTGATTTGATGAATTACTTTCAACACCAAGTAAAAAAGGCAAACCTTGATTAATAATAAGTATAATTAACCGGCTATGTCTTTATCCCTTTTAATGACATTTTCATTCTTTCTGAAAATATCTTCAATCGTGATATTAACCCCTGACATAGGGCTGTCACAAGTCGGAAATACATTTGTAGTATTAGTTTAATCTTAAAACACAAACAACATGACTACTACTAACATCTCGTCATTTAACATCATCGGAATCTCCGTAAGAACTTCAAATCAAAACGATCAGGCAGCAAAGGATATACCTCTACTTTGGGGTAAGCTAATGGGTGAAAATCTAATTCCTACGATACCAAATATCTCCGATGAAAATATCCACTGTATATATACAGATTATGAAGGTGATCATAATAAGCCATATACTGTTTTATTAGGTATGAAAGTATCATCACTAGAAAACATTCCAGATGGTATGATAGGTATGAGTTTTTCTGGTGGAGATTACCACACTTATCACGAAGAAGGAAACCTAGAGGAAGGTCTTGTCTATAACGCGTGGATAAAAATCTGGAACGAACCAATCGAAAGAGCTTATACGGCAGATATCGAAGTATATGACGCCAGCAAACCAGACCCTAAGAATACTGCAGTAGATATTCACATAGCCCTTAAATCTTAATGCGATGCTAAACGAATTAAATACTTGGTATATCAGCAAGGAGGAGCCTACGAAGGGCTGCCTCCTTGCCATGAGAGAATTCATCTTAGCTTTTGATGAAAACATTACGGAGACATGGACACATAAGATGCCTATGTTTAGATACAATGGTAAGTTACTATGCTACCTATGGATCGATAAAAAATCTTATACCCCTTATATCGGAATGTATAGAGGCTTGGAGATCGAGCATCCTAAGTTGATCCTAGGAACACGCAATAAGATGAAGATCATGCATGTGGACCCTGAGAAGGACCTACCTATCAAGACCTTGAAGAAGATCATGGGGATGGCGGTTGCTTTGTATTAAATAATTCTTAGTACTCACCTGTCACCCTTTTGAAATAGATAGCTAAATGAAATAGTATAGAATGGATTTTCCTACTATGTTGAGATGGTCATTCAAAAAATGATACCAGATTCAATTAGCTATATACGAAATCTCCATACATCACTACGAATCATTCCCTGAGGCACGATGGAATATCAAACATAATCAATGTCTTCAGTTTGGTGCATATCAACTATTTGAATTTCTAATAGAATACATCTTCCTTTCAATGCCAGAATCTGCTTACTCCTATTCTTGAGTTTTAAAAAACGATAAAAAGAAATAAAGAACTCTAATAAAACATAGTCTTTTACAACTTAGATCTGATCCTTAGCCATAGCTATCGCCTTCTCAATCCCGCTCTTATCTTTACCTCCTGCAGTTGCATAAAAAGCTTGTCCTCCTCCCCCACCTTTGATCTCCGCTGAAATCTTCTTAATAATATTCCCGGCATGTAGATAATCCTCTTTAGTCAAACCTTCACTTACGGTTACCATCAGATTAGCTTTCTCTCCGTTCTCTAGACCAAAAACAATCAGTGCATTGCCCACTTGCTTCTCTAGATTATACGCAATAGTCTTTGCAGATTTCATATCAGATATTGGTAGCTTAGTCCCTAAGAAATTCACGCCTTTCACATCTTCGAATTGACTCTTGAGATGTCCTTGTAGGTCACCTGCTTGCTTGACCATCAAGGCTTCAAGCTGCTTTTTTAGATCTTTATTTTCTTCCTGTAGACTATACACATTCTTAAGGGTATTGGTTGGGTTTTTAAACAAACCTCTTATGCCGTTTAGTTCTTCTATTTCTTTATTGACAAAGTCCTGTGCTTCTGCTGCGGTTACTGCTTCTATACGTCTTACGCCAGCGGCAACAGCAGACTCCGACAATATTTTGAATAGACCAATCTTACCAGTACGATCTACATGACATCCTCCGCATAACTCTACCGAGTAGTTTTTATCAAAAGTGATCATCCTTACGGCATCACCATATTTCTCTCCAAATAGCATCATTGCTCCTCTTTCTTTTGCTTCAGCTATTGGTACATTTCTCGATTCGTCTAAGGCGATATTTTCTCTGATTTTGTTATTGACGATTTCTTCTATCTGAGATATTTCTTCACCGCTTAGCTTTTGAAAATGAGAGAAATCAAATCTTAGATACTCATTATTTACAAGAGATCCTTTCTGACCTACATGAGTACCTAACACCTCTCTTAAGCCAGCATGCAATAGGTGGGTAGCCGTATGATTATTTTCTATGTGTGCTCTTCTATCAGCGTTTATTTTGGCTTTAACAACCGCCGCAGGATTGCTTGGTAGCTTATTAACCAAATGAATAAATAGATTGTTTTCCTTTTTAGTATCTGTCACCTCTATCACTTCCTCATCAAACCATAGATGACCTTTATCTCCTACTTGCCCTCCGCCTTCAGCATAAAAAGGGGTTTTGCTCAGCACTAACTGATACTGCGGCTTATCTTTAATCATCATGGTGCGATGCTTAACTAATTTAGCATCCGAGACCTCATTTTCATCATAGCCTACGAAATCTACTTCTAAGTCTGCATTCACCTCTATCCAATCTCCAGTTATCTTCTTTGCATCCGCACGACCTCTATCTTTTTGCTCTTGTAAAGCTTTTTCGAAGCCTATGTCATCTACAGTAAGTCCTTTTTCTGATGCGATCAACCTTGTGAGGTCGATCGGAAAACCAAAAGTATCATACAACTCAAATGCAGTGACCCCATCGATCATTCCCTGTGTAGTATCTAGACTTTCTAAGCGCCTAAGCCCTTCTGCTAAAGTTCTTAAGAAGGAGCGCTCTTCTTCCATGATCACTTTTGCAACAAATTCTTTTTGTGCCTCTAGTTCTGGGAAGATATTTTTAAAATTGGCAGCCAATGGCCCCACTAGCGTATGTATAAATGGCTCTTTGATATTGAGAAAAGAATAATAATACCTAACGGCTCTTCTCAAAATTCTCCTGATCACATATCCTGCACCAGTATTTGACGGTAGCTCTCCATCCGCAATCGTAAAACTGACAGCGCGGAGATGATCTGCAATCACCCTCATAGCTATGTCCGTTTTCTTTTCTAGATCATAACTAAAGGTATACTCTATCTTGCTTGCCTTTTCTATCAACTTAATGATTGGAGAAAATATATCTGTTGCATAATTGGAAGTTTTAGATTGAAGTGCCATGCATAAACGCTCAAAACCCATCCCTGTATCAACATGCTTTTCTGGTAAATCTACTAATGACCCATCTGCCTTACGATTAAACTGTATGAATACGAGATTCCAAATTTCTATAACTAACGGATCATCTTGATTAACCAGCTCTTGCCCTGGCGTCTTAGCTCTATCTGCATCTGATCTAAGATCTACATGGATCTCTGAACAAGGACCACAAGGGCCCGTGTCTCCCATCTCCCAGAAATTATCCTTTTTGTCAAAGTATAAAATCTTGTCTTCGGTAACAAACTCTTTCCAATAGTCTGCCGCCTCTGTATCTCTCGACAATCCTTCCTTCTCATCACCTTCAAAACAACTGACATAAAGTCGATCAGGGTCTAAGCCGTATTCTTTGGTTAATAGTTCCCAAGCCCAACTAATAGCTTCTTTCTTAAAATAATCACCAAATGACCAGTTACCCAACATTTCAAACATGGTGTGGTGATAGGAATCAATACCTACTTCTTCTAGATCATTGTGTTTACCTGATACTCTCAGGCATTTTTGAGTATCTGCGATACGCTTGCTATCGCTTACCTTATTTCCGAGGAAAAAATCTTTGAATTGATTCATCCCTGCATTCATAAACAACAAGGTCGGATCATCCTTATTTACCAAAGGTGCAGAGTCTACAATCTTATGTCCTTTGCTTTCAAAAAAGTCAAAAAACTTTTGTCTTATCTCATTCGCTGTCAAGCTCATATCAATCTTCTATGTATGATAAAAATGTATAATATAAAAAATACCAAATATTTGTAGTACTTAATACATGGCAATATTTATTTAACTACTATATAAACCAATGTATTACAGCATTTTACGATCAACATATATTTATATGTATTTTATATAAATATTTCAATTCAATATTTTGTAATACGCCGTCCTCACGGTACATTTACACTAATTCGAATCCCATCGAACGTATTTAACACGTGGAGCAAAATTAAGTAAACACTTCAATGAGGAAAGAAAAATACGTCTATAATAACCACACCTTACAATATGAGAAGGTAACGGTAGCTTTTAGGTCTAGATTACTAAAGTTTTTTGGTGTTGTCAGTGCTGTGGTAGTAGCAGCTTTCGTAATGTATTCTTTTACTAGTGAATACTTTCCATCTCCTCAGGAGAAGTCGCTACAGAGAGAATTAGTGCAGATGGAGTATCATCTCAACAATCTGACTGAGCAGTTTGGTAATATATCTAATGATGTTAATTTTTTGCAACAAAAAGATGCGGAGATTCATAGGCAGGTATTCGGTATGGAACCAATCGATAATGCTGTATGGGAAGGTGGTATCGGTGGCCACGATCAATATGCTTACTTAAATAATTTTAGAAACTCTGGAGAGTTACTAAAAGCTGCACTTGCCAAAGCTGATAAGCTGAAAAGAAAAATAGAGCTGCAAAGATTATCGCTAGATTCTATACACGGCCTCGCAAAGATTAGAGAGGTAAAACTTGCATCTATCCCCTCTATCAAGCCCGTGCAAGAAGATAAGCTCAAAAGAAATATTAGGTACTTATCTGGCTTTGGATGGAGAATGCATCCTATTCATAAGGTCAAAAAATTCCATAACGGAATAGACTTTACAGCTCCATCAGGAACACCAATACAAGCTACCGGAGATGGTAAAATCAAAAAAATAGAGAAACTTAGAAGAGGATATGGTCATAGTGTAACTATAGATCATGGTTATGGCTATGAGACATTGTATGCGCATATGAAAACTATTCTCGTAAAAAAAGGACAGAAAGTAAGTAAAGGACAAAAAATAGGTACTGTCGGGAACACTGGATCATCCACTGCCCCACACTGCCATTATGAAGTAAGGGTCAATGGAACAGCAGTAAACCCAATTGATTATTGCATGGACGGATTAAGTCCTATGGAGTATCAAGAACTTTTGCACCATGCTAGTGTAGAAAATCAATCTTTCCACTGATCCTAATGCCCAGAGCTTAGGCAATGGGAGTATATAACTAAATCTAAATAGGGCTTGTCAGAATTAACTGACAAGCCCTTTATTATTCTGAGACCGTCGAAAAGCCTATTCTAAGGAACTCGATGAGTCTATTTGACTCCTACCATTTTCTTAGTGGCAGTGAATCCCTCAGTTTCAAGTGTATAGTACATCACGCCCGTGATACCTAGTTCTGTAGTATTGAGCGAAATTTCATTATATCCTTTGCTATAATCTTCTACTATTCTGATCACTCTTTTACCTGTTACATCATATACTGATAGTACAGCTTCGCTAGAAGCAGGAAGATCAAAACCTATTGTAGTCTCCTCATTAAATGGATTAGGACTATTTTGATATAACTCAAATTGAGTTACCTCAAATGTAGATTCCTCATCACCAAATAATAATTTAGCGTTCACCATAGAAAGGTCTGATGCATATGCCTCTGCATTAGTGACTCTGCTATTAAGTGCTAGCGATTCTGATAATTCAATGTCTGTATTTGCTTTGAAGTCTAGTGTAAATAATACTTCATCAGCATCATAGCTGTTACCTTGTATATCATTCCAACTAACTGCTATTAATCCTCTATCTACATCTGCTAATCCTAAGTTAGCCTCAGTGATATCTAGTGCTGCTTTACTTACACCAGTAAATAACATACCAGCGGCGTCAAAATCAAGGGTAAACTGGAATCCAATAATCTCCTCAAAATTCTGAGCAGTAACTGGAATACTCACATAATCTCCCGCTTCGATAGCTTTGTTTTCTACTGAAAACTCTACCGTCTTGTTAGATCTTACTTCTGCGATATGCGTTTCAAATGCTGTCGGATTCACATTTTCGTTTACATCTCCAATTTTGACAGCCATGAAGTTCATATTGTTTTCATTATAATCGAGGCTTCCTATACTCAAGTTTTCGTTGAAAGGGAAAGGATTAAACTGATTACTGAAAGACTGATCTTCATCTATAAATCTCCATGAGTCTTGCCCATTAGGGAAAATCGTCGTCAGTCCTAATACTAATCTCCTTATCGATACTAAATCTGCTCCTGATATGATCTGATTGTTATCAGCATCAGCAGCGATTACTTTATATGGAGAATCAAGTAGTATTAATCCAAGTATATGTTTTTGTATTAATACTATGTCAAGTGTTGATACTCCGTTAATATGATCATCATCTTTGTGAGATGATACATCGTAAGAGTTACCAGTTAAAAGATTGTTGAATGTGTAATCTCCTGTGTTAGAAGTTGTAAAATTAATTGGGTATTCTGGCTGTGCGCTCGTTACTTGCACTGCCACGTTATTAACCATTTCGTTTTGCTCCGTAAATATGAAACCTGATATTGATGCTGAAGGACTCAAAGTATCAGGGCATGCACCTTCCCCTGTACCATTATCTTGAAGATCTAATTTGATAGTACAGAAATCACTGTTGCCAGCTGCATCATGCACCCACATCTCAAGCTCTAAGATTCTTCTCACTCCATCTCTAAGGTCTGCACATGTAAGTGTAAGATTTGCATCACTTGGATTAGAAGAAAAAGAAAAAGTCAAGTCACCAGGACACTGATCTGTACTGGCGATATTATAATCTGAAGCCCAGATCTCAATGCTTCCTGTAGACGGCATCACAACCGTAGTTGTAGATGAGAAACAGTAAGGTGTAGGCTCTTTACAATCATTGATAGTGATATCAAATGTGAAAGGATCAGATATATTACCACATCCATCTTCTAATATCACTGTTACATTATGCACACCTACTGGTAGGTTACCTGATAAGTTAAGTAAACTATCAACTGTTATTCCTGCATTCTGATCTACTATTGTACCATCAGTCTCTATCGTGTAACTCCATAAAATCTCATCTACTGGTGTACAATTATCAGTTGCTATCAAGTCAATTGCGTAGCCAGCATCGCAAGTCTCATCTGCACAGAATTGTGCTCCGTTGCCATTTGTTAATACTGGACCTTCGCTATCTGTAACTTTAAGAACCTGTATATGAGTCCACTTCCCTGTTACTGGTACTACATTTTCATTGTGCTGACACCAGTCTATGATAGTCCACGTTCTTAATATCTTAAGGCACGCATCCTCTACTTCAAAGAAAACAAGGTCTTCGTGAGATACTGCTATTAGATCACACTGACGATCACTGTAAGTTGGTTCTCCTGTACTACTTGGATCTGTATCTGCTCCACAACCCATTAGATCAGTACGATCTCCAGGCCAGTTAATATCATCGATATCAAAAGGGTCAGAATTCTCAAATGTTATTCTCTGAGAAGCAGTATTTACTTTTATAGGATTACCATCAGAATCAACTTGATTAATATCAAACAACTCCCATGAAACCAGTACTGATCCTTCACCACATGAGTTTTGACTAGGCGCATCCATAAGTGGTCCATCTATTCTAAAACATCCTGGGCAGTTATCTTCTGCTGTTACTGTCCCTATTACCGCTTGTAACTGATCATCTGTAAAGTCACAACTAATAGTCACATCATCTGGAGTAGAAGTAAATATCGGTTGGAATTTATCTTGTACTCTTACTGTAGACCAGCACTCATTTGTATTACCCGCTTGATCTGTCACTTGCAATAATACGTCTACAGGATTACCTAGATCTGCCTTATTAAATCTTACTGTCGGTCCATAAGGATCACTATCTCTTTTTGCCTCGTACAATACGATCTCTCCACAATTATCCCAACTTAGATCATCAAAAGTCTTTGCTCTAATCTCTGCCTCACAATTAAGTCCTAGAGAAACTACGGTGTGCTCATCACAAACTGCTGTTGGTTTAGTCTCATCTACTACTCTGATCTCACATGCTCCACCACCTGAAGGACTCTCATTACCACAGTCGTCTATTACTCGGTATCTTATCCATACTTGACCTAGTGGCAAACCAGTAATCGTGATAGGTGTGCTGTCTTGATCTGTTCTTGTCACATCTACAGGTATAAATAGACCTGCTGTCAAATCATTGTCTGGCTGAAGGCAAACACTTAGATCATAAGGATCAGCATCAAAACCTGGCACCTGTGAAGCTGGTAAATAACTTACTGACCAGGTATATCCTCCACATTCGTTAAGTACAATCGGCGCTGGCACATCAAAATCTACTGTGCAACTGTAAGCATCAGTAATAGGCACTTGGAAGCAGTCTTCGATTCTACAAGTAGTGATCGGTGGTCGTTCGTCGGTAACCTTAATAATCTGATTAAAAGTTTTTGGTTGTCCATTTTGGCACCAATCGATCAATAACCACTCTCTAATTATTTTATAAGATCCTGTACAGATATCTATTCTAGTATCCTTATAAGTCATCTCTATATTGCCACAGAACTCCATATTAGTAGAACCGCCATCTAATGGCCTTCCAGTTACAGAAGGATCAGGATTACCATTGTCGTCCATCGCAAAGATATCTTGACAAGTGAAAAATGGATTACCAGATAGACCATCAAAATTTCTTGGCATTATAATATCTCCAAATCCAGTACCATCCGCATCGCATATGCTACTTCCTAATACATTAAAAACACAAACTTCAGTAGCTTGATTACCTGATTTATCCCATACAACCCAAGTTCTTTCTACTCTCTGGAATATCCCTCCATCACATGCATTTACTATTACATCAGTATAACATGCTCTAGCTGGTCCACAATCTCCATCTGGATGTACGATCGTGTAACATCCTTCTCCAGAAGATGGATCAGCTGTATATGTACCTAGTGTAGGAAATGGAATAGTATCTCCAGTAGCCATTCTTACAAAAAGAGATGCACCACGTACAGATCCTGCATTCATGCTAGGATTACAATCTGTAATAACTAACTTGAAGTCACCCTCAGCACTGCCTCCTACAAGTGAACCGAATGATTGCTCTGGCTTGAAGCTACCTAGAACCGAAGGCTGAGTAAGTAATCTACAAGTAGGATCCACGTCCAGCTGATTATAATCTGTCAGACCGTCATCTGAGAAGGTAACCATTATATCATCTTTTTGGCAATCAGGATTCGTCGCTCCTCCTAGTGGAGTAGTGAATACATTTATTGTATCTCCAGATGGACTTATAAGTATAGCCTTAAGGTCTGTAATGTTTGTATGCAGTATATCTAGATCTAAAGTAAGATCAAGTATAGATGCATCAAGACCTGCGTTCATATCATCAAAGTTGAAGACAACACAAACTACTGAGTCTGATGCTATAGGGCTATCTGAATTTGTCCAAGCCAAACCTTCTGGGCCAGCTACTCCTTCAATATTTTCTCCTGATTCCAGTGGACCACCTGGCGTAAGATCATCAGTACAAGTGAAAGGACCATCGCTCCCACAAGTAATTACAGGAGGAATCTTATCTTCTGCGACAACTGTTCCCCAGCAAGAGTTAATACCATCAGCATCTGTCACAGTCACGGAGTAAGTACCTGGAGTCATGATCGTGGTACCCATAACGGCCGTTCCGCTTGCGTCCTCGATCTCAAAAGAATATCCAGACTCACAAGGTGAGTTACCCTCTAACATCATATCAGAAGTAATCTCTACTTCACAATCTACACTTAGAGATGCTTGTATCTGATTGTTACAGGCTAATACATCTAACACTTGATCGGGATCAGGATTGATGTCAAGCACGAGCTCGCAGGTACGCATAAAGCCTAAACAGTTCGTTGCTTTGTACTCTACAGTATATTCGCCTGCTGCGAACATAGTCATAGCTCCCGCTGGATCATCTGTTGTGACATCTGCACCTGCAGATACTACATGTGATTGAATAACAACACCATCAATAATAATCTCAACAGTGTAGTCTCCATCTGCACATGGGTCAGGAGTTGGCGCTGGTGCCGGTGATACTGCCGGCTGATCTACAACTACAGCATCAGCATTAGTGATTACTCCTAAAACAAATGCGATGTCTACTTCGCACATATTTGCTGGAAGCGCAGTCATTACCTCAGCGAACCCATCACAAACCGGGTCGGCATTGGCGTTTGTATTAATCGTTTGAGCTCCAATCATATTCGGCAGGACGGTATATGCCAAACACAAAAAGAGATACTTTGTAAAATGTCTCATACTAGGACGGTTTTTAGAATTAGAATTTTTTAATATTTTTTCGACGGTTCAACACGCTTTTTCTGATTTTCTACCCTTTGGAGAGCCTCTGAATATTCGTATTAGTTTTTTTGATAATGTTTAAAGATTTGATTGAATGACACTTATGAATTTTCGTATTATTATATCAATCTATTTGATCATCAGTCTTCTAAAGAGGCAAACATTATACCAATATGATATGCGATATCTACTTGGGTATGAATGGTTTAGATAACACATTAGAGCTATTTTTAATATCAAAATGAATGGGGCACTAAACATGGATACTACCAATCAAGAAGGCACTTGTCTTAACTGCGATGCTGAGGTACGGGAAGACTTCTTGTACTGTGCGAAGTGTAGTCAGCGACTCAGGACTAGTAAGTTATCAGTGGGATCCTTGATGTCTGAGCTAGTGTCAAGCATGTTTAATTTTGATTCAAGGTTTTTCCAGTCTTTCTTTAAAATTTTAATTCCTGGAGAGCTGACTAAGCTTTATATAGCTGGAAAAAGAAAGCGATATCTTAATCCTGCACGGTTGTTCCTATTTACTATGTTATTCCATTTTGGGGTTTTAGCCTATGTCACAAAGGATGTAAGTGTAGAAATAAATACCAGTAATCTAACTAATGAGATAAATCAGAAACTGACACAAAAATCCTATTTACTTAAGTACGACTCTCTGGTAAATGTTTTACCCATAGATTCTTCTTCTTTAATGGATTCACTGAGGAAGCAACTTTTCTTTAGTGCAATTGATGGAGCAATACCAGATTCCCTAAGCTTTGGTCAAGATGATTCAATTGCTGGAACAGGCAATTTGTTAAGAAGAAAATATCATTATGATGATATTTTCAATATGCCAGAAAAAGAATTTTTAACCAATTATAAAATTGAAGGTTTCTGGAGCAGAATTGTAGCTAGACAAGGTCTAAGGTTATATAGAAATCCTTCTGCTGTCTATTCCTTTTTTCTAGGGAATTTGATATGGGCAGTTGTACTGAGCCTATTGTTGCTGAGCTTCGTCATGAAAATGATCTACTGGCGTGGTAAGAGATTCTATGTGGAGCACTTTATATTACTAATGCATATTCACAGTTTCATCTTCATTCTGGTAGGAGTGGCGTTAATAATTGACGAATTGTTGAATAACGTATTAGGTTTATGGCTGCTAAGTACAGCAGCAATCAGTGCTGGCTATTTCTTTCTGACAATTTATAGATACTATGGTCAGGGCATTATAAAATCATTTTTTAAATATCTCTTCATATTATTCGCCTACTTATTCATTATATCGTTCTTTGCTGGTGTAATTTTATTCATTAGTATGTTAGTATTTTAAGTATGGATCAAAGTTGGGAGACCGTAGTAGGTTTAGAAGTACATGTACAGTTAAATACTGCTACTAAGCAATTTTGTGGAGACGCCAATGAGTTTGGAGCACCACCAAATCTTCATACTAGTAGTATATCCTTAGCTCACCCGGGTACTTTACCTCATATTAACGAGACTTCTATTAAAAGTGCTATTAAGCTAGCATTAGCGACTGGTGCAGAGATTAATTTCGAGAATCGATTTGATAGGAAGCATTATTTCTATGCTGACTTACCTAAAGGCTATCAGATCACTCAAGATGACCTGCCCATCTCTGTAGGAGGTGGTCTAACACTAGACAATGGTAGATATATCAGATTTCATCATACGCATATGGAAGAAGATGCAGGTAAGTCCTTACATCACATAGATGATAAACTCACCTATGTAGATCTTAATAGAGCTGGTGTCCCACTATTAGAACTTGTTACGGAGCCAGACTTTAGATCAGGAGATGAGGTCTTAGAGTTTATAGGCAAATTACAGCAGATCGTGAGATATCTCGGGATATCTGATGGCAATATGGAACAAGGATCTTTGCGGTGTGATTGCAATGTATCTGTGCGACCAATGGGGACAGATACTTATGGAGAGCGGTGCGAGATTAAGAATATGAACTCCAAGAAATTCGCAAGACAGGCAGTTGCCTATGAATCAAAACGGCAGATAAAAGCCATTGAATCAGGTCAGAAAATTACGATGCAAACGCTACATTTTGATCCGGTGAAAGGTACAACTACACCTACAAGAGACAAAGAGACGGCGCACGATTACAGATATCTACCTGATCCTGATCTTCCTCCGATTTTTATAACCCAAGATCTGGTAAATCAATTAAAAGAAGAGATGCCACTGATGCCTGAAGCTCTAAAAGCCAGGCTGAAGGAAGTACATCAACTATCATCTGAGCAGGCTTACATTCTATCCAGTAGTCTAGATACATCATCATATTTCTTTGAAATCCTTAATTTTTATAAAAATCCTAAACAGTTAGCAAACTTTTTTATAAACACCTTAATACCCTATACCAAGGCTAATGATATAGAAATAAATAGCATTAAAGTCTCCTCTGCCACATGGAGCGAATACCTAAATTTAATAGCCTCAGAAAAAATAAACAGAAAGGATGCAAGTGATAAACTGTTTCCGGCTTTAATAAAAGACCCATCCTTAAGTCCGACGCAACTATCAGAATCTCTTGATATTATACAATCAAATAATCCTAATATAAATGATCAAATCATAGCTCAGGTCCTAGAAGCATATCCAGATGAGGTGAAAAAATACCGATCTGGTAAGAAGGCCTTAGTTGGCTTTTTCATAGGAGAAGCTATGAAGAAAGCACAGGGAAAAGCAAATCCTAAAACCCTTAAATCTGACTTAATAAAGGCACTGTCAAGCTAAGTCTCTCAACACAATATCTAAGTTAAACTTCACGTAATTCGTTGATTATCACTTATATTTATCTATAGATTAGTCATATACTAATTTTTTGAATATAAAACCGTGAAGATTTGAAGTTGACGCAAGAACTTACCAAGCTCTATTACACGATAGGTGAGGTATCAGAACTCTTTGGAGTATCTGCTTCTCTATTGCGCTACTGGGAGTCTGAGTTTTCGCTCCTTAAGCCCCAGAAAAACAGAAAAGGAGACAGGCGCTATATCAAAAAAGATATACATCACATCGAGCGCATTTATACCCTAGTAAAGGAGAGAGGTTTTACCTTAGAAGGAGCCAAAAAAGAACTTAAGAAAAAACCTAAACAGGAATCCTTATCAAAAGAAATGATATTAAATAAATTACTCGGAATCAGAAAAAGCCTAAAAACCCTTCACGATAGCTTATAGCTACCTTATTTTCTTTTGGCAATTAATAATCCGCTTTTAGCATTTCTCCTTTGACTTATAATATTTCATCTTCTACTGCTAAAAACTAACCGAGGTTCAATAACGTTTTGCATACTGCGATGTCCTCATCATCATTGCTAGCGAGGATTATCATTTTATTATCCCTTACTGATTCGAGCGTTTTATAGAACCAAGATTTACCTTTTTTATCTAAAAATGAAGTTGGCTCATCGAGAAGTATCATATTGACATCTGCATAAAAGCATAATATCAATTGTACTCTCTGCTGCATACCTGAAGAAAACTGCCTGATAGGTTTATTAAGATGTTCTAATAAACCTACTTCAGCAAGTACACTAGTCTGGTCAAAACTATGGATTAATGGTTTGAATTTTCTGTAGAATGCTAATTGCTCCTTGAGAGTAAGATCTAAGTCGATCTCTAAGTACGGAGCGGAGATGCTTAAGTACTTGTAGATTTTATCTCTGGTGATCGATTTATTCGCTGGGTCCAAGTAGCTCACAGATCCACGAGAAGGTGTCAAGTAACCAGATATTATTTTAATCAATGTAGATTTACCAGACCCGTTAATACCTGTCACACCATAGACTTGTCCGGACTCAAAACTGTAGTCTAAATCTTTGATTATCCATCTTTTGAGGTAGCGCTTAGAGACGCTATTAAGCTGGATTCTCATTATCTTTTTATTGAGTTGAAACCTTTCACTATTCCTTTTTCTGAGCCATCTATAAAACTAAGAATCTTATCTCGCTCAGGTGTTGCATTGATCGTTGTCTCTATGTACTCTATGGCTTTAGAGACTGATAGACCTTTTACAAATAGAATTCTATATATCTCGTGGATATTATTTATTTGCTTATTAGAAAATCCTCTCCTCCTTAGTCCTACGGAATTAACTCCAGCATAAGACAATGGTTCTCTGGCAACTTTTACAAATGGCGGTACATTCTTTCTAACTAAAGAGCCGCCCGCTACAAAGGAAGATTCTCCTATATTGGTAAACTGATGCACAGCTACCATCCCTCCGACAATTGCATGGTTACCTATCTCTATGTGCCCAGCCAAGGTCGCGTTATTAGCAAGTACCACATGCTCACCTATAATGCAATCGTGCGCTACATGAGAGTACGCCATGATCAAGCTGTGATCTCCGATGGTTGTTTTATTATTAGCCTTGGTGCCTTTGTTTAGCGTACAGTATTCCCGGATGGTCACGTTATTACCTATTTCTAAGAAGGTTTTTTCGTTTTCATACTTTAAGTCTTGTGGGACTGCTCCAAGAACGGCTCCTGGATAAATTTTGCAGTTGGCCCCTATACGGACTCCATCAAAGATCGTAACCTGAGGACCAATCCAAGTACCCTCTCCTATCCTTACATCCTCTGCAATGGATACGAATGGGCCTACCTCGACCTTATCTGCTAATATCGCTTTAGGGTGTATGGACTTAAGATGGGAGTTATCCATTTAGTCTGTTCTCTTTACTATCTGCGCGGTTAATTCTCCTTCGGAGGCAATCTTATCTCCCACGTATACGGTACCCATCATGTGCACAAGCCCTCTTCTGACTGGTGATAATAGTTCCATTTTAAGTAGTAAAGTATCTCCAGGCCTTACCATCTGCTTAAATTTTACAGATTCCATTTTAAGGAAATAAGTGTCGTAATTATGGGGATCTTCTACTTGGTTTAAAACTAGCACTCCACCAGCCTGGGCCAATGCTTCCATCTGCAACACTCCTGGAAAAACTGGATTACCAGGAAAGTGCCCCTGAAAAAAGTTCTCATTCATCGTCACATTCTTTACTCCTACTACCTTTGTTTCGGTAAGTTCAATGATTTTATCGACCAGTAGAAAGGGATATTTGTGAGGAAGCATCTTTGATACAGCAATATTATCAAGGACTGGCTCAACATTTGGATCGTATATAGGTTTTCCTCTAAGCTTCTTTTGCTTGATTACTTTTTTCTTGAGGAGTTTAAGGAATTCAATATTAGATGCATGTCCAGGCTTCTTGATCAAAAACTTACCTTTTACATTAGCTCCAAGCAATGCTAGATCCCCTATAAAATCTAATATCTTATGTCTTGCCAGCTCGTTGTTAAAGCGAAGCCCACTTGGATTAAGTACATGATCTTTCGTTGTTACTTCTGATCCAAATTCCTTGGCGATATCATTAAGTTCTGAATCTGAGATTTTTGATTTCTTGACTACAATGGCATTTGATAAAGAACCACCATTGATTAGGCCTTTCTTTTTAAGGTCTATCAGGTCCTCTGCAAAAACAAAGGTTCTACTAGGAGCAATAACTTTTGTGAAATCCTGGTCGGAGGTGTACTCAGCATACTGAGGCGGCACGTTTTCACTTTCAAAATCTATAAAACAAGTAACCTCAAACTTATCCGAAGGCATTAAAGTATACACAGCACCTGTATCTTCGATGGTGATGGTTTCCATCTTTTCGACGGTATACACATCTCTGTCTTGATCTAATTCTGAGACTCCACTATTTTCGATTTCTTCTGTTACTTGTTTTGCACTGCCATCTAGGATCGGGACTTCACCACCACTCACATAGATAATAGCATTGTGAATATCTAAGGCAAACAATGCTGAAAGCAAATGCTCTACAGTCTTGACAGAGAAATCTCCTTTTCCAAGATCTGTAGCTCTGTCTGTTGCAATGACATTTCTGATATCTGCTTTTACCCCTTGACCTTCTTGATCACCAGCTGACTTAAAAACTATCCCTTGATTAGCAACAGCAGGCAAAATCTCTACTTCCACTTTATTCCCTGTGTGCAGGCCTAATCCACTTAAGCTAATTTTTCCCTTTATAGTTGTTTGTTTCATGCGTTTAGGTATGATTATAGAATCATGGTTAAAACTTCAAATATCTTGCCCTTCTTGATTTTGTCGTAATTGATTGATCTCCTTTTTCAACTCATTTATTTCCTTTTGTAATAGTGGAAGCCTTTTGAATATCGCAAATGATCTTAAATAGTTGAAATATTTAATAGCAGGTGAACCATACCATTTAGATTTCTTCTTATCAATTGATGAAGCTATCCCACTTTGTGCCTGCACTTTGATTCCATCTGCTAAGTTTAAGTGACCCACTATTCCTACTTGACCTCCTATCTGGCTATGAGCGCCTACGATAGTACTACCTGCTACTCCAGATTGGGCAGCGATAACAGTATGTTGCTTAATCTCCACATTGTGCGCTATTTGGATTAGGTTATCTAGCTTGACCCCTTTCCTAATAATCGTAGACCCTAAGGTAGCCCGATCTATGACCGTATTACTACCTATCTCTACATCGTCTTCGATAATTACATTTCCTGCCTGTACCACTTTTCGGAATGCTCCTGAAGCATCAGGCACAAATCCAAACCCATCACTGCCAATAACAGCATTAGGGTGGATCATGACATTATCACCAATCACACATCGATCCTCTATTCTCACTCCAGCATAAATCTTACAATTAGTCCCTATAACAACATCTCGACCGATATATACTTGAGGATATAGTATGGTACCCTTTCCTATCTTAGCTCTGCTACCCACTACACTATAATCTCCAACATATACTCGATCATCAATTATACAAGATTGTGCCACAGAGGATTTAGAGGAGATTCCTTCTAAGGTCTCTTCATCATGAGAAAAAAGACCTAGTAATTTTTGCATAGATAAGTTCACATCATCTACTCTTACCAAGGTAGCAGGAATCGCTTTTGCTAATTCTAAGCTATGACCTACTAAAACTGCAGATGCACCCGTATCATAAATCGCTGCTAGATACTTAGGATGAGTGATAAAGCTTATACTACCCTCTGAAGCCTCATCAATTTTAGAAGCCCCTCTAATTAATAGGGACTCGTCACCGTCTATGGAGCCATTAAGTATTTCTGCTATTTGAGCAACTGTGTAGGTCATTAATGACAAAAATATAAATAAGCCTCATAGTTTGGAGTCTTAGCAAGACGATTCCCCAATAAATAGTAATCTGTCAAGATAGAATCGATGTTTAGACCGATACTTGCAATTATGCTACCTTTGACCTATTAATCTTAAGCGTTTAATCCTCAAAAAATTATAATATTTTTTCTAAATATTGAGGTGAATAAAAAAACATAGGTTAAAATGAAAGGTAACTGCTTAGAGTTCAAATCGATATAACATTTATATTCCTTAGCCTAAGCTATGGAGTATAAATATTATTAATATCGGTTCGTGCAAAAGCAGATTAGTTTATATTTCAAAAAGTAATGAGCAATAATCTAAGACTAGGAACGAGAGGCAGCAAATTAGCCCTATGGCAAGCAAATCATGTAAAAAGTGAATTAGCTAAATACGATGTAGATGTGGAGATAAAAATTATCAAAACACAAGGGGATAAGATCCAGCATCTGAGCTTTGACAAATTAGAAGGTAAAGGATTTTTTACCAAAGAACTCGAGGATGCATTGATAGCCAAGGAGATAGACTTTGCTGTACACTCCATGAAAGACCTACCTACTGAAAATCCAGAAGGTCTCGTGATTACTGCAATATCTGAGAGAGCAGACGCAAGGGACTGCATGATTGTCAATAAAGATCAGAATGAAGAAGGGCGAGTACTTAAAATCAAAAAAGGTGCAAGAATAGGCACATCATCTATCAGGCGGAAACTACAAATCCAAAACCTGATTCCTGATGTAGAAGTCTTAGAGCTAAGAGGGAATGTTCCCACAAGAATCAATAAATTAAGAGAAGGAAAATATGATGCTATTATATTGGCATCTGCTGGAATCGATAGATTAGCACTAGACTTATCAGAATTTAGGGTAATTAGATTTCACCCAAGGGAGTTTGTGCCTGCTCCTGCGCAAGGTGTACTTGCTTATCAGTGTAGATCAGAAGATATTGAGACTAGAAAAATTATTTCCCTAATCCATTCCAGAGCAACCTTAGAAGTTACGAATATAGAAAGAGGTGTGCTCAAAGCCCTTGACGGTGGCTGTCAAGTCCCTGTGGGGGTCTACTGCGAAAAGGATAGTCTTGATTATTATCACGCGTATGCATTTTATCATACTGAGGCATTAGGATACAAGAATATCCAGTTCAGTCAAAGTACTACTGCTGGTTTAATTGAGATACTTTTAGATCAACTTAAATCTGTGCAGGCTAGTTGAATAAGACTTCAGAAGACATAGATCAGGTAGGTCAAGATACACTTGATGTCATCGGTGCTGCTGATAAGTTTAATAAGTGGATGTATGAAACGATTGCACCCCACTGCTCTGGAAGGATTCTAGAGATCGGTAGTGGCATTGGTAACATCTCAAAATATTTTATTGCCGCAGGAGATGAAATACTCCTTACTGATCTTCGCACAACCTATTGTGATCAGTTAAAAGAAAGCTATGGTGAGATAGAAAATGTTATCGGTATCAAAGAAGTAGATCTCGTAGCAGAAGACTTTGAAAATCGTTATGCTGATTTGCTAGCAACTTTTGATACTGTATTCGCGCTCAATGTGGTCGAGCATATAGAAGATGATACACTTGCCTTAATAAATGCTGCCAAATTATTGACTAATAATGGAAAGCTCGTGATTCTAGTCCCTGCCTATCAAGCATTATTTAATCAATTTGATGTGGAGTTAGAACATTATAGGCGGTATACCAAAAAAAGTATCGCTAGTACTTTTAACGATGCGGTTCTGGATATTGATCGACAACAATATTTTAATGCTATTGGGATTTTAGGATGGTTTGTGACCGGTAAAATTTTGAAAAAGAAACAAATACCTAAAGGCCAGATGAATTTATACAATACTTTTGTTCCTATAATTAAGTTAATAGATAAACTAATATTAGAAACCGTCGGTCTCTCAGTAATTACTGTGGGACATAAAAGATAAGAGAGATTATGTACTTGATATTTGATACTGCAGCTAATGGTAGCCCTAAGTCTTGGAAGGCCCCAGTGACAGATACTTTTAATTGGCCCAGGATGATCCATATTTCATGGATTACTTTAGGGGAGGATCTTAAGCCACTTGAAGATTTTAATTGCTTAATAAAATCACCTGAGTATAAAATATCAGCAGATGCTGCGAAGAAGCACTCGATTGAGTTAGAAGATGTAGAAGCTAAAGGAGATAAGCTATCTGAGGTCTTAGATAAATTTAACAAGACTGTAAAAGAGAGCAAATATGTCTTCTCTCATAATCTTAAGTACAACGAGAGTATCGTAGGTGCAGAGTGTATCAGAGCTCACAAGACTGATCCTCTCGCTTACGCCGACAAATATTGCTTAATGCATGAAGGAACGTTTTTATGCAAACTCAAAGGCAAGCAAGGGTATAAATGGCCTACTCTCCAAGAGCTACACTCTAAGATATTTAATCAAGGATTTACACCACCTAACAATGCTAGGGCAGACGTAATTGCGGCTTCCCGGTGTTTTATCGCTATGAAAAAAATCGGGCATTTAGAAGACATCTTTGATGATGACATCTAAGACGGTATTCATATCTAGGTATATCCATAGCAACTCTCCGCTATGCGTGAATGCGAATTATAGTTTAGTTGCCAAGTCATTAATTAAATTTGAAAGTATTCTTGTAGAATCTTTTCCGGAGGCTGATTGGTATTTTTTCTATAGTCGAAATGGTGTTTACTTTGGACTAAGGCAAATGGAGTATCGATCCTTTCTCAATGACATCAAGATCGCTACTATGGGGAAAGGGACTGCACAACAGTTTAAGGCAATGACTGACCGAAAGCCAGACTTTATTGGTTCTGGTGATGCAGATCGAGTATCATCAGAATTCATCAAAGTTGCAGGAGAAAAAAAGGTGGTCTTCATACGTGCTCAAAATTCATTAAAGAGCATCCAAGAAAACTTAAAGAATCAATTAGACGGTTCAGATTTAGTTACTTATAAAAACTTCATAGATGAGACTGTTATCATCGAACCAACCGATATCGCCATATTTACCAGTCCTATGAATGTAGATGCCTATTTTAAAAATATGGCTCCTAATACTTCGTCAACATATATAGCCTTGGGCAAATCCACAAAAAAGGCTATTTCAAAATATTCAGACCAAGATGTTTTGATGCCAAAAGAACCAAGTGAATCTTCTATTAAAGTATTGATTGACACCCTATTAGCTAGGTAATCCTTACTTATCTGAATCTCTTAACAATCATATATAGTAGTTCCCCTTATATAGTCTTTGCTGGTAATATAACTTAGGTTATTTTTATGTGCCAATGCTGCAGTCACTAAGTATAAAGAATTACGCCATCATCAAGGAACTGGATATCAAGTTCAAAAAAGGACTTAATATAATTACAGGGGAGACAGGTGCAGGTAAGTCTATCATAATCGGAGCGCTTAATCTCATATTAGGAAAAAGAGCAGATACTAAAGTATTATTTACACCTGACGAAAAATGCATCGTTGAAGGAGTGATTGACATTTCTGATTATGGATTAAAGTCTTTCTTTAAAGAAAATGATCTGGACTATGAAGATGAACTTATCATTAGAAGAGAAATAAACACTTCAGGTAAGTCCAGAGCATTTATAAACGACACACCCTCTAAGCTTGCTACCCTATCAGAGCTTGGCAATAGCATCATAGACTTACATCAGCAGTTTGCAACTTTAGAAATACATAGACCATCCTTCCAACTTAAAGTCATCGATCAGATAGCTAATAATGCAACTACATTAGATAAGTACGCTAAGAATTATAAACTCTATAAGACCGAAGTAGACGAGCTAGACCGAATAACTAATGCTGATCACAATAGTAAGAAGGAAGCAGACTACCTAAAGTTTCAACTTGCAGAATTGTTAAAAGCTGATCTTAAAATAGGTGAAAAAGAAAAACTACAATCAGATCTAATCCAACTGACTCATGCGGAAGATATTCAGAAAGTCTGTAGTGAGAGCAGTTTTTTAATTACAGACGGTGATGATACTTTGATCGATAAACTCAGGGGGATTTATAGATCAGTCGCTTCGCTTCAGAAGGCCAATAAGTCCTTTGAGAAGACAGCAGAAAGAATTGATGGAATCATTACCGAATTAGAGGACATCAGTGCTGAGCTCTCATCAGGATCAAATAATCTAATCTATAATCCAGAGCAAATCATAGAGCTACAAGATAGAATCGATATGATCAATAGCCTAGAGAGTAAGCACAACTTGCAGGATGAATCATCACTATTACAATTACAGACAAGTATAGAAGAAAAACTTTCTGGTATAGAAAATATAGATAAGCGAATCGAGGATTTAAAAGAATCGATAAAAACGAGAGGTGAAGCACTACATAAAATTGCTGATAAACTATCTGCTGCAAGAGCAAAAGCAGCTCCTAAAGTAGAGAAGTACGTAAATAAGCTATTGAATGATTTATCGATGCCTCATGCTGAGCTGTCTATCGATCAAAAAGCTGGAGTTGATCTAGGAATAAACGGGTCAGATAAGATAACATTTATGTTTTCCTCCAATAAAGGATCAAAAGCACAGTCCTTAAAAGATGTGGCGTCAGGTGGAGAACTTGCAAGACTTAATCTAAGCATTAAGTCACTGATCGCTGATAAGATGAAGTTGCCTAGCTTAGTATTCGATGAGATAGATACGGGAATATCAGGAGCTGTAGCGCTTAAAATGGGAATAGTCTTATCTGATCTATCTAAAAATCATCAGATTATATCTATAACACATTCTCCACAGGTAGCCTCACGCGCTGATGAGCACCTTTATGTGTATAAAGAGACAGAAGGTAAAAACACAGTCACTAAGGTAAGAAGCCTACCTGCCAAAGAAAGGATAACTGAATTAGCAAAAATGCTAAGTGGTGATCCTCCGTCAAAGTCTGCCATCTCTAATGCTAAAGAACTGATAGAAGCCTAAGTGATTATCTTTAACTACATTCTCGGATCAGTAAGAGCAGTAATATTGGTACTCATCATGATTGTGTTTCTTATAGTGTATTTGTTGAGCAGTGTTGTCTACAAAAGAACACCGGAAAGAGATTTTAGACTGCGTAGAAATTATCTAAAGCTTGTAAATCCTATCCTAGGGGTTAAAGTGGAGGTAACTGGTAAAGCTATACAAGAGCCCTGTTTATATGTTAGTAATCACAGAAGCTTTATTGATCCTTTTGTAGTTGCACCTTACGTTGATGTGTTTTTCATAGCAAAAGCTGAAGTTGCTAAAATGCCAATCCTTAGTATAGGATTTGATGTAACTGGCGTCATCTTGGTAGATCGAGACAATCAGAACAGCAGGAGTAACACCAGAGTCCAAATGGTAGAGAAGATCAAAGCAGGATACAATGTGCTGATCTACGCAGAAGGCACCACTGGTGCATACCAGCAAACCAAGCCATTTAAAATGGGAACCTTCTCAGAGGCTTCCAAGAATGGATTTAAAATTGTACCTGTCTCGGTGGAATATAAATCTGCAAAGGATCGGTGGGCATCAGGGCCAATTGGCAAACAATACTTCAGACAAATCGGTAAATGGAGAACACACGCTAAGCTTAACTTTGGCACTCCCTATGAGAATGAAGACAGAAGAAAATTATCTCAAGATATAAAGGAAGAGATTAATAGCAATCTATCAAAATTGCAGAACAATTGGACTGAGCCATTTATCCCTCAGCCTTCGGAACAAACTTCATAGAAATTGAATTGACGCAGTGTCTTGTGTTCTTATCTGTCAATTTTTCGCCTACGAATACATGACCTAGGTGACCTTCACAATTATTACAGATTATCTCTACCCTTCTTCCATCAGCATCCGGAACTCTCTTAACAGCATCCGTAATCTCATCGTCAAATGCAGGCCAACCACATCCTGAATCAAACTTATGCTCAGACGTATACAGTGGTGCATCACATTGCCTACAGATATAAGTGCCTGATTCAGTATGCTTATCATACTCTCCAATAAACGGTCTCTCTGTGCCTTTTTGCAATATTACATACGACTCTTTTTCATTGAGTACATTATAGTTTTGTGTATCCATCTTACTTTAATTTATCAGCGAATTGTTTTTTAAACTTACTTACTTTAGGATTAATGACCACTCGACAATATCCCTGCAGAGGATTATTATTAAAGTAGTTATGGTGATTACTCGGCGCTTCATAAAACTCTGAAACTGCGGTAATCTCAGTGACTATTGGGGCATCCCAATACTTAGGTGCTACTTCTTGCTTTGATTTTTCTGCCGCAAGCTTTTGCTCCTCATTGTGATAAAAAACTGCAGATCTATACTGGGTACCTTTATCTGCTCCTTGCTGATTAAGCGTGGTCGGGTCATGAGTAGTCCATAGTACCTCCAGTAACTCATCAAAACTTATGATTGCGCTATCAAAATCTATCTGGCAAACTTCAGCATGGCCAGTAGTCCCTTGACAAACTTCTTTGTATGCAGGATTCTTAATATGTCCCCCCATAAAACCAGAGACTACTTTTTCTACTCCTTTCAAATTCTGAAAAACAGCCTCTACGCACCAATAACATCCTGCTCCAAATGTTGCCTTGTCTATTCCTGTCATTTTAAATATTAATTTGATTTAGTCTCTACTCTTAATAAACAAAATTGGCGTTTTGTTCACTATGCAAAATATATGTTTTCTCAAATACAATTTATCATCATTAATTTATTATAAATCAATGACTTTCAAATTATAGTTTATGATAATATATCAAAAATAAATTTACTTTTGCGCACTTATTAATAAACTCAAGGAAGTTTTATCCGTTAATTAATAAGAACTTTGATTCTTCGAAGAGGACAAGTTTCTCGGAAGAACTTCTAAAATTATCCCATGAAAAAATTAATTGCCTACATAGCAATTATCTGTACTTGCATCAGTATATCTCATGCTAATGATCTGAACACACCGTTCAACACGGGAGATGATGTACTAGAAGAGAGAATACAAAACCTTGATGCTAAAGTCGATATGAAATTGACGAATCTAGTAAAGGCAAAGATTATAGAATTCACTACATACAAAAAAGGTGCAGAACGGATAATACAAAGATCAAAACTATACTTCCCAATATTTGAGCGTCAGCTAAAGAAGTATGGTGTACCATCTGAGTTTAAATACCTTCCTATCATAGAGTCTAACTTAAAAACTACCATACGATCAAGAGCAGGAGCAGTAGGATTATGGCAGTTTATGAAAGGCACAGGGCAGGCATATGGTTTGGAGATAGGGGCACTTGTAGATGAGCGAATGGATCCTGAAAAATCTACAGAAGCAGCTGCAAAGTATTTACAACATCTTTATCAGCAGTTGAACGACTGGACACTTGTACTTGCCGCATACAACAGTGGTGCGGGGACAGTCCGTAAGGCCATAAGAAAGTCTGGTAAGCGTACTTACTGGGGAATCTACGGTTACTTGCCACGAGAAACTAGATCATATCTACCGAAATTTATTGCTGCCGCCTATTGCGCTAATTATTATCAGCATCATGATATAGAAGCTCAAACAATAGACCAAAAACTAATCAATACCATTTCTGCAAAGATTTTTGAAGAAATAGATTTTGAAGAAATATCTGAAGCTGCGGGTACGCCTATAGAAACACTTGAAAGACTAAATCCTGAATTTATAAAAGGCTTTATACCGCAAAGTGAAGGGAATTATATTTTAACCTTACCCTCTAGGGATATGGGTAATTTCTTGACTAGTAACGTGAGTGCGCAAATCATAGTGTCGTCATTACCAACAGCATATAGAAGAAGTGAGGTGAAAGTAAAGAGCGTCAATTCTAGATTTATAAATAAATTAAAGATTGTAGCAAGGCATATTGCGACTACTCCGACAAGTTTATTAGTGAAGCAATACAAGCTTTACAAATTGCATAAGAGGGAAACGATTGCGCATGTAGCCAGTAGCAATGGAGTTACAATAGAAGAGCTTTTAGAAATCAACTCACTTAATGGAAATAGCACTGGTGAAACTTTACCAAGCTATATAAAGGTACCAAGTAGTATCAAATAAGTATTACTATAGTACGATCAGTGCTCTAAAAGTTGCAGGACATAATTCTCGAACTTAGACAGACCAAAGTAGCATTGCAAAGCAATTTTATATATATTTGCCGACCGTTCAAAGGAACAAATTACTAGAAATAGTTAAAAGATATATCGCGGGGTGGAGCAGTTGGTAGCTCGTTGGGCTCATAACCCAAAGGTCGTTGGTTCAAGTCCAGCCCCCGCTACTCAGTTAAGAATCCTTGTTAGTATACTAGCAAGGATTTTTTAGTTTAATAACTGTCTATCAATGAGTTATGAAATTTTCTCTCGTATTGTCTCTCACTAGATTGTTGTCAATTATCATACATTAACATTATATACGCACGTTTGACTTATCTTACTACCAAATAGCTTATTGTATGAAACTCAAGATTAAGCAAAAGCGTAATAGGTCTTCAAAGCCAAGATTCAATTTAGAACCACCTACAGGATACACTGCTAAAAGCAAAGTACCTAATCTCATTTACTTAGTTTATCGATACAAGACTGATCCCCAAAACTCCGCAAAGCGAGTAAGACTCAAATATTCAACCGGGATCAAACTCTATCGCAAAAACTTTGATCAAAAAATGCAACGCTCAAAAGCAGGAGTTCGCTTTACAGAAGATGAGGCAAAAACGATTAATGACAAACTTAGAGCCTTATATGATGAAGCAATTAGTATAGTCAAGACAAAACCTAACATTAGTCAGGATTACTTCAAAACTGAATTAGACTACTTCACAGGTGAAAAGAAACGACCAAAAACTAGAGCAGACTTTACCCTACTCGAATACTTCCGTCTTTTTATCAATAGAAGTACACTAAGCGAAAGATCAATATTGAAATTTGAAACAGAGTATAATCACTTTGCTAATTATGAAAAGGATCGCAATGATGGAAAATCAATTTTATTTGATGAAGTAAACTCTGAGTTATCAGAAAAGATCGCAAAATATCTATATAGTGAAAATGAGCTATCTCAAAACAGTGCAAGTAAAAGCATTCAGATTCTGAAACAGGTAGTGAGAGATGCTCATGAAAATGGATACCATAAGAACACACTCTATCAAAGTAGAAAATTTGGAATCAGTAGAATACAAACCAGTAAACAATTTCTAGAACTTGACGAATTGGATAAACTAGGTAGGTCCAAAAAAATAAAATTAGACCGACATATACGCACTAGAATCTTATGGTTAATCGGAGCGTTTAGTGGATTAAGAATAAGTGACCTGCATCAATTGAAGCTTGAGAGACATTTTGAAACATATAATGATGTCCAGGTTATTAATCTAAATACTTTCAAAGGTCTTACCACAAAAGATGATACTCAGGTGGTCATTCCTGTATTACCACAGCTAAAAGAACTTCTTGAATCTATTAACTACAAGATTCCAAAAGCATATAGCAGTCAGAAAATGAATGAATACATCAAAGAGGTATGCGAATTAGCGGAACTAGACCGAGAGGTTGAGAATAAAAAATCAGTTAGCGGAAAGATTAAGATTGAATACGTTCCTCTTCATACCCAAATCACTAATCATTCAGCTAGATATACATTCATAAACATCATGCTCAATGATTATGATATTCCGACTATAGAGCTTAAAAAAATAACTGGCCAAATATTAAAAACTCTTGAGGGTTATGAAAGAGGAGACAAAAAGAAAAATGCAGCAAAAGTTTATGCTAAAACTATTAAAGCTATGCGCATAAACGAACAAACCAAAATGCAAGTAATTTGAAAGATGATTTGACAGACAAAGGAACTCCTGAAAAAGTACTCATTCGTGCAAAACTGAATGAGTATGGAATACTTAATAATAAGATCATGTATCATTTGCCTTGTTATGATCTTTATGATTATTCACTCGACCAAATAGATTTAATTGAGATAAATGCACCTCAATATTTAGGTCTTATTGAAAAAAGTCAAGTTATAAATGTTGAGGAAGACAAGTTTTGGGTGTGGAAAAAAGAGATGCTGAATAAAGCATATTTAGCACTTAAACTAATAATAGAACAAAAAACAGAAGTCATCGCTCTTAAAGCATTGGAAAAATTAGAAAGCTGTCCTGATCCTGAACTTGCAAAAGAAGAATATCATGCATTAGTAAATAGAGAATACGGTGAATGGTATCACTACAGAGAAACCTTTTTTACTACAGGAAGACTTAAAATAGAAAACGAAATTTTAACTTGGTTAAATGAGCTGCCCTTTTCATTTTGGAAAATGGTTCAAGAAAACAAACTTAAAGATATCCACTATACGATAAAGTCATTTCTATTTAACCCTGCAATTCATCTATCGTTCTTGGTAGATCCTATTGATCTTTCAAGAAATAAAGAATGGTGTGAAACAAAAATATTTGAGAGAATTAATGAGGCTATTCAACATCTTGGTAATTATAAGTTCGTCAAGGAAAACTACAAGAAGCTTTCACACGACGAAATAAAAGAAGCAAGGCTAAAAGGATTAAAACCTTTTGTTCAAAAACAGCCATCAAATAAAGCTAGAATCCTAGCCTTTTATCTTAAGGTAACTGAAGAAAATGCGGTTCCAGAATTATCAAGTCCAAAAAACTTTTACCGAGCACTAGAAACGTATACGCATAAAATAGGTTGGGAAACAACACCTGGTTCAGTATTAAAAGAATGGAAAATTGTAAAACAAGCGGTCGGAAAATATGAACCTAGACATTGTAAAGAAATTATTAAATATGGCTTATTAAATGATTATCCAAAAAGTAAAAAGATAATCCAAAATATTTTACAAAAAAAAGGTACCTCTTAAGTACCGTTACCTGAAGGATACCTCTAAATGTCTTGCCGTAAATTGAAATCAAATTCAAATTATGGCATTAGAGATAGCAACCCTAGATGATTTAAAAAACTTTCAAAATCTAACAAACTCTAAGTTAGATTACTTAGCAAATCTTATTGAGTCAAGAAAAGATCCTGAACGCTTAGTGGGCAAATCTGAGCTTGCAGATCTTCTTGATTGCACTATTTCAACTGTTGATGGAATGAGACGAAAAGGAATCATCAAAGCCTACTATATAGGTATTGGAGAATTCGGCCATCCAAAATTTAAGCCATCTGAAGTTCTGAAAGCTCTTGCTGATAGATCAATATAAAAGTCCTCTCAAGTATCAGAAGAAAGGACTAATTCTTAAAGATTTCAATTACAGAAATATGCAAAATCTAAGCCATAAAATACTGAAAACATGAATAATATTACTGATAGCATGTTGCATACAGAAAGAGTACTAACATATGGTACTCCTGAGTTTGAGACTATTGAAGAATCTGTTATGTATCATAAATGGTTCCTAGAAGCTTGTGAGAGTGACTGTAAGAACTTACTTAGTAAGATAAACAAGACTTTATCTCAAAGGCTCACAGAGATCAAAATGCAGAGAGCACTATGTAGAAATCTGTATGACGAGTATCCAACTGCAGACATTGCAATAATTTCAATTTGTGATATGCCTTTTACGGATGACTTACGAAAAGATATATACAATAAGATACGATTGACATTTGAGTATTTAGATAAAAAGAAAGAAGCATGAAAAGAAATTTCAAAGGTGTTTGGATACCTCAAGAAATATGGCTTGATAAAAATTTAACGTGGATGGAGAAGTTATTTCTCACTGAAATTAACAGCCTCGACAACGAGAATGGATGCTATGCTAGCAATAAATACTTCAGCTTATTCTTCTGTCTAAGTAAAGGCCGATGCACGCAAATTATTAAATCATTAGAAGAGAAAAAATACCTATCTATTAGATATGCGAAAAAGGGAAAACAGATTACAAAAAGGATAGTTAGAATATTAAACAGGGGTGTTAACTATTCTAAACTACCTAGCAAGAAAACTAAACAGGGGTGTTTAGATAATGATGAAGAGAATAATACATTGTTTAATAATACATTATACCTAGACACTTTTGAATCTTTCCGAAATGTGTATCCAGGAACTAAACGTGGATTAAATACAGAATTTAAAAATTTCGTCAAACATAAAGATTGGAAAAAAGTACTAAACAGTCTTATGCCATCTATTCAACAAGAAATAGAAGCAAGAGCAAACCAAGAATCTTTAGGTCAATTTTTCCCAAAACCAAAGCACTTAAAAACTTGGATAAATGAAAGGTGCTGGGAAAGTGAATTTGAAATTCAAAAAACAATACCCAACCGAATACCAGCTTACAAACCAAGCATTAAAGTGAAGTGAAAAACAAATTAGAAATAGAGAAATCATTAGTGGGTGCTTGCATCTCCAGAATATCAAATCTGCACACAGTTGAACACATTAGTTGTATAGACCATTTTACAGACAAAAGAACAAAAGAAATATTCAGTTATTTAAGAAAATGGAATGGTGAAAAAATGGACTTAGCATTGCTAAGTTCTAAAATAAACGAAGGTGGTAATATAAAAACTGATAGAACAGAATTGTTAACTCTAGTAACAGGCAAGGCTAACGATGTGAAGGAGTGTGCATTAGAACTTAAGAAGCTCTTTCAAAAAGATTGTATTCGCAGTATGATGGAGAGTGCATTGATGTCTTTAGATACTCAAGATATACAGACCACTGTCGCAGAAATTGACAAGGGCATAACTCAGTTAGATTTTAATATAAGTACAAAGACAGGACATATAAATGAGGCTGTAAAAGAAGCAATGGATTCTATCCTAAGAGCAAAAAATAACGACGGCATTAGTGGAATAGATACAGGCTACAGCGACCTAAATGATTTGTTTGCAGGATGGCAACCACATGATCAGATTGTGATAGGAGCAAGACCAGGGATGGGCAAAACAACACAAATGCTAAATTTCATTGAAAACTTAGTTAGTAGTGATGTACCAGTTGCATTATTCAGTTTAGAGATAAGCAAAAGTCAAGTCATGCAGATAATAGCCGAAATGAAAACAGGGGTGAATACTCAGCAGCTAAGAAAGGGAAACATTAGTGAAAAGCAGCTAGCCCAAATTGAAGAATCATTTGATCAGATGTACAACAAGAATTGCTACATTTTTGATGATGTCTTTGATTTAGATCAGATATTAACTAGGATAAGATTCCTAAAGCGCACTACAGGACTTAAAGTCGTAATTGTGGACTATCTGCAATTGGTTCAATGTTCAGTAAAGGGTAATAGAGAAAGCCAAGTGAGCATGATCAGTAGAGAATTTAAGAAGATAGCTGCAGAATGTAATCTTACTAACATCATTCTGAGTCAACTGTCAAGATCAGTTGAGACTAGAGGTGGTAACAAAAGACCTAAGCTAAGTGATCTCCGAGAGTCGGGAGCAATTGAACAAGACGCTGATATTATAATGTTCATGTATCGGGATAGCTACTATAGAGTAAATGATAATCAAGATAATAAAACAGAACTAATCATTAGCAAGAACAGGTTTGGAGAGCTAGCAACATTATTTAGGAAGTTTGAAAATAGAAAATTCAAAGAGATTGAGTATGCCACTGCAGATGCCTATAAATAATTTATTCTAAGCAACACTCAGATATTGAACTCCACTCACTTTTAACTTTTGATTTCATATTCGACTCAATAAACAAGAAAGGCAAAGGAGTATAAAAGTATGATTTCAACACTTTTAAAATATTAAAATGAAAATTCAAAAAGGACAAAACGAATCTTCAAAATCAATAAGCACTGCAAACAAAATCTCTGAAAATGATCTCAAGAAATTATGGGAAAAGTTTAAGGGTTGGAGTGCTGCCGAATTTTTAGACTTTATAGCAATTGCAGATTCAAATCCATATTATAGTTCTGAAGGCATTAATTTCTTTTCATTGAGGAATCTTGATAGTACTATTATGCAATTGAGTTTGTATCCCATAAGGGATAGCCAAAATGAATCAATAAGAAATAGCGATTTGCTAAACTTCGAAAATGATGACATCCAGTTTCTTGAGAGTACTACCAATAATAAATTTCCAGGAAATTACCCTTATGGAGATGTATTTAATGAGCATACTATCAACGATAAAATGATTAGATATTACTTGCCTGAATTTTTAGAGTTTTCAATTCAGGAAGAAGGATACTTCTTAAGGGTTAATTTGAATGAAGATCTATCAATAAGGAGCATGAAAAACTATCAACTTGGTGAGTACAAAGTTCATGATTTAGATGAGTCGTGTTGTGAGATTGATCTTTCATGCAACACATATACTGATACATTTAAATTTTACCCACACATTCGGATTCCTCATGGAAAATATAAAGAACTACTAATAGTTTTTGTTTTTGATGGTCATGAATTCTTGCATCTAGTGGATTTTAAATTTCCTTATGATGCAAATATGAATTTTCATCTTGCATAGACTAAAGTTGTGTGAATCTTAACTCATTTTATAATCTTTCTTAGAAATTTAGGTCAATAAAAATTAATAAATGCCCACACCCTCTACGATGCCTACTATATTTGATAGATTAATTCAACTAAGAATAGCTAATCTTAAAAGACGTGGCTATTTTAAACCAAATTGTCTTTGTGAAGGAGTAGAAACTTGGTTATATAAAGACGAAGAAATATTTACAACCAAAGTTGAATCAGATCATTTAGAAGAGAATAATTACCACCTTATTCTCAGATATTCCTTCAATGGGAAAAATATTGAATCGCACATTTCTGTTGTAGCGGTAGATTCAAATCTAAACGAAGGCAAGATATTATTATTCAAATGCCCCAATTCTGAAGTCTTATGTCATAACCTCCATTTTTATAATGGGTTTTTTGTACATAGGTCTGATATAAAACACGGAATTTATTCATCGCAGATTAGAACAAAGGAAGAAATCAAATATGACAAGCTTTATGGGTCAATTCATAAAGTAGATGAAGCATACGATATTATTTTCTCCAAATATTTAAAGAAGCACTATCGGGGGAAGCCGACAAAGAGATATTTAAAAGCAATGAAAATTATACAAGAACATGAATCCATTGACATAAGTGCTTATGAGATGGCCTGCGCTTTTGGCATCAAATAATATATGTCAGAAATATTTACTTATTAAGCAACTGAAATTAAGTAAGGAAGGGTTTCAACACAAAACAGCAATACCAAGATCTGTCAACTGGGACCACTCCTTGAGTAGATCAAGCGTATTTCGTCATAGTCTATCTATGGAATATATCTCAAGATGCTTAAGCTTATTCTTATCTATCAAATTCTTATCTGTTATCCCATAGCACATTCATAGAAAGCTATGCTCTGAGTACCATTTAGTGAAACTACACAAGGGGGCAAATAGGGCACAAATGCAATAAAATAGAAGATAATATCTATTGCTTACAGATTTTATGTACTACTGTATTCCCTTTATGATCTGTAAGCATTAGGAGATAAAACCCTGATTGCATATGGGCTAGATCTATTTGCTTATCAGAGTTTACCTCACCTTGAAGGAGCTTCCTGCCGTCTATTGTATTAATACTGTAAGAGACTTTCTGCCTTACACCCAAAGTCTTTAAATATATCCTATCAGTAAATGGATTAGGATAAACAATTATGTCAGGTGAGGCGTCAGACTCATGAACTACTGTAGTTGTGTTAGCAGCGTTCGCACAATTACTATCGATATCTCTATCAGAGAAATAGGCTCTTCTCACTAGTGAGCAGTCTAGTATAAACGGATTAGGTTTCCCTTGTTGATATTTAGCCTTGAGCAAATTCCGTACTTGCTCCAGGCTATCGACTGGATCTTGCAGGTGCCACATATAGAGTACCTCTTTCATATCATGAAAGAAATTTGGGTCTGCATCATCTGCTTCCTCCTTGTACATTGTGTAGAAATAGAAAATGGCTCTAGCCACATCTCCTTGAACAGATTCCCGTGGCTCAAATCGTCCAGGGTTTCCTGATCTAGCTTTGAGTCGCTCACTGTATAGATCTATATTTTCTGAAGGCATGTCACTTAGATCCTCAGTATAGGCATACCAATTATCAGTCTCTGTATCAGGCACTTCTCCAAAGGAATAATTCGATCTTGCCTCATTGACTCGCCATATAGATGGGACAAGATTATGCATATCTCTACGAGCATCACCACTTCCTGCTCCCTTTGATTGTGGGTAAATATGCTCAGTTGTAATACCATTGTAATCGGCATCATTATATAGATATGAGGACGGATCAACATCATCAGGCAGGAAAATGCTATGTCCAGTGTAATAACAGGTCACGTTTCCTTCCTTGTTACTAAAGACATGGCGATACATAGTGTCTCTAGTAGTACTGTAGCTTAGTAAATCATATGGCTTGTAAGACGCCACTAGGTGCTCTTGCAGCTCTGTATCTACATATTGAGGAAATAGTTGATCTTGGCCATTAGCCATTATATATATAAACAGAAGAAAAAAAGTCAGTCGCATTCTGATTTATATAACGCAAAATCAGTTCCAAAGTCTTTAATATGCTGGTTTAATGGAGTGATTTATTTTAGGGTCAGGAGTTAGTCTGAAACTGGGAAGCATCAATGAACCAATCTGAGACGAGGTTACAAACCTCGCCCATCGGGGGACTAATTCGCTTCAAGAAAAATTAGCTTAAACTGTTTTATTCTTCTTCCAATTCACTACTCCTTATATCTCCATCCCAAAAGGGAGAATTAACAATAAAATCTTCTTCATGTTCCACATTTATTCCATAAAACGGATAAACTTCTAATCTTGAATACTTATACTTAATTACATATCCACCTCGCTTAAATATTTCAACATATGGAGTGTAAGGATTAGGTAGATTATAACCTAATTGGCAAATTACTTTCTTTTGCCTGATCCAATTATAATAAGCCAATAGCATGTTTTTATCGGTATAGTAGACTTCTAACTGCTTCTCTCTAAAAATTGATTCTATTTCTTTAAAATCTTCTTCTTGACCAGTCAACTCATATGCTACATCAAATAAAATTGTGCTTCCAATATCTAACTCAACATTCGCTTCTTTAATTGCTTTTATCCATAGCAATAGCCTACGAGCAAACTCATTTAATAGAACTAGGATTTCATTCTTATTGATTTCAAAATCTGCATTTTTATGATTTTCGATCAACCTCACCAAGTGCTCTCTTTTATTATCCATATTTGTTACTTTAATCCTTCAATCGTTTTAATTTGACTCACAACATCATCTATGTTAGATAGATTAGGATTTAAAGTAAATGATGGAACATTTCTACCTAATACAGATGCCCAATGTTCAAAATTAAAACGGAAATCATGAATAGATAATTGATGTGCTCCATACTTAGCTGCAGAAGAAGATGTGAAAGGACTATAAATAATTCCCTCTTGCATTAATTTTGATTCAATAAATTCATGAGCTATTAATTTGCGAAGATCATCTGCATTTGTAGTAATACCATCTGGATTAGTTATTATATTACCTGAAGATACATCAGTCCACCAATTCGCTTGGTCAAGATCAACATCAAATCGTCCTTTTACAAATCCTCCTGTTGAAGTCTCAACTAGATGCTCTGTAATAAACATATGTTCTTTTGCCACTTGAATAACACTCTGATCTATGCCTAAATTGGATGCTATATTGGCATCAATTGTAGAAGAATTAATAATTTGACTGAACTTTGTTTCTTGAGCGGTAGACAATGCCTTCACGTAGTTCCCTCCGATATGTGGTTGTGGTGAATTTAAGTTTCCTCCTAATACATTTACTGCATCACTTACATTTCCATTTTTCAATGGAACTCTCGCATCATAAATCTTTATCCATTCATCAGCATTATTAGCTAAAATAGTTTTACCTGCAGGAGTCAAATTATCAATATAGTTAACCAAATTAGGGTTGTCTGATAACCTACTTAGGAACTTAGTATTAGTTGTCAGAATTCCTGAAACATTTCTTATAACCAAGTCGTTCAACGCTTTAACCGCATTAGGACTACTATTTAAAAAATCAATCAAATCATCAGTATTATCAAAATCAACTACTCCATTAATCTTAGGATTTTTAGATTTGCTCAAATGAAGATCCGCAATAATCTCATCTAAAATTATGGCAAAATCAGCTTGATCAACGTTACTCCCAATTGCTTTAAGAGCATCATCAGATAACTCGTTAAGTATTAAAACAGGGTGCGAAGCATCAACAGGGCATTGATTTATATAGGTTTTCATATGCTCTGGTATATTACTAGGGGTGATGGCTAACTTATTTATCCTTCTTTGTAAATATTCTAAGTTCTGCCCTGCTCTTAATGCTCTTTTGTATTTAGTGCTTGCGGTAGCTGCAACTATCGCATCAATCGACTTATGAAGTACATTCTTAGTTACTGAATAAAGATCAGGCGTAATACTAATGAGCTCTAATATCACGACTACGGTAGCTATTTTTTGACATGTATTATTCGCTTGACAAGAATCACTAGTCCTTAAGCCCAAAGATGCTATAGCTGTCACAGTTTGAGCACTACGAAGAGCAATCGTCATTCTGTTTGCACGAACTGCACCTTTTGCAATGGCGGAATATACACCTACACCTCCAAAAGCTATTGTTGCTACATCTACTCCAATCAATATTGCCTCCTTAGTATTAGCTTCTTCTATTTCATAACTTATTGTAGGTAGTAAAAAAGCAGGTACTAAGTAGCTATTATAGCTAACCTCATCACCTACAATATTCAATTCTGGCAAAAGTATAGGATCAAGAAACCCTAAAGTTTCAGGATATTCATCTTCCCAATCTCTTGAGTAAGAGCCGCAATCTGTACTTATGATCTCGGATTTTTGCTCTGAATTATCCGTTACATCTATTACATGTTTTGAGTCGTTTACTTTAAAGGAAAAGTTATCATCCTTGAAAACGACATTATTTTGCTTTACACTAAATGGTATAGTTACTAAATCACTGAATGCACTTGGTTGTCTAAGTACAGCTGCAGTATACTTTTTTAAAATATTAGTTTTTAAGTCAGCTTTGTAATCCTTGGCAATAGAGAAATTCATTAACGACCTCATAAGATGTGGTCTTACTTTCAATTCAGTGAAAAAAGGAATGGCTCCTTTATCAATTCCCTTATCATCATAGTCTTCAAAAGCAGCTACGATGTAGAACAACAAAACAGAGTAATCTTCAAACGAAATGAAATCTCGAATACCGTTTAGAATTTTGTCATTAGTAGTCGTTGGAGAATAAGAAATCAATAATCCTTCAAGCAATTCGAATTTATCTCTAAAACTCAATCTGCTTAGATAGCATCCAATGCTCTTTGCAAGCACTTCTAAGTCATCTGGTTCTAATTGGTTACCGCTTTTTAAACTTGATATAACATTATTCAAATTGTCTTCAAGTGTGCTATTTTGCCTTGAAGCTAAATGATTTGATAGATCAAAGTCTTTAGTAACGAGCACTACAAATGCACCATAATGATATCTTGTGTATGTAATTTCTTGATCTACCGAAAAACCACCACAAGGATAAGTGACTTCATCAACATGCACAGATTCTACAGTATATTCGGTAGGAGCATCCTCAGAAGATGTTTTATAAATTTGAACGACACCTGTTGGAAGGTAACAATCATGATATGGACTTACATCATATCTTAAATTTTTTATGTTTTCATATAATGGATCTCCTAAACTCACCACATCTAAATCTGGAGTGCTCGATTGCAAGTCTGATTGTAAGCAAGACAAATAATCAAGTATGTATTCTTTTGCGTCTATAATCTTATCCTCCTCTAATAAGTCAATACCTGAACAAAATGGATCAGAATTTTTATATTTCTTGCCTGGGCCATCCTTAAAGCTTGCAGTTGGATCACAGCATACATATAGTATTTGAAGTTGGTTAGCAATTAAGTTTATAAGCTCTACTTGAAACTCTAAAACTCTTGAGGGAGAGGAATTGTAACTATGTCTATCTATATAATCCTTAATTGAAGCATCAAACTCATCTTTAATAAAACAATTAAAACTATCGGGTAGCTTCGTGATAAAATGAATTTTAGAGTATATTTTACGTTCATTAGACTCCTTAGCTAATAGAATATAATGCTGACTTCCAGCTTCCGCAATAGCGTTCACATTCTGCAATGCTTCATCAATTCCGTTCTCGAAATCATCAGTGTGCAAATAAAAACCACTGTCATATATTTTTAGATCTAAATTAGGTTTGTCTCCACTTTGGCTCTGATAATGGTCATTAATTTGTTGTACTACAGATTCCAAATTTATTATAGCGTTTAGTAATTCTGTATTATCAGTTCTATCATATCCACTTAAATCAAGTAATGGGATATAACTTTCTTGTGCAAAGATATTTTGCATTACAAAAAAGCTAATCAACACAAAAAGGGTTCGAAACATTATTGTAAATCTCATGCTAGGTTTTTTAATATTTTTTGATATCTCTTCACTGAGGTTACCTCTTTCTGAGTTCATTAATAATATATTTTTACGCATTGCCTTAAGGAATTCTTACAAACAATGCATCAGAAACATTACTTTCTGCACCACCGCTATGAAGCGCAGTAATCATATAAGTATAGTTGGTGCCTACTGAAACATCAGCATCCACATAGGTAAAGTCATCCATTTCAGATATATGTATCGTTTTATATAATTCTAGTGCAGCGTTGCCCTCATTCCTATATATCTCGAAGTATAGTAGATGCTCAGTATCCTCGTACGCCCATGAGAGATTAGCTGTAACTAGCTTAAAGGAATCCCAAAAAGTTACTTTGCGTTCTCTGAGAAATTGTACGGCGTCCTCTACCGGAACTATGGCTAGTTGATTATATTCTTCACCAGTAATAACACTATATGGTACAAGTGCCATGAGAGTATCTACATCGAATGTTTGATCAGTTTCGTATGTTTCTATAGCATATGTGATGATATCGTAGGCTTCAGGATGCGGCTGATTAGCTGGCTCTGACATTCCTACAGAATCTAATTGTAGATTAGTTATATCTCCTGCGATAGGACTAGCATATGGTGTGGCAGAAACTATGCTCGATGACGAATAGTTATCACTATCATCATAAGCTACCAGTCGGTAATCATAAGGTCTCTGCTCAAGTTGTGCATCATCGATAAAACTGCCCTCAAGGCTATCTGTTGCAATAGTATCTGAAGGTAAGATCGTATGGATCTCTTCCCATCCAGGTGCACCCGATCTCTTGCGCTCTAGTATATGTCTACTTAAGTCATCGCTGATACTGAGTTGCCAGTCTAAGACTATGCCTCCCTGTGTCGTATATATCTTAAATATATTGGGTTTAGGCGGTGGAACATTATCTGGAAGAGCAACTACTATTGGCTGGCTTTTTTCAGATGTATTACCCCTGAGGTCTCGTGCTGATACACATAGAAATATGCTGTCTACTAAAAACTCAGTGTTGACCTGAAAACTATAAGTGTTTTCACTTATGGTTAGATTGTTTACTCTGCTTAAGAGATCTTTATCACCATATGATTGGAATATTTGATAACCTGAGAGATCAGGTTCATTGTTAGCATTCCAAGTCATCTCGATCATATCGGAAGAGATAAACTCTGCTTGCAATCCAGTGGGGACTACAGGTGGATCCTCATCTATGAGCTGCACAAGCTTGCTTACACTTTCGTATATGTGACCATGTGCATCTGTACCTTCTATTTTAATATATGACTCTAAGGGCAGATCTGTAATATCTATGGGCGGACTAGCATTACCTATACTATTGATCAAAGTGTATCCCGATCCAGCAGTGAGCGAATTATATATCTTGTAATCCCCTAGTGGCGACTCATTGACACCATCTAGGTACTCTACAACCCAAGATATAGTTGCAGTGCTAGCAGTAGTTGTATCTACATTTAATAATAAAGAGAGATTTTGCCTAGGCACTTGACTCTGAACAGCGATAGGTGTCGATGGTGGACCTGATGATCCAAAGATAGTATGACCTATAAGTCTGTAATAATAAACATCCCCTACCGTAGGAATTGAATCTCTGTAGTAAGAATAGTCAAGATCATTTCCATCTTGGGATAAGAAGACAAAGGGTAGATCATTTACTTTATCAAAAGTTAGATTGTCTGTAGATCGCTCTACATTATAATGTGTGTAATAATCTTCGTAGACCTCACTGTTCCACTCAAGGATAACTTCTTTATCTCCTCCTATCCCTGTAAGGTTTTCAATCTGGGGTAAATCTTGTAACCCAGTATGCTCTAAGCTAAGTGCAGTAAGATAACTAGTACTATCAATAGTCAATTGGTAGAAATATTTGCTCCCGATATCCACACTAGTATCATGGTAACCTACTGCCATAGCCTCTGCTACTTCAAAGTCTTGTTCTGCTGCATACAAGGAAAACACATGTCTGCTCTCATTATCTTGAGCATCCTCTAATATAGTGGCAAGATTAGGATCATCTTCAAGTCCAGATTGATCGAAGTAAATCGTTGCCTTTGCAATATCAGCATTATTGTTATCTGTAAAACTAGACCAGTCTGCCTCTGGCAATGGTTTGCCTGATGATAATAATGTCACCTTGGAAGCTTGTATATCATCAATGCTTAAGCTGTCACCTAATACCATCTCCGTGTACCGTTCTAATGTATAACCAAGGATAATTCCTTCTTGCCAAATACTATAAGATTTTGGAGCCCACCTTAGCTTGATACCTTGATCTGATGATTCTGCAATGATCTTCATCGGGACATTTGCATCAAAGTCAAAATTTTGACCAGATACTGAATAACAAGCTAGGAGTACAAATCCTATACACCAGGAGTATTTCATTATGTTGTTTATTCTTCTGTTATTCATCATTATATTTTTGTAAATGTGAGTGTACCAATAGAAGATATATCAGTGCCAGGAATATTGTATATCACCTCCATCTTGTAATCTCCAGCAGATAGCCCTTCAAATGTTGGTGTAGAACCGTCGTACGAAGGAGGAGTTGATCCTGTTGCTCCACTGTATCCATATGAGGCAGGTTTTGCATGCATATGATATCGTTGTGTGAGTTCAGAGTATAGACCATTGAGTTGGTAATCCAAAGCGAAAGCAAGCGTCTGATTTTGATTAAGGGTATAATTCCCTTTGTCATAATCTGAACTATTGACTCTTAAACTTTGATTATTGATCTCATAGGTCCGAAGATCATATTCTTCATATCTATTAGGAAACCCGTCGAATCCTGGATTATATGTAAACCATGTTACATCAGCATTAATTTCATTTCTTTGTTGGCTGTTAAGACTCAGCGTAAATGAATAAAGACCATTGTCAAATTCATCCTTTGTGATGTTTTCTGCTCCACTAAGAGCATACTCAGTGTACTCGCCACTGCCCCCAGGAATTGCTGAGGTTTTAATAGCTGTAAGTTTTTCTAAAAATGTATCGTAAGCACTTGTCCTAAATACAGATTCATAAAGGGTAGCCTTATTACCATCCGAAGTCTCTCTTATCAATTGCAACTTATAAACAGTATTGGCATCCAAAAGTGAAGGATTTAGATCAAATAAGATCCTACTTTGGAAACCGCTGTAGGTGTAAGGTATTTGCTCTTCTGTTCCCGTAGCACTGGTCAATAATAAATATTGAGAAACTCCTGATGGTAGATCAACCAAAATCTCTGGTTGGCCAATAGCCAGTTCTATGAACGCTTCTTGAGTTTCACCTTTGTGATAATTAGACATCTTGTGATAAGGATAGGCAACCACGACATTTGAGTGTGGCACTACCTCAATACCATTCTTAACTAGGAATCGTGTTTCTTTCAGCTCTGTAAATACTTTCTCACCATTCTTAAAAATATCGACCTCAACTGTGAACGTCAAAGAGTCTTCTAATGGTAATGTAAATGAAGGCTCAAACTCAATACTGTACTTATCTTCACTAACTTTTTCTTCTAAAGGAATATTAATACCTGAATCGCTTACGAGAGAAGCACCCTTATAGGCTACTCTAAAGCTCTTCTCACCTGATAAGCTCTCTGCTCTAAAAGTTTCCCCAATCGGAAGCGTCAAATACGCAATAGGTCTAGTGATAGACTCTACATCTTCAGAAATTTCTGATGGAGTGAGAAATGATATAACATCAATACCCAGTTCATCACTTGGATCTGTCGATTGCAGATTACATGTCTCTCCTACGGATACTTGTATTACTTTTTTGAGGTTAATAATTTTTGCGAGTCTAACCTCAACACCTACTGCTGCTTGAGCGAAAAATGGATTTGGCAATTGTGCTTGTAGGATAGCTGCAATACCAGCTTCAAATATTGGCACACCAAAAATCTCCAATGCTCCTTTTAAATATGCCCACATTTGGCCTGATCCGTACCAACCATTAATCCCCACGGGCTCACCAGATTCTGCGCAGGTTGCATTATTATATTTTCTGAGCATGACATCAAAACCTACCTCAGCTTCGAGGTTTGCATTGATTACTTTACCTCCACTTATTTCTGCCTCAATACCTAAGCTAGCTCCTAGTGAAACGCCTGCACCTGAACTTCTGAGTGTTTCGTTAGTCCGTAGTTTACTTCCTATCAGCTCTTTGATATACAATGGTGGTGGATTAATTGGATCTACATTTGTGCCAACATTGAAATAGGCGTTTGCTTCTATTCCTCCACCAATACCTGGAACTGTTAGTAATGCACCCATAGAGCTTGAGGGTTTACCTAGCCACAGATACCACTCCTTACTTGAGAAGTGCATAGTGGCATTTACAAAACTTCCATCATCTCCAACTCCTTTCAATGTAGGTGAGTTTAGAAATACATTAAGATTCCCATCAAGTGATTTCAAAGTATGGTTGTATGTTATGTCTGCATAAGCAGAAAGAGCTGCACTGACTGTTGGAGGTTTAAGTTTTGAGTTCTTTATGAACTTTGGTTTTATTTTTAGATCTATTGGATTTAGCATTTGAGCACTTCCCCTAAGGGCTATCTGATTTAGCCCACCATCAATATGAGTATTAAACTCCAAGCTCAATGCTCCATTTAGGATTTCTTCTTTTGCTGTTTTAAATAGAACTGAACCCTTAAGGCCAAGTCCTATCTGATTATCAAACTCATAGTGAGCTCCTGACAATGAACCACCTATAGGAGGCATGACAGTCGTAGGTTCTGTCGACGGGTCTGTCGTAGGATCTGTTGTTGTTGGATCTGTTGGAGGATCTGTTGTTGTTGGATCTGTTGGAGGATCAATATCAGCAAATGTTATATTATCAGTATCCATACCAATCTTATAAGAGAAGCCACCTCCAAAACCATTAAATTGTATTGGCCCAGCAGGAATACTGATTGGCACTTTAGCAAGTACGTCTACATAAAAGTATTTATCGTCTGGCAATCCTGCCGTAGTACTAGCTACCCTTCCAAAATGACCATATGCAGATAGTTCGGTCGATTTATTCACCTTATTAATCTTTGCGGCAAGTAATCCTCTAAAGCCATCTCCCCAGTCCGGCTCATCTTCAAACCACTCTAATCCACCTCGCACATGTGCTATTTCTTTGATTTCTGCATCAACATAGAAACTATTAAATTTTACTCTTTCATAGACCCATTTTTGCCTTCCGTCAACTTTATCAAGTTTCCCTTCTATGCCAACACTTCCCTCTGCTTGGAGAAATTTGTTCAATTCTAAGTTGACTTGAAATCCGAGACCTACTTTTTCAGCTGCATCAGCCGCATCAGACTTTGGTTTATATGGCATTATACTATCAACTCCCAAAGTGAATCCTTTGAATGAAGCTTCTGCAGATGCAGTTCCTCCTTTTAATCCCCATTTCCCAGGACTGAAATAGGGTGATCTGTTAGACACTTGAAAATCTTGAAAACACAATTCAGGAGATGATATAGACAATACATCCCCAGAATTGATTGCTAAAGATCCATTAAGCGTTGCAACAGCTAAAAACCCTTCATCATCTTTAGCTACTTCTATAGTACTTGATTGATCAACCTTCATCTCAGCCAAAAACAGATTTACATTATAATCTGTAGAAGGAGTTACGTTGAATTTATAATGATTTCCAGGGTAAGCAAAAGCATCATAGTTCATACAATCCTCTGGATTTATAATATTACTGTCACCACTATTATCAAATAATGGCACCAGTATTTTTCCTCCAAAACCTGCACCACCAAATTGGTTTTGTATGACATTTAGATTAAATCTATCAATAGAGAAAGCCCAATCACCTAACCTGCCATCTTCTATAGGTAAAATTTCATTTTCGACGGTAAGCCCAGCTGTCACTCCAGAATCATCAATTAGTACATTTTGTACCGCTACATCTACATATGCATCAGTAGTGGTTGTAGTAGCACCTCCTGCAGAAGCGTCGGAATCAATATCTCCGAGTTTCTTAGGTATCCTTGCAAATAAGCTTTGCATATAAAAGCCTCTCCACAATGGTGAAATCTTGCTGCCATCCCAATGCGAAGATTCATATCCTTCAAGGGGCGTAAAATCACGGGACTCTGTGCTACTAAAATCTAATACCATCATATCTACTTGCCACTTGATATCATCATATTTTGCAATTGCAAATGGAGGTGCATTTGCTTCAACTACAAACTCATTCCAAGCGGATATCTCAGGTGCTAGTACATCAAACCTATAATATGTATCTTCATCATCGATGACATTTAGTTCGTCGTCAAGCGGCAGAATAAAGTTTCTACAGAACTCAACACTTGCTGAAATAGATAGTGATTCAAATCCACCACAATTAAATTTGACTTTAGTTTCATCTGGGTTGATGTAAAGCATAGCTGCATTATTAAGTCTCAACTGTACTGAACTCCCTAAGACTAATTCAGCAGATCCAGAAGCAAATCCTCCAGGCCCAAATGGAATATTGTACCCTCTAAAGACCATTCCTTGGCCGGAACTTTCATCTTTGATAAGTAATACTGCATCAAGGGTAGCTCCTTGACCAACGATAAACGTAATCTTCTCTATGTAGATATCATAGTTAACCCCAGGGATTATACTCGGCAATTTCAAGGGCAATAAGCTATGTGTCGCTTCTCCATCCATCAAAGATGAACTCATCCCTGAAGAGGTTGTATTCCTTTTGTCATGAAGTTGTATATCATAGTATACTTTGTCTAAGCCATTAAATACTGGTGTATTAGATTTTAATGTAGAAGCACCATAGAGTTTGGACAATTCATCGATATTAATTTTTGTCTGAACCACTTTTTGACTCAACCCTTTGTAGTTGTTAGGAATATTGAAAATACTTTGTAATTCCTCTTGAGCTAATTCAGCTACCAATTTTTCTTCAGAGGGATCATCTTTTGAAAAACCCGCATAATCTCCGTCTAACTGTTCGACGTTGTCAATATAATATTGTACTCTATTTTTTATCCACCGTTGAAGAGCTTCCGAATCTGAGGTGAAGTTGTTGTATTCTATTTCTGTCCACTGAGCAATATCTGACAGGATTTTGTTTATTAGATCCTGTTGTAGAGATGCATCATCAAATGCCCCAAGTGAACTAATTAAGAGCGTAGTTTCATAGCGTTCTTTGTCACACTTATATAGTTCTACATGAGTTGTTTCCAGTGTTATTATATCATCATCACGACCTTCAATCTTTTGTAAAAGATTTTTTGGTTCTGAATCAAAAAAGGAATGCATGTTTTCATTGATAAATTGAGATTGAGCTCCCTTAACTAAAATTCTTTTTTCCTCGGCATATGGTCCAGTCCACTGATCCATTTTTCCGTTCATCACTTCTTTATGTCCATTGCATGCTGTTACTAATGAATCTCGGTGTTCCACAGCATCAGTTTGCACTTCTGTGAGTAATTCTAAAATTTGTGCTGTAAGTGCTGTTGAATTTTCTTGAGCATAATTTTTTGCTTCAGGGTTTGGACCCGCAGATGGATCACATTTGCCTCCATCAATATGCACTCCTTCTCTACTACATCCTTGGTCATTATATGGTGTACCCGCACCTATCTCCCTTCCTTCAGCAAGATTTTCATCAGGATGTAAGTTGTTGGGATTATAATTTCCATTTGCATCAAATCCATTTGCATCTTGATATCCACCTAGTTCTTTGTGTTTGAAGTCATTCTCAAATCCCCAATCCGAAACACCAGTTGCATTATTTATCCCTTCTGCATCTTGACCAGGAATTGGGTCTGGTGGCAAACAGATCTCACCTCCAAAACTTAAAACATCATAACCATCAAAATCTGGATAATTGCTTGGTATGTCACTGACACCTTCTACATTTCCAGATAAGATTTGCTTGTCCGTGTTGATAGTTACATTGTCAAAATTGACTTTAACCGATAAATCTGTGAATGGTAATCCAGCGATCGCAGTACCAGAGAAGGGTGATGACGTTGACGTCAAAGTTTTAACAAGCATTGGAAATCCATCCACAGTTATTAATGCTCCTACTGACAATGAAGTCAATAAATCATTGGTGGTTACATCGACATCTACCACTTCCCCACAAGCTGGATTTTCTAGTTCTTCCGTAGGTTTCTCAGCTATAGGATATCTCTCTGCACAATCTTCATCATCGATATAAACTGCCATATAAAATATATCGCTTGGTTCTATTTCCGTGTGTACAGATGCCCATTCTGATATGTTGAAAGTACTTAGATCAGGATAATTAAATTCATCTACTAATTCTTGGGCAGTCGCATCGCTTGCAGATTTATAAATCTCTATTCTCAATGATGAGATTGAATGTAAAAGAGCAAACTCCGAGAATTCATCTTTTGATATGTTGAAATAAATCCTGTACCCATTCGACCCGATAATCTCCCCTTCGGCATACTCCGTCAATTCTAATTGAGGAGTAACTTCAGATACTACATTATTAGCTAGTGCTAAGGTGGAATAGAAAAAACCTATTACTAAAACCAAAATTTTGAACATGCTGTTATTAATCGTTTTCATAATAATTTCCTTTTTAATTATTATTTGATTTGAATAAGTTTCTTACTAAATACTGTTTCATCATCAACAGAAATTGTCATAAGCAGAAGATTGCTTTGAGCTGATGATACCAGGCTTATAGGTATAGTGCTAACGCCTTGTTTTACATCTATAGCCTGTAGCCAAATAAGCTGACCTATATTATTATAGATTCGAATATCTGCACCGAATTCTTCGGCTTGTGAATTAATGGTAAGTGAAACCTCATTTTTAAATGGGTTTGGATTTACGCTAAATTCTGTCTGTGCTGATAACGCTTTATTTGCACATAAGCTATTAATGAAGTTCTCGTTACTCTCGTTATTTGGGGAGCCAGGTGTAGCAATACTATGAATTGATTCATCATGCAATACATAGTTTTTCAAAGAGTTCAAGCCACCATCAGAATAGCTGATATTTAAACTCTCTCTATCCTTAGATTGAAAGTGCATAGAAGATCCCGTATTCATAACCTTCTTGTCACCATAACTCATGCTATGTATAATTGTACCATCACAAGATTTAATTTGAATGGCATCATTTTTATTATAAAGCCATACTAAAGCCCAATCTGAATTAACTGATCTATACGAGCCCTGACTGTATTTTATACCGTTGAGGAATGATGAGTTAGATGGGACAACATACACTCCATCTTTGTCATTGTCGGATTCATCAACACGCATAGTAAGTTGAGAATGCTTATTCGCATTATTATAAATAACTATCAAAGAGCCAGAAGGAATTTCTGCCCATATTTTGTGATCAGAAAATTGAATAAATCCTGGTGAAATTCCAGCATCAAACTTACCTGATGAAAAACTCCCATCATTATCATCTATGATAATATTTCTCAAATCAAATACAGCACAATTGCCATTACCAACTACAAGAAGCTCGATAAATTCATTAGCTCCATCGGTACCAGTAGAAATTTCATTTATAATAATTGTTCCGCTTTGAGATTTTGTCTCACTGACTGAGCTACAAGGGTCATCTATGGTAAACCCAACATCAGCACTGGAGCAATTATCCATATCATCACATATACCATCATCATCTTCATCAGGCAAAGGATCTCCTTCACAAGTACATTCTCCTTCAACTAGCTTGTATACATCATCGACTGTACAAGGATCTTTGTCATCGCAGTCATTACCTTCTGTACACTCATCACAGATGTTTCCAATACCATCATCGTCATCATCAATCTGATCAACATTTTCTTGGTAAGGGCAATTATCCAACCCATCACAGACTCCATCACTATCACTGTCTATGATTTCACCTACACATTCGCAACTTACAGTCCATACTTCGTTGACCACGCATGGGTCATCATGTACACATGACTCTCCTATTAATGCATTATTTAGGGCTGGACAGGAATCATTTTCATCACATATACCATCGCCATCTGCGTCTAAATCTGTGTTTGTTACTTCCCAAGCACATATTGATGTATCTGCATTCCAGATTGCTTCCTGATAACATTCAACTGCTGGCGCTGTTGGTTGGTCGCCTGTTATTTCCCAAGAACATATTGATGCATCGCTGTTCCAAGTTGCTGTTTGATAACATTCAACTGCTGGCGCTGCTGGTTGGTCGCCTGTTATTTCCCAAGCACATATTGATGCATCGCTGTTCCAAGTTGCTGTTTGATAACATTCAACTGCTGGCACTGCTGGTTGGTCGCCGAAATTCTCCCAAGCACAATTCGTAGTATTGAATTGAAAATCATCCCAACAATTTACCATTGAAGGTTGAGGAGATTGAATACATTCAGTACTACACCCTTCGATGACGATATCATCTAAATATATTCTATCATCATTTGATGAGGCATCACACCTAAACCTGAACTTAGAATTATCATTTAGTGCAAGTCCAGTTAGTGTTATGTTAATAGCATGAAAATTATCATTGCTGAAATCCGTTCCATTTTCCCATTGTTCTACTTGATTGAACGTAGTTCCTCCATCGTTACTAAATTCCAAAAGAAAGTCTTCACCAGATTTTAATTTCTTAGATAAAAATGAAAATGATATATTAATATCAGTAAAAGATGAAAGTGCTAATGTAGAAGAGGTGATCGATGATTCTGCACCACTATTATCTCTAATTCTCATACTATAATTTCCCGAATTAGCATAAGGACCATAGTTATTTCTCCTTGCATCACCACCCCCAATACTCCAGTTCCCTACTCCAAGCTCGAAATCATCTTCCAGAATAGTATTACAAACAGTAGCGAATCCGCATTCAACAATATTAGCTGTTGTTGATTCCACTATATAACATCCTGCATCTAATAAGATCTCAACTTCATAAATTGTAGGTACAGAAGGATAATCTGTTATAACTTCTTCTGATGAAAAGTAATCTCCATCTTTGTACCAAGTGTAAGCTGTTCCACCAAAGGCATTCAACGTGATTTGTTCACCTTCACAAATGTCAGACTGCCCTAAAATTCCATAAGAAATTGTAGAAGACGACGAACCCAAATAATTGGTTAGATTCTTTTTCTCATCATTCTGATCCGACTTACTACTTGCAGTACCATATGTACCTCCGCCATCGATAGTACAATCCCACACGTCAATTAAAACCCCTTGTGGATCTCTGATTTGAGCAATATCTCCATCATTCCTCAACGCTATTAATGACAGCCATGAATGAGATGTCGCTGCTGATAAACAATCATAACCATCATAAGACGTACTAGGACATGTGGGGTGAGGAATCAACTCCGAAATATGGACTAGTAGGTGATTACTTGATGAAGCAATATAAGTTGGAGGAATATCAACGTCATATAAAAATATAATTGTACCTGCTGATACCGAAGAAAATTCGCTACCAAACCTTGCGTGACCACTAGCCGTCCCGACTCCTGTTGCAGCTTCATTGTTATCATCTATGATATAACCAGTTAGATCGACACTACCCTGACCTACAATCTCTATAATCATCCATTCTTCACCTAAAGTCGCATTTCCATCGCAATTCACATCAACGAAATTTAGAGTTAGACTACTTCCAGTACAAGGTGATTGCGCAATAGATTTTACTGCAATCATCATCGAGAATATAATAATTGTAATTCTTACCATGAATGTCTTGGTTTAATTGTGTTGATAAAGTTTTGAGAATCCTTTGGATGGAAATTTTCTGTGGGACTAGTTCTCCTCTTGTGGTATGGTTTAAATATTTTCTGACTTATTCTTACGTAGATTGGAATTATTGATAACCTTAGAAAATCAATGATTGATTGGCTAGCATATCCTAGATTTAATGGGGTGATATTTTTTGGCAAAATTCTTTTTATTGGGTGCGATTAGAATTGTGCACAAATGATTCCAAAGAATAAGATTTCGCCTCTTGTAGAGTGGTTTGTAGAGTGGGTTTAACTTATAACATTTCGATGTAATTTATAGTCAACTATTAACTAATCCTATATGTAATTAAATTATTAAATCTGATCTATACTTTCGCAAGCTCAGGTTAAGAAGTAGAGTAAAATATTGTCTACAATTAATTAATTCCTTGAACCACGCCATATTAAAGAGCAAAAACAAAATTCAAAAATTGTACTAAATACAAAATTTCAAAAACGAAACAGGTTGATTATTTCCGGAAGAAAAAAATCCCAGATCATAGTTTATAATCAGTTTTTTTGAAAGATCAGAAGAAGAATTGATAGAAATAGGGGGAGGCGATGGAGTGATATTTTATTACAATGGTTTGATAAGTGATTTGTTTACACTGGTAATTCAGGATCTCTTTGCGAACTTCCCTAAAGCTTTTTTTTATTTTCTAAAGCTTAACACAAAAGGCCTTTGCTAAGATGTTATTTAAAAATTTGTCCACAAATAAGGACTTTACATGTGCTATGTATTAATTAATGCCTTAACCTTCTTAATTGTAGACGGGGAGCACATAGTAATCTTCCTAATCTCATAATAAGATCTTCCTTTCTTTAATAGTTTCAAAATCTCCTTGGATTTTGGTTTTGACAAAAACTTCTCTTTCGATTCTGTTGTTGCTATTTTTCTACCCCTATATTTACCTTTAATTTTTGCAATGCGTATACCTTCCATCTGGCGCTCTTTGATCTGGTCCCTTTCAAATTTTGCCATTATGCTCAAAATACTAATTATCATTTCGCTTACTTGATCAGGTTTTCCATTAGATCTAAAATTGCGAAGATTTGGATTCCTGCAGATGATAGTGATACCAAGATTAGTCAAGTCGCTCCAGGTCTTTAATACATCAATAGTGTTTCTGCCAAGCCTATCAATAGAGTGTACCTCCAAATGATTTAACTTGCCGTTATCTATGAGAGATTTTATTTGAGATCCTTTAGGTCTATCGAAAAAGGGAATCTTCCCTGAGCATTTATCTAAAAATACATTGTCAAAATCCTTTGTGTCTATTAACTGCCTCTCTTCATTTTGATCTAAAGTTGATACCCGTGAGTAATACACCTTCATATGATACTATTTATATGTATAAGCCAAATAACCCTAAAATAGTTCCATAAGGAGTGTATTTCTATTTTAAAGTAGTACTGTTTTAGGTATACCCTAGATCAGTATTACCTTAAATCAATACTGATAATGGTTAGAATGCCTCCTTTGTAATTTCTTTCGATATATTAGTTTCGTTATCAAAACATCCTCAACAGTAACTATCCTAACTTGGAAAACAGCGAGTGATGATGGTGGTAAATGAGATGGGTAAATTCTTATCCTATTGATTAGACAAAAGGTAATAAGAGAGACAAAAGCCTTAATTGAAAAAAGACAAACCGTCAGTAATTAAACATGGCAAATACAGACACTACATCCTTCGAACAAAAACTTTTCAAAGCAGCCGATAAGCTCCGTAAAAACATTGACGCTGCCGAATACAAACACGTCGTACTCGGACTAGTCTTCCTAAAATACATTTCTGAATCATTTAGCGAATTGTATGATAAATTAGTATCTGATGAATTTTCTGATCCTGAAGACCGTGACGAATACATCGCTGAGAATATCTTCTTTGTACCCAAAGCGGCTCGATGGTCACATATCCATGCCAATGCTAAATTGCCAACCGTCGGACAAACCATTGACGAAGCGATGGAAGCCATCGAAAAGGAAAACAAAGAACTCAAAAATGTACTCCCACAAGTCTATGGAAAAGCCAACCTCGACAAAACCGCACTAGGCGAACTCATCGACTTGATTTCCAATACTGAACTACAAGCCGAAAACAAAAACTCCAAAGACCTCTTCGGGCGAGTGTATGAATATTTCTTAGGCGAGTTTGCCAATGCGGAAGGAAAGAAAGGCGGACAATTCTATACGCCCAAAGCCATCGTCAAGCTGATGGTAGAAATGAATTCCAAAAGAGAAGAAAAGGTGCAAGGTTATCCTCTCAATTCAATTTTAAAAAAATTAGATTCTATTAGCTTACAGAAATGGTCTCTATAGTTTTCATTTGTAATGGGATTTATGAGTTTGCATAGTTCTATTCCACTAGTTGTTAATGGTGTAGCAGTAAATTTGTAGCTACTTACTATTGTATTAGCTTTAGAATAGGTAAGTCTGTATATTTTATCACCAATATTCATTTCTCCGACATTATCCTTTAATTCTAATTTATACTTGGCATTATTTCCAAGAAATATGAGACCTGCTTCATCTAGTAATTTGAAATCGTTGTATGACAATCCTAAGCGATCAAATAACTCATAACTCTTAATCATATAAATATGACTTTGTTTTGATACCATTGAACAAGCCAATTGAAATTTCTCAGCTTCATATTTTGATAAATTTGAGAGTAGGTCTAAGGTTCTTAAGCTAACTGTCCCAGGCTCTTCAATTTCTCCTGCAAGTATACGAGCCCATATTTCTTGTAAGTCATCATTTGAAATATCCTGTATTTTATTGAAATATCTTGATCTCCAATCATCATCAACTTCCTTTTCAGAAACTTTTTCAGGTAAATATTTGAGAGTTTTGCCAAGTGCTGACTCTATATTTAACTGTCTTGTATTCTCAAGAAATACAAGTCTTTCAATTGCATTTTTGTCTAAATCAGAGAAAGCATCTGTTATCATTTTCAAACTGTCAATATCTGCTTTCATTAAAGTTTTCTTCTTGAAGGCTTACCCATTTAGCTCCAGTTGTTAAATTAAATTATTCCATTGATAATTCGCATAGCTGACGGCCAATTGATGGAGGAGAAATAGTCAAGGT
>Ga0209187_1000205_pt1 | contig 129428 bp, 101 predicted proteins | sample BantaG_FD_187430 | JGI IMG/M metagenome (GOLD analysis project Ga0209187, IMG submission 187430) | Marine algal microbial communities from Bantry Bay, Ireland - BantryBay_4 metaG (SPAdes) (version 2) | ecosystem: Host-associated > Algae > Red algae > Unclassified | place: Bantry Bay, Ireland...
AAAAAAACAAAGTTCATCTCTCCAGTCGGCCTACGGCCTCCTTCCGAGATGAACTTTACTCCTTGAATGCAAAGAGTAAGATCATTATTATTTCACTAAGACACAGTTAAATGAACTATTCCAAATGAAGGCCCCGCTGGCAGGCGAACCTTAATTCAATTATTTAAACTAAATTTCAATCAGGAAACAAAAGACTTAAGACATTAGACTCAAGACGGTTTGTCATACGAAAATTGAAACTAAAATAACTAACACTTAAAATACTTTCTCAAACCCACTCCCATTAAACCTACAAACCCCACCTTCCTCCATCCCAAACCAAAGCTCCCCATTCCGATCCTTATAAATTACCCTCACAAAATTATTCGAAAGCCCATCCTCCAATTTGTAATTATAAATATACTTTCCGTCGTAGCGCCAGGCTCCTGTATCTCGATCGCCAAACCAAATATCGCCATTCTTATCTTCCGCAATGGAGAAAATATGATGAATGGTCTTTGTAGGCGCAATCATTTCAAAGCCTTTGTCAGCATTGTGACTTGCGCTTATTTTATTTGTAAAATTAATAGTTGAATCTCCATTGTATAGCAATGCACCAATCTCATTATTCCCAATCCAAAGATTGCCTTTGCTATCTTCGTAAATAGCTCTCACGTGGTATTGAAATTTGCGATCATTTATATATTTAAACTCCCTTCCATCGAAACCCAATACGCCACCATAATTGGCCATCCAAAGCATATTGTTTTGTCCTTTGCAGATGCCAGTTACGGTTCCTGAAATACTAAACGATTCATGGTCTCGGTCCAATTTTGGAAAGTTGAGTACACTTAATTGCTGACCATCATATCTATAGATGCCGCCTTGTACTTCTCCATTAAACCATAAATCAGTGGTTTTATGCTGCCAGCCATTATTCAATGTTGAATTGCTTGAGGGAACCTTAATCGCTTTTGGTGTGGTAATCTTTTCGCCATCATACATATTGACTCCATTACCAGTAGCAAACCAAATATTTCCATCCTGATCCTCTTGAATCGTTCTGATTTGATTGCTTTCCATGCCTTCCGCTGCTGTGAAATAGGTAAAGGTTTTGCCATCATATCTACAAACCCCTTCAAGGTCGCTGCCAAACCAGTAATTGCCCTTGCTATCGTGCAATATGGAGCGGATCATGCTGGTGAAGTCTAAGGTGGTTGCATACACTAATGGCGCTTTTGTGACCGGCTCTTTATTGGTAATTATCTCAATACTTTCTTTACTGGATGAGCTTCGATTATTGCAGGAAGTAGCTATACAAACTAATAAAGATAGATAGATGTTAAATTGTATTAACGTAATCCCTTTTTTATGTAAACTATTGCCCATTGATTTTCTATTTTTAATTTTCCTTCAGCAGACTAAAGTACGATAAAATTAATTTATTATTCATTACGCAAATAGACTGCGTAATACCGACCTACATTTATTGAAAATACATTAAAATGTTATTAACTATAGCTGCAAATCATACTGAATTAGGATATTTATTACATAAACATCCCGATAAATTACACTCAGTAGACTTGTCTATTGGGCAGGCGCATATATTTTATCCCGAACATAATCAATTGGTGTCAAAAGTTGCATTGCTTTTAGATATTGATGCCATTGCATTAATAAAATCTAGAAAATCTAAATCAAAGGGTTTCGCAATGGAGCATTATGTGAATGATAGACCTTATGTGGCAGCTTCTTTTATGTCCGTTGCATTATCTAAAGCATTCTCAACTGCCATGAATGGGAGGTGTAATAAAAGACCTGCATTGGTGAATCAAAAGATTGATTTGGAAATAAATATTTCCGTGATTGCAGCTCCTAAAGGTGGAGAAATATTAATAAGAAAATTATTCGAACCTTTAGGCTATAAGGTAGAATTAGTGCAACATGAATTGGATGAGGTATTCACTAGTTGGGGCATGAGTAAATATTTTTCGCTGAAATTATCGATCAATTCCATATTGAAATCTGTACTCCAACATTTGTATGTCTTATTACCAGTCTTAGATAATGATAAGCATTACTTTGTGAGTGATCATGAAATAGAAAAATTAAAAGATAAAGGTGGAGAATGGTTAAAGCAACATCCACATAAAGAGCAAATTATTAATAGGTATTTGATCAATTTGAAATCATTGTCAAAAAAAGCAATGGTTAGTTTGAATGGGGAAGAGGAGCAAATTGCAATGGATGATGAACCATCAACTAAGCCGATAAATTTACACCAGCAAAGATTAGAAATGGTGGTTGAGGAACTTAAAAATAGTAATACAAAGTCAGTACTTGATTTAGGCTGTGGAGAAGGGAAGTTGCTCAAGTTATTGTTGAAAGAAAAGCAATTTGAAAAAATAACGGGTTTAGATATTTCTTATGCCCAATTATTGAGGGCAAAAGACAAATTACAATATGATGATTTAGCGCCAAGATTAAAGGAGAAGTTGAGTATAATTCAGGGAGCACTTACCTACAAGGATAAAAGAATGGAAGGTTATGACGCTGCTGTTTTAGTGGAGGTAATAGAACACATGGAGGAAGACCGACTTGATGCCTTTGAAAAAGTAGTATTTCAACATGCGAAACCATCCATGGTCCTTATTACCACTCCAAATAAAGAATACAATGTGTTATACGAAGGAATGACTGATCAACAAATGAGACATGATGATCATAGATTTGAATGGTCAAGAAAGGAGTTTCAAGAATGGGCAAATGGAGTAGCGGAAAAATATAATTACAAAGTGAATTTTAAATCGATAGGTGAACTCTCTGAATCATGCGGAGCACCATCACAAATGGGAATATTTAGTTATGGAAATTAAAATACCAGAAATGGCTTTGGTGCTTTTAATTGGGCCTTCGGGCGCGGGAAAATCAAGCTTTGCTAAAAAGTACTTTGGAGCCTACGAAGTCATTTCATCTGATCTTTGCAGAGCTTGGGTTTCGAATGATGAGAACTCAATGGAAGCAACTAATGATGCATTTGATGTATTGCATTATTTGGCTGCAAAAAGATTAGCTAAAGGATTGTTGACGGTAATCGATGCAACCAATGTACAAGAATCTTCAAGAAAAGGCTTGATTAAATTGGCAAGACAATTCCATGTTTTACCAGTGGCCATCGTATTAAACATACCCATTAAAATTTGTCAGCAAAGAAATAACTTGCGAGAGAATAGAAATTTTGGTAAACACGTGATTAGGAATCAATCCTTATCCTTGAAGAGATCTTTAAAGAGATTGAAAAGAGAGGGATTTAGATCGGTACATGTTTTTAATGCCGAAGAAGAAGTGAACGCCTTGATTAATATTAATAGAGAACCTTTATATAGTAACCGCAAGCAATGGACAGGGCCTTTCGATATTATTGGCGATATTCATGGATGTTATGAGGAGACCATTGCTTTGTTAGAAAAATTAGACTATCAAATCAGCACAGTAGCAGACGATGGTCATAATTATGGTATTGAAGTGTTGCATCCTGACAACAGACAAGTTATATTTTTAGGGGATTTAGTAGATAGAGGTCCAGATAGTCCAGCTGTTTTGAAGTTGGTAATGTCAATGGTGCAATCGGGAATTGCACTTTGCGTTCCTGGTAACCATGACATTAAATTGCACAAACATCTTAGAGGTAAAAAAGTAAGTTTAAATCATGGTTTGGAAGAGACGGTCGCGCAATTGGCGAATGAATCGGATTCATTTATCTTGGCCTTGAAAGAATTTTTGTACAGCTTGACTAGCCATTACGTTTTGGATCATGGTAATTTAGTAGTTGCTCATGCGGGATTAAAAGAAGAGATGCAAGGTAGAGGATCTGGTGCGGTTAGGGCCTTCTGTTTGTATGGAGAAACTACTGGCGAAATAGATGAATTTGGTTTGCCCATAAGATATAATTGGGCAATGGAATATAAAGGAAAAGCAAAAGTAGTTTATGGTCATACTGCGGTTCCTAGAGCAGAATGGTTGAACAATACTATTGATGTTGATACTGGCTGTGTTTTTGGTGGGGCTTTAACTGCGTTAAGATACCCGGAAGAAGTATTGGTGTCTGTGCCTGCGAAGCAAGTGTATTGCGAACCTAAAAAACCATTGGACGAAAGTCATCCATTGTTAAATAATCAGCAAACTTATGATGATTTATTGAACATTGATGATGTGATTGGGAAGAGAATCATTCAAACTGGTTTGAGAAACAACATTACTATTAAAGAAGAAAATGCCATTGCCGCATTGGAGGTAATGAGTAGGTTTGCTATAAATCCAAAATGGTTGATTTACTTGCCGCCAACTATGTCGCCATGTGCGAGTAGTAATTTGGATCAATACTTAGAGCATCCTACTGAGGTATTTGATTATTATGAGAAAAATGGGCAGTTTAAAGTAATCGCTGAAGAAAAACACATGGGTTCAAGGGCCATTGCAATTATCTGTAAAGATGACTTGACTAAAAGGAAAAGATTTGGCATTGAAGGACCAGGAATTGGTATCTGTTATACTAGAACTGGAAGGAATTTTTTCCAAGATAAAAAGTTGGAGCAATTGTTTTTGAAGCGCGTGCAAAGTGCATTGACTAAAGCAGATTTCTGGAAAAAGTTTAATTCGGATTGGATTTGCATGGATTGTGAGTTAATGCCATGGTCGGCAAAAGCGATATCTCTTTTGAAAAACCAATATGCTGCAGTAGGAGCTGCAGCTAGTCATGGATTGAAAGCGGTCAATCAGGAGTTGGACCAATTAAAAAATAGAGGTATTCAAGCAGATCATGCGCTTTTGGAAAAATTCTCTTATAAAAAGGACGCCGTTGGAAAATTTAAAAAGGCGTATAGAAATTATTGTTGGGAGGTTAATAGCATTGATGATTATCAATTGGCGCCATTCCATATTTTAGCTACAGAGGGCGCAGTGCATGTAAATAAAGATCATGCATGGCACATGCATACTATCGCAGAACTTGCAGAAGCGGATAAAGGCTTGTTTGTTAAAACCAATTTTAAAATTATTGATTTGAAATCTGAAGATAGCAAAGCGGAAGCCATTGCTTGGTGGAAATCCATGACCAAAAAAGGAGGGGAGGGAATGGTGGTAAAACCAATGGATTTTATTGCAAAAAATAAGCAACAAATCATCCAGCCCGCCATTAAATGTAGAGGCGCAGAATACCTTAGAATCATCTATGGCCCAGATTATGATAGTCCTGATCATTTGATCAAATTGAGAAAAAGAGGCTTGTCTAGAAAGAGAAGCTTGGCGATTAGGGAATTTGCCTTGGGGATTGAAAGCTTGGAAAGGTTTGTGAATGAGGAGCCTTTGAGGAGGGTGCATGAAGTGGTGTTTGGAGTCTTGGCATTGGAGAGTGAGGAGGTGGATCCGAGGTTGTAGGATCCTCCTGATGAAAATGCCTTTAATTTGCACATTTTTTTTATATTGTTTGGGGATGGACTGAATAAGGGGGATAAATTTATTAAAGTGTTTGACGGAGATACGCAATGTGGGTAATTGTGCGGATCTGTAATGTGTATGTTTAATTGTTACCGCCATGAAAATTAAAAAAAACAAATGACTTATATAGTAGGATGGAAAAATAAGACAAGCTCTTTCATAGTTGGAGATAGTATAGTTACCTATGAAAATAGAAATCCGATTATTTCGAATTCCATCAGTACTTTTAAAGAAAAGCTCCTTGAGCAGCCCGGTGATTATCAAATTGAAGGCTCCAATAAAATATTCAACTTCAAAGAAAAACTACTTATTGGTTTTGCCACCGACTATGTTCTTGACGTAGTATTAATGTTGGAGTACATAGAGGAAAATTTAGATTATGATAAAATCAGAGAAAGTCTTCTAAATATTCTACCAAACAAATGTCCCTGCGATACTGAATTGATAATAGCGTTTATCGAAGATGATAAACCAATTCTTGGAAGGTATAACAAGGATTTTAATGAGATTGAAAATGATGACATAGCTATTCAAATTGGATCTGGAACTGATTCAAAATCATTCTCAAATTTAAGTGATGATATATGTGCAGATCTAGAAATAAATAAGAAAAGAAGTGATGATGAACTATTACTTATTTCAGTTATCACTCATCAACATTTGATGGTCAAACATGAATTGACTCAAATTGGTGCTGGAGGGATAATTACAGGAGCAAGAATATGTAAAAAAGGTGTGTCGTGGCAACCATCAACATCTTATGTCCAATACATAATAGATAAAGAAGAATCGAATAAAGAAAGATTTAAGGAGATAGGTCTAATTCACTTGAAATATTTTACAGATGTAATGACTTATTTCTCTTCTTATATTGATATAACTGCATTGACAAGAAATTTTTTAGTAAGATGTGATCCTTTTAAAGGAGAATCTAAAACTATAAGTAAAAGAGCTCAATATAGAATAGATAATATTGACACAAACAAAAGTGAGGATTTCTACAATTGCCCAAACTGCGATTACATTATCTTTTTTAGTAATCAACTAGATCTAAAATCTAAAATATTTATAATTAGGAATTATAGAATACAAAAGTTTGCAAACATAACATGCTTGGACAAAGAAGGTTATTATAATATTGACATTTCTATAGAGTTTCTTGAGCTAATACAAGAAGAAAATAAATTAGATAAAATTGAATATGTATTTATGAATTAACTAAGGCAGATAGAAGTCAATGAGAATACAATACATCTCACAAGCACTATCATAGAAATGTTATCGTCAAGAAATATAAATTATGAAACAAGAAGAATTATATGGAAAACTGAATAAATGGATCAAGGTTATAGAAAAAGCCATTATAGCAACTGTTGTGGTGGAAGGTATTCTTGTTATTATAATAGGTATTGCATCAAATAAAATAAGTGAATCAATAGATGTATGGATTGGAATTCTAATTTTCTGTGGTTTACTGTATCTTGCCTTGCTAGTGATAAGAACTTTTTATCAACTTAATTTCCCCGGCGATATAACGGAAGAACTTGAATCCAAAAACAAACTTGAAGAATATGACAAATCATTTAGTAGACAGAAAATTATAAATGAATATATCAATCAAACGGTCAAATCACTTAATGATCAAACTTGCCAACTAATGTAGGTTCAGATCCTCATATGTGTGATGAAGAACTTCAAGTAAGATTGAAGGATGTATTAAAACCTGTAATTGCCAATACTAACATAATATTAGATGCATATGATGTAAATAAATTTACAATTGGCCTTCATATAAACTTCTACAGACATGAACCTCAAGATTATTCCAAGATAAATTTGATTCCAGCTGATAATGATAGAATAGCTATTGACAACTGGGATGACATAGATGATAAAGGGATATTGATGTTGAGAGACGATTTACAAATGGAATATTCCTTAATTTACAAAGGACTACTTGATAGTGACCATGAAACTCAGCAAGGTCTCGAAATAAAATCCGCAATTCATAAATCTTTAGTAAATGTTGAATTTGTACGAACGCAATTCACTTATGAAGAAAAATTGTACACTATGATATGTTCTGATATGCCAATGGTCTGCTCAGATACAGATGCAAGTGGAGTAATGTTTATAATCATGGAAGGTGAATATGAGCCAGTTGACGACTTGCCATACCTTCTCAGAATTTTTAATAGAGTTGTTTCAAATTATATCTACAAATACAATGAATGCGTTTTGAATCAAGTATTCAATAAAAAACAAAACGAACAAAGAGAGCAACAACGAAAAGGAAAAACTGAGAAAGTTGAAAACCAGAACTTCCAATAAATGAATAAATCCAGCCGATAATAAGCTGTGACCTCAGCATAGTACCCATTAAATATGAAAAAAATTACAACTGCATATATAGACAAATCAATTGAACTATTAGAGCAAGTTCATAAAAAAATTCATGGTACAAAAGACGGTACCTTGGTAGCTTTTGCATTATTGTCGAATGGAATTATTGATAGTTCTAGAACAATTTCGTTGTTAATTAATTCTAATAAACTTCGGGATGCGTATATAATATCAAGACCAATATTTGAACATTGTTTAAATATTGGGTACTTCTCTGTAAAAGGGGAAGAAATGATTGAAAAAGCCTACAACCATTCCTTGTCTAAAACATATAGAGATTTGAGGCGTAAAGTTGAAATTGATGATATTAAATTTTCAATTGGTTTAAGCGAAGAAGTTAAAGTGAATATGCATCAAAAACTTGAATGTGCAGTAGAAGAATTTACAAATAAGAAAGGGCACGAAATAAGATCTTGGTCGGATGATAATACGTTCAAGAAAATCAAATTAATCACAGAAGAATATGGAGAAGGAATCGGCTATCCGTTCTCATTGTGTCTATATTACATTTATAGACATTCTTCTGAAATTATACATGGATCAATTTTCGGAGCTATGTTTTCACTTGGAATGACTCAAGAAAGAAATGAATGGCCGGAATCTAAGGAAGAGTTCAATGAATATTATAACAATCGATTAACTCTACTTGGTCAATCAATTATTTTACTTATTTCAAGTACTATACATATAATTGGCAATCATTCTAAAATTGAACATATTGAACAGGAAAACAAAAATTTAATAAGCGAATTTAAGAACAAAATGAAAATGGACACTAATAAATAAGACCTCAATTGGCGCGCAATGTCAAGATTTGATGCTAGTGTTGCACCAAGTCGAGCTACCAGCAATCTGCAGGGGTTAAAACAAATAATATTTTGAGTAAATCGGAGTGTTTTTTTTAATAAAAGACTTGGATGTCAATCCGAGCTGTGCGCTCTTTCAATAAACGCAACTAAAGTAAATAAATTTCAGCTGATTTATTTATTTAGAAGGAAGGATAGCCTTTAAAGTTATGAGAAGAAACATATATGGAATACAGTTTATTATTCTTGCAATCTTAAATTATGCGGGAAAAGTTCATTTTGAAAGAGATGGCTGGAAAACGACAGAAGATATTGCCAACTTCGTAAATTACATGGCATAACATGCCGCGAAGACGATCATTCCGCCTTCGATGGAACGCCACTTGCAGCTATGACGTAACCTACAAGCTAAAAAAAGAAAAACTGCCAACAAAAAAGCAAAAAGACTTGTGGACACATTGCTTTTTCTGCCACCCATACCTATATTCACCCACCACCCAAAATAACCATACTCACTAAATGAGATAGTCTAATTATAATAGTATATTGGCGTGACATAACCACAAAATTCAAAATGAATAAAATTAAAGAGGTTTTAGTAGAAAGAGATCTATCTCAAATTTGGTTAGCCAAGCAATTAGGGAAGAGTTACAATATGGTAAACTCCTATGCTCAAAATAGAAGGCAACCGAGTATAGAGGTACTTTTTAGAATCTCGGACATATTGAATGTTGAAGCCAAAGACCTTTTGAAAGAAAAAAGACTGATTAAGAAATAGAAATGCCTGAAAACATTAACCAGAATCCTGAACAAATTGCAAGAGACAAAATCGACCAGATGTTGATTTTGGCGGGATGGGTGGTGCAATCTAAGAAGAAGATTAATCTAAATGTGAGTAAAGGTGTAGCTGTCAGTGAATACCAAACAGATGTAGGCCCTGCGGATTATGTCCTATTTGTAGAAAGAAAACCTGTTGGAATTATTGAAGCTAAAAGAGAGGATGAAGGACATAGACTTACAGTTGTAGAAGATCAATCGAAAGGATATGCTTCTGCGAAACTAAAATATCTCAATAACGATCCTATTCCCTTTGTCTATGAAAGTACAGGTACCATAACAAGGTTTACAGATTATCGAGATCCGAAATCAAGAGGTAGGAATCTTTTTAGTTTTCACAAACCAGAAACCTTAGAAGCTTGGCAAAAGAAAGGGAAAAGCCTTAGAGAGCGGTTACAAACAATTCCATTATTAGATGAAACAGGATTAAGACCTGCACAAATAGTTGCAGTCAATAATTTAGAAACTTCCTTCAAAAAAAATAGACCAAAATCATTAATCCAAATGGCAACTGGTGCTGGCAAAACCTTTACGGCTTGCACATTTGTCTATCGCTTACTAAAGCATGCAGATGCAAAAAGAATTCTATTCTTAGTAGATACTAAAAACTTGGGTGAACAAGCAGAACAAGAGTTCATGACTTTTCAACCTAATGATGACAATAGAAAATTTACAGAACTCTATAATGTCCAAAGACTGTCATCAAGCTATATCGCCTCTGATAGCCAAGTGTGCATATCTACGATTCAACGGTTATACTCAATCTTGAAAGGGGAAGAATTAGAAGATAGTGCCGAACAGGAGAATCCGAATGAAAGTTCTTGGCTTCAAAAACAACGATCTAAAAAACAAGCTGTTCCAGTTGAGTACACTGAAAAAGTGCCCATTGAACAATTTGACTTTATAGTCATTGACGAATGCCATCGATCCATCTACAATTTATGGAAGCAAGTACTTGATTACTTTGATGCTTTTCTGATAGGATTAACAGCAACGCCAGATAAACGAACTTTTGGATTTTTTAATGAAAATGTGGTCAGTGAATATACTTATGAAGAGTCTGTAATTGATGGCGTCAATGTGCCTTATGACGTTTACACTATAGAAACAGAAATCTCACAAGACGGCGGCGAACTCAAAGCTGCTCAATATGTAGATAAGCGAGATAAGCTCACACGAAAAAAGAGATGGGAACAGCTAGATGAAGATCTCAACTACCAAAGAAATGACCTTGATAAGAAAGTAGTCAATGTAAGTCAGATCAGGAATATTATTTGAGAATTTAAAAAAGCACTACGAACTTCTATTTATCCAAATCGAGTAGATAAAGATGGAGAATATGAAGTACCTAAAACTTTGGTTTTTGCGAAGACAGACAGTCACGCTGATGACATCATTAAAATCCTAAGAGAAGAATTTGATGAAGGGAATGAGTTCTGTAAAAAGGTCACTTATAAAATCGAGGAAGACCCAAAGTCTGTTTTAAACAGATTTAGAAATGCATACTATCCACGAATTGCTGTGACGGTGGATATGATTGCAACAGGAACAGATGTCAAGCCATTGGAAGTTTTGCTCTTTTTGAGAGATGTGAAAAGCACCAACTATTTTGAGCAGATGAAAGGCCGTGGTACAAGAACCATTAAAAATGATGATCTCCAAAAAGTATCCACTACTGCAAAAACTAAAACACATTTTGTTATTGTAGATGCAGTAGGTGCTACTAAATCTAAGAAAACAGATAGTCGCCCACTTGAAAGAAAGCCGTCTGTTCCTATGAAGGATTTGTTAGGTGCAGTGACGATGGGCGTTGCAGATGAAGACTTATTCTTGTCATTGGCCAATAGGTTGATCAGATTAGAAAAGCAGATCACTGAGAAGGAAAAAGAAAAACTACTTGAATATTCTGGAGGTAAAAACTTAAAGCAAATCACCAAGGAACTGATCAATGCTTATGATCAAGATACAATCGACAGCAAAGCACAAATCGAAATAGATAAAATTCCAATTCAAGATCAAACACCAGCTTTAAAAGAAGAAGCCAGGAAAAAGGCTCAAGAGTCATTTGCGATAGAAGCTGCTAAGACCTTCAACGGGGAACTAAACACTTATCTCGAAAATGTCAGAAAAGTACATGAGCAGATTATTGATACCATCAACATCGATACCGTTACCAAAAGTGAATGGGATACGACTTCGGTAGATAAGGCACAGGAGCTGGTCAAAGACTTCTCAGCTTATCTGGAAGAGCACCTAGACGAAATCAAAGCATTGAGTATATTCTACAATCAACCTTACAACAGAAGAACTATCACTTTTAAGATGATACAAGATGTGATGGAAAAACTAAAAATGGAGAAACCAACTTTAGCTCCACATCATGTCTGGGATGCTTATACTGCTATAGAAGAAGTCAAAAGCAATCAACCCAAAGATGAGTTAACGGCATTGGTTTCCTTGATCCGCAGAGCTTGCGGCATCGACGGAGAACTAAAAGCCTATGACAATACCATAGAAGCCAATTTCAAAAATTGGATATTCCAACAAAATGCAGGACAGCACAATCGATTTACGCAAGAGCAAATGGATTGGCTTAGAATGATCAAAGACCATGTAGTGAGTAGCTATCATATCGAGATTGACGATTTGGATTATACCCCTTTTGATGCTAAAGGTGGAAAAGGAAAAATGCATCAATTGTTTGGTGAGCAGATGACAGAAATTATTGATGAACTGAATGAAGTGTTAGCGGCATGATGGAAGACTGGGTAGAATGTGAGGTTGGTGAAATTTTTAAAATTGTAAGTGGTAGTACCCCTAAAGGGCTAAAAGAGGTTTGTAACAAAGGCGAAATTCCGTTTTATAAAGTTAGTGACATGAACCACGTTGGCAATGAAGTACACATGAAAAAATCGAACATCATGTTAACTACTGAAGAGTTCAAAAAACTAAGGTTAAAATCTTATCCAAAGGGGACGATTATTTTTCCCAAAAGAGGTGGAGCAATTCTTACTAATAAAAAGCGAGTACTTATTGAAGATTCGGCCTTTGACCTAAACCTAATGGGAGTACTTCCTTTAGTATATGTAGATAATAGTTATTGTTTTTTTTGGTTTCAAAAATTAGATTTAAGCAGTATATATGATGGTTCTAATGTTCCTCAAATAAACAACAAGAATATACTTCCATTAAAATTTTCACTTCCACCTCTCCCCATCCAGCGAGCCATCGTCTCCAAAATAGAAATCCTATTCAGCAGTTTGGACAGTGGTATTGCAGATCTTAAAAAAGCACAAGCGCAACTGAAGATATATCGGCAAGCGGTTTTGAAGAAGGCGTTTGAGGGGGAGTTAACTAAGGAGTGGAGAGAGCAGCAGACGGATTTGCCGAGTGCTGAGGAGTTGATGGAGCATATTAAGGCTATAAAGCAGGAGTATTATGAAAAGCAAATTGAGGAATGGGAGTCTAAAGTCAAGAAGTGGGAAGAAAATGGGAAAGAAGGGAAGAAGCCTAAAAAGCCAAGACCGTTAACAGTTCCTGATCTGCCAAATGAAATTCATAATCATCGGAAGTGGAAATTGCCTAACAATTGGTTATGGACCCAAATTGGTTTGATTTGCTTTGTAACTAAGCTTGCTGGTTTCGAATATACTGATTATGTTAATTATGATGATGAAGGAGACTTACCTGTACTAAAAGCTGAAAATGCCGGGCCCTTAGGTTTTAAAAAAACTGAATTTTCAAAAGTAAAGTCGGAGTCAGTTAAAATGCTTAAGCGATCACAAATTTTTGGAGGCGAACTTTTGATAGTTTTCGTTGGTGCAGGAACAGGAAGAGTTGCGATGGTTCCATACAATCAAAAATACTTTCTTGGGCCTAACATTGGAATGGCAAGGCCTTACTTTAAACTTAACTCCAAATACCTTGAATTATTTCTTCAATCAGGTATAGGTAAAAATTTATTGATGTCGGCAGTCAAAGCTGTTGCACAACCTTCATTATCAATGGGAACAATACGACAAGCACCAGTAGCATTTCCATCATTGGAAGAACAAAATCAAGTTGCCAAAAAAGTAGAATTCCGGCTGTCTGTCTGTGACAAAGTTGAAAAAGACATCAAAGACAGTTTAGTGAAAGCTAAAGCTTTACGACAGAGTATTTTAAAAAAAGCTTTTGAAGGAAAGTTATTGACAGCCGCAGAAGTAGAGAAATGCAAGCAAGAGGCAGATTATGAGCCAGCCAGTGTATTGTTGGAGCGGATTAAAAAAGAAAAGGACAATTAGATATGCCAGGAGATAAACTTAAAATAATGGTTTCTTCTACGGTCTATGGAGCAGAGTCAGACTTAAAGGTGATTCAAGCAATGTTAGAAGGCTACGGTTATGATGTAATTATGTCAATGGGTGGTACATTGTATGTTCCAGTAGATGTTTCTAATGAAGAGGCTTGTATAAAAGCAGTTAACGATTGTGATCTTTTTTTTGGAATAATATTTCCAAGGTATGGATCGGGCATTATACATAAGGAGTTTGCTCGGGCTATTGAGTTAGATAAACCCAGATGGTATGCAGCCCATCATCACGTTACTTTTGCACGTGAATTGATGAAACAGTATATGTTTAGAGGAAGTAGAAGAAATAGACAATTGAAGTATAAGAAAACCGGTGTGCTGGACAATACTGATGTGATACACATGTATAATGAGGCAATTCAATCAGATGTTGCTTTTAATAAAAGAAGGTCACATTGGGCTCAACCATTTTTTAATACTCCAGATATATTCCCTTTTGTAGAAACACAGTTTTCAGATATGAACAAAAGGATTGATGAACTTAAAGCACTTGGATTATGAATGACAATCAATTTATAAAGAATTTAATCCTCCAAGGTGAAAGTGAAAAACTTGAGTTCAAATCAAGTTTGAATAAAGAAGCCATAGGAAAAGTATTGGCAAGTTTTCTAAACACCAAAGGGGGAAGACTTATTATTGGCCTTGAAGAAAATGGAGAAATTAAAGGTGTTCTAAATGCAGAATTACAATCTAATGATTTAAGGGAATATTTAATTAATTCAATAGTTCCTGATAGTCCAATTGATTTGGAAATAATAGACGTTAAAGACAAGCAGCTTATTATTTGCAAAGTACAAGAAGGAACTAAGCAACCCTATATCTATGACGGGACTATTTTCTATAGAGTTAAAGACCGGACGAATAAAGCGACTTCCGCACAAGTGTCGACGCTTATTTCTCAACGTCAGGAAGACGAATTACATTGGGAAAGACAGATTAACCTTCGATTAGAGTGGGAGGATCTTGATGAAAATCTTATTATCAAGACCTTCAATGAAGCCAAAAGAAATAATCGAAGTAGTTATGATGGCAGTGATGTTGAGACATTCTTAACAGAGTATGGCCTTATGACTAATATGTCATTTACCAATGCTTGCGGACTACTATTCGCAAAAAACACTTCGAAAAAGTATCCACAATCAAGGGTTCGACTTACAGAATACCATGAAAATAAAACAAGTGACAAGTTGTTGCGTGATAAATATTTAGAAGGCAACTTATTTTCATTAGTTGATCTATTACAGGCCTTTGCCGAGAGCTTAGGTACTCGTAGTTTATTTGTTGAAAATGACTGGCAGCGTATAGATTATAGTTTTCCACCATATGCACTTCGAGAAGGGTTTATTAATGCATTGATTCATAGAGATTATTCTACTTTCAATTCACATTTAACCATCAGTATCTTTCCTGATAGATTGGTCATTGCCAATAGTGGCTCATTGCCAGAAGAATTGGGTGGTATTGGTTCTTTGAAAAAAGAGCATAGATCATTCCCCAATAATCCGGATTTAGCTCATCTGTTTTTTTTAAGAGGTTATATCGAAAAATTAGGTAGAGGAACAAATAAGATCGTAGAGCAATGTAAAGAAGCTGGCTTGATTGCTCCAAAATGGAAAAACACCAAGTCAGAAGTTCTTTTGACTTTCTTTGGGCCTAAAAAACATAATGAAGAAAGAATTGATGCACCAAAGATAGATTCTGATGCACTAAATAAGCGGCAAAATGATGCGGTAAATGATGCGGTAAATGATGCACTAAGAAAGCATGTGTCAGCTAAAATATTAAAGCGTTATCAAGAGCTAATTAAGCTTTTATATACTAACGACCTATTAACCCTAAAGCAGCTAACTGACTCATTATCAGTATCAAGAGCTACCATGCAGCGTGATATTAAGCTCTTAAGCACCCACAACTTTATAAGTTTTGTGGGGTCGGACAAATATCGCGAGTACAAGGTAAATGATGCGCTAAAAAAGAAAATTGATGCACTAAAGAGCTAAGCTATGATACATTAAGCTTACAAAATGATGCACTAAAAAAAGAAAAAATGACAGACTCATCAATAATATCAAAAATATGGAACCTTGCTAATGTCCTAAGAGATGACGGAGTTGGTTATGGAGACTATTTAGAGCAAATAACATATCTGCTATTTTTAAAAATGGCAGATGAACTCAATAAGCCACCTTATAACAAAGGACTAAATTTCCCACGACTTAAAGACGTAGAAGGTAAAGAAACTAAAGATGGTGAAATTTGTAATTGGGAAACCTTATCCAATAAAAGAGGTGCAGAATTAGAATCTTTTTATAGCCAACTCTTGAGATCACTTTCTACTGAGAAAGGCATACTCGGCCAGATATTTACAAAGAGTCAAAACAAGATTCAAGACCCTGCTAAATTGCTCAAAGTTATTGACATGATCAATCGCGAAAATTGGGCATTGATGGGAGCTGATATAAAGGGCAAGATTTACGAAGGTCTACTTCAGAAGAATGCTGAGGATACCAAGAGTGGTGCAGGTCAATACTTTACTCCAAGGGCCTTGATTAGAACGATGGTTGCTTGCGTTCAGCCTAAACCAATGAAAACTATCTCTGATCCTGCATGTGGTACAGGCGGTTTTTTCTTAGCTGCTTATGATTGGATCGTAGAGAACAACAAGTTAGATCGACAAGAAAAAGAGTTTCTTAAAAACTACACATTCCATGGAAATGAGATAGTCGCCAATACCAGGCGTATGTGTTTGATGAATATGTTCTTGCATAATATCGGAGAAATAGACGGTAATAGTTTTATCAATGCAAATGATGCTTTAATTGCTGATGATGGCAATCGCTATGACTATATTTTAGCCAATCCACCTTTTGGCAAAAAAAGCAGCATGACTATAACAAACGAACAAGGAGAAACTCAAAAAGCAGATCTTAGCTACAACCGTCAAGACTTCTGGGAAACAACATCAAACAAACAACTTAACTTCCTTCAACACATCAAAACTCAATTGAAGATTACTGGTGAAGCGGCTGTCGTTTTACCAGATAATGTTCTTTTTGAAGGTGGAGCAGGAGAAGAAGTAAGGAAACAACTTTTAAAGACTACAGAACTACATACGATTCTGAGATTACCAACTGGTGTATTTTATGCTCAAGGAGTTAAGGCAAATGTTCTATTCTTTAACAACAAGCCTGCAAGCAAAGAAGCTTGGACAAAAGAAATCTGGTTTTACGATTACAGAACCAATGTTCATCATACATTGAAGAAGAAGCCGCTAACGCTGTCTCACTTAGAAGATTTCGTAAAACTCTACAAACCAAAAAACATCAACAATAGAAAAGAAACATGGAATGACAAAACCCAAGAAGGAAGATGGAGGAAATTCAGTTACGACGAAGTCATTGCAAGAGATAAAACAAGCTTGGATATTTTCTGGCTTAAAGATAAAAGCTTAACGGATTTAGACAATCTTCCTGATCCAGATATTTTAGCAAATGAAATTATTGAAAATATAGAATCGGGATTGGCAAGCTTTAGAGAAATTATGGAAACAATAAACTCAAATGAATAGCTAATGTAAATGCTGCACACTCCCGTCCTTCCTTCGACAAACTCAGGATAAGTTATTCCTGCGGGCGACAGAGAGGTTGGCTACCGAAAACAAAATCCTATAAGTATAGCGAAATGAATAGCGGGAAACACAGAAGTCGGAGAAGCCTATAGTATCAATGATGCAAGGGGGAACAAAGCCTTTGTTAGAAAAGAGGCTTTAGATGATGTCTTTCAGCACTGGCTAGTCCTATTGGCTGAAATTAGTAGATGATTATTCTAAATGCCACTATATGTTTGTTCAAATTAGAAGTGATAGTTTGTGTGATCAATATCGCTAACTGATTATATATAAACTGGGTAGATTCTGTTGAATGACAAACAAAGAATTCTATCGGTAAGCCGTGTGAGGGAAAACTTCATGCACGGTTTGATGTAGGGGGCTCTGATAATTTCACTTATATTTGCATTATTAAAAAAAGGAGTGGGGTTTTCAGTCTCTACTCTACCATTCAATTAAAGAAAAAATGATAAGCAAAGAGAAAAGTAAAACGCTTGATAAAATATTAAAACATCTTCACGAAATAGAAAAGCAAAGGCGATTTGCAAATGTGGAAGATATTGCAAAATTAGTTGACTCAGATTTTCATACCGCGTTTCACCTTTCAGATATATTAATTAAAAATGATTTAATTGACCACCGAGATACATCTTCAAAAAATGGTAAATCTTACTTAATAAATATCAATTCAAACGGAATTGTATTTATAAATTCTGATGGAGGATTTACGAAGCTCTTTAATATTCAAGATGCTAAAAGAATCAAAGAAGAAGAATTTAAAGAACTTCAATTGACAGCGTTAAAAAACAGAGTTGAAAACCTTGAAAACACTATCAAAGAACAAAGTGAATTTTGGACTTCAACAACAGAAAAAAACAAAGAACAAATTCCATTAATAAAAGTCGAAAAATGGATAATTTGGATAACACTTGGAATTGCGATTCTTTCGTTGTTAAAGTCTTATAGTATATTTTAAATATTGGCTGAAATTAGTAGATGATTATTCTAAATGCCACTATATGTTTGTCCAAGTTAGAAGTGAAAGTTTATGTGATCAATATCGCTAACTGATTATGTATATACTGGGTAGATTCTGGTGAATGACAAACAAAGAATGCTATCGGTAAGCCGTGTGAGGGAAAACTTCATGCACGGTTTGATGTATGGGGCGCTGGTAATTTTACTTATATTTGAATATAACAAATAGGGTAGGATTTTCAGGCTCTACTCTACATTCATAATCGAATCATTTTCGTGTATTTACGTATCATATCGTATCTCGCCTGATCAATTCACACGGCAATTATCGTATCATTTTCGTGTATTTACGTATCATATCGTATATTTTTGATCAAATACGAACAGGATGATAATGTCTACAACTTCGATCTAGATATTTATCGGAACCTAATCAATGTCTTGAGTCAGATTGATAGGTTTGATGCATCATGGACTTCAATAGAAAAAAAAGAAGGCCAAAGTCTCAAACAACTAAAATCAATTGCTACGGTAAGAAGTGTTGGAGCATCAACAAGAATTGAAGGCTCAAAAATGAGTGACGAAGAAGTTGGCTTATTATTAAGTGACTTAGCAATAGACAAACTGAAAGATAGAGATGGTCAAGAAGTAGTTGGATATTTTGATGTATTAAATGAAATTTCTAATTCATACGAACATATAAGAATCTCAGAAAATGAACTAAAAGGATTGCACAATCAACTACTAAAGTACAGTGTAAAAGATGCATGGCATAAAGGTGATTACAAACAACATAGCAATAATGTAGAAGCTACATTAGCAGATGGAACAACTCAAATAGTATTTGAAACAACACCACCTGGTTTTGAAACAGACGATGCAATGAGAAATTTGATGGACTGGTATAAATGGATACAGTACGTAAGCTTTGAACATGAAATTGAAAATAGAAAACCTGAATATTATCGGGAACTTAGAAAATGTCAAGCAGAAATACCAAATGAAAATATTACAACTTGGATCAAATTTTTCATGGGAGCGCTTTTGAATATTCAAGAGCAATTAATGATGAAACTTGAACAAACAGGAATAGAATCGAACTTATCACCTAAAGAAAAATCTGTCCTAACTATTATTGCAAATTATCCTGGTTGTAAATCCGGAATAATCGCTAAAAAACTACAAATACCAAATCCAACTATAAAGAAAATATTAAAATCCTTGACAGATAAAAAATTAATTGAAAAACATAGTGCAGGTCCAGGAACAAATTATACAATTAATTAAAACGACATTTAATAAATAAAGCTTAATCGGCGCACAGCGCCAGGATTTGAAGCCTAAATTTCAACCACTTTTAAATTTAGCATATACATAGTAAAAACGACATCTAATTATAGTAAGCTATAACACATGCTACTTCATTGGATACTCGCATGTTGTTAACCAAAATACATAAATATAAAAAATAAACCTAAATTGATGTCAGAAATCAAGATCAGTAAAAATTTAGGAGAAGGGCTACGAAAAATTAAAAACCACCATGATTGAAGTTCATCACCAAAAAAAATGAAAGTAAAACTCATACCAATAATCGAACTAGGATACAATAACCAAGGAATTAAACCACCCAAAGTTTATCCATATTTGAATAACCAAGAGGTTTGGTTTGAATACCGAAATGCATCACTGCAAAAAGCAGGCTTTAAAGACGAATTCGAACCCTACTTAAAGGGTTCCCCTTTTTATGAGCCAGCAAAAATTACAAATCGCAATCTTGAAAAAATAGTAGTCGACAATACGGAAGAATTCATAAATGGAATTTACGGTAGAGATCAAGTGTGTTGCTTTTTTGGTGGTTTTGTACTCAAGGTAAATGGAGCCGATAAATTCTTTCCACAATGTTGTGGTGATTTAAGTGATTTAATGTATTGGGAGAAAATTTCTCAAGGGCAGCATGCCGCTTATGAAGGACATCCTGCACCAGTTTACAAATTTTCAAGTAATCAGGTAATCTTGGATTTTACAGTTGGTGAGTATGATGAACATTTTATACCGACGCCACCAGATACAAAATTGGAAATTAATTTAGAAGACTTAAATCTTGCAGTTACTAATGCCAAAATAACATTAAATAAATTAGCGGAAAGAGTGATTAAAATCAATCAAAAATTGAATTTAGGAATAGAAAGCATTGACGATTTATTGATCTGGGGAGATGGAAATCAAAATTAAAAAAGCAACAGCAAACGAAAGTTAAATAAAAAATAGCATAAGAAGTTTTACTCCATTTATAATTTGAAAAAAGCAATCGATTTAATTAACTAACGAAAGCAAAGTCCTATCTTTAGATTGATATATTCATAGAGAAAATAGTTATTACAGAATTAAAACATAACGAGTTTGCACTCCAATCTTCTTAGAGAAATGAAGGAAGATGGAATAATTTCTTCAATTATGTTTTTAAAATATACCATATGTCAATTCATCCACTCGCTGGAAAAACAGCAACTAAAGAACAGTTAATTAATATTCCACAATTGATTACGGATTACTTTACGCAAACTCCGGATCTCTCAAAGCGTGAACAGCGGACTTCATTTGGGACTTCCGGTCATCGGGGCTCCTCCATGTATGGATCATTTAATGAGCAACATATTCTTGCCATTACACAGGCTATATGTAATTATCGGGAAAAAGAAGGCATTACTGGACCTGTTTTCATGGGAATAGATTCTCATGCTTTATCTACACCTGCACAAGCTACCACATTGGAAGTACTTGCTGCCAATGAGGTTGTAACCATGATTGCGGCCAATGATGAATATACGCCTACACCTGCTGTCAGTCATGCCATAATAGAATATAACAAAGAAAGAAAAACTGGTATAGCAGATGGAATCGTGATTACACCTTCGCATAATCCTCCTCAAGATGGTGGATTTAAATATAACATGACAAATGGGGGACCAGCAGAAGGAGGGGTAACTGCTTGGATAGAATCAAGAGCGAATGAAATATTAGAAAATAACTTGAAGGATGTCAAAAGGGTATCTCTCCCTAAAGCCTTGGCTGCTTCCACTACCAAGCGTTTCGATTATCTTGATAGATATACTGCTGATTTGGATCAAGTAATTGATACTGATTTACTCCGAGATTCTGGACTAAAAATGGGCGTTGATCCTCTTGGCGGCGCAGGCGTAAGGTATTGGCAAAGAATTGCTGACCGTTATAAATTAGACCTTACGGTGGTGGATGATACTGTAGACCATACCTTTGGATTTATGTCCTTAGACTGGGATGGAAAAATAAGAATGGATCCGTCTTCCAATTATGCAATGCAAAGGCTTATACAATTGAAGGATAAATTTCCGGTAGCATTTGCTTGTGACACAGATCATGATCGGCACGGCATAGTGACACAAAGTGCTGGACTCATGCAACCCAATCACTTTCTAGCAGTAGCAATTCATTATTTGTTTCAGAACAGACCATCGTGGAGCGCTGAAACTGGTATTGGCAAAACACTGGTCAGTAGTCAAATGATTGATCGAGTAGCTAAAAAGTTAGGCCGACAACTAGTAGAAGTACCGGTGGGTTTCAAATGGTTTGTAGATGGTCTTTATGATGGAAGTCTTGGATTTGGAGGAGAGGAAAGTGCAGGAGCTTCCTTTTTAAATAGGCAAGGGAAAGTGTGGTCAACTGATAAGGACGGGATTATTGCTGCTTTGCTTGCTGGTGAAATTACTGCTAGTACAGGCAAAGATCCTGCAGAGATCTATCAAGAATTTGTCAAGGAATTTGGAAAACCAGCATATGATCGTATAGATGCGCCTGCGACGCCTGAGCAAAAAGACAAATTGAAAAAATTATCTTCAGAACAGATAACTTCATCTGAACTTGCGGGAGAAAAAATTACAAATATTCTTACAAGCGCTCCTGGTAATGGTGCTGCCATTGGAGGTTTAAAAGTAGAAACTGCTAATGGTTGGTTTGCCGCTCGGCCTTCTGGCACAGAAAATATTTATAAGATCTATGCTGAAAGTTTTAAAGGGGAGAATCATTTGCGGGAATTGCAGGAAGAAGCCCAAAAAGTGGTGAATGATGCCATTAGTTAGGGATCGGACGTCTGGAAAAAGTCGAGATTTTTTAAAGCAATTCTAAAATTGGTTTTTATAGAAGAAATTAAGATTTATGAAAAATATTGTGATCCAATATTATAAGTCCAATTACTCCTTCACTTATTGCGTGCCATTGGCACATTGCGCGGCACCGCCGAATTAACAATTATCCACTATTTTTCATATCTTACAAATGAAAAAAAATACTATCCATACTTAAAATATGATCATGAAAAATTATTGTTATATAGTCGGTTTTTTAACCTTATCCTTGTTCACCTTTTCTTGTAATGAATCTAATGCACAAAAAGGAGATACACCAGAAGCGGTTCAGAAAAATTTCGAAAAGATGTACCCCGGGGAGAATGATCCAGATTGGCATACGGATAAAAACGGAAATTATGAAGCTCATTTTAAGAAGGACGGGGAACACTTTCGTGCTGATTACAGTTCAGATGGCAAATGGATTGAAACAGAAAATTCTATAAAGAAAAAAGAACTTCCTGATGCTATTCAATCATTGCTTGACAAATCCTATGAGGGTTTTGAAATTGTAGAACTTGAGTTTGTCTCTCATCATTCTAAAGGAGAATTTTACGATCTGGAGATAAAGGAAAAAGGTAAAGATAAATTTGACTTAATGGTAAAAGCGAATGGCCAGATAATTGGCAGAGAATAGATTTTTATGAACCCTAACCGACTTCTTTGGTCAGCCACCTTTCTCAAGATGATGAATTACTGTTGATTAAATTATCATTCTAAACAGGGAAAATGGAGAATACCATTTAAGATGAAAGTATTAACATTCGCATTTGTTGTGAAAGCTCGCGATTCATCGCAGTCAAATCCCCACAATTTACCACTTATCCGAGATTGCAGCGGAAGAAGGCCGCCATAACGAAGTCCCCGCTAGTATTCGCGGCAAATCCCATTACAACCATCAAGAATAAATATTGAAAAATATAATAATAGAGGTTATGGCTAATATCCTTATATTGTAGCTAGGTCTAAATCATAAACCAGATAATTAATGATCTTAGTCTTGATAAGAACAATTATATAAAATGAGAAAAAGCATACTCCTCTACCTATTCCTTAACCTTTTACTCGCTTGCGGCGAAACAACAAGCCAAAAAGATAATCAAAAAAACCAACCAGCAACTCCACAAAAAATTAAAGTCCTTGATATTAAAAAAAGTGAAATTCCTAAATCAATTGAAATAAAAGGAGAACTACTACTATCGAAAAAATGGACGGATCAAAACGGCGAAAATATACTGGTGCTTTCTAGAAAAGGTCCCATGCAAGAAACTGAATTCGAAGTTGAATTTTCAGGTGATGAAAGATATGCTGAATTGTACGCAGAGCAATACACAAAAAAAGAAAATCAATTTACATTACTTTGGGATATTTATGATTTTGAAAGACATTGTCCATTTGATTTATGGATTGGGCCATTGCCAAATTCCACAGCAATAACCGATCTCGATAATGACGGAATTACAGAAACTACCATTGCATATAAATTGTCTTGTAGGAGTGATGTGTCCCCGTCATTTATGAAATTAATCATGCATGAAAATGATATAAAAATGGCATTGCGTGGAACCATGATTTTGGACATTGACAAAGATAAAATCAAAGATAATTATGAATATGATTTATCCAAAGTGGACACGAGTGGTCTATCTGAATATGACCAATATGAAGCGCTCTTTGGAAGATATGCTAACGAAATTGAATTCCAGAACCAACCTAATGAATTTTTAAATTTTGCAAAAGCTTCTTGGAAGCAACTAGTAGACAAAGATAAATTTGACCAATTTTGAAAAGAAAGCTTACCACCTTATCGGAAATCATAATTACTGTAATCCTCTTGATCAGCTGCTCATTAGTTGGGACGGCACAATCGGTTGATGATCCTTTTTCTAGAGATAAAATGAAAAAGGATCTAGAGATTTTTAAACAAATTCGCATCCAAGCAAATTCTGGACTTTACAAATACCGATCAAAACAAGAAATTGATAGTATTTATATTTGGGCAGAAAATGAAATCGAGTTATCCAACAGCTATCTTGATTTTTATAACATTATTTGTCAACTGACAGATTTCGAGGGGAGTTGCCATAACGATACTTCCTTACCAAAAAAACGCTTGGATGCCCTAAGTGAAGAAGAGCGTGGATACTTTCCTTATCCACTGAAATGGGTGAATGGAAAATGGCGGATAAATTATGAAACGGGTGAAATTCCACTAGGATCAACAATTATTGAAATAAATACAATGCCCATCGATAAAGTAATGCAAAACTTGTACAAATATTATACCACTGATGGTATAAATTTAACCGGAAAGCGAATAGGATTGAGAAGACATTTCTCAAAATACTACAGATGGAATTTTGGGCAAACAGATACGTTCAGTGTTAAATTCACAAAACCAAATTCCGAGCTTGTAGAAAGTCAAACCATAATAGGAGTAGGATATAAACAATATTATAAACATGTACAATCTAGGCATTCGAGACCCTATGATACTAAATACTACACTACCTTAGCTCCAAATCAAAAATATAAGTACCAACAGGTTAATTCCATTACTGGACTATTCACTATAAATGATTTTAGCATTGGTGGAAATGAAGATGCAGCAGAACATAAAATTTATCGTACTTTTCTAGATAGCATTTTTAAAAGTATCAAATCAAATGAACTAAAAAATTTAATAGTTGATGTGCGAATAAATGGAGGAGGTACGGATCCTAATGATGTAGTAACTTATTCATATTTGACAAGCCGAAAGTTTCAGGAGAGTAAACAGGTTTGGATTAGCTTTCAGAAATTACCTTTTCTTAAATACTATGATTCTCCTATCCCTCGATTTATCCGACCATTAGGCGTTGGCAGGTACAACAAAATTTTCAAAAACAGATTTCCAAACGAAAAAGATGGAAAATACTATATGAGTAAAAACGAATCCGAGATGATGGTGCGAACACCAAATGAACATAATTTTACAGGAAATATTTATCTGCTAATAAGTCCCGCAGTAGGTTCAGCGGGCAGTTTGTTCGCATCTTTGGTCGCTGGAAATCAAAATACAATTACAATAGGAGAAGAAACTTTAGGAGGATACTATGGTCATAATGGCCACGTCCCTTTGGAGTATGTTTTACCTAAATCTAAATTGGGTATCCGATTTTTCATGGAGAATATTGAACAAGATGTCCCAGTAAAAAATAATCAATTAAAAGGAAGAGGTGTTATGCCTGATTATCCGGTTTCCCAGTCGTTGGAGGATTTTTTAAACAATCAAGATACCCAGATGAGATTTGTTTTGGAATTGATTAAGGCTCATTGATTGATGACTAGGTTTAGACATTTTTTGTGAAAAAATCCTAAGACTTTAGATAAGTTTGGAAAGAAGGTCTGCTGGATTTAGAACGCTGATTCAGTAATTTCAACTAATTTATTATCAAAAATATAAATCGTTAATGATTCCAATAACCCAATTTATAAAGCAATATAGAAAAACAAGCCTAAAAATCCTTTTTTTCTAATACACTACTATTTACTAAATTAGACGATTTTACAAGCACGGTGATATTATAAAATCCTTGTCTAAACAAAATTCATCATAACAAAAATAGCCAACAAGCAATGAATGAAACTTCCGACTTCCAAGCATTAGAAAAAATACACGAAGAACAATTGCCAGTTGCCAAACATAAGCTTCATGATTGGACTCATTTTGCTGGTGTCTACGCTGCTGAACACGTAGCAGCCACTGAGTTCGTAATTGGCGCAACTTTCGTTGCTTTGGGTGCAAAAACCATGGATATTATTTTGGGTTTGCTAGTTGGGAACATATTGGCAGTTTTGAGTTGGACCTTGATAACCACGCCGATTGCAGTTGAAGCTCGACTAAGTTTGTATACTTATCTGAATAAGATTGCTGGTGATGCAATGTCTAAGCTTTACAATTGGGCGAATGTAATCATCTTTACAGTGATCTCCGCAGCAATGGTAACGGTTTCTGCCTCTGCGGTTCGATTTGCATTTAATATTCCTGCACAACTCGATTGGTATCCTAATAATCTATGGTTTGTGCTGATCGTTTTGTTAGTTGGATCAGTGGTTGTTTTTGTGGCAATCTACGGATTCAATGCGGTCTCTGACTTTTCAGGAGTTTGTGCACCATGGCTGTTTGTCATGTTTACTAGTGGAGCCTTAGTTTTGATGCCTGCCTTATCTTTGGATGTATTAGGAAAAACCCTTCCTAGTAGTTGGGCAGACTTTATTAATATCGGTAATCAATCCATATGGACGGGCGTGAATAGCGAAGGGGAGCCAGGGATTGGAATTTGGGAAGTGATTGGTTTTGGATGGGCAGCAAATTCCATAACACATTTTGGTTTGATAGATATGGCATTACTCCGTTTTGCTAAAAAGAAATCTTATGGATTGGCAACAAGTACAGGGATGCTTTTTGGGCATTACGTTGCTTGGATTTCAGCTGGTATAATGGGTGCAGGTGCTGCAGTTATTTTAGGAAAGATGATTGTAGAATTGGATCCTGGAGATGTGGCATTTTATGCTTTGGGTTGGTCAGGATTTGTTATTGTAATTGTGGCAGGTTGGACTACCGCGATTACTAATCTTTACAGAGCAGGTTTAGCCGCACAAGCTATTTTTACTAAGCATAGTAGGAGGAAAACCACCATGATTGTTGGTGGCGCCATGATGGTGGTTGGATGCTTCCCTTTTGTCTTTACCCAATTCTTGCCTTTGTTGACCTATGCAGGATTGCTAGTCGTACCGGTTGGAGCCATTGTTTTTGCGGAGCATCAAATTTTTCCTAAAATAGGATATACTAGATACTGGTCGAAATACCAAAATTATACCAACAGTATTCCTGCAACTGCTTCTTGGGGATTGGGCTTAGCGTTTGGGTTTGGTTTAAATTTTTTAAATGTAATGTCTTTCTATTACTTATTTATTCCAACTTGGATTTTTACAATAATAGTTTATATCATAATCGCAGGTAGATATGGAGCTAAAGAAAAATATACGGAGGCAGTTGCTAAAGAAAAATTATACAATGATCAAGTGGTGCGTTTTCAAGCAAAGCAGGCTAGCGAAGAACCTGTGCATATAAAAGATACGACTGCCTTATCGAAATTATTAAAAGGGATCGCCTTTATCGCATTAGCAGTTACTTTGTTTTTAGCAGGTCGGGTATTATTCTCAAGTGCCTCTGAAAGTATTTATAATGCTAATCGAGAAATCTTTTATTATTATGGATTCATTTGTACGGTTTTGTATTTTATAACCGCATATTGGGCTATGAAAAGAAGCAAAATCGCCCATTAAAATTAATTTTGAAAGATGGAATTGATTCAATTAAATAAAGCTCACTTGACTGAAATTGCCAAGCATATTACTTGTCCAAGTTATGATCGAGAAAAATTAAAAATAGGAATAGTGCACATTGGGGTAGGTGGTTTTCATCGTTCTCACCAAGCGTATTACATACATCAATTATTGAAAAAATATAATGCCTTAGAGTGGGGGATATGCGGAGTAGGATTAAGAGAGGAAGACCGAACAATTTTCACATTACTTAAAAAGCAAGATTTTTTATACACGCTGATAGAGCGACATCCCAATGGAAAGGTAGAAAGTGAGGTGATCGGATCAATCATGGATTTCCTTTTAGCAGTGGATACACCTGACCAGGTAATAGATCGAATGGCGCATCCAGATACCAAAATCGTTTCCTTGACCATTACGGAAGGCGGCTATAATTTTAATCCGAACACTGGATTATTCAATTTTGAAAATCCGTCAATCCAACATGAAATCCAAAACCCAAGTGATCCCAAAACGGTATATGGATTTATCACTGCAGCTTTGAAAAAACGGAAAGCAAATGGGCTTTTGCCATTTACCATTTTATCTTGTGATAACATTCAGCACAATGGAGAAATGGCGCGCAAGATGATGCTGGCTTTCGCCAATAAACAAGATGAGGAACTAGCACAATGGATCGAAAAAGAAGTTCATTTTCCCAACACAATGGTAGATAGAATTACCCCCGTAACTACTGCCAACGATGTAAAGTATTTACAAGACCATCATAACTTAACTGATGAATGGCCAGTTACTTGTGAGCCATTTATTCAATGGGTAGTGGAAGATAAGTTTTCAAATGACCGACCAACTTTCGAAAAACTCGGGGTTCAATTTGTTGCCGATGTAAGCCCCTATGAAAAAATGAAAATACGACTATTGAATGCAGGACATTCCGTCTTGGGAATTCCTGGCGCCCTGCATGGTCACCCAACGATTAATGCCTGCATGGATGATCCTGTATTTGCAAAATTTATGCGACAATTCATGGATCAAGAAGTAAGCCGAGTTTTGGAACCAGTTGAAGGTATTGATTTAGAAAAATATAAAGACAGTTTGGAAGAACGATTTAGCAATCCAAATATAAAAGATAGTGTCCACCGTATATGCGCTGAGAGTTCTGCTAAGCTACCTAAGTTTATTGTGCCCACTATTCAGGAAAATTTAGCCAGCGAGGGAAGTATAGATTTCGCCACTTTAATTTTAGCGGCTTGGTGTTATTATAGCGACAAAAGGATGGATGAAAATAACATGCCCATTGAAGTTACTGATGAAATGAAAGTTGAGTTGCAGCAAGCTGCGGGCAAAACTGAAAAAGAGCTGCTTAGTTTTATAGATCAGCCGGCATTGTTTGGTGAACTTATTAAGCATAAGCGATTTACAGAGAAGTATGTTGAATTGGTAAAGATGATTTATAGTGGGGCTAGGATAAGGGGGATGATGGAGGAGATGATTTAGGAGTTTTGGTTTTAACGTGTATCATTAAATTGATTTTTTAATTATATTAATGTTAATCTCTTAGAATAATTTAATAGTTTCGATTTTGAGTTGAAATAAATTATTCCTTAAATCAATCCTCCGTAAAACTTTTAAGTAAAAAGCATACCACTCACCATGATAATCGTTGAGTTAATTCATGCCCATATTATATTTAATATGGAATCATTATACTATCAATAGCTTTTCATGTCTTTTGGAAATTAATGGTGATAATGTACGAGTAAAATTGAGCTCCAAGAGGCTCAAAACTTGATATTTATCACAAATTGCATTTCTATATAATTGCCATCTCTAGACAATTTAATATCGTATCAATAATTATCTTTGCAGATAGGATTTATTGTCCCTCGAGATATCAAAAGTTTTATGCGTAAAGTATTTACGAAATTAATAGATGTTATTTTCTATATGATTATCATTTTGATTTTCATAGCAGTGTTAGCTGTATTGAGCTATTTCCTTTACTTTCAGTCGAATACAACAAAGGTTATAGCTGGTCTTCCAGGTATGGGAGATACCCGAATAGAGTTTGATCGGGTAGAATCAGACATCTTTTCAAATTATCCTTATGGCAATTTTAACTTTGAGAATTTTAAGCTGATTGATGCCTCAGAACCTGAGGTAGAGAAATTTTTGGTAAATGCCAAGCAGCTCACAATTGACATTAAAAATGCCACCTGGGAAGACAAGCATTTAACCATTAGAAAAATTAGTTTAGATAATGGAGAAATCTATATTCATCGGGATTCCTTAGGGCATTTAAATTTTAATAAAATATTCAATTCTGCTGATACGGATTCAGTAAATACAAGGGGTAAAAAATGGACACTAAATGCGGATTCATTGCATGTTGATTTAAAGGAAATGTTACTCTCTTATACCGCAGATGATAAATATAAATCTGTCATCTTCTCCGTAAAAAATGGAAACGCTAATATATATAAAAATGCAGATGGTAGCAGCAAAATCAATAGCATACTGGATTTAATTGTTGATGACTTTACCCTTAAACAAGAGAATGGTTCCTTTCTTAAAAATGCAAATGTCAAAGGTCCAATCGATTTGCGTATTGACCAAGAGGGGGTTCATATTGATCAAACTACGCTAAATATTAATAATCAAGAGCTAATAGCTTCAGCAGCGTTTTATAATCATAAGGAAAAGTACGCTTACCTACATTTTATAAATAATAATACCAACTTTGAAGTGATCAGGCCTTTATTGTCATCTAAGTTAAAGCAAACCCTAGCGCCATATAAAGTTATTGGAACATTCAAAGCAGATGCTAGACTGACGATTATGCCAGCTCATCCGCTGCGCGTTGACATTGATTTTGTGGTGCCCGGTAATGACATACATATTAAAAATCAAGTGTATACTAATACGAAGATGACAGGGCATTTTGTTAATGACAATATTTATGATCGGACATTTAATAAAGTGATCACGGATAAAACGTACGTAAGATTTGATATTATTGAAGGGCGGACGATTACCAAGGGCGCTAAAATCGAGATAGATAGTGCCGTTATATTAGCAGGGAAAGGTCATCCCGCATCCATTACTTCAAATGCTATTATCGATGGGCCAACTGCGTTAATTAGTAATCAATTAGAAAACGACGAGTTTATTTTTGATGGTGGAACCTTTAATGTTGAGGCTAAATTAAAAGGGCTCTTAGATGATTTTCAAAATATGATCGAGCAAAGTGATCTTAATTTGTCGATCAATAATAGCAATGTAACCTACTTGCCTTCTGAAGTAGTGCTCCCCTTGAAAACTTTTCAACTTGCTAAGCAAGCCGGAGATGGCGAATTTAAAATAAGTGGATTGACAAATGACCAAGTTTACAGTCTTGTACTGGATGGAAGCATTACTAATATTATTGATATCATAAATGCTGCTGAAAATATTCAATCGGTTACTAATGCTAATTTAAAAGCAAAAAGATTGAGTTGGGAGGATTTTATTCATATTCTTGGAGAGGGAGTTTTTAAGAAAACTAATAAATCTGCTTTCAAAAAGCGCAGGGATATGAAAAAGACCCTTCGTGGACTTCAAAACCATTTTCAACCCACTATTCAATTAGAAATTGATTCGTCTGGATACTACGATATAATTTCTATGGAAAATATTAGTGCACTTATGCATTTCCCCGAAAAAGATATTCTAGCCATAGATGCTGCTGCATTTGATTTAGAAGAAGGACACATTGATTTTAGTTGTAAATATGATATTTCGACGGATGAGAAGACCCCATTTGAAATGTATTGCAATGCGGTTGATATTAATTTATCCAAATTGCTACCGTCCATTGATTTTTTTGGTATAGATGCCTTGCGTAACCTTGAATTCTTACCTAAAGATTTTGATATTAAGATGCGACTAAGTGGGGTAATCGATGACTCTACAGGTATAGTGGGTAAAAGCTTAACAGCGGATATTGTATTTAATAGTACCAAGCGTCGAGTGGATTATGCTCACATAAATTTTGACCGAGTTGATCGTTTTGATTCTTTAGAAAATAAGATGGTTAAAGATCTAGTCATAACCATACAGATAAAAGGAAATCCTCACGTTATAAATAGTTATCTAAACAATGAGCAGTTCTTTTTTAATGAAGGTGATTTTGAGCTTAATGTTAATTATACTGGTGAGCAGCTTTCATTAAATAACATTATTACTGATGGTGAATTTACCTTAACTATAGATAGTAGTTTTGTATATTATGAACCACTTTCCGTTACCTTTCCACTGACACATATTGGTCTCAATGTTAAGAAAAATGATGCCAAATACAACATTTTACTTAAATCAGATAGTCTTAATCAAGAGATTAAATTTGATGGAAAGGTTCAAAATATCTCACAATTAATTGTGGAGGATACAGGACTGCCGGTTCAGACTTCCAGTAATATATACTCTCCACGAATTACTTGGAAAAATTTTATTGAGATTTTTAATACTGGAGTAAATGAGGCAGCTACTCCTGTTCGAAATAGTGAAAGCTCCTTAAAAACAGCTTCTGGAAAATTTTGTGAATTATTGTATAAATTTTCTCCTGACTTAGTAATTCGCTTTGATACTTTAGAATATTCAAATGACTTGTTTATTAATAATTTTACCACAAACATGTTGTTGAAAGACTCAGTATTTTATGTTACTGATGCTAAATTTAATTATAGAGATAGTGATATTTTATTAAACTCTACCATCCATATATCTGATGATGTTGATAGCATTGATACTAAATTAAATGCTGAGCGTATGGATATCAAAAACCTATTTAATGATATAGAAGATTTGTCTGATAAAGATTTAGCCTCCATTAATTATATGACTGGCACTCTTGATATAGATGCAAACATCTCCCAGAATTTTAGAGCAAATGCACCATTAAATGATACCCTTATAAATGGTAATATTGATTTTACAATCAATGATCTTGTAATTCATCAAGCGCCATGGATGGACCAGTTGGGAAAAAAAGTTTGGCACCGCAAACGTTTCAAGCATGTAAAATTTGCCCCCATTACTAATCAATTGACCTATATAAACGATTCGCTGCATGTTTCATTAATGGAGCTGCAATCTAATGCTTTTAATGTTTTTGTGGAAGGCTACTATCATAGTGAACATCCAAATATTTGGGTATCAATACCGCTGTACAACTTTAAAAAAAGAGACTTGTCAATTGTTCCTCCGAAGGAAGGCTATGCTCGACGTAAGAATAAAATTCATATGGAGTACGGAATTCACAAAAAGCCAAATCCTAGATTTAAATTGAGACTAAGTAAACGTAAATTTTATAAAGATCGCGGTTTGCTTGATGAATGGAAGAAGAGAAAAAAGTTAAAGGAGTAATAGAATAGAGCTTTTTCTTTTTATAAAATTTAAAATCTTAATTTTTACATTTTTAAAATGAAGATGAGACAAAATATACACATTGTTACACTAAGAGATTAAGATTTGAAACAGTCCCTTGAATTTTAAGAAAATGGACTTAATTGGGAAAAGTTAAAAACTAATAATGAACAATTTGCTTTTTTTGAAATGGGTGGCATTGTTTGATCGCTTATTCAATAATTGCATTAGCTAAAGGCTAAAGATGCAAATTTAGCTATTAATGGAAGTGGATTTTCGGTGCATTTAATCCGCATTTTGAATTTGACAAGAAAGGGAATATTAAAATGTGAACATTTTATTTTGATGGATAACTTTATGCGCTATGTAAGAGCCAGCAAAATGAAAAATTCCATATAAAATTAAAGTAATGACAAATAAAAAATTGACCGTGGGAGCACGATTCATCGCGCGCACTCCCGCGAACTAATGACTTCTCATAGAGAGCCCTTAGACGAAACGATCTCGAATCTTAAAAGGAATGCAGGTTCCTCAGGAACCGTTTCCACTTTTACGATCCGTATTTCACTTTTACATTTTTAATTCCCCTTAGGTTTTACCAGTTTCATTTCTTCTACAATATGCCCAGCCTCTCCATACTTATCAATAATAAACAAAAGGTATCGTGCATCAACCATAATATTCCTACAAATACTAGCATCATAATTAATATCAGACATCGTCCCTTCCCAGGCTCTATCAAAATTTAGGCCTATCAAGTTGCCGTATGCATCAATTGCAGGGCTACCAGAATTGCCTCCAGTAGTGTGGTTGGTTCCTATGAAGCAAACAGGCATTTTACCATCTTCTCCATAGTCACCATAATCTTTCGATTCATAAAGTGTAATTAATTTTTCGTCAACATCAAATTCATAATCTCCAGGTTTGTATTTTTCCATAACGCCTTCTAGATAGGAGACAGGTTCATAATAGACTGCGTCTTTGGGATGATAGCCGTCAACTTTTCCGTAGGCTACACGCAAGGTACTATTAGCATCAGGGAAAAATCTCTTGTTGGGGAATAAATCCATTTGGGCCGCCATGTATTTTCTTTGCAATGAATTGATAGCAGCAATATTTTTTTCATAGTTAGGAGCGATCTCTTCTGCATACATTTGATTTAATCCTACTCTCAAAACATAAAGCCCATCTCTGTCCATCTTCTCTTTTAATTTCTTTGGATCCCCCTCTATTGCTGCAATTAAAGCGTCTCCGTCATCAAGAATGGAGTTTTTATAAAATTCATTGGCTTCATCCATTGGTGATTTTACGGAAGGCATTATTTTACTAACCTTAGATGCTATTGGAACATATTTTCCATTAACAGACTCCTTATACATAGGAACTAATTTAGAAAACACTTCTTTATCAATATCTGGATTGTAGTTTTTGAAAAAGTTTTTGAAATAATTAATATACCGACCCTTTTGAGCATTATAGGCATCCGCTCCATTATTTTCATAAACAGATAGTAGTCTTGAAACTATATTTGCACTTCTCATGGCATCAATGTTTCTTCCAAATATTTCATCGTAATATGCTTTAACTTCTGATAGTTCCGCATTGGCTGCATACAAATTATTGAAGTCACTAATCATATTTTTATACTTCGCCTTATTCATTTCTTCCGCTCGATTTTGAAACTCTTGCTCTAATTTTTCTTTTTTTGCAATGGCGCCTGTACTTTTTAATCCAGCACTTTCACCAATCCATTTTTTCCAGTAATTAGCAATGCTCGCAAATTTAGGAGCATATTGCAATCTACTTTCCTCATCTTGTCTCATATATTTATCCATTACAGCTAAAGATGTTTCTCTTACTTTAATACGTGCAGGATTTAAAACTTCAATCGTTTGCTGAACAGCAGCCTTTGGCAAATATTGATTGGTCCTTCCTGGAAAGCCAAAGACCATGGTAAAGTCATCTTTCTCAACACCATCGATAGCAATAGGCAGAAAATGTTTCGGTTTAAAAGGTTTGTTTTCAGGACTGTATGCTGCTGGCAAATTATTCGCATCTGCATAGATTCTAAATAAAGAAAAATCGCCAGTATGTCTTGGCCATACCCAATTGTCGGTATCTGCCCCAAACTTTCCAATAGATTCTGGAGGTGTTCCCACTAGTCTTACATCTTCGTAAATAATTGTGATAAACATAAAATATTGATTTCCATTATAAAAAGGACGAATAATAATATCTTCATAAACTTCCTTTTTAACGCTTTCTCGTATCACATTCAAATTCTTATCGATGGCAGATTGTCGAGCCTTATCGTCCATGTTTTCATTTACGCCTTTTAATGCTGCTTCTGTTACATCTTCTATGCTTTGAATAAATGTTGCAGTAAGTCCGGGATTGGGTTTTTCCTCTTCGTGATTGGCTGCCCAAAATCCGTTCTTTAAAAAATTATCTTCTACTGTTGAATGGGATTGAATCTGGCCATATCCACAGTGATGGTTAGTCAATAGTAATCCTTCTTCAGATAGAATTGACCCAGTGCAACCGCCTCCAAATTGTACAATCGCATCTTTTAATGAACCTTTATTAACATTATAAATGTCATCTGCAGAAATTTTCATTCCCATGGATTGCATTTCTGCTTCATTTAAAGCTTTTAAAAAGATAGGCAACCACATACCTTCTCCAGCGTGCACTAAGTTTGAGGTAGATAAAATAAATAATAAAATAATGGATTTTAAAAAGAGCTTCATATGCTGATATTTAATGATAGTTAATATAGAACCGTAATATAAGGATAAATGTAAAGGCTATGAAATTTTGAAAATTGTTATTTTTAAACGCTTTTAGAGCTAAATATTGCTTTAAATAATATATTTACAGTATAATTAACTCCATGTTTGATTTTCTATTTAATGAAATTGCTCCTTTTAAATCCTATTCTATCCAACATTATGGACCAATACTCTTTTATGCAATTTTTGCCATAATCGCTATCAAGTTTGCCCAAAAGAAATTAAATAAAGATCAACAATATCGCTTTGCATTCTATATTTCCTTGCTATCTCCGATTTTAATATTGGCTTGGATAGCCCATCTTTTTTACATTGGCGATTTCGATGTAAAACAAGACCTTCCGTTGTTTTTATGCAATGTCCTTGCTTTTATTTATCCAGTGGTGATTTATAAAAGAAGTAGAAAGGTCTTAGGGGTGTTCTATTTTATGGTCTTGGCGGGGACTGCTCAAGGTATCATTACACCGGATCTAAAGTTTGGCTTTCCAAATTTAATGTTCTTCAGATATTGGACCATTCATTGTGTTCCAATTTTATTGGTTTTTTATTCCATTAGTGTCTTCAAAGTGAAAATCAATTTTAAGGATTTTATCAATGCAATTGTATGGATGAATATTTATTTAGTGGTAATATTCATAATCAACTTATTACTGAAATCTAACTATGCTTACACCATGAGAAAACCAGATTCGGCTTCCTTGATTGATGTGCTAGGCCCTTGGCCTTGGTATATTATTAGTGGGGAAATTATTGCTTTGGTTTTGTTTACCTTGTTGTATATTCCTTATATACGGTTTAAGAAAAGTTCTTTGAGGTAAGTCGAAAGTTCAAAGTTCGGAGGGTTACGACCCTCGGAGGGTTACCACCCTCGGAGGGTTACCACCCTCGGAGGGCTACCACCCTCGGAGGGCTACCACCCTCGGAGGGTTACCACCCTCGGAGGGTTACCACCCTCGGAGGGTTACCACCCTCGGAGGGTTACCACCCTCGGAGGGCTACCACCCTCGGAGGGCTACCACCCTCGGAGGGCTACCACCCTCGGAGGGTTACCACCCTCGGAGGGTTACGACCCTCGGAGGGCTACCACCCTCGGAGGGCTGCCACCCTCGGAGGGTTACCACCCTCGGAGGGCTACCACCCTCGGAGATCACCACCCGGTCACCACCCCAATCTCGTTTAGTTAAGCAAAATAAAACGATTTTGCTTAATTGTAGAAAGACATAAATGTAATCCTTAAATTCAAAATCTAAAATGTAAAAGTAGCGAAGCCCGCGCAGCGGGCAGTGATGCGAATATCACCCACTCTCCATTTTTGTAAAACCGCGTATTTTTTGAGCAAACGCCAATTGCTTTTCGTGGGGTCTGGGGCGCTGCCATAGCGGGGAGAAAAGCGTAGTGTGAAATACTGTTAAGTAATCTTTCAAGCAAAAGCAAGATTGTCAAGGCGAGTTTCGCGCCGCGGCGGGCTAATTTTTTGTTTTTTTAATTTTTGGACCAGTAACTTGTCCGCCGCGGCTGAAAAAAAGAAAGCACCGCTGGCAGGCGAACGTTAATTCAATAGTTTTAAAAATTTAAATCCAAAACAACCTTTTGGCAAATCAGTGGCTGGCTTTGGGTGATAGCTCGCAGGTCGGAGACGCAATGTCGTTTAGTTAAGGAATTATCCGTTACCTCATGGGGCTAGCCGTTCGTAGTATCACTAGTAGTTTTGGAAAAATTAAAATTAAAATGAAAATGAAAATGAAAAAAAGTAAGGGGAGTCTTGACTCGTAAATTCCTGTTTGCCAAAGTGTTCTAACCACTGCCTCCAAACACTTTTGAAACTCATAAACTCATAAACTTATAAACCTATAGACTAGCAGCCTGATATATACTAGGTTCGATGCAATCCTCTTTAACGCTTAGCTAAACGAAATTGAGTCACCACCCTCTGCGAAATAGTTTGCAATATCACAATACAATTTTCGCGGTTTTCTCAGCATAGGGTATTTAGAGTGGACTCATGCATTAATGATTGAATGAAGTGAATTATGTGTTTACCCGCAATAAATCGCGAGCCTACAAAACAAATTTCGCCTTTTCAATATATTAATTTCTTAAATGAAATTTTCCATTTTTCTGGTTCAAAATGACAATAATGACATTTTACATTTTAACAATGAGGCACTCATTAGATCCCATTTATTTCAATATTATAGCATCCACCGCCTTCTCCCTTATAAGATCATTAAACCCTTTGATGTCCTTACTTTTAATCAGCTGATATTTTTCAATCTCCACATCAATCTTCTGTACTAATTCATCTCGCACTGCAATAGCCGCATCAGTAGGAGGGTAGTCGCTCATTTGCGTTAAGGAATTCAAATGCGCTAATTTATTCGTTAGCTTAATTGGGAAATTTAATGGATCTTGATTCGATCTGTTTTTAGTTTGATATAACGTTTCTTCTACCATCGTCATTAATGAATCTATGCGTTCCACTTCCATAGTGATTTCTTTATCATCTTTAACTCTTTTTTTATAGTTCAATAATTGCGAACGAACGTCCCGAATTTCAATAATGGTTTCATGCGCTTCTGTTAATTTTGATTTGATGCCTTCAATGAATTTAATTTGAGCTTTGAAATCACTTGTAGGAATATTTAATCTTGGATCTGGCAGTACTTCAAATTCGGTCGGGACAGCGGTCCCGTTTTTAGTGAGATGAACCTTATATTTGCCTGGAATAGCCTTCGAACCATTCAAAGATCCCCACCAAAAAATCATGCCTTCAAATTTTTTAGCGGCCTTATATTTCAGATCCCAATTGAAAGTATTGGACCCCGACTTAACGTGTAATTTTTCATTTTTCTCTTTTGCATGGTTAGAAAAATGCTGGATGGTATCTCCATTCATTTCTAATAAAGTCATCATCAAGGTATCTGCTTTTGCATCATAATCTTTTAGGTAGTAATATAGATTCAAACCACCTGGATGATTCATTCCTGCGTTTTTTACTTTTTTATTTTGACTACCATCAATTCGGTATGCAGGCATGGGTTGATATAAAGCAATGTCTTTGTTCTTGTTTGATGCTAATTGATGAATGACAGTTAAATCGTCAATCAACCATAATCCGCGGCCTTGGGTTGCTGCTATCAAGTTGTTATCCTTCCACGCTAAATCTGTAATTGGGACGATGGGTAGATTAAGTTGAAAAGAGCTCCAACTTTGACCATCATTATAAGAAACATACATCCCAGATTCCGTCCCTGCATAAAGTAAATCTTGTTGATTAGGGTCAGCAATGATGGCTCTTGTAAAATGTTCATTGTCTATACCATTTGTAATTTTTTTCCAAGTCTGGCCATAATCTTCTGTTTTAAAAAGATAGGGTTTGAAATCGCCTGCCTTATATTTTGTAGCTGCAAAATAAGCGCCCCCATCATTAAATGGATCAGCAATAATGTCATTAATCATTGTCCATGCTGGTAAGTCTGCTGGGGTAACATTTTCCCAATTTTTACCACCATCTTTACTTACATGGACTAAGCCATCATCAGAACCAACCCATAGTAAATCCTTAACACGTTCAGACTCGGTGGCTGCGAAAATAGTGCAGTAATATTCCACTGAAGTATTGTCCTGTGTAATTGGACCTCCAGAGGAGACCAACTTAGAGGAATCATTTCTGGTTAAATCAGGACTAATGATATGCCAACTTTGGCCTTCATTTGTTGTTACATGTAAATGATTAGAAGCAGTGTATATTTTATTCGGATCATGGGGTGAAAAGAAAATAGGGAAGTTCCATTGAAATCTGTACTTCATAGCTTCCGCGCCAGCTCCCATTGGATTGTCTGGCCAAACATTGATAGCTCTATTAGTATTGGTACGATGATCTTTCCGAATTAAAAATCCATCATAAGAACCACCATAGACAATTTCATCATCTTTTGGGTCTACTGCAATGTGCCCAGATTCACCGCCCGCAGTTCGTTCCCAATCATCTTCTGTTATACTACTCCCAAAACTTCTATGATAAATTCTAATAGTTGAGTTATCCTGTTGAGCAGCATAAATTCTATAAGGGAAATGATTATCAGTAGTCACCCTATAAAATTGTGACGTAGGTTGATTGTGATAAGTTGACCAAGTGGTTCCAGCATCATAAGAAACCTGTGCTCCTCCATCATCTCCAATAATCATACGATTAGCATTCTCTGGTGCAATCCACAAATCATGATGATCACCGTGAGGTGCTCTTTGAGATTTAAAAGTTTCACCTCCATCATCAGAAACATGATAACTTACATTGACCACATACACTTTATCTACATCCTCAGTATCTGCATAAATTCTAGTATAATACCATGCGCGTTGTCTGAGTTTTCTTTCTGTATTTGTTTTAGTCCAAGTTTTACCCGCATCATCTGATCTGAATACGCCACCTTCCTCATTTTCAATAATCGTCCATAATCTATCTGAGTTTTGTGGAGATACCGTTATGCCAGAAATTCCCCAAGTGCCATTAGGTAATCCTTTATTTGCTGAAATATTCTCCCAGTTTTCCCCAGCATCTGTACTTTTCCAAATACCACAACCTGCTCCCCCAGAAGATAAACTATATGGTGTTCTGCGAATGTTCCAAGTACTTGCATACAGCACTCTGCTATTATTAGGATCAATAATTAAATCAACAGCGCCCGCATCATTATTTGCAAATAAAACTTTCTTCCAATTTTTTCCTCCATCCATACTTTTATAAACGCCACGATCAGGTCCACTTGCAAATAGATTTCCCATTACCGCTGCATAAACAATGTTCGAATCTTTTGGATCAACTCTTAATCGACTAATATGTCTAGACTTTTTTAATCCTCTAGACTCCCATGTTTTTCCTCCATCATTAGTCCGCCAAACCCCATATCCAAAAGAGACATTTCCTCTAACCGTTTTTTCACCACCTCCTGCATAAATCACATTATTGTCAGCATCGCTTACTACAATGGCTCCAATCGATCCTCCAAAATATCCATCAGAAATATTTTCCCAATGCCTTCCACCATCAGTTGTTTTCCAAATTCCACCACCCGTAGAACCAAAATAAAACAGATTATCCTTACCAGGAACACCAGCCACTGCACAAGATCTTCCACCGCGATAAGGGCCAATGTTTCTCCATTGCAATGCATCGTAAAGTTCGGTGCTTGGAGCAGAAATTAGCGCGCTTTGTTTGGCTTTGTTTCGCTTTTGCGAATGAGCTTGAAATGTGAATAGAAATGCAATTAGGAGAAATAGTAACCGCTTGGCTTTCATATAGAATGGTTTACAATGTTTCCCTAAAATAGGAATTAATTCAGAAGGGTTAAAGGTGTAGAGCAATTTATTTGTATTCACTTTAATGTTTTGAATATAAGATCTTACATTTTGTATTTCTTACCTTCTAAATCTATAAATTTTCACTAAATTCATCCATGAATTCAATTCTTTCTTACACCCTAATTCTTATTCTGGCAGCAGGCTGCATTGTGGGTTGTGCATCTAAAAAAATTATCAAACCAATGGAGCGTTATAAAGAGATTTTAGAAGAACAAGACATTTCAAAATTAAGGTTGCCGATTAGATTTAGCAAAGAGAAAATTGGAGAGTTAATAAATAAAGCATTACCCAATCCGCTTTATGAAGATAATGATAAAAGTGACGATGGTATGCTCCTAACCGCAAACCGGGTCGATTCCATTGAGGTGAATTTTGAGGGGAAAAGTATTGAATATACCATACCAATGGATATATGGGTCTTGAAAGATTTAGGTTTAACAGATGTAGAAGCAAAGGGAAAGATAAAGTTGACCATGTCCACAGCATACAATGTATTACCAGATTGGTCGATTGAGGCAGAAACGGAATTGGTGGCATATAAATGGTTAGAAAAGCCTAAAATTAAATTAGGTTTCGTCGAATTTCCAGTAGAAAAAATAGCAGGTATGGTTATTAATAAATCAAAAAAGACCATTACCGAGAGAATTGACGCGGAGCTTGCTAAAACTAAGGAGTTGAGAAATCAAGTAGAAAAGGCTTGGGAGAAAATTAAAGAACCTATATTACTTTCTGAAAAAGATAGTTTATGGGTTTTACTGTCTCCGAAGACCATTGGTTTAAGTACACCCATATCTACCCAAGACAGTATTGAAAGTAATATCTATGTAGAATGCAAACCGATTGTGAGTGTTGGACTTAAAACCGAAATAGACTCTTTGTTTCCTTTACCAGAAATGCAATGGAATGAGGATGGCAAAAATAAATTTACCGTTAATTTATTAACAGAAATTTCCTACGAAGAAGCAGAACGCTTAGCTAGAGAATATGCAGTTGGTAAAACATTTACGGAAGGTAGTAGAAGCATTACTATTGAAGAATTGAAATTATATGGACAAGACGAAAATCTGGTAGTGGATGCTAAAGTAAACGGGTCTTATAATGGAAGTATTTATTTAATTGGAAAACCTGTTTTAAATCCGGATGAAAATATATTGTCGTTAGAAGATTTTGATTATGAATTAAAAACAAAAAACTTCTTAATAAATTCCTTTGGATGGTTGGTGAAAAAAGGATTTAAAAAATCTTTAAAGGAGAAAATGAAATTTCCATTGCAAGAAAATTTGGAAAAGATTAGAAAAACAGTGCAAGAGCAATTGAAAGAAAGAGAATTAACCAAAGGAATAAAAGTGAAGGGTGTATTGAATAAATTAAAAGTAAATAAAACTTTAATAACACCCAACGCTATTGCAGCATCTATTACCTTAGAAGGGACACTGAATATTATCATTGATGAATTAAATTTATAATTATGGGTTTTGCAATTGCAGGTGGTCATGAGCAAACGGTGGAGGTTGCAGAAGAGATTCTTAGAGCTGGTGGTAATGCATTTGATGCAGCAGTAGGCGCTTTAATGGCGGCTTTTGTAACAGAACCGTGTATGGCCTCCGCAGGCGGTGGTGCATTTGCAACATTAATGAAGGCAAATGGCGAAGCTGTCGTTTTAGATTTCTTTTGTCAGACACCAAAGCAAACTAAATCGATGCAAAATTTAGATTTGGAACCAGTGATGATTGATTTCGGGGACGAACAAGAAACCTATTATATCGGCAAAGGTAGTAATGCTATACCAGGAACTTTAAAAGGTCTATCCTTTATCAATGAAAATTTTGGCAGGATGCCGATTAAAGATTTAGTGCAACCTGCCATTAAATTTGCAAAAGAGGGCGTAGCATTAAATGAATTCCAACAATATGATTTGGTTTTACTCAAAGATATATTTTCAAAAAATGAGCATTATAAATCTACATTTTATAATGGGGAAACGGTAAAAGAAATAGGAGACATTATTAATATGCCAGACCTTGCCGATTTTTTAGATTACTATTCTAAAGATGGAAGTAGTGCATTTTACAAAGGCGAGGTGGCCAACAAAATTGTAGGAGACCATAAAGATAAAGGTATTATTACTTTAGCGGATTTGTCTGATTTTGAAGTGAAGGCAAAAAAGCCCTTTACATTTAATTATCAACAATGTAAAATTCATACCAATAATTATACTGGCGCTGGAGGTCCAATTATAGCTTTGATATTAAATGATTTGGAAAAAGGCCGTCCATTGGAAAAAAGTCTTTTACATCTTGCAAATTATAAAAACAAACCAAGCTTATTGAATAATGCATTAGACCAGATTATGCCTGGTCACAATTATTTATACAATGATAAGCCATTGATGTCTCGTGGCACCTCTCATTTCAATGTTCTTGACCAATGGGGTAATGCCATTAGTTTGACTACCTCAATTGGAGAAGGATCGGGTTACTTTGTAGAAGGAACTGGTATTCACATCAACAATATGTTAGGAGAACTTGGTCTACTTCCCAATGGCATTAATTCTTGGCTACCCAACCAACGATTAGGGTCAATGATGACGCCAACTATTTTGAGTAAAAATGGTAAAGCAAGATTAGTCCTAGGCTCCGGAGGCGCAACCAGAATTCCATACATGATCGCACAAGTTATTCATGAATATGCGACCTCTAAAACCTTAGCTTCAGCGATAGACGAAGCAAGGATGTATTTTGATGGCTCTACGATGCATTGCGAACAAGAAAAATTTTTAGCTATCCCTGCTAACATTGATGTACATTTTTGGAATAAAAAAACTTTGTTTTTTGGAGGCGTTCATGCCGTCAGTAGCAAAGATGGGCACTTGGAAGCGGTTGGAGATGCGAGGAGGTTTGGTGCAGCTGTGATAGGGTGAATGTCAATTTAACCATGCCCCAAGGTTTCAACTTTAGCCTAGCCACTGCGGACAGCAAAAGGTAAAAACTTTTCCCTGATCGCTAAGCTTCAATCTCCGTAATCTAGGTTTCAACTGTAACCTAGCCTTTGCGGGCAGCAAAAGTTGAAAATTTTCTGCTGTACTCAAAATAAGCGCTTAAAAATTATCGAACCCTTGTATCCAAAACAAAAATCACCTATATTAAAATTCAAAACACTATTTATTTGAACACACGAGCTACCTTTGAACTGGGTAGGCAATATTATGTTTATAATAAAACTAATTATGGGGAAACACTTTTCACGGATGATGAAAATCGAAACTTTTTCTTGAAAAAATTTAAATCATTTTCAATTATTTTTTTTGATATATGTGCCTACAGCCTTTCAGCGAATTACTTTCATGTTTGTATTTCTTCTTTCGATTTAGAGGAAATATTTGATTTCTAAAAATAAAAATAAACATTAGACCTTTTGGTAACCCAGAAAAAGTTTCTATATCATCATTCTCCTTTAGAGATCTACCACGAATTACTATCACATCAATTTCAACGTTTTTTCACGGTGTATACCATGTCTTTTAATAGATATGTGAGAAGAGAGGGAAATTTATTAAAGAAATCATACCGGAGAGCTTTGATTAAATCTGAGGCGAGATTTACCCATGATATTAATTACATCCACCATAATGCTAGGAAGCATAGAGCTGTTAACAAATTCACGGATCATAAATGGAATAGCTATTAAGAAATTTTACTGGTAGTTCATAGTTAATGCATCCTTTATGCTTGAATGGTTTGGAAGAAAAGAAAATTTTATTGAATTTCATAAGGAAGAGACTGAGCCAGATAGATTTAGGTAATGTTCTTGGTTTATTGAAATTGGCAACTATGATTATTGTAGGCTTGAGCATTTGTAATACAGGAGAAAGTTGTCACCTTCTGCCGCCCAGCAATACTCTGTTAAAGTTGACACCTTGCTATTTTTTAAGATGGAGCTTTGTAATATAGGAGAAAGTTGTCAGCTTTGCCGCGCTCAGGTTCGACTAAAGTTAACAACTTGATCAGGATAAAATTTTGCGTGCCGCAGGCACTTTGCATGGCGCAGAAATTTTTCATGCCGCACTTTTCGTTGCGAAGCAACTTGCCTAATGGATAATATCATACATAACTAAAAACGTAATTGCTCCTGCTAAAAATCCAACGAAAGCTAGCCATGCAATCTTTTTTAGATACCATATAAAATCTATCCGTTCCATGCCCATGGCTGCTACTCCAGCAGCAGATCCGATAATCAACATTGATCCTCCTGTTCCAGCGCAATACGCTACAAAATGCCATAATTTGGCATCTAAAGCTTCATGATACATTCCCATACTTGCGGCCACTAATGGAACGTTATCAATTAATGCGGAAGCTATTCCTAATAGCATAATAGTGATATCTTGATTTGGAATACTTCTATCCATCCATGCTGCTAAATCTGCCAAAACGCCCATTGATTCTAATGCGGCAACAGAAAATAAAATTCCTAAAAAGAATAAGATACTTGACATCTCAATTCTTGATAATGCGTTATGCGCTGAATATAAATGTTTCTTTTCATCACTAAAATCTTCTTCTGGGTGAATATATTCTGAAATAAGCCATACTACACCCAAGGATAACATCATCCCTACATAGGGAGGCATATGTGTGATAGTTTTGAAAATAGGAACAAATACTAAGCCTGCTATTCCCGCAAACAGCATTATGTTCGAGCTTCTTAACTTTTTCTCATCCTGTGCACTTTGTAAAACACTTTCTGAAATGGTGATTTTACCCTTAAACGGTTTCAGCATAGAAGCAATAAAAACAGGTACAACCATACAAACAATTGATGGTATCACAAGGTTGGTTACTAGGCCCATGGTCGATACCCTATCTCCAATCCAAAGCATAGTTGTAGTAACATCTCCAATTGGGGACCAAGCGCCACCTGCATTAGCAGCAATAACTGCTAAGGAAACAAACCATAGCCGTTCCACTTTGTCAGGGACCAACCTTCTTAATAATGAAACCAAAACAATGGTAGACGCTAAATTATCTAAAGTTGCAGATAAGAAAAATCCTAAAATTGCAATCATCCATAGCATTTTGGTTTTGCTTGTGGTGCTAATTTTCTTTGTAATAACCGCAAAGCCTTTGTGTAGATCAATCAATTCAACGATTGTCATAGCACCTATCAGAAAGATCAAGATTTCTGCTACTTTTCCAATATGATGGATCAACAAAGAACTCATCCAATCATTATAATCAGTGCCTTCCGGCATTGCATGCCCATGATGATCAACTAGATCTACATGACCAATGGAAATAAGCGCCCAGCAAACAGCACCCATTATAAGGGCGGGAACTGTTTTATCTAAATGTAATGGATGTTCAAATACGATAGCGACGTATCCAATAATAAAGGCAAGTATAACTGCAGTGATCATGTTTTTTTCTTTAAGCCTGTACGAATTTACTATTTTATTTAAGCTTCACAACAATGTATTATATTAAAATAGTAGGATTATGCTGAAGCAACAATTTATGTGTATTTTTACAATTCAAAATAAAATTCTTTGGCAAAAATAGCAAACATAGATTTAGGGGCCTTTCCCCTTTTATTAGCACCCATGGAAGATGTGAGTGATCCTCCATTCAGAGCCCTCTGTAAAGAGCAAGGATGCGATATGATGTACACCGAATTCATTGCTGTTGAAGGACTTATAAGAGACGCAGATAAGAGTGTTCAAAAATTGGATATTTATGATAAGGAACGGCCTATTGGGATTCAAATATTTGGCGCTGAGCTTGATAGTATGATTAAAGCTGCTGAAATTGTGGAAGCGGCTAACCCCGAGGTGCTAGATATTAATTTTGGTTGTCCTGTTAAAAAAGTAGTCTGTAAGATGATGGGAGCTGGAATTTTACAGGATATTGACCGAATGGTAGAATTAACTAAAACGGTAGTTAATGCTACTAAATTACCAGTTACCGTTAAAACTCGCCTCGGTTGGGACGAAAGCAGTATCCGCATTGTAGAAGTTGCAGAACGTTTGCAGGATGTGGGTATCCAAGCTTTAGCAATACATGGAAGAACAAGAAAGCAAATGTATAAAGGGGAAGCTGATTGGACCGAAATTGGTAAAATTAAAAATAATCCAAGAATGCATATCCCAATTATAGGAAATGGAGATATAGACAGTCCCGAAAAGGCAGTAGCCTATAAGAATAGATATGGCGTAGATGGCATTATGATTGGTCGGGCGAGTATTGGCTATCCTTGGATCTTTAGAGAAATTAAGCATTACGTTAAAACGGGAGAACATTTACCACCTCCTAATGTAAATGAAAGAGTAGCTGCCGCTAAACAACATGTTAAGCATTCTATTGAATGGAAAGGAGTGAAATTAGGCATTTTAGAAATGCGTAGACATTATACCAATTATTTTAAAGCCTTTCCGGGAATTAAGCCTTACAGAACTCGGTTAGTTACAGCAAGTCATCCTAAAGAGGTGATTGCTATTTTAGATGAAATTGAAAATAAATACAGTGGTGTTTTAGCACTTTAACTATGGCAGTAGTATTTAACATAAAACCATACGAAAAAAGAATATTAGATTTAATTAAAGAAAGTTCCGAAGAATTGGGATACCGAGCATTTGTTGTTGGTGGATTCGTGAGAGATCGTTTACTCGGCCGACCTTCCAAAGACTTAGATATTGTTTGCTTAGGCAGTGGAATTGAACTAGCACAAAAATTAGCTAATAAAATGAGACCGCACCCCAATGTAGTTGTATATAAACGCTTTGGTACTGCTTGTATAAAGCATAAAGATTTAGAAATTGAATTTGTTGGGGCAAGAAAAGAATCTTATAGAACAGATTCTAGAAAACCAATTGTAGAAGAAGGCTCTTTAGAAGACGATCAAAATAGAAGGGATTTTACCATCAATGCATTGGCGGTAAGTTTGAATGAGGGAAACTATGGAGAAATTATTGATCCATTTTCTGGACTTGAGGATCTAGAAAAAAAATTGCTGAGGACCCCGCTAGAATCAGGTAAGACCTTTTCGGATGATCCATTAAGAATGATGCGGGGCATACGTTTTGCTTGCCAGCTTGGATTCTGGATTCATGAAGATACCTATTATGGTATTGTAAAATATAAGAATAGAATCAACATAGTATCCATGGAGCGGATTACTACAGAGATCCAAAAAATCATGGAATCTCCAAAACCATCTGTTGGTTTTGAGTTGCTTTTTAAAACAGGTTTATTAAAAATTGTTTTCCCTGAATTGGTGGACCTTCATGGTGTTGAAGTTCGTAATGGAAAAGGGCATAAAGATAATTTTTACCACACGCTAGAAGTGTTGGATAATATTTGTAAGAAAACACGGAATATTTGGCTAAGATGGGCTGCCTTATTGCATGACATCGCCAAACCAGCAACAAAGAGATTTAACGAAAATCAAGGTTGGACTTTTCATGGTCACGAAGCATTAGGTGCTATTATGGTGCCAAGGATTTTCAAACGAATGCGCTTACCACTCGATAGTAAGATGAAGTATGTTCAAAAATTAGTAAGACTTCATCTTCGTCCGATTAGTTTGACCAAAGATGAAATTACTGATTCTGCAATTAGAAGATTGTTGTTTGATGCTGGTGATGATATAGATGATTTAATGATATTATGTCAAGCAGATATTACTTCCAAAAATTCTAAGAAAGTTCAACGTTATCTTAATAACTATGATTTAGTAAAGCAGAAATTAAAGGAAGTCGAGGAGAAAGATAAAATTAGAAATTGGGAACCCCCAATTACCGGAGAAATCATTATGGATACTTTTGGCATCAGCCCGGGCAAGGAAGTGGGTGTGATAAAGAATGCAATTAGAGAAGCGATTTTGGATGGCATGATTACCAATGATTTTGAGGAAGCTCGAAAATTTATGCTTAACTTAGGTCAAGAAATGGGACTGAAAGTAAAGCCTTCTTCTTAAAATTAAAAAATAAAATAGTATGGAATTTAGGCAATCAAAAGAAGCTGTTTTAAACAGCATTCAAAATGGAGTGCATACAAAAGCTATCCCGAAAGATGCCTTTCAGCAAAGGATCGAAAAAGCCTGCAAAATTATGAAGGCAAATAATATAGATGCTTGCTTTTTGCATGCAGGAACTAATCTATTTTATTTTACGGGTATGCGATGGGGTAGCAGTGAGCGCATGGTAGGTGCTATTTTAAGCGCAGAAGGGGACTTGCATTTCATTGCGCCACAATTTGAGCTTGGTACTATTAAAGATTTTATGATGATCGAAGGCCAAGTGCATTGTTGGGAGGAAGATGAAAGTCCTTATAAATTATTTGGTAAAATAATAGCTCAAGTGAATCCATTTAGTGAGGTAATTGCATTAGATGAATCAAGTCCCTTCTTTATAAGTAATGGATTACAATTAGCGAATCCAAGATTAAAATTTATAGATGCAAAAACTATTACTGCTGCTTGTAGATCAATCAAATCCGCTGAAGAAATAGCCATCATGCAAAACGCAATGGATATTACTTTAACAGTATTGGAAGCTGCGTCTAAAATTTTAAAACCGGGCATCACTAGTCAAGAAGTTACCCAATTTATTCATCAAGCTCATATAAAATCAGGCGCATCAGCGGGCTCTTATTTTTGCATTGTCTTATTCGGTGTTGATACATCATTTCCTCATGGCGTTAAAAATCCAAATCCATTAAAAGAAGGAGATGTAGTATTAATGGACACAGGATGTAAAATACATGATTACATTTCTGACATTACCAGAACTTATGTTTTTGGGGAACCGACAGAACGGCAAAGAAGCATATGGAATATTGAAAAAGAAGCTCAAGCTTTTGCATTTAAAGCGGCCAAGATTGGACGGCCTTGCGGAGATATTGATGAGGCGGCGCGAGCGGTTTTGGTAGCTAATGGATTAGGTCCAGATTATAAATTGCCAGGCACTTCACATCGAACGGGTCACGGTATAGGATTGGATATTCATGAATGGGAGTATTTAGTAAGAGGAAATACTACGCCATTACAAGCGGGAATGTGCTTTAGCAATGAACCAATGATCTGTGTGCCGAATGAATTTGGAATTAGATTGGAAGATCATTTTTACATGACTGCCGATGGACCTAAATGGTTTACTCAACCGAGTCATTCCATAGATCAACCTTTCGGATAATATTGAAAATTATTAAAATTGAAGAAATGAAAAACTACCTAATCATTTTTGCCCTTTTTATCATGCCCCCTTTATCTCAAGCGCAAGATGAACAAGCTGCTGTTATCAAAGTCATTGAATCTCTTTTTGATGGCATGAGAGCAAGTGATTCATTAGTAGTCAAAAGTGCGTTTCTTGGCAACATTACTATGAAATCAGTTTTTGAAGACAATGAAGGAACTCCGCAAATGAAAGAAGTGAATGTAGCTGCTTTTGCCAAAGCAGTGGGTACGCCTCATGATCAATTATGGGATGAAAAGATTTGGTCTTATGAAGTTCAAATCGATGGATTGCTTGCGTCTGTCTGGACCGATTACACTTTTTACCTTGGAGATAAATTAAGCCATTGCGGGGTAAATAATTTTCAATTGCAAAACACACGCAATGGCTGGAAAATTATTCAGCTGGTTGATACCAGAAGAAAAATAAATTGTAAAGAAAGTCCTAAAAGTGAACTCAACACCTTGTTAGATAATTGGCACAAAGCGGCAGGAACTGCAGACGAAGATGCTTTCTTTGGCAGCATTGGAAAGAATGGGATTTATATAGGTACAGATAAAACAGAACGCTGGGAAAAATCAGTTTTCGAGGTATGGTCTAAGGAATATTTTGATAAAGAATCAGCCTGGGATTTTACTCCGATTGAAAGAGAAATTTATTTATCTAAAGATTATAAAGTGGCATGGTTTAATGAAACCTTAGATACTTGGATGGGCGTATGTAGAGGATCAGGCGTATTGGAAAAAGAAGATGGTGAATGGAAAATTCAACATTACCATCTTTCAGTTACTATTGATAATGATTTGATAAAAGGCTTTATGAAATTGACGGGTGTAGAAAAATAAATGAAGACGTCAGACCAAAGACTTCAGACATTTTATGGTATGCAGGTCATCATGTCTTAATTTTAAAATCGAGAATTATATTTTCCTCATAAACTTATTAACATATAAACTCATAAACTTTTTGAAAAGTCTGACGCCTTTTTAAACAATGTGCTCTTAGCAAATTAAATCTTCTCGACCGCAGAAGATTGAAGAATAGCTTTCAAAGATGATATTTATCATTGAGAATGCTTTCAATGAATCGAGCCTCTAAATCCATATAAACTCAGAAACTCAAAAACTCAGAAACTTTTTAAAATTATTCTTTTACAAAACTTCCATTATACAAACCAGCTCCAGTATGGACAATTAAATGATAAGCACCTTTTGCCAAAGATTGTATATTTATTGAAGCATTATTTATTGAATGATCGATCACTACTTGCCCTAAATTATTAAACACCTGCACACGATCAATATGTTTATCAAAGTCAATTTTAATTGCATCACTGGCTGGGTTAGGAAAGATATTAACTTGATCAATGATTTCATCTTTAATAGAAGAAGTTAAGCCTTTCAAATCAAATTTCATCATGTCTCTAGTGTTGGCGAAGTTTATATTTTCTCCGCTGACCATATAGACGACTCCATCAATTACAAACACACCAGGAGCCCATTTTCCAGGACCAGGATGTGCTGGTAAACTAGCCCAAGTATCAGTAACAGGATCATATTCCCAAAATTCACCAGTATCTAAATAAAAATGATCATCTCCTTGTCCACTTAGCGCATAACCCTTCCCGTTGTATGAAAATTGTGTTCCAGCAACTCTTCCTTCTGCAGGTAAATTAGCCATTTTTGTCCATTCTTCAATTTGTGGGTCATATCGATATAAATCATTGAAAATTCCATTGTTACCGTGACCAAAAGCTGAATAAACATATTTTCCTATGGAAAAGTGATAAGGATGATGCCTTCTTTGAGCTGGGAAACTAGGTTTCTCATTCCATTCATTGCTTGCTATATCATATTCCCACCAATCATTGGTATTTCCAGATTGACCATTACCTAAACCAACAAATAGTTTACCATTGTTTGCTATGAATGCTGGATGTAATCGAGCTTCACACTCGCAGGATGCCAACTGAGTCCAATCACCTGTGCTTGGGTCATACTCCCATAAATCACTATAGGCAAATGTTCCATCATATCCAAAACCCATATAGGCTTTGCCGTTATGAGCAACTCCATATGCGAAAGCTCGGGCAGGGCCAGGGAAATCAGGTAACTTTTCCCATTCATCCATTTGGGGATCATATTTGTAAAAGTCTCTAAAGTAATTATCCGCATCCCCTCCAGTAACTAAATAACCGAAGCCGTCTAATTCAAAGGTTACCGCATGATGCCTACCTGGAGCACTACTTGGTAATGAGGCTACTTCCGTCCATTGAGCATTCAAACATGAGGCAAGAAGGATAAAAAGAAATGTAAATTTTAAATTCATTTTGATAGCATTTTATTTAATATGCTAATTAATAAAAATATGAGCCTTTAAACAATTTTGGCATGTTTAATTGACGGCATAAATTGATTTATTTGTATTTTGATAAGATATTATCGTGTGTCCGACTAAAAGATGTCCGTATTACGACATTCACTTTTAGAATTCAAAAATTTAGGTGTTTTATTATATAATTAGGGATTCAAGAATTCAACTTTGATTCTATTTTATGAACCAAATAAAATTTATTTATTACTAGGTCTTTTGGCGTCAATCGTAGTTGGTCTTGGCGGATATTTACTCCATTTTCTTTCTCAAGGCATTGGAGGAGAAATCAAATTGCTTGAAAAAGTCCCATTGTTAAGAGCAAGTGCCGGTCATTTTTTGGCAGTTTTCGGCGCCGCTTTTTATATTAAGGGCCATTACGGATTAAAGCTATTTTTCCAGAAAACCAGTGGCCCTCTAGCGAATTTTCTCTTGGAATAATGAACCTCGGGACCCCCCGAGGGTCAGACCCTCGGAGGGTCCAACCCTCGGAGGGTCCAACCCTCGGAGGGTCCAACCCTCGGGATAAAAATGGTCAGGTAAATGTAAAGGCTTCATTAAGGATTAAGACAAATTTGAAAATTACCTAAACGCATTGATTATTTTAAATTTATTACCAGATACCAAATCTCCAATATCTCTGCTTGAATTAGGCCTCTTCGCTGATTCCGGCAGAGTTTTAATTTTGTTGTCCAACTGGTTTTTGGAGAAAAGGAAATGTAAATATAGTTGCAGAGAGATTTAGGATTCCATTGTATGAGCGATTGGAGGATTTATTGGAGTTTCATTTTTGAGCAAGGAAGGGAGGTAAAAGCGGCTTCGCCGCATTGTTTTAACGTTTTTTTTGCAATAAATCCACAATCATATAAGTTATTTGATTCATATATCTATCTTTGCCTTATGAAAGAGCTTTTTGCCCTTACAGTTATAAGTTGCTTCTGTTGGATCTCAACCATTCAAGCACAAAGCTATGGTACCAATTTAGGATTGCGATTCGGCAACAATAAAACGGCTCGGACTATTGGAATTACTGCTCAACACCGGATCCTAAAAAGAGTAACCATTGAAGGAATTTTGGAAACGGATTTTAAGCATAATACTATAGCCCACATCTTAGTAGAAAGACATAAAGGTTTTATTTCAAAAAGATTCAACGCATACATTGGAGCAGGTTTAGCATTTGGAACGGAAACTAGCAGAGAGCAAGATGAAGGTAATAAATTAATTACCACTTTTGGAAATAAGACCTTTGGGGTAGATATTATTCTAGGAATAGAATTCACCTTGTTATCCTACACTATCTCCTTTGATTACAAACCAAATTTCAATATTGCCGGCCGAAATGAATGGTACCGCGGACAAGCGGGATTCTCCATTCGAAAAGTCTTAATTACTGGTGCAAAACAGAATCGAAACAAGAGAAAGAAGAAAAGAGCGAAAAAGAAAAAGCAAAAAGCCAAATCTGGTAAAACGGGATTTCAGTTATTCAAGAAAAAACAATAAACAAAGCAGTTCAAGCGGCTGTCGCCGCGCAAGTGCTACGCACGCAAATGGCTTTGCCATGCAAGTGCTACGCTCGCAGTTCAAGCGGCTGTCGCCGCGCAAGTGCTACGCACGCAAATGTCTTCGCCATGCAAGTGCTACGCACGCAGTTCAAGCGGCTTCGCCGCGCAGTTTCAGACGGATTATTTACATAGCATAAATTCGTGTAATTATAAGTTTAATGAAGAAATCGACTTGTAAAAGATTGATTAAATTTAAACATCTCTAGTTTCAGGTATTTACATATTCAAAACGAAATAAACAATCTGCAGCGCAGCTGCACTACCCGTTGCGCGGCGAAGCCGCTTAAATTGCGTGGCTATAGCCACTTGCGTGCACAGCACTTGCGCGGCGCCAGCCGCTTGAATTAGAATCCCTGATTCTGCGCGTCTCCACCTTCCTTCATATCATTATTTTTAATCTTAGACTTCCGTTGGCTGAAGTCGAGCTTTCCGAAGGAGTAAGAGAAGTTAATGCCAAACGATTGGAAGGGTAGGCCGAAGTTGGAATACTGATAAAAGTCTGGACCACTTAATTCGGATTCGAAGTTTTTAACTCGTACAAATGGTTCGATAATATTGATACCAATGCTTCCTTTCTTTTTCCAAATTAGTTTTTTGATACCCATGCCTAGCATAGAGAAGGCTGGATTTCTTCCTTGGGCAGTTTCTCTTGGAGAATTGAAAAAGGTAAACATATCTATTGACCAATCTTTGGGTAAGGTTAGAGAAGAAAATACGTTTCCATTGTACATGAATCCATTTCTTTCTAAACCAGCAAACTCAGGATTATCACTTTGAATATCAAAATTCCAAACATTGATTCCGGCTCGAATTGTCCAAATTTTTATTGGGCTGAAAGAAGTAAATAAATTTACACCAACTGTATTTCTTGTGCCTAAATTTGCAAAACTAGTTTTTGAAATTCCGTCTTCTACTCTTAATAAACTTTCAATCGCATCATCCGTATTTCGATAATAAACAGAGGCATTTATGCTAATTCCTTTCACGAAGGTGTTGTAAGAAAGTTCGTATAAATTGGATAATTCAGGATCCAATTCTGGATTACCAAAACTAATATTTAAACGATCTTGATCAGCAACATATGGATTGATGTAAAATAAACTCGGTCTTTGTATTCTTTGCGAATAAGCAAATTTTATAGTGCTGAAATTGCCCAACTTTCTTGACAATATTACATTCGGAAGAAAGTTGTTATAACTATTAGAAAAAGGGTCAAAGTCTCTTTCAAATTCCCCAGCAATTTCTGTTGCTTCGTATCTTGCCCCTGCAATGATGCTAGTTTTGTCATTTAAAGTAAAATTGAAAGAAGCATATCCAGCATAGACATCTTGATCATAGCCAAATAAATTGGATCGTTCTAAATCTCTATTATATACATTTAAATCTGGATCAAGCAAGTCATAGTCGTATTGGCTATCTATATCACGCAAAACCGTTTTTGCTCCAATTTCTAGTTTAACTTTTTTACTGAAGGGATGGGTGTAATCTACTTGTAAGGTTATTTCTAAGTTATCTCCATCGTTAATGGTATTTTCATCAAAGGCTAAAATTCCTGCTTCGGTGGTTTGACGAGTAATGTTATCTCGATCATTCGTATTCCCATCAAGTTGAACGGCAAAGGTTAATTCCTGGTCAGGATTTTCAAACTTTCTGGTCAAGTCAGTTGCCCAATTGTATCCACCAAAGAGTGAGTTTTGATCATTGAATCTATCAAATGCAAAATTAGGAATGGTGCCACTTTCATCAGTAAAACTTGAATTAGTGATCCCTTCAGAGCTATTAGTAAAACCTCTTAAACTAAATGAAGTATTCAAACTTGTATAGGCATTGAAATCGTAAAATGCACCAAATCTGCCTTGTCCACCAATTCTTTGGGTATTGGTTATGCCCGATTGCGCATAAATGGTCTTTTGACCTCCGGGTAAAAAGTTTTCTCTTAAAAATTCGAATTCAGCATCTTGTGGCCAAGAAAAATAAGTGTAGCCACCTGCATTAAAACCAAATCTTCCTTTATTCAAATTCAAACTCAGATTTAAATTGTTTTGACGAGTACCAATAGAAGATCTTAAGGTTCCACTAAAACCATCAATTTTTTTCTTTTTAGTAATTATATTAATAATTCCAGCTGTGCCTTCTCCATCATATTTTGCTGACGGATTGGTGATCACTTCCACATTTTTTATTTCATCTGACGGAATCATTTTCATAGCATCCGCAACATTGGTTGCAAACATAGTCGATGGCTTTCCATTAATTAATACCCTGATATTTCGACTCCCTCTTAAGGAAACATTTCCTTCCAAATCCACAGAAACCATCGGTACCTTTCTCATTACATCTTCTGCTGATCCTCCTGCGTTCGTATTATCATCTTCCGCATTGTAAACAATCTTATCAATTTTATTTTCAATGAGCGCTCGTTTGGAAGTTACTTCCACTTCATCTAGCACCACATTATCTTGTTTGATCATAATATCACCAACTTTGAAATCTGGTTTTTTTAATGTAGTTACCACCTCTTGCACCACCAAATCTGTGTACCCAATAAAAGATGCCGTTATTTTATATTCCCCAGGTTTGACATCTGTCATTTTAAAATCGCCCTTATCATCGGTCATTGCACTATTAATAATCTTATCAGAATCTTTTTTACTTAATGCAATCGTCGCATATTCGACTGGAGCTTTATTTGTTTCATCCAATAAAGTACCAGAAATATTACCAACTATTTTGGGCCCCTTATTTCCGCCACCACCCCAATTGCCTTGGGAAAATAGAAGTACAGGAAAGATCATTAAGGAAAGTAAAAATTGGGTTTTCATATTCGTTTATTTATTGCTTGCTCGAAATTAAGACACAAATGTCTAAAAACACTATTATATTGACAAATTGGCTGATTTTTCTGATAAAAGAGTGGTATTTGGTAGTATCCACCCTATTTTAAATACAATAAAGATTGTAGATGGTTGCACATCTAAAGGTAGCTTAATATATTTTCAATATAATTGAATATTATGTCAGCTGATAAAAGTTTTTTAATAAGGATTGACAAGACTAGGAAAAGTGATGCTTTTGACAAATTGGGCAATTTTTGTCTCAATGCAAATAAAACATTCTTAAATAAAACTTCTTTTATTAACGGATTAGATATATCCATAGTTTTAAAAAGACATCCTGATTTAAAAAACTACGTGAGTTTTAGTGACTATAATTTAAGTATCGCTAGTAAATACGCTTTTGGAACAGTTGTGCTTCGATTTAGAGAGCAGGAAAAATATGTTTCACTTGATTTTTGGCCAATAACAAGCCCTTTATTTAATACCCTCAATACATCATCAGAATTGAAACGTCGTTATATCGACTTAATAAAATTCACCAATGGATATGATTTTAGGATTGATAATGGAGATGCTACGTTTCAGATGGTTTTCAATAATAGAAATATGAAGGACAATTTTACATAATAGTGCTATCAAATTTTCATCTCTCAACAAAATAGGTGAGCCAACCACAAAAACTAAGTAATACAATACAAATATCGTTACCATTTAGTTTCTTAAATTTACACTATGAAAACTAATTTTATTCAGCTTAAATTAGTCACCTTGTTATTTTGCTTTCTATTAAGCGGAAACGCAGCGCTAGCCCAAACTGTAAAAGTTACATTTCAAGTGGATATGAGTAATGAAGTCCTATCAACAAACGGCGTGCACATCGCTGGAAATTTTCAATCGGTAGCAGGTTTAGGGTCAAATTGGAATCCAGGTTCGACAGCGCTCGACGATATTGGAGATGGGGTATATTCATTAACTGTTGATTTGCCAGCGAATACTTATGAATACAAATTTATAAATGGAAACGCATGGGGAATGGATGAAAATCCTCCTAGTGCTTGTTCTGTTGGGAGCACCAATAATAGAGCGATTACAATAGGAAACGTAGAACTAACATTGCCACCAGTTCCTTTTAACGCTTGCATTGGACAGGTTAAATTTTCAGTGAATATGACTGGGCAAACGGTTTCACCTGACGGTATTTATGTTATGGGGAATTTTCAAGAGGCAGCAGGTTTCGCCCAGAATTGGGATGCAACTAGCATTCGGATGGAGGACATTAATGTGGATCAAACTTATGAAATTGAATTGATGATTCCTCCCGGAGATTATGAATATCTTTTCGTGAATGGGAACGATGCGATCAGCGCAGAAATTTTACCACTCGAATGTGCTATGGTAGGAGCTAATGGAAATAACAATAGAAAGATAAGTGTATCTCTTGGAGCTCCTAGTCCTCCAACATTTTGCTTTAATACTTGTGAGGAATGCGATCCCTATCTCAATACTAATTTTAAAACTTATTGGTGGAATGATGCGGTGTTTTATGAATTGTTTGTTCGAAGTTTTTATGATAGTGATGGGGATGGCATTGGTGATTTTAGAGGCATCATTGAAAAACTAGATTATTTGAATGATGGGGATCCTGATACAGAAACAGACCTAGGGATTACAGCTATTTGGTTAATGCCTATGATGGAGTCTCCAAGTTATCACGGTTATGATATTGCTAATTATTATAACGTAGAACCAGATTATGGGAACATGGCTGATTTTGAATTGTTTTTAGAAGAAGCACACAACCGTGGAATAAAAGTAATTATAGATTTAGTCTTAAATCATTCATCTAATCAACATCCATGGTTTACCCAATCCGTAAATAATGTAAATGACTTTCGAGACTGGTATATTTGGTCAGATACGAACCCAGGCTTTGATGGACCTTGGGGCCAAGGCGTTTGGCACAACCAATCCAGTGATTATAATTATGGGCTATTTTGGAGTGGAATGCCAGATCTAAATTATGAGCACCAAGCGGTCAGAGAAGAAATGTTTAAGGTTGTGAATTTTTGGTTAGATAAAGGCGTGGATGGTTTTCGCCTAGATGCCATAAAATACTTAGTTGAAGATGGAACAGTGCTAGAAAATACTCCAGGTACTTTCACTTTGCTAGAGGAATTTAATGAAGAGTACAAAACCAATAATCCAGAAGCTTTCACCATTGGAGAAGTTTGGTCTAATACAGCCTCGATTATTCCTTATGTACAAAATGAACGTTTAGATCAATGTTTTGAATTTGATTTAGCAGGTAGTATTTTAGGTGCTGTTAATGGTGCAAACTCTAATGGTATTCAAGAGCAGATGGAAAAAGTATTAGCGTCTTATCCTGCTTTACAATATGGGACTTTTTTAAGCAATCATGACATAGATCGTGTTTACAGTCAATTAGGTTCGAATTCTGATAAAATGAAATTGGCTGCATCTCTTTATCTTACTTTGCCCGGTTCGCCCTTTTTATATTATGGAGAGGAAGTGAGTATGACAGGCACAGGAGCTCACGAAAATATTCGTCGCCCAATGCAATGGTCAACTGCTGCGAATGCTGGATTCTCAAGCACAACACCATGGAATACCATTGGCTTCAATTATGTCACTGATAATGTCGCAACTATGGAGGCTGATTCAACTTCTCTTTTGAATCATTATAAAAAGTTAATTCATATACGCAACAAACAAGCTGCTTTACGAAAAGGTAATTATTTAAGCATATCTAGTTCGGAAAGCAATGTGTTTAGCTTCGCACGAATACATGAGAATGAAGGTATGGTAATAGTATCAAATTTAGCCAATCAATCTGCCAATACGTCTTTGACATTACCGGCTTCTAGTTTAAGTCCTGGTGATTATTATGTGACTGATTTATATAATAATAAAGCTATGGGGACATTAAGTATTAATGAAGATGGCGGTTTTGAGAATTGGCAATTATCTTTTGCAGAAGTTAATGCTAGGTCTACAAGCATACTTTTATTGACAAAAGAGCAACCTGTTAATACGAATCAGCCTAATCTAGAAATCCCAAATTTTGAACTTTATCCTAATCCAACTGAAAAAGTAATTTACATAGATTGGAAAGGAGAGGCCTTTGAAAAAGGAATAGTGACTGTGGTATCAGCTTTTGGAACCATCGTTCATAATGAAAAAATACAAGGTGTCTTGCTGCCAATTGTTACCGAAAAGTGGACTCCTGGCATTTATTTTGTTCAGATTTCTCATGATGGAAAAATTGGGCTTAAACGGATTTTAGTTTTGTAGGAAAATACCTTCCAACAAGGAATTTTGAATTGAAGGATTAATAAAAAAGAATGCGGACTGATGAAGAAAAAAGTGGCTATCATAGGAGGAGGAACAGCCAGTATGTTTTGCGCAGCATTTCTAAATCCTGATCTCTTTGAGGTAAGCATCTACGAAAAAAAGAAAGCGCTAGGTCGCAAATTTTTAGTTGCTGGGGATGGAGGATTTAATCTTACGCACGGAGAAACATTGGAAGATTTAAAATCTAAATTTATGCCAATCTCTTTTTTAGATAAGGCCTTGGATCATTTCAGTAATGAAGATTTAAGAACATGGTTATCAAATTTAGGTATTCCTACCTTTGTGGGAAGTAGTGGGAGAGTGTTTCCATTGAAAGGAATTAAACCGATTGAAGTTTTGAAAGCAATGGAAGGTTTTTTGATTAAAGAGAAGGTTAAAATTGAGTATAATAAAACATTTACTGGCTGGAATAAGGACAACGAGATTGTATTTAATGACAAGGAAGAAATAAAATCTGATATAGCCGTTTTTGCTTTGGGTGGTGCAAGTTGGAAAGTAACGGGCTCAGATGGTGCTTGGTTAAATGTTTTTAATGCAAAGGGAATTCAAACAGTACCTTTCCAAGCCTCCAATTGCGCTTTTAAAATAAAATGGAACGAAAAAGTTATGCAACGTCATGAAGGCGAGCCATTAAAGAATATTTCAATTTCAATAAATAATAAATCGCAGAAAGGAGAAGCAGTCATTACAGAATTCGGAATTGAAGGAAATGCGATCTATGCATTAAGTGCTGAAATTCAAGATGAACTAGCCTTGAAAAAACAGGTCAAAATTTATATTGATTTCAAACCTACTTTCGATCAGTCCTCAATTATTGAAAAGATAAATTACTCTAAAACTAATATTACTTCAACATTAAAAGAGAAGTTGAAATTACCTAAAGCAGCAGTTACACTTTTGAAATCTACGCTGACAAAAGAAGAATATGTAGACATTGCAAGACTAGCAAAGTTTATTAAAAATTTTCCATTACAAATCGTTGAAGCAGGTCCAATAGATGAAGCTATCTCAACTACAGGAGGCATAGCTTTAAATGAAGTAGATGCCAGTTTTGAGTTAAAGAAAATGCAAAACAATTATTGCATTGGAGAAATGCTGGATTGGAATGGACCAACCGGTGGATATTTGATTCAGGGCTGTGCAAGTATGGGAGCATATTTAGGAAAAGTATTGAACGAATGAGCTTTGGGCAAAAAGTAAAATGAAATGCTTTTTCGCTGCGAATTTTTTTATTCAGTATTAGTAATTTGAATTTTTTCATACTCTAAATTAATTAGATTTTTAGAAAATGAAATCAAAAAAGATAATTATAAGTAAATTGGAAGACCTGCCAACCCTAGGTGAAATTAGATCAATTCCAAGAGGATTAGAGTTGAAAATAATCTTCAATAATCAATTTGAAAAACAAAGGAATAAAATAGGCGCAAATTGGAAGAAACACCTGCCAGGTTTTTTAGTTGCAATGCATATGAATGGGAGTGAAGTAAATATTCTTAAGCTTATTACTGACGAAGAAGTTTATCAACACCAATTATTGTTTGAGAAGTGCGCCAAGGAATTTGGGAAATTGGCTAATAAGTTAATGGCCCAATTTATAAAAGAATTTGAAGTTGAAGATTATAACGGATTTCCTTTGAATACCTTAAATCCATCAGGAAATGGTAATTATAATCAAAGCGGAAGGATAGGAGAATGGATATTTCGTTTCCATGGATTTCATTGCAGATTTACTAATAAATTAACCACTCAATCTATTGAAGTTCCCTTAACTTTTGGGGAAGAGTTTGGTGTTTTAGATCCGTACTTCTTTCCTAAATTTATAAAATCCACTGCAAGCTTTCAACCATTTCCAGTGAAATTTTATAATGACTTTTGGGATGGAAAAAGAATTTTAGATATAATGGTCTCGTATGGTAAATTTGAGGAAATTAATTCAAATATTCATGGATTAACTGGAATTGTAGTATCTGATCGTGCAAGGGAAAAAATAAATATAATTGATAATAATGTAATCAAGTCTAATGCGAAAAATCGCTTCGTTTGGCGGAAAATGAATTGGTGGGTAAGACTGATGAAGAAATTAAAAATTTAGGCCAACATAAAAAGAAGGTCTGACTCCTGACGTCTCACGTCTTATATCCGAAATCTATTTCAATCTATAAATCCGCCTTAATCCAAAAAACGTCATCCCTAAAACAAGCACTAACGAAATCGCTAGAAGCCCAAAGCTATAGGTTAGATCCGCCCAATCAGAAATGAAGCCCAAACAAACTGGACCAAATAGGAAACCTGCAAAACCTATTCCAGAAACCAAAGAAATCCCAACGGAAGGAGCGACTCCATCCGTATTTCCAGCTAACCTAAACAGTTCAGGGATAATTACGGATAGTCCTAAACCTAATATCCCAAAGCCAGCAACCGACAAAATTAGACTACTGGTCAAAATGCCAAGATAGCCGACGAAGGCAATCATACAGGCTCCTAGTATAATATTAGTTGGACCTATTTTTTTGCTAATACCATCTCCTAAAAACCGTCCGATGGTCATGCAAAGTGAAAATGCTATAAAACCTAAACCAGCTTGGTTTTCAGAAAGTTGAACTTTCTCAAAAAGGAAAAGATTGCTCCAATGCTCTACTGCACCTTCATTAAACATGATAATAAATGCAACTACCGCTAGTCCAAACAATGGACGAATACTTTTAAATTTGTTTTCAGTTTTATTGGTAATTGTGGGAATTTCTTTGAGGGTGTGATAATATTTTGAGAGATATAGGTTGGTCAATACGATAAAAATTGATACAGACAACATATGATAAAATGGATTCAATATGATACCCATTAAAAAACTTCCTGCACCAGCCCCAATGAATCCTCCCAAACTGAAAAAGCCGTGGGCAGCTGACATAAAGTGCGCATCGTTTTTCTTTTCTATAGTAGATACTAATGCATTCATCGAGATATCTGTAAAGCCTGAAAATATGCCGGTAAGGAAAAGGCTAATACAAAGCATTAAGTAATTTGGAGCTAATAGAGGTAAGTTAAAAGAAAGTGCAAATAGAATTATTCCATATTTAGTAGCACGACCAACTCCAAATATTCGATTAAGGATTGGGATAAACGGAATGGAAGTTAATAACCCAAATGCTAAACAGAACAAGGCAATTCCAATTTGACCATCATCTAAGGAAAACTTATTTTTAATATGGGGGAGATAAAGCACCCAAGTTCCTGTCATGATATTTAATGAAGCAAATACCCATGAAGGAGCAAAATAAAGTATATTAGATAGAATGAGTTTTAAAGATTCCAAATTAGTTCATTTTTTAATCAGTTGAATGTTATTCAATATCAACCAATTCCCAGAGGACTGAATATTGTCCAAAGTATTAGAACAAGTATAACTAAAATAATTGTCAATACAATATCTGTAGACCATTGAAAGGCAACTGCCTTTCCTCTTCTTTGAAAGGTAACTAAATCTAGTGATTTTAAGGATTGGGGTGTACTTAATTTACTCACGATCATTAATATTGCAGCACAAAAAAGGAAAAGAAATAATGCAAAGTGTAAGAAATTAATATCTAAAAAGTTACCTAAAATACTGTCGTCCGCAATGAAGATCGTTTTGTTGTTACGTGTGAATTCCAGTACTAAACGGGAAATTCCAATCACAAATCCAGTCCATAAGGTAATTATGGCTCCGCGCGCATTGATCCATTGGTAAAGTAATCCAAACAAGAAAACGGCTGCTATAGGGGGCGAAATATATGCCTGAATGCTTTGCAAATAATGAAAGATGCCTCCGCCCATAAGCGCATTCATAAATGGAATCCAAGCTAAACTAACTATCACTAAAATGATGGTCGCAATTCTTCCAAATTTAACTAATTCATTTTCACTTGCCAATGGTCTATATTTTTGATAAAAGTCTATAGTCAATAAGGTAGAACTAGAATTAAAGGCAGACGATAATGAACTCATCAATGCCGCTAACAAACCTGCAATCGCTAGGCCTTTTATTCCACTCGGTAAGAATTCTGTAATCAGAGTCGGTAATGCTTGATCTGCATTATCCATAGAATAGGTAATCATTCCTTTTTGCATCAATGCATAAGCTATGACTCCAGGTATAAAAAATAAAAAAACTGGCAATAGCTTTAAATATCCAGCAAATAATGCGCCCTTTCTTGCATTAGGCACATCTTTAGCAGATAACGCGCGTTGGACAATATATTGGTCGGTACACCAATACCAAACACCCAAAATGGGAGCTCCAAATAACATTCCTGTCCATGGATAATCTGTGTCATCCATTGGACGCCATAAATTAAAAAATCGATCCACTGGAGGATTGCCCTCCGTAAGTGCTGCATTTGAAATGGTAGTAATCATTTCATCCCAGCCGCCCAATTGATACAGCCCAAAAATAGAAATGGTCGCCGTTCCTAGTATTAAAATGAAGGCTTGAACCATATCCGTATAGATTACGGCTTTAAGCCCACCAAGTACCGTATAAAAACCAGTGGCTACAACGGTAATTATAGCTCCTGTCCAAAAGGGAATTCCTAATACTTCAAAAACTAATGCACCTGCAAAAATAATCAATGATATTTTAGTAATGATATAGGCTAATATCGAAACCACCGATAGATAATTTCGACAGGCGCTAGAATATCGTTTCTCTAAAAACTCTGGCATAGTATACACTCCACTCCGCAAATAAAACGGAACAAAAACCCAGCCTAATAATATTAGCACTAAGGCTGCTATTATTTCAAAATTAGCATTTGGCATGTCTGCTCTTGCTCCAGCACCTGAAACCCCAAGAATTATTTCTGAACCAATGTTTGATGCAAATAGGGAAGCGCCGATTACCAACCAGCCTTGATCTTTGCCAGCCAAAAAATAATCTACAGATGAAAAACTTCCATCTGCTTTTTTCTCGGAAGCCCATTTAGCAATCCAAAGTATTATTCCAAAATATAAAGCTATTATTGAGTAATCGAGAACATTCATAGTTGTAAATTAGAAAATTATGGCTTAGTCCAATAATCTACCACAAATACTTTTTCTAAATGTGGGCCTAAGCTTGCCACAAACTCCTGATGTTTTGGATGCGGTGTATAAATTGAATCTCTGTCTTCCTCTGAAGCAAAAGTTATTAAATAACAATGTGTAAAATCTTGATGAAAATCTTCTGGACTATCATTTAATCCCCATTCAAAATCTTTGATCACAGGTATAGCTGCTGGCAATGCATGGAATGCTTCATTGATTTTACTTACCGCTGCTTGATCGGCATCATCTTTAAATTTGAATAAGACGACATGTCTCAACACTTTTTCTTTTTTTTCTGAAGTCTTCATACTTATTTCACTTTTTGATTTTATCTCAGTTTGTGCTTTTGATTCTTCGCATGAAAGAAAAATCAGGCTTACCAATAAAAAGAGGAAGCTTAATTGAATTTTTTGATTCTGCATATTTACTTACTATTTATCAGTTAATAATTTTTATTTAAATAATTCCGCACATACTTCCTCCATCCAATTTTATGGCGGCGCCATTTGTTGCAGCTGCAAGCGGGCTTGAAAAATAGACGATGGTATTCGCCACTTCTTCGACCCTTGCAAATCTTTGCAATAAGGAGGAGGTTCTCACTTCTTTGAAAAAGTCAGATTCTGTTTGAGCTATTGTTTTTTTTTGCTTTGAAGCTAGATTTTTTATGAAAACTTCCGCACCTTCCGTCATAGTTGATCCAGGTAATACGGTGTTTACAGTCACACTTGTTCCTTTGGTAAGTTGAGCTAAGCCTCTTGAGACTCCTAGCAGGGCAGTCTTGGTTGTACTATAAGCAATCAGGTCTGCAGGAACAAGACTGGCACATTCACTTGAAACAAATATAATTCGACCCCAATTATTTTTGATCATATTTGGCAGTAAAGCTCGCGATAATCGGACACCTGACATGATATTCACTTCTATTTGGTCAGCCCATTGCTGATCAGTTGTTTCGTAATAATCTTGGCTGCTATAAATACCCACATTGTTGATTAATATATCAATGTTAGTTAAGGTAGTGCATAAGGTATCCACTTCTGTTGGCTTTGAAAAATCACAAGCCATTCCTTTAATATTTCCTTTCGGATACATTACTTTTAATCCTTGAACAGCTTTTGAAACAGATTCCCTCGATCTTCCATTGATGACAATGCCTGCACCTTCTTGCAACAATATTTTAGCTACACCAAAACCAATACCCGAGGTTGAGCCGCTAATAAATGCAGATTTCCCTTTTAGTTGTAAATCCATTTACCATTTTTTTAATCCTAATAATTTTTCACCTAATGCCGTTAATTTACTTCTCCCATATTTGGTTTGCTCCCAATTTCTAGGATCTCCCGGAAAGGCGAAACCCTCAGGCGCGATACTGTGTTTCCATGAGTTAATCCGCCATTCTTTTAATGCTTCGTTATCTTCTTGAGCAGGCATCATAGAAATATATTGAGCAATCCTCACCTTGTCAGTCGACTGATTAGGTCGAATTCCATGTGGCTCGGAGCTATTAAAAATTAGCATATCTCCAGCTTCCATTGGAACCTTCACAATCTTGTCTTCTAAGCCAGTTGTATCTGGTTTAAAATGATTTCTATCTTGTGGTTGAGATGATTTCCAAGTTTCATAATTTTTATATAACCATGGAATGCATTGAAAGCCACCCATGTTCTCATCGGTTTGGTCCGCAAGTGCTAATACTCCTTGCACATTTTGAGGTTTAGTATCTGGATCGTAATCCCAGTGAATAAAGCCTTTGTATTCATGCCCAGGTCGCATTGGGAAATTTAAATTAGCCCGATCTATAGTTACCCACAATTTTTCTGTTCCCCAAATATCAACAAATGCATCATATAATCTTTTCGTTTGACGATTGTTCCAAAGGTGTTGATTATTGTAAACTTCCACCATTCCCGTTCCTGCTAATTCTTTCATTTTCATTTCTGCACGAGGAGCTGTATACCAAGTTTTTTTATCATGCGGGTCTTTCTCTTCAAACTCCCAAAGGAAGGCGGTTGTATCCTGAACTTGTTCTCGAGGAACTGCATTTTTTATAACCACATAGCCTTTTTCTCTCCAGAACTTCCACTGGTCCATGCTCAAAACTCTTAGGGATTCCGGGCTGGCTTCCGTTCGTAGTTTTACGTTACTACTTTTAGCTGTAGAAGGATTCCCTGGAATGTCTTTATGTTGATTATCGGGGACCATGGTTTGAGTTTTTGTGGGATTTGTATTTTTCATGTAAATAATTTTACGATAATTGAACTACTCTAAGATGAGGTAATAATTGAATAAGAGTTTTAAGAAATTTAGCATAAAGTTGTACAATATTGACTATTTTAAGACTTAAGCTTAGATTTTGGTAAAATTATGTGAAAGAATATGAAAATTCAGCTCGAAACGATCTCTACAACCGACCGATCATTTAGTATGATGTTCAATCCTCGACTCAATGATTTTTTCTATTGGCATTTTCATCCTGAATATGAATTGGTGTTTATTGAATGTGCATCTAGCACTAGACATATTGGTGAGCACATCTCTACCTTTGTAGATCATGATTTAGTTTTAATAGGTTCTTATATACCTCATTTAAACTTTGATTATGGATTGAAATCAGACTATCAAGAAGTTGTTGTTCATTTTAAAAAAGATTTTATTGAGGATCATTTTTTTGAGATTCCAGAATTAAATCCTATTGCTCAATTATTTGAAAAATCAAAACAGGGATTAGTTTTCAAAGGAGTAGATAAAAAGAAAATAGGTGATCAACTTTTCAAATTGGAAAACTTAGAGCCGCTTCAACAATATTTGCAATTACTTGAAATCTTACAACAGCTTTGTAGAATTGGTGATTTTGAATTATTACATGAGCAGCCTTATCAAATTAAATATAATGAAAGAGATCAAGGGAGATTGAGAAACATTTATGCATACGTGGATAAGCATTATCATCAAAAAATTGAATTGGATAAAGTGGCAAAATTGAGTAATATGTCGAAAGCAGCTTTTTGTAGGTATTTTAAAAAAGCTAGCAAATACTCATTTATAGAATTTTTAAACCGATATCGAATCAGTCAATCAAAACGCTTATTAATGTCAGGCCAAAGTGTGAGCGATGCTTGCTATCAAACGGGCTTCGAAAGTCTGTCTTATTTTAATCGCACCTTCAATAAGGTGGCTGGAGAGAATCCGAGGGATTTTAGGAAGCGGTATATTTAACCCAATCCTAAGATTTAAGATTATGAAGGTCATACTTTATCTCAATGCTGATAAATTTAGCCCTAGCCTGAGCTTTGCAGAGTTCGGAAAAGCTGGTAACTTTCTCGGGAAATTAATCTTTCATATAAAACACATGTAAAGAATAAATCAAACATTCTAAAAACATTCCGTACTTTTGCTAAGCTCCCGAAGTACTAGAAATTAAACCAACCTAAGCAAATTCGATTTATGAGTTATAAAAAGTACCTAATCTTTATCTTCCTGTTGATTTCTTGCGTTTCCTCCAATATTGAAGCGCAAATTAATCAAGTTATGTCGTACAATATTCGTTTTAATAATCCTGCTGATGGAATTAATCAATGGGATAATCGAAAATCAGAAGTGGTGGATTTATTGAGGCATTATGAGCCAAGCATTTTCGGTCTTCAAGAGGCTTTACAAAATCAATTAGATTATCTAGATGAAAATTTAAAAGCATTTTCTAGAATAGGAGTAGGCAGAGATGATGGGATGGAGAAAGGAGAGTTTAGTGCTATCTATTACAAACATGAGGAATGGAAAGTATTGAAGGAAGAAACATTTTGGCTTTCTCCTACTTACAGTAAAATATCGGTTGGTTGGGATGCGTCTATGGAAAGAATTTGTACCTATGGTATATTCGAAAATAATAGTAGTAAACAGAAAATTATGGTGCTTAATGCGCACTACGATCACATAGGAAAAATAGCTAGAGTCGAATCTTCTAAATTAATTTTAAAACGAATTGCTGAATTAAATACAGATGATATTCCACTAATTCTAATGGGAGATTTTAATGCTTTACCAGAGCAAGCTTCTATAAAATTTTTCATGGAAGAATTTGGAGATGCATCAGCAAAGGCTGAAAATGATATTTATGGTCCAAAGGGTACATTTTCAGGATTTCATGAGGGCTCAATCCCGCATAGTAGGATCGACTTTATATTTGTAAAAAATCTATTCATTAAGAAATATACACATGTGGATGATAGAATGAAAAATGGAAATCATTTATCGGATCACATACCTGTGTTAGTGGAATTCGAATTTTAGTAAGGTTATAATCTTTTCAGTAAAGTTGTTAAGATTGAGAATATTTTAATCTTAGGTGGAACAAAATTTATTGGAAGAAATCTAGTGGAGCGATTGCTCAAAGATCCTCAAAATAAATTGACGCTGTTTAATAGAGGAATTACTAATCCAACTTTATTTGCTAATATTCAAAAAATAAAAGGAGATAGATATGAACCCAATTTAGAAACATTAATTCATGGCAAATGGGATTATATCATTGATTTTTCTTGTTATTATCCAATTGGATTAGAGTATGTTTTGAATGCTTTATCTTATCTTCCGAAAAAATATATCTTCATTTCTACCTGTTCTGTGTATCAAGAAGAAGCTCCATTGCAAAATGAGGCTGTTGAAATTCATCAAGGAGATGCGAAAGATTGGATAGACAAATCTAATGCGAGTTATGGAAAGCGAAAAGCTAGATGCGAAGCAATACTAGAAAGCTATGATATCAATTTTACAATACTAAGGCCAACATTGGTTTATGGTAGATACGACCATACGGATAGATTTTATTATTGGCTACACCAAGTGAAGTACTATCACGAAATAATAATGCCTAATCATGGGCGCAATAACTTTTCACTAAGTTATGTAGACGATTTAGTGGAAACTATTTGTCTAGCTAGATGACCAAGTAGATCGAAATATTTATAATGCCATTAGTAAGGTAGAAACTAGTTTATCCGAAATTGTAGAAATAGCTAGTGAGATTATAGATAAAGCGCCTTCCCTGGTAAATATAGACTCAGTAGATTTAGCTCATCATAAAATTTCTGAATGGTACGATATGCCTTTGTGGATCGATACCGATGAAGATACTTATGACAATAATAAAGTTTTAAAAAAGTATCAACAAAGCATAACTCCGTTCAAGGAAAGCATATTTAAAACAATAAAATTTCATGACAAGTTAAATTGGCCTATTCCTCAATATGGTATTGATAGAGCCAAACAATTATCATTATTAACTTATGTAAAAAATTAAAAATTAAAGTTTGTTTAATTTGAAATCAATACATTTTCACCAATGATGTATAAGCCACCAGTGTTCAATTTGAAGTCTGAAGTCTCATAATTAATTGTGCAATTATCTAAGCGCAATGTGCCTATATTCTGCAATGTAGGATTTGGAAAATCTGAAAAATCTATTCCATTAATATTAACTGTTTTATTTTGGTCAATCAATAAAAATGATTGCATATCATTTGATTGATAGATAATATCAGTATTTAGATTATTGAAAATGGTAATGTTTTTATCAATAATTATAGGGCTATGTTGTAAGCGTAGCGTATCTAAGCTTAAACTAAGATCGAAAGAAATGGTGTCTCCATCCATAGCGCAATTAATTTGCTCTCTTAAGCTTCCAATTCCATTATTAGTAATATTTGAAACTATCAAATCACATTGATTACCATTTCCAATTCTAAGTTCATCGGCAAAACAATCAGGCATAGTTACGCCATCAGTAAAACCAAAACCATCACTTGTGCTAAAGACATCCCAGTAATACCAAGGCATTCCATATTTCCAAAACTCTTTTGCAATCGTGGAGATGTAATTGCATCTGCTCAAATCACTTGCTTCATTCGATACTCCAAATTCTCCAAGCATAGCTGGTTGACCATAAAATTCACTCCAATCATTTACTTGTTTGATAAGGCTAACAAGATTTATACTATCATTTCCAAGGGGAAATTCAATTGCTGGGAATTCAGGAGGATCAGTCCAATTCATTCCTTGGTGGGTAAAAAAATAAGGATCGTAACTGTGAAAGGTATAAATGATGTTATCATCTTGATAAGGCTGTGTTCTTAAAAGTCCACCACTAGAATTAAATCCATTTGCTCCAATGATCAATGAATGGCAAGTATTGAAAGAACGCACTTGACTAATAATGCTGTCCATAACAATCCTCAAGTTGGCATTGCTGACTCCTCGCGCTTCATTGTAAAGTTCAAAAAAATATCTATTGCAATCTAGATTTGCATAGCGCGTCATAATTTGATTCCATATGGCCTGTTTTCTAGGTATCTCTTGTTCATAAGTTTGGTCATCAAAATCAAATCCGTGATGGTTATCTATAATTAAAGAGAAGTCCATTTCTTCAGCAAATAATATAAGGCTGTCAATCAATTCCCAAGTAGGATGATTGGGGTCAATCTGATAGGGTGGATTAAAATCAGCAATCCTTTCAAAAGTAATGGGCAATCTAATACTTTCAAATCCTAAATCAACTAATGATTGAACTCTTGGCCGGTTATATCTAGAAGCATTAGGGTAAGTCCCAAAAGGGATTTCCCAGTACGCATCCAACCAGTTTGTCAGGTTTACACCTTTACCCATTTTAGCAAAATGAGCCCAGTTCTCTGTGGAGGAAAAAGAGGTAAAGTCCTTTTGAATAAGTCCGATATCATCTACGTATACTGTTCCGCTATAAGGATCTGCTCCACTAGTAATGCTCAAGGAAACTTCAGAAATATCTGAGAAATCAAATGGTTCAATAAGGCCGGCATAAAATTCAATAAATGGAATTTCTATAGTCTGATAAGTACTAGTCGCTCCACCTATTACCACGTCATTGGAATAAGTGCCATCAGGATTTCTTAATTTCACAGTTAAACGATGATTTCCATTCATACCGCGGTATGCAATTTTCATAGTGTTATAATTTGAAAAATCATAGCTAGTGCTCGAACCCCAATTATCAAGGTTCATTCCTACACCTGACCAATACGCTTCACTATTGTAATTGATACTGTAATGATTATTTCCTTCAGATGGCATATTGGTTGTAACCTCTGTAATATTCAAACTACCTGTCCAAAATCCAGTAACGATAGTTGATGCATCATTATAGATGACTGATTGGGAAAATGCAAGCTTGGTTGAAAGGAGGATGAATACAATTAATTTTGCTTTCATGGTGTCAAGATATGGAAATAATGTAGCATCTTTAAAGGATTGAGTAAGTATATTACATGATGATTGAAGACCTGCCAAAGGTTATTATAAATATTAGATTTAAACTTATATTTGAAAAAAGCAATTAGTATAATAAAGACAAGCACTAATAGATGAAATATAAATTCAACGGCCAATGGAATTTTAATTACCAAGATGCTAATAATGAATATGGTCATCGTTTAATAAGGGATAATAACTTTGAGGATTTCAAATCATTTATTGAGGATAATAAACAATCCATAAATTTTACTGCAAGAGCAAATTATTGGAGTATTTATACTTATATGACTACTGCGATTAGAAGCAATCGTAAGCAGTTTTTTGATTATCTAATCGAAAAGGAAGCAAATTTAGATGGTTGCCTTGAGTTGGCTGCCCAACAAGATGATTTCTATTACATCACAAAGATACTTGATGCAGATAGGAACATCAATGAGAAAAACAAATCAGGGGTCAATATTTTAGCTCAATAATTAGGACTTTATTTATCGAATTACGTAAACTCCTATTCAGATGAAGTTTTAACTAGTTATTTAGAAAAACAGAAAAGGAGAATTGCTCATTGGAAAAGTCAAAATATGAAAGTGATGAAAGTAGGCATTTGCAAAACCATAAATCATTGCTCCCAAGTATTGCAAATGGAAAGAAGTATTTCCAATGTCTTGGAGCGGCAATAAGCGATAAGGAACTGTCAAAAGTCTTAAGTGTTTATACAAGACATGAAGATTATAATTTAATCCAGAGGGAGTGCAATCGACTACTAAGATAAAGTCTCGAATCTATTATAGGGGAGGAGTGTTTAAAGTTTGTTATAATAAAATTACAACATTTCAACTTAGTTAAAATTCCAACTTAGACTAAACGCTTAGCAATAAACCAACTCAAAACAAGTTTAGGTAAGGAACCTAAGTTTTGTAAAATGGAAAGAAGAAAATTTCTTAAAGTAATGGGCATTTCTGCATTTGCAGTTTCTTCTACAGGTTTTAAGCTGATTGAAAAAGATGGTTTGGTGACAACCGATTGTGCAACAAGTAGTGATATGCTCGGTCCTTTTTTTAGAGAAGGGGCTCCACAGAGAAATCAAATAGCCTTAAAGGGAATTAATGATGAAGTGCCATTAAAAGTCATTGGGAAAATAGTTGGAGCAGATTGTAACACTCCATTGGCAAATAAGGAGATTGATATTTGGCATTGCGATCATCAAAAAAACTATGATATGAAATCGGTTGATTATGCATGTCGTGGAAAAATCTTTAGCAATGAAAAAGGAGAGTATTGGTATCAAACTTATATTCCCCCACCATATGGTGGTAGGCCAAAGCATATCCATTATTTAATCCATGAATCTGATGCTCACCAGGAGTTGGCAACACAGCTTTATTTTAAAGGCGATAAAAAAATTAAGTCAAACAATTGGGTGAAATATCCTTGGGACGATAAACGAATTTTGGAGGTTTACAAAAATGCTGATGGCATGGCAGAAATAGAATTGAATCTATTTCTTAAAGAAAAATAATATTACTAATCAATCAACGCTTAATTGCTCCGCAAAAAGTATAAATTTGCAATATATAAGCAAGCAAAAGTAAATCTAATATTGATGCAATTTGATTGGAATGTAGATCCAGAAATAATAAGGCTGTTTGGTGCCATTCCAATAAGATATTATAGCCTGCTATTTGTATCAGGACTTTTACTAGGTTTATATGTGGTGAAGAAGCTATGGGTAAAAGATGGTTGGGATATTGAAGAATTAGATAAGTTAACAAAATATGTTTTTATTGCTACGATTCTTGGTGCCAGACTAGGACATTGTTTATTTTACGAACCAGCTTATTTCTTAGCTAATCCCTTGGAAATATTTCTTCCCTTTAGCTTTAAAGATGGTGGCTTCACTTTTACAGGATTTCAAGGTTTAGCTAGCCATGGAGGAATCTTAGCGGTTTTTATTGCGATTTGGATTTTTAGTAAAAAATCAAAATTAGGATTCTTCTCTATTTTGGATAAAGTTGCGGTAGGAGGTGTTTTAACGGGGGCGTTCATCAGGATGGGAAATTTCATGAATTCTGAAATAATAGGGAAGGCCACCGAGGCCAATTATGGAGTAGTTTTCAAAAGAGTGGATGACATGCTTCGACATCCCAGTCAATTGTATGAATCAATCGCTTATTTGGCAATATTTGTTATTCTACTCGTTATTTACAAAACTAAACATCGAAGAAAAGATGGTTTTGTCTTTGGTGTATTTTTCACCCTTTTATTCATTGCAAGATTCTTAATTGAATTCTCTAAGATTGATCAAGTTGGTTTTGAAGAAGGCATGTTTATAAATATGGGACAGGTATTGAGTATACCTTTTATTTTGCTTGGTCTGGTGGTTATGTATTTGAAATTTAGACCTGGTGGGAATAAGACTTAAGATGTTAGACCAATCTACAACTGCGCTGCCGGTTTTCTACCAATTAAGGTGTCAACTTTAGCTTATCTTCGCGGGTAGCAAAAGGTGACAACTTTTTCTTGTCCACAAAGGAAACACCCTACCACAATTAAGGTTTCAACTTTAGCTTAGCTTCGCGGGGCAGCAAAAGCTAACGACTTTTTTATCTACCAAAAATCAAAATTTCTTAACAATCATTTAAGAATATTATCTCAAGTTTTTCCGTTTCAACCAATGAATATAAGAACAAAAAAAACAAACAATGCCATTACGAAAATTATTCACTTTTTTATTCCTACTATTATCAACCACAATCTTATCAAGTCAACCTAATGATCCTTCTAAAGCAGAAGTTTATATTGTCCGTACAGATATTGGAGGGGGCATCATTAATTTTAAATTCTTTGTTGATGATCAATTTGTCGGAAAATTTAATCACGGAAAATATCTGAGATTAGAATTAGATCCTGGAGAGCAGATCATTTGGGCAACCTCAGAAAATAGATCTTTTGTAAAAGCAAATCTGAAAGCAGGGGAGACCTATGTTTTAAATGCTTTGCCAGTTGCGGGAGCTCTAAAAGCGGGGGTCATGATATTTCCTTTACAAGACCCTGAAAAAGGAGTTATGCGAAGAGCAAAAAGATACGTTGCAAAATTTAAGGAGAAAATAATGACCAAAGAGGAAATTGCAAAAGATCAAGAAAAATTTGCAGAAATTATTCGATTTGGATTAGAGAAATATAAAGCTGTTAAAGATAAACCTAGAGTTAAAGTTTTGGATACAAGTGTGGATTGGGAAAGTATTCCATTAAAGAAAGTAAAAAGATAAATAATATCAAATTCAAAATGTAAAAGTAGAAGAGCGTACCGAGATAGACCGTAATTTTCTAATGCATACCAAAATTACCGATTGGAAGAAACCGGGCACTGTTTGAGCAAAGCTATATAGTTTTTCGTGGGGCCTAGGGCGTGGATATAAACCTGCAAATTCACAAGCTCCTCGAGCTATGTTCTCAAATAACTTGCACCGTTAATATCTATAATTCCACCACTCAAAAATATTGGAGCATCTGATGCTAAAAATAAAATCGTCTCTGCTACTTCTTTTGCACTAGCTATTCTTCCAAATGGACTTTGATTCCGAATGTCATCTCCTGTTGGTCCATCTAATATTTCTCTTGCCATTTCCGTTTCTACAAATCCAGGAGCCAATACAAAAACACCGATATTATAAGGTGCTAATCTTTTCGCTAATGACTGACTCATGGAATTCAAACCAGCCTTGCTCGCGCCATAAGCTGGAAAGTCTGGCTCGCCTCTAAATGCTCCTCTCGAAGATATATTTATAATTCTGCCACCACCATTATCTTTCATAAAATTAGAGACACAATAGGAAACATTTGCGGGTCCTAATAAATTTACATTTAAACATTTTTGCCAAGCTTCATTCCAAAATTCATAATCTACCTCGTCAATTTTATGTACTTTATAAGTCGCTGCATTATTCACCAAAATATCAATCTTACCGAATTGTTCGTAGACCCTGTTCACCATTGCTTTAGCTTGCTCTGGATCTGCAACATCTCCCTTTACCAAAATATGACCTAGACTTTCTAGTTCTTCTAAAGTTTGATTTGCTCGTTCATCATTCCTATAATAATTGATTGCTAATTGTGCACCTTCTCTAGCAAAAACCATTGCAGTTTCTCTTCCGATGCCCCTTGAACCGCCAGTAATTAAAGCCGTTTTTCCCTTTAATTTCATCCTTTAATCTTTACATCTAATAATTCATCTATAGTATCTACAGCAACACTATGATAGCTATCTCTTGCTTTTTTGTAAATATTTCTTGCGGTGTCTAAAGCGTCATTTTCTTTAAATGCTTTATATAGCGGAGTTAAGAATTTCCTTCTTCCAACTGAGGTTAAAAACTTTTCTATTTGATCTAAATTATTTTTATAATATCCATTTTCAATTGATAATTGAAACCAAGCTGCTAAAATTTCAGAGTTTCCGGAATTAGAAAGTCCAAAAGTATTATCCAATTTTTGCATTTGTTCGATGGTCAGTTCATTTGGGAGATGGCGAATGAAATGCAACCATTCATGTGTACTCCATTCACTAGTCGTACTTGCATTAATCGGACTATCAGCTAACATGTTCTTAATCTGCTGATCCACTAATTCAAATTTTTCAGATTTGGTAATTTGACAATTATCAGGAAGTCCAGGTTGGTGAATCCATTCATCAATGTCTACCTCTACGTTATATTTATCTAAAAGATTTTCTTTTAAATAAACTTCAAAGGCAGCAGTGTGAATGGTTTTGAATTTATACTCATTGAAATATTGATTTAAAAATAAGTCAAAGTTTTCTCTCCCAACTTTTTCTTCTAACATCATTAAAAAATGAGCTCCTTTTTCATAAGCAATATCTGTCATTCCGTCATCTGGATCTCTACCTTCTAAATCTAATTCTAATTTTGTATCTGGATTATCTTTACCTAAATCTTCAATAGTTCCCTTTAAATCTTGATACCCAAGCATGGTCAACATTTTTACATAGTCTTCCCCATAGATGGCTTCCATTATTCTTCTTTCAAAATAAACCGTAAAACCTTCATTCAGCCAAAAGTCATTCCACGTCCCATTGGTAACTAAATTGCCTGACCAAGAATGCGCTAATTCATGCGCTATCAATGATGTCAATGAGCGATCTCCAGCTAATATAGTAGGAGTAGCAAAAGTTAATCTTGGATTCTCCATTCCTCCAAATGGAAAACTTGGCGGAAGGACTATTACATCATAACGGTCCCATAGATAAGGTCCATATAATTCTTCCGCAGTGTTCAGCATTTTTTCCATATCTCCAAATTCATATACTGCTCTCTGTAGTAACGCAGGTTCCGCATACACACCAGTTTTTTCTCCTATAGCATCAAATTCTAAATCACCAACGCTCAATGCGATTAAGTAAGGGGGAATCGCTTGCTTCATTTCAAAATGATAAATACCTTCCACATTTTTTTTGGTTGGGTTAGAAGCGGACATTAATGCCAAGAGATCTTTGGGCACTTTAATCGTTGCATCATAAGTAATTCTAATGCCAGGACTATCTTGAGAAGGAATCCAAGTTCTTGTTAAGATGGCTTGACCTTGTGTAAATAGAAAAGGATGAATTTTCCCAGCAGTCTGAATTGGATCTAGCCAAAGCAAAGCTTGTGAAGCTGCAGTAGTTAAGTAATGAATATTCACTTTTTTTACCTTGGGATTAATGTCAATACTCAATGCTTGTCCTTTTATTATATCTGATTTACCTACTTTGTAAGTTGTAGGTTGGTCATCATCTATCGAAACTCTTTCGATCACTAAATCTTTTGCGTCTAATATAATTTGATCTGCATTATTGTTTTCGATATCATAGCTAACTTTACCTTTTAATATTTTCTGATCGAAGTCAGCTTCAAGATTAAGTGACATGTGCTTTACCTTTGCTTCCAAAGGTTTGGCATAACTATGGGTATCAACAGGCACCAAGTTTGCTTCATTCATAGTTTTATTACTTTCATTTTGACATGAGAAAATTACCAATAAGCTAAGCAAGAAACAACAAGATCTGCTCATAAAGAGGATGATTTAGATTTTAAAAACTATGCTTTTACTATTTAGAGGTTTTTAACTTAGACATTAAATTATCCATGTTTGAATCACTAATTGGGATAATAGTATCTTTAATTTTAACATGTTTTCCTTCTAAATAGTCTATCGCATTTAAATGCACAATATACGACCTATGCACTCTAATAAAAGTATTTTTAGGTAAGGATTGTTCAATATTTGACAGTTTATCTTTGCTTAGAATGGTTTTATTGGGTGTATAGATTTTTATGTAATCTCCATAGGCCTGAACAAAGAGAATATCGTCCAATGCAAGCTTGATCAATTTTCTGTCGGATTTCACAAATAAAGTATCTGTACTTTGGTCGCTAATATCAGCATTTTTTAGCGATATACATTTGTTGCAAGCTTTTATAAATCTTTCAAATTCAATAGGTTTAACTAAATAGTCAACAGCCTCTAGTTCAAATCCTTGTACTGCATATTCTGGATAAGCAGTGGTGAATATGATCATAGGTTTTTGAGCCATTGATTTTACAAAATCGATGCCTGAAATTTTGGGCATATTTATATCTAGAAATACCAGATCGATCGTTTCGATTTGTAATACTTCCATCGCTTCTAATGCATCTTTGCATTCTGCAACAACCTCAATACCCGGAAAATCATTACAATACTTTTGCATAACTTTTCTCGCTAAAGGTTCATCATCTACTATTATAGCTTTTAATGTCATTTTAGTTTTAATTCTAACTTTGTTTCATAATTAGAAAAATCCTCAACAATTTCAAATCTATGCTGATTTGGATATTCTATATTTAGTCGTTTCTTTAAATTTGTAATCCCGAATCCTCCCTGTTCAATTGGACCACTTCGTAATGCTTGAGTCTTATTATTCGCAACTTTTAGACTTACTAAATCTTCTTCTGCTTGAATGCTGATTTTGATATAATTATCCTCCTTGTTTCCTTTCAAACCATGTTTAAATGCATTTTCAATAATTGGAATCAACATAAAAGGAGAAATCATTTGGTCTTTAATTTGCCCATTGAGATTAAATTCAATTTGCTCTGGATAATCCATGCGCATTTTTTGTAATTCAATGTAATCAGTCAAATATTTAATCTCTTTAGCCAGTCGTACTTTTTCGATTTCAGTATCATACAAAACGTACTTCATCGAAGAGGATAATTTCATTATTGCATTACTGAGTTTTTCTTTATCATCATCTAATGAAAGGCTATAAATACTATTCAAACTATTCAATAGAAAATGAGGGTTTACTTTCGCTTTTAATGCTTCCAATTCAACGGACATTTTTTGTTCTTTTAGAATATTCAATTGTCGTTCAGTGCTTTTTAATTTAAACCATCCTTTAGATAATTTGAATAAGGTGCTAATTAAAAAATAGCTTACAATAAATTGCAAAATATCAACAAATTCATAATAGGAGATAAAATAGTATCCCGGAAATATGTAATCTATAAAATATTCAAAAGTCCAAACATTAAAAGCGGTAACAAATAAAATCCAAAGTATGGAAAGAATGAGGTAAAGTAAATATTTATTCTTTCGCAAATATTTAGGAATTAACACGTATAAATTTACGTAGACCAAAAGGAATAAACTTACATGAAACGCAATAGTGTAAATAATATTGGTTTTGGTTAAAACCGAGTTGTATGCAAAAATCCGTAACAATACATAAAAGGATAAAATCCAAAACAGGCTGTGTTGTACAAACCTGTTCTGGATTAAAATAAATAATTTATTAAGCGTTTTCATTTAGCGGCTTCTTGATTGGCTTTTAATGGCTTCGTAATGGAACAAGTATTTTTCCTTCCTTATCGAAAAGGCTTTCATCACCTCCATATTTTTCAATAAACTTTTGCAAATTTCGTGTACTTGCCGTTAATATAATGTTGTCCTCAGTTTTCTCATGCTTGATTTTAATCATTTGATTTTCTATCAATTTGGAAAATTTATTCTTGTTAAGGAATTTTAATTCCATCTGACCATTTGTATTAATTAATTTTGCAAAGCTATTTACGGGTAATAAATGATAATTATAAAAACCGCCAGAGCCGTCATTTTCACTCTGATCAGGGTAGAAATTTAGGTAGATTTGTTGTCCAATTTTAAATGTATGAACATCTAAATGTACAGTTTGACTTCTGTATTCTTTCTTTTTTGTTAATTGCTCAGCTATCAATTTTGCAGAATTAGAATCATCTTCATCAAAGTACTCCATGTATGCCGCAATAATGTCTTGATCAGGTGAAATAATCTCTAAATCATAATTACCTTTTTTCCCAGTTTTAGTAAAATTCCATTCTTCCGTTAGCGTAATTTTGATGCCATCTTGCTTGTTGTATTCCACTCCATCGATAGTGAAATTAGAAACATCTAGATCTAGGCTCAAATCTTCTTCTTCCCATGATCCCATAATTTGATCAGCATCAGTTAAAGTTTCTTGAGTATAAAACGGATGAATAGAGGTAGGAATGCAGGATCCTAGAAATAAGCAAATTGCGAAAGCAAAAACTAATTGAGTTTTCATAACATTAAATTTAAGGATTAAAAGATAGGTCAAATCTATGGGATCCATAAAGATGATGGACTAATTTATCGGTGAATCCAATCATTTTGAAGTCGAATCCATTCTTTAAGTCAAATTACCATTCAAAAATTACATCTGATATACAACACATTAAATAATTTTATAATATGTAAAATATTTTATACCTTTGAGTTACATCCATTTTAATGACTATGTTTAAAAAGAATATGAAAAATAATCTAAATAACTCAGTTTTCGACCTAACCGACGAATTAGGCACGCCAGTTTCCTTTCATTTAAAATGTAATGAGGGAAGAATAGAAATTGATCTTGATCAGTTGGATAGTGGAACTTATATCCTCAATTTTTCTAAGGCTGGTAAAAAGGAAAGTACTAAGGTTGTGATTGATTAGCATTTGATTGCAGAGCCCACTCTAGAAAGTCGAAATTCTGAAAACATGTTTTTGAAAAAGATACATTTTCAATGAATTTTAGCACACGCATATATAGGCGTTTCCCATAACGCCTACTCAGAATATAAACCCACCCTAATTTTGTTTCTTATTTCCCCAATGCCTCCTCCATAACCTCCATTCCACCAACAACTGGCAAGCTTAAACTCGTCCCATCTAAATCAACAGTTAATTCTGTACCTGGTTGAGGCCACAAGGTATATTCCCGATCTGATGAAAAAATCAACAGACCAATTTGCTGACCTTTTTTAATGATCTGATCATCGGGTTGAAGATAGAAGGACAATTCATAAAATTGGCGTGGTGTTAGAGGTGTACTCTCCTTGATGGATTTATAATTTTGTGGATCTGCCCATCCACGCGTGATGATGTTGTCCGTAATTTTTGATCTTCTACCATTATTCCAAGGGAGAGATACTAACCATACGGATAAGTTGGCGGCCGGCTTGTTTGCTGCAAGTTTAATTTTTATAAATGCTAAACCAGAAAGATGTATGTCTTTTTTTAGCATCGGAGTAATATAGATTAAACGGTGATTGGTAAATTCAGCTTGTGCTAAGGCAGAACCAGAAAATGAGTAATTATCAACCAATGTTTCTTTTACATTTGAAGTAGAAGATGTTAAAGATAAGTTACCTGTTTCAGGTGCTCCTGGACTTAGAAATAATTCAACAGGACTCGCCTTTGGATTAGGGTAATCTTCGTAAGCGGTCGGAGCGTCTCTTTTATCATCTTCCCTAACAATCCATGCCTTTGCATCATTTTCAAGCCCATTGTCAATGCCGTGTAAATATTTAGTGAACCATCGATTCATTTGACTGATTGGAGGCGGTCCACCATGCCCATTTTGATGATAAAAAATTTGATGGTCTAAGCCCATTTCTTTAGCCGCTTTGTAAATTCTGTAGCTGTGTTCTGGCATTACATTCCAATCATTGAAACCATGAGACATTAATAAGGCAGCCTTCATTGGTTCCATTTGATTTAAATAATCTCTCCCAGCCCAAAAGTCATTATAGTCTCCTGTTACTCGATCCATACCTTGAGCCATTTCCTTATCTCTAATTCGAGCATTACTTCCAGCCCTCTTGGACTCATCCCCACTATGGATAAAATCATACAAGACATCAATGTCTTCTCCTAAATATCCTCCTGGAGACCGCACTAATCCATTTGATCGATAATAATGGTAATAAGAAGTATTTGGTGCAATAGGAATAATGGCTTTCAAACCTTCCACACCTGTGGTGGCGGCTGCTATTGGTATGGTTCCATTGTAAGAAGTACCTGTCATTCCAACTTTTCCAGTGGACCAAAATGCTTCTACTTTTTCCCCACCAGTCCGTTCGGTAAATCCATTCGCTCTTCCACATAGCCAGTCTATAACGGCTTTTGGAGCTAATGATTCATTGATGCCACCAACCGTTGGTGAGCCATCGGAGAAACCCGTGCCTGGTGAAGAGGAATGGACCACAATATATCCTCGGGGCACCCAAGTTTTTATTTGCGAATTTGAAATAATTGGGCGCTCGCCCTTACGAATTACTTCTACATGATTTCGAGGTTTTGGTTGTTCTCCTAATTCTTGTTTTACATTCCAAAATAGTCCTTCTGCGTTTTCAGCTACGCCTGCATAATAAGGACTACTTTCGTAGACGACAGGAAGTTTCAATCCTTCTGTATCCGTTTGTTTTGGGCGCGTTACCGATACATGCATTCTATCTTTTTGACCATCTTGATCACTGTCGAATTCGGTTTCTACGAATAAATCATGCCTAATCCAATCATTAGCATTTTTAAAGTCATCTATAATTTGTGCTTCACCATCCTTAAATATTGGAACCGTTTTATTTGCCGCGTCCTGAGCTATCAAAACATTACTAAAAATATATATCAGGCAAAAAGTTAAGATTTTAAAATATGCTTTCATGATAATCTGTTTAGATTATCAATTTAGGGATAATTAATAAGATAAAAAAGTAGGGCAATTTATTGAATTAAGTAATAGCACAATAAATTTTCTACTTTTCAAAAATCTTGAAGATGTCAAGGTGTGAATATCTATAATTTATAATATAAATAGTTGTAATAAAAGGGTTGTAATCCAAAACAATTTTGCAACTTTGCCAACCGTTTTAAACGAGCAAAAAAAATTCTTAGATAAAAAGAAAAGCTGAGTTTGAATTTAGAAAAAATAGAATATTATATCTCGAAGTATAAAGCGTATTTGAAATCCGAAGAAGTGGATTACAAAGAGGTATATAAATGGGAGTGTTTAAAAAATTTTAAAGATAACTGGAACGAAGAACGCAAGGACATTCAAGCGATGTATGAAAGCAGCTTGAAAAGTCAGTATTCTGGATTCCTTTGGGGAGGAAGAAGAAATTCTCCTAGATCAGCAATGATCGAAATGATGGAACATAATTCAGATTTCATAAGGGATATGTTTCGAGATCTTTTCAATGAGAAAAGGGAGGTGCTTTTAAGAATGGATCGCTTCGCGTTTCATTGTGATCAAGTAATGGCAGAAATTCGTAAAAGAAGGCCAAAAGTACAACCGCATTATCATGATCGATTTAAAATCCTTTCTGTTTATTTATCATTTAATTTTCCAGAAGAGTATTGCATTTTTGACTACAAAGAATTTAAGAAATTTGCAGAATTAATTGAGATCAGAGAATTACCTCAGGAGTTTGAAGTTGTAAGATTCTATAAAATCACTAAGACGCTTTCTAAATTTATCTTGAAGGATGAAGAACTACTTGAATTACACGCAGCAAAAATCAGTGGTTCAGAATTTTATAAAGATGCAGCGCCAATGTTAATGGTCCATGATCTGTACTATTTGGCAGGAACAAAAAAATTGGACAATATCAATCTTGACTAGTACTTCATCCAAACTTCTATTGCCCCGCCGTCGTTTTTTTCCACATGATATTGGTATTGATTGAAGCTTCCCAAAGCATGAATGACTTCCTTTTTTAAAACTCCTTTACCGACTCCATGAATAATGGTGAAATTCAATTTATTGCAGGAAATGGCTTGTTTGATATAATTTTTACAGACTCTTATTTGATAATTTACAATCAATTCTGGGGTCTGATGGGTGAGGTCATTATTTAATTTCTCAATATGTAAATCGATAGAATTTGGAAATTGTAATGGGTCAATGCCTACTGTCATTTCTTCCTTAAACTCAAAATCTGCTGCTTCCAAGGTTTCTTTTGCAACATCTATATCGCTTATTAACACAGAAAGCGTTTTATTATTATGTTTCACTTTGGCATGTTTATCATCAATTTTACCTTCCCAAACTGCATTTTCCTTCAAGGATTGTACAAATACGATGTCCCCAATCCATAATTCTTCAATATTTATCATCTCTCAGTATTCTTATCAATTAATAATTTCATAATGTATTAAATGCTATAATTGAAGATAAAGTTGTATTTTTATATACCTACCAACCTTTTATTTCAGTTTTAAATTATAAATAAAGCATTAAAAATTCAAAGATAAATTATGCCAGTTTACATCCTAAATATCAATAAAAAAAACCAAGAAGTAACTGCGGATGCAGATACGCCAATACTTTGGGTTCTAAGGGATCAATTAAACTTAGTTGGCACTAAATATGGCTGTGGAGTTGCTCAATGTGGCGCCTGTACAATCCATTTAGACGGTGAAGCTATTCGGTCTTGTTCTATGCCAATTTCTAATGTGGGTGAAAAGAAAATCACCACTATTGAGGGGCTTTCAGAAAAAGGAGATCATGCATTACAAGTTGCTTGGAAAGAACATGATGTTCCACAATGTGGGTATTGTCAAGCTGGTCAGATCATGAATGCTGCCGCATTATTGAAATCCAATACTTCGCCAAGTGATGAAGATATAAATGTTGCAATGGCTGGTAATCTTTGTCGATGTGGTACTTATAATCGGATTAAGGCAGCGATAAAAACTGCGGCTAAAAATAGTTAATCTTTCCAAAGCTAAAATTGAAAAATGAAAAAGTCAAATAATATATTAAATTTTAATAGAAGGGATTTCCTAAGAACATCTGCTGCAGTAGGTGGCGGATTGGTCCTCGGTTTTCACTGGCAATCATGCAATTCTCCAGAAGATATTGTTTCAATGCCTAAAGAATGGACGAACTTAAATGCGTTCTTAAAAATTGCAGATAATGGTTTGGTGACTATTCTTTCTCCAAATCCTGAAATTGGGCAGAATATTAAAACAGCAATGCCAATGCTTATTGCAGAAGAATTAGATGTAGATTGGAAGAATGTGATAGTTGAGCAAGCACCTTTGAATGAAGCTGAATTCGAAAGACAAGTAGCAGGAGGTAGTCAATCGATTCGTCAAGGTTGGGTTCCATTGCGAACTATTGGTGCCACGGCTAAACAGTTGATGATTAATACCGCTGCCAAGCAGTGGGAGGTAGATCCTTCTACTTGTTCGGCTAGTAATGGTGTGGTCAAAAACGACAAAGGCGAAACCTTAGCTTATCAAGATTTAGTAAAGGCTGCAGTTGATATGGATATTCCGACTAGAGTTGTCTTAAAAGATCCCAAAGATTTTACCCTAATCGGTACGGATCAATACAATGTTGATATATCTAAAATTGTGCAAGGAAGTCCTTTGTTTGGATTGGATACAAAAATTGAAGGAATGCAATATGCTTCCGTTTTAAGACCTCCAGCATTCGGACAAAAACTAGTGGACTATGATGATTCGGCAGCAAAAGCAGTTACAGGTGTTACTCAAGTTTTAAAATTTGGAGATAAGGTCGCAGTTCTAGCTAATAATACTTGGGCTGCAATGAAAGGCAAAAAAGCTTTGAAAGCTAATTATAAAACGGAGGGAAGATTAGAAGATACTGCTTATCATGATGCGGAAATGATGAAGTTGTTGGATAAACCAACTAAGGAACCAGCGAGAAAGGATGGCAATGTAAAAGTAGCATTTGCAGAAGCAGATGAAATTATTGAGAAAGTGTATGAATCTCCATTCTTGCCTCATAATTGTTTAGAGCCCATGAATTTCTTCGCAAACGTAACTGAGGAAAAAGTGGAATTGTTAGGTCCTATACAAACACCAGCTTGGTGTCAAAGTAGAGTGGCTAAAATTTTAGACAGACCAAAAGAGGATATTTCTGTGATGATGACTAGAATGGGTGGTGGATTTGGACGGAGATTGTATGGAGACTTCTCAGATGAAGCTGCTGAAATATCTCAACTTGGAAAAGTGCCGGTAATGTTAGTGTTCTCAAGAGAGGATGACATGGGAGCGGGCACTTATAGACCAGCCATTAAGTATAAATTTAAAGCGTCTATAAAAGACGGAAAAATGACGGCTTATCATTTAGTGGGTTGTGGAACCAATGCAGGGAGCACAGTACGTGCGCAAAATTTCCCAGCTGGTGCGATAGAAAATTATTTGTGCGAAACCCATAACTTGGAAACCAATATTACTACTGGAGCATGGCGTGCACCCATTGCTAATTTTTTAGCCTATGCGGAACAGGCATTTATGGATGAGGTTGCTGCTGCGTGTAAGAAAGATCCAATAGATTTCAGATTGGAATTATTTGAAAGGGCTAAAAATAATCCGGTTGGTAGAGTGAATGAGGACAAAGTGTTAGGTTATGATGCAGAGAAAAGTATTGGTGTGATTAAACTAGCTAAAGAAAAAGCTAATTGGGGTAATCCAGAAGCTGGCGTCCATCAAGGATTTTCTACTTACTATTCTCATAATACTTATGTGGCAGAAGTAGCAGAGGTGAAAATGAAAGATGGAAATCCTTATGTTGATAAAGTGATTTGCGCCATTGATTGCGGAATAGTAGTTAATCCACTCTCTGCTCTAAATCAAGTAGAAGGAGGAGTGGTAGATGGAATCGGTCATGCATTGTTTGGTGACTTTAGTTTTACCGCAGGTAAAGCAGATCAAACTAATTTTACAAATTATCGAATGATTAGAATGGAAGAGGCGCCAAAAGTTGAAACCCATTTTGTGAAAAGTTATAATGATCCAACAGGTCTTGGTGAACCTACTTTACCACCTGCAGGAGGTGCATTAGCTAATGCAATCCACAAAGCAACAGGTGAAAGATTATACAAACAACCTTTCGTTAATCAATCAGAAGTAATTGGCTAAACCAAAATAAAAAAGAGTATGAATTGGATGAGCATTTTTTATGCTCATCCTTTTTTTATATATCTTAGTTGGAGATTTAATTATGATAAAGCAAAGTGATTTACAAGGTTTGGCTAATGACTTAGATGGCGAATTAAAAGTCGATAATTTGACGAAAGTCATTTATGCAACAGATGCTTCTGTGTATAAAAGAACCCCACTTGCAGTTTGCATCCCATTAAATAAATCTGATCTAAAAAAATTGCTAGCCTTCGCAAATCTACATCAATGCGGATTAATCCCGAGAGCAGCAGGAACTTCATTGGCAGGTCAATGTGTTGGAGATGGGATTGTGGTAGATTTATCAAAACATTTTACAAAAATCGGTGATTTTGACCCAGCGCAAAAAATAATAGAGGTTGAACCTGGTGTGATTAGAGATGATCTGAATCGATTTTTAAAACCGCATGGTTTATTTTTCGGCCCCAATACAGCAACCGCTAATCGATGTATGATTGGAGGTATGGTCGGTAATAATTCTAGTGGAACCACCTCCATTAAATATGGAGTAACTAGAGATAAGATAAAAGCAATGGAGGTGATCTTGGCTGATGGTTCAAGACTGCGGTTAGAAGACCTTACAAAGGATCAGTTTCAAAAAAAGTGTGCATTAGATGATCAAGAAGGCGAATTGTACAGAAAGATTTATGATGCATTGCATGATCAAGAAGTGCAAGATGAAATCAATCTGCAATTTCCGAAGGAGAGTATTCATCGTAGAAACACTGGTTATGCTGTGGACGAATTAATAAAATCTGAAGTTTTCTCAAAAACAAATAGTGCTAATTTTAATCTTTCGAAATTGCTTGCGGGCAGCGAAGGAACATTGGCTTTTACTACAAAAATTACATTGAGATTAGATTTGCTCCCTCCTGTGCATAACTTAATGATAGCTGCGCACTTTAAGACCATCAAAGATTGTCTGAATTCAGTTTCGTTCCTAATGGAACATGATTTATACACTTGTGAAATGATGGATAAGACCATACTAGATTGTACCAAAAATAGTATTGAGCAAACAAAAAATAGGTATTTTATAGAAGGTGATCCAAAAGCTATCTTGATGTTGGAATTGCGATCTGAAGATGAAAGTCAATTGAAAAATCAAGAATTTGCATTGCTAGAAACACTAAAGACAAATACGAATGCTTATGCCAATGTTTCACTTTATAATGACGATATAAGAAAAGCTTCGGAATTACGGAATGCTGGCTTAGGCTTACTAGGTAATATAGTTGGAGATAAAAAAGCGGTGGCTTGCATAGAAGATACGGCGGTCGCACTGCCTGATTTGGCTAATTACATTTCAGAATTTACTGACATCATGAAATCATTTAAGCAAGATGCAGTTTATTATGCACATGCTGGGGCAGGTGAGTTACACTTACGTCCAATTTTAAATTTGAAACAAAGTGCCGACGTAGTTTTATTTAAAAAAATTACAGATGCAGTAGCCGCATTGGTGAAAAAATATAAAGGTTCAATGAGTGGGGAACATGGAGATGGAATTGTCCGAGCTTCCTATATTCCATTTATGATTGGTCCCAAGAATTACGCACTCTTAAAATCCATAAAACAAATATTTGATCCTAATGGAATTTTAAATCCAGGTAAAATTATCGACGCTTTTCCAATGGATGAAAAGTTAAGGTATGAGATAGATAGAGATGAGCCAAGAATAAATAGTTTTTTAGATTTTTCTGATAGTCAGGGTATTTTGAGAGCGGTTGAAAAATGCAATGGGAGTGGTGACTGTAGAAAGTCGGTTTTAGCAGGAGGAACCATGTGTCCAAGTTATAGAGCAACCAAAGATGAAAAAGACAGTACGCGCGGAAGAGCAAATGCACTTAGAGAATTTATAACCAGTAGTGGCCAAACTAATCGTTTTAATCATGAGGAATTAAAGGAAGTAATGGATCTTTGCATTAGCTGCAAAGGTTGCACAAGCGAGTGTCCATCTAATGTTGACATGGCAACGCTTAAGGCGGAGTTTGAATATCAATATCAAAAAACGAATGGGATATCTTGGAGAACTAAGTTGTTCGCCCATAATGATGTCATTAATCAAAAGCTTAGGCCTATTAGGGCGATAAGCAATTTTATGGTTCGGAATTCCATTACTTCTAATTTAATAAAAAAGAGTATTGGTATCGCTGAAAAAAGAAGTTTGCCTCTCTTGTCAAAATTAGATTTAAGGACATGGGTCGATAAAAAACTTAACACACTTCAACCAAAAAATGTAATTAAAAGTGTCTACTTATTCATTGATGAATTTACCGATCAATTAGATACACAAATTGGTATGGATAGCATCCACCTCCTTACGCAATTAGGCTATCGCATAGAAATTATAGATAATGTGCAGAGTGGAAGAGCTTATATTTCTAAAGGATTATTAGAAGAGGCCAAAGTTTGTGCCAATCAAAATGTTGAAAAGTACAAAGGCCTATTGAGCCAAGATAGAGTATTAATTGGAATTGAGCCTTCTGCCATCCTAACTTTTAGAGACGAGTATTTACGCTTAGCCGATGATATTACAGCTGCAAAACAACTTGCAAAATTTACATTTTTAATTGACGAATTTTTAGAGAAAGAAATTCTTGATGGAAATATTACTGCGGATCAATTTGTTCAAACTCCTAAGATTATCTACTTGCATGGGCATTGTCATCAAAAAGCGCTTTCGGATATAAAATCAACCTGTGCCTATTTAGATCTTCCTGAAAATTTTCAAGTAATTAACATTCCTTCAGGTTGTTGCGGGATGGCAGGTTCTTTTGGATATGAAAAAGAACATTACGAGATCAGTATGCAAATAGGGGAGCAGACCTTGTTCCCTGCCGTTAGAAATATGCCCGCTAATAGTGAGATTGTTGCATTAGGTACAAGTTGTCGTCACCAGATTTTAGATGGTACAGATAAAGTTGCTCAGCATCCTATTTCTGTGTTAAGGGCCGCCTTGAAAACATAATGTGCTTTATTGATCAATTTTTAGCGCTTTATTTATCCAATAATCATTGTCATGAAACTGGTATGCACTCGGTTCATACTTTCCAACTAATTCAACGTTTGCATGCTTTGGTACTTCAATTTCAAGTAAATGATAACAAGCATTAACGATCAAGCGACGAACTTCCTCATTCATTATATCCGTCGATGATCCAATGGTGGAAGTGATTGAATTGCCCTTTTTCCCATTGGGAATTTGGTAGGATTTTGTCCAAACTATTGGTGGGGGATTTTCATTAGGATTATAAGCAGGACTGTTTCCTTGCTTTGTAATCGTAGATACGGTTTCGTCACTTTCACGCATACCAAAAAAAGGATCTTTTTCATCGAATTCAACCGCTCTATCAATTGATTGTCCGAGTAGAATATGCTGAGCATCACCTGGTAAAGGAACTCTAATACCGTAAACATCTGATGGTCCCCAAATTGAGCCGTCTTTGATTCCATTAAGTAAAGGATGATTTTCTGCACCTGGTGCAATTATACCTCTTGTGCTTTGATGCTTATGATGTCCATGATGGGTGTACCACGTTTCTCCTAAAATTAATTTGCCAAACCCCTTATTCCATTCAGATTTCTTCCCCTTGTAATTATAACTGTAATGGCTATAATTATTAGTTGTATCCTTAAAATTAAAAGCATGAGTTGCGGTTCGTAAACCGACTAAGGGTTTTCCTTCTAATAGGAAATTGTCTAAATATTGCATCTGGTCATTCGGAAGGGCTCTGAATCTTGTAAATAAAATCATTAAATCAGCCTCAGCTATTTCCTCCATTCCTGTAATGTTTGAGGAGTAATTTGGATTTATAATACCAGGTTTTTCGGGGTCTTGTGCAAAGAGAACTTTACAACCAAATCCATGATGAGTAGCAAGGATTTTAGCAAGTTGTGGCAGCGCTTCTTCAGACCGATATTCTTCATCTCCAGAAATTAGAATAATTGATTTTTCTTTGCTGTTATTTTTAGAATGATAGATTTCTATATTTTCTGCTCCTTCATTTTTTGTCGTCTCTGAACCTTCATCCTGAGCTTGATAATGCTGACACCCACTTATGATTAATAGAGGTAAACTAAGCCTAAAGAAAATTATTTTATTCATCATTTTAATTTAATTCTGGGATTAAATTATTCAACATATTTTCTTCTTTGTCCTTAAAGGGATGTGCATTAAGTAATTCGTTAGCAAGGTAAAATCCTTCTTTATTGCTAATAGATGCTCTCACTTCCTTCACCTTATCTTCTGATACAATAGAGGCCCTATTTCCAAAACTATTTCGAACATAGGTAAGCACTGCAGCTATTTCCTCATCCGTCATTAATCCTTCGAAAGCCGTCATTGGAACGGTTCCATTATAACTGCTATTCAATACAACCATTGGTCCATAAATTCCTTTAAGCGTTAATTTAATTAAGCGATCTTCATCTTCTGTCACCCATTTTGATTGACGTAAGGGTGGATAGCCCGCCGCTGAAAGGCCTTGCCCTTGTTTTTGGTGACAAGTTCCACAATAAGCTTCCCTTTCGTATAATTCCTTACCTCTAATGAATTGTTTCTTATCTGCACCTTCTAAATGAGTTCTTATTTCTTGCTTTTCTTTAATATAATTTTCTCCATTAAGGTGTGCTTTTGCAGTTTGAAAAGCATTTATGGTCCATTTATCCATGATTAAATTTTCTGCTTTTACTTGTTTATCGATGGCATTCAGAATTCTTAGGCCTTTGTCTTTAGCTAACCAAGACGCAGCTACTATTGCTTCTAGGCGCACTCTACTATTTGTATCCTTGGCTGCATTCATTAAAAGTGCTTCTTGATTATCGAGTTGATGCCCATTGTACCTAACTGCATGGACAGCTGCTGCACGGGCTCTATAGTTCTTCGCTTTTAATAAAATAGCTAATAAATCTTTATCAATATTATTAATACCCCAAGATACCCATAAAGCTTCCAATAGATGATGCTCGTAACGAGAATCATTTTTATCTAAATTTCTAGTCCAAATCCGAATAGCTTCCATTACATCATTAGGTTTTTTGTCCCGCAATGCTCTGCGACTTCTATATCGACTTCTATATTCAGGTAATTTTAGGTTGTTCAATAAAGTTTCAATAGATGCATCATCAATCTGGGCTGGGCTTACTAATGGACGAGAAGGATAAGTGATTCGATAGATACGTCCATGTACATGATCTCGTAAAGGATCACGTGCATTATGCTGCATATGTCCTATTAACACATTATGCCAATCTACAAAGTATAAAGACCCATCTGGGGCAAACTCCAGATCTACTGGCCTGAAATTTTGATCGCTTCCTACTACTAAATCTTGACGCATTTCCATTTCGAATCCAGTCCCGTCATCTGAAATCTTATGTTCTCGCATACCCAAAAATCCGATGCAGTTGTTTAACAAAATATCTCCTTGTACTTCGTCTGGAAAATGACGGCTGTAAATAAATTCAATGCCAGAGGTAGGGCGAACTTTGTGTTTATCTTGCACTAAACTTTTAGCTTGCGAAGTTGACTGACCATATCTTGGTTTTATAGATCCAGGTAACATCCATCTTACTTCTGCACCAGAGGTTTCCAAGAAGATGCATTGTCCCCATTCATCAAATGCAATTCCCCAAGGATTCGGTATGGGGACTTGTGACACACGTTGCAGATGTTTACGTGTTGGGTTGTATCTAAAAAATCCACCATTAGTGGCTCTAATTGGTCCATAAGGAGTCTCGATATTACTATGTAGAAAAACACCCTCACCCATATAGATGGCGCCTGACGGATCAGCAGAAAATGCACTAATTGCATGGTGAGTGTCATGATCGTCAAATCCACTTAAAATAATTTCTTCTTGATCGGCAATATCGTCACCATTGGTATCTGTATATAATTTCAAATTTGTTCCTTGAGAAATATATACTCCCTCAGAAGCCAATTCAAAGCCAACAGGAATATGCAAACCATCTGCAAAAATGGTTTGTTTATCCGCCTTATTATCTCCATCCGTATCTTCTAATATTATCAACTTATCATTAGGCTTAGGATCACCTGCTCTGTAATGCGGATAGGTAGGCATAACTGCAACCCATAATCTTCCTTTATTGTCGAAAGATATCTGAACCGGATTTGCTAAATCTGGAAATTCCTTCTCAGAAGCAAATAGTTCTACTTTATAACCTTCTGGTGTTTTCAAAGTAGACAGTGCATCATCTCCATATAGATATTTATCTTCACCTCTGCCGTAATCTCCAAGTTTATAATTTGTAGGTACTGAAGGTAAGGAATGAGTTGCATTATCTGCAGTGGACAAGTCTAGTTGCCGTCCTTTTGCAGCTTCCCAAATGGCTTGATCTCTGATAGCTGTCATTTCCCGCTTTTTCTTTATTTCATCTGGATAATTGTCTGGTCCAAAAGGCTCATACCTGCGCCCAAAAACGTGCACACCATTTGGACTTTTAAAATCATCATGCCAATACCAATTTTTTTCTTTTACAGCTTCTAAAACCAATCTTTTGTTTTTCTCATCGTTAACTCCACCCTTAAAAATATGGTCAGCTAGATATTTTGCTAACTTTTGATAACCGTGTTCATTTAATTGAAATCCATCAATTGTTAATGGACCTTTCTCTTTATACCATTGTTTACTCGGCTCAAAAATATTCACGAATAAAAGCTGATGTTTATTAGAAATTTCTTCCATGGCTTCACTATACATCGCTAGATGTTTGTTCTCTTGTTGGCCATTTGGTAAATCAAATTTATCAGATAAATTTTCAAAAGCTAAGGGAGATACCAGCACAAGTTTGGGAACTGCTTTGGCATTATATTGTTGACTGAGGCTGTGTTGAACAAATGCATCCAACTCATTTTTGAAGTTTGCTAGACCAGCCTCGCCTGCAAAAGATTCGCTATATCCGAAAAAAGCAATTATGATATCTGCTTTTAATCGAGAAAGCCATTGATCAGGGGTTTCAAAATGACCTTTACTATTTGAAAAATTGCCGAGCTCATCTTGAAATTCTTCCGCACCTGGAAACGCCCAAGGAGAATATCTACCAGAATGCGGTCTAAATCCAGGCGTATTTGCACCATCGCACATATTTCTGATAAACAAGTTTTGATCGGGGTAACGTAAATGCATCGCAGTTTCAAAATATCCAAAATTTTGCATCCTTGAGCAAAGATTATTACCAATTAAGACAATGCGATCATCCTTTGAAGTAACCAACTTGTTGTCATCAGAATCTTCAATTGTGCAAGCTCCGACCATCAGGATTAAAAAACACCATAATTGAATGACATAAACACGATTTTTTTGAATCATTTGCTTTTTATTATTGCTTATTAAGATATGATTTTTTACGTGGTTTTTAAGTTTTAATGGAGCCTTTAAAAAACCAACCAGCTATACGCCTTGAATGTTTAAATTGGGCTAAAAGCAAAGTGAAAACGTAAAAGTGAGAGAAAAAATTTTAATATTTTTTTGACATAGATTGGGTGCTATGTGGCTAATATAAATGTGCCTTTCCACAATACATACGACTATGGATTTTAAACTTAAAACTTACAATATTACTAGGCTTCAGTAGATACGGCGCCTTTTAATTTAAGGTTGGCATATCGTAGTTTCTGACTCGGAAGTTGGAACTCAGCACTCGGAACTTAAAAAAAGGCCATCCGTATAACGCATGACCTTTGGCGGAAGAGGAGGGATTCGAACCCCCGGTGCGCTTACACGCACGCCGGTTTTCAAGACCGGTGCATTAAACCAGCTCTGCCACTCTTCCTTTGCAATAATGGTTTATTTTTATTTTATCGCTCCTCCATTGAAAAGCGACGCAAATATAGGTTTTTTCACAAAATTTGTGAAGATATTTTACTAATTAATTCAAATAACTTATGAATCCTTTATTCTACTTGTAAAGGATTGATAATTAATAAATTGAATTTTAAAGGATTACTAATTTCTTTACTAGCTGCTGGTCCGAATCCGTCAATTTTATAAAATAAGTCCCTGCAGACCATGAAGAACAATGAATAGTTTGTCGTTCGAATACTTTTGCTGCTTGATGGAATAACCTGATTCCCCTTAAGTCAATAATTTCGATTTCAATCGGTTTATTCCCATCCTGAATGTCAATAAATACTAATCCTTCATTTGGATTGGGGTAAATTTTTACACTTTTTCCATTTAATAAATCTTCAGTTTTAGTAGTGCTCAGGTTGATACTTTGCATTTTTTTACAACCATTCGCATCTTCCACTTCGATGGCGTAAGCAGTATCTGTTGGATTGGTCAATTTCATTTCCATTGAACCATCTGACCAAAGGTAATTATAAGGAGCTTTCCCCCCAGTAACATTGGCGGTAATTTCATTGCCATCTAAATTAAGGGTGATGATTATTTCATTGGGTTCTTCTATTGAGAAGGTTCCAATTGCATTACAATTACTTTCGTCTGTAACACTATAACTATGTTCTCCCGCACTTAGATTTTCAAATATTGGGCTAGCTTGAAATCCTTCGCCATCAATGCTGAATTGACTATCTCCATTACTTGTATTTATTTGTAAATTAACACTTCCATCATTTTCTCCATTACAACTAACTGGCGAAACTTCTGGATTAATGGTTAATGCTGTACTTTCCATAACTGAAGCTTGAGCCGTCATCACGCATTCAATATTATCTTTTACATATAAAGTATATGACCCAAATGCAAGGTCATTTATTACTATTGCATCAATATAAGTGACTCCATCAATACTATAAGTGTAAGGCGGAGTGCCTCCACTGGCATTGAATGTGAAACTTCCGTTTTCTTCTCCACAAGTTGTTGCGCTTGCAATGCCATCTAGACTCAAAGTGGTTACATCTAAAATTTCTATCATCGATGATACTGCACAACCAATATTATCCTCAACGCTAATCGTGTAAGTAGCAGCTGCTAAATTGGAGAAAACATTAGTAGATTGAAATGGTCCATTGTCGATACTATATCTATAAGGAGTTGAGCCGCCAACAGCATTAATCTGAATTTGGCCATTAGCCATTCCACAGTCTGTATTCGTTGGAGTCGTTTGAACGTTTAGGGTACTTATATCCTGAATATTGACCATCTCCGTCTCAATACAATCCATTGCATCTTTTACTTGAATAGTGTAAACTGCGCTAGCAAGATTATCGAAATTATTATCAGATTGGAAAGGACCATTATTTATACTGTAAGTATATGGAGCCGTGCCATTAGACGGTGAAACAATTATTCTGCCAATAGCTAAGTTGCACTCAGAATCAGTTACCTCAGTTTCTATCTCAATAGGCTCAGACATTTCAATAAATGCATCTTCAATTAAGAAACAACCTTCGCCATCAGTTATTTCGATAGAATAATCGCCTGAAGCCAAGTCCATATAAATTAACTCATCACTAGTTTGAGCACCATTTATACTTATTTCAAATGGGGGAGTTCCCACTACATTAGTAATGGAAATTACACCATTGTCAAGACCACATGTAGTTTGCGTGAGTATTACATTAAAAATAAGACCATCACTAGCTTCTATCATAAAATTAGTGTCAAAGGTACAGCCTTCAATATCTATAATTTCCAAAATATAAGGCCCTGCAGCTAGATCCTCAAATACATTATCATTCTGATAGTCATACCCATCTAATGTAAATTCTAATGGCGGATTTCCACCTTCTGTAATTACTTCAATACTCCCATTGGCTTCACTGCAAAAGGTAGATTGCACATTTAAATTGCTAACTGCGATGTCACAACAAGGTTCACATAATACGCCTCCGCAATCTATGTCAGTTTCATCTCCATTTTGAATGCCATCATCACAAGTTTCGCATGAACCATCATCCATATTGGCATTGGGGTTGTAATTATGAGCATCAAAATCAGTACATCCGAAAATATCAACCCCTCCATTACAATTGGTCCCTGTTACACAGGGTGCCGCATTATATCTTTGGCGAATTAAATCACCTGGCTGAGGCCCAAAACCCAAGGCAAGGTCAACGCCTTGATTCAAGTTGCAATAACTCATAATTGTCCCTCCATCATTCGGAGGTAAAATTGGATTGGCGGCATTATAACATGCATCTGCATTACCAGGATCTTCAATGTTTGCACAATCATCAATTTGAGTGTTATTCCCATTCCAAACACAAGCATGTGTATGCGGTGAACCAAAATTATGGCCTAACTCGTGCGTTAAAGTATTGAGTCCACTTGAATAATCTGGGAAAGGAATAACATTGGTTTCTAAATTAGCAGATACGGCATATGGTCCTGCAGGTCCTTGAGGTGATTGAAAAAAAGTTGCGCATAAAACATCAAGCCAGGCTATTCCTGCTGTTGCGGATTGGCCAGGAGGAATTTCATATCCAGCTAAAAGATGTGCTAATCGGCCATTATAATTATCCATAATGCTTCCTCCAAAGTCTAATAGTTTCTGTATAATATCATCCCCTGCATAAGGATCCACTGTATCCCAAATCAATGTTTCAGAAACAGCAATGTTAATTGATTCATTGGCATAGATTATAGATGCTTGGTTGAATAAGCCAGCAATATAATTTTCGCAAGCGGGAATGGAAGAACCTTGTCGTTGAAACATTTCAAAATCCATTTCTACATAAATGTCCACACAATCACCAGTTGCAGTAATTTTTCGGCCAGGAACAAATGGAGCCTTTATGGTTTGAAGTTCGTCACTTATGCAGCTCATTCTAGCTCGCTCCCTTAAATATTCGTTATTATAAAGTACATATTTGTTATTCCCTTTATGTACCGTGGTATAAGTCCCCCAATGATCCATAATCATCAACGATAATTCATCTTCAAAAATGGACAGCGCTACCATGGATGATGGATCTGAAGCCACGGTTCCATGATAGAATAACATGTTTTGCCCATCTGAACTTTTTCCAGAAGCCGTTTTAAATTGAAAGCCATCACTAAATAAATCATGTTGATACAAATCCAAAGTAATGTATTGATCTCCAACAGGAACCCTCAATCGAAAATAAGAAGGCTGTTTTTTTTGAATGGTAGAAAAGGCTTGATTTTTTAATGATAAGGTATAATCTGAAGAAAGGTATTCCGAATTGGTATTCCTAATTGTATATTCAAATAAATCGTACGTTTTTAATGCATGTCCTTGAACCTGTTCCGTAAAATTTTTACGAATCTGATTTTCTTCAAAATTCTTTTCAATAAAAATATTATTAAAAGTATTGTCTAATAAATCTTGAGCCATAAGTAAGCCAGCACAACTACCTATTAAAATAAGGAGTAGTATTTTTTTCATAAGCTGAGTTTTGATTGATTCCACGACTAAATATACTATTTCATTTCAACCTAGTTAAATCCATATTATGAAAATTGTTACAAATCCCGATTTATAATTAATTTAGGCTTATGAAGTTAAGATTAACCTCTTTTTTTGCCCTTTTCTTGTTAGTTTCTTGCTCTCAATCAATAAAAAAAGCGCCTAAATATCAAGAAGTGGAAATTTCCTCGAATACAGCTCCAAGTGAAGCATTTAACAGTTCACTAGATTTTAATTGTATTTTAGATGGGATTATAAATTTGGATATGAAAAGTGAAAGTGAATGGATGTGCTTCAATGAGCCTGCAATTGATCTTCAACTAGATTTTCAAAAAACCAAAACCTTTAAACATTTTGAGATTGTCTTTTTAACAGACAACTCAAAAGGAATTGTTCTACCGAGTGGAATATTGATTAAAGGTGCCCGAGGCGATGAACCTTTTTTTGAACTTGCAAAATTGAATAGTAAACATATTGTAGATCTTCGGAATAATGCCATCCGTATCAATTTTACAGAGCAAGGATTCGATAAAATTAAATTGAGTATTGAAAATGAACGCCAGTCTTCGGCGTATATTGGAATTTCTGAAGTAACTTTTTAAGGGATCAAAACGCTGCGCCGCGCAAGTGGCTTCGCCACGCAAGTGCTTCGCCGCGCAAAGTGCAAATGGCTGACGCCATGCAGAATGGTTGATGCCATGAAAAATGGTTAACGCCATGCAATAAGCTTGAATATTTTATTATTCCATTTTTATTGACCCCTCAATAATTAACGCCAAAGGCGCTCCTTTTACAAAAGCCATTTATTGCGTGGCGCAGCCACTTGCACGGCGAAGCCGTTTACGTGCCGTCAGGCACTTGCGTGGCGAAGCCACTTGATCTTTGCGTGGCGAAGCCACTTGAACCACCCCAACCTTTTTCAAAATATCTCCGTCTACCCAAATAGAAACTTAATTTTAAAAATAAATAAACATCTATGTGGTACAAAAAATCGCCAATTCCAGCGCTTTGCTTACTTGCTTTAATTGCTTTGTCGTCTTTACAATCGTGTGTAGAGGATAAATGCGGCGCGACCAGAACTTTTATTCAATTCGCTCCTATTTATGCAACTGCTGAAACGTTTCGGAATAATGCAATTGTGACCGAGGGGCCAAGAGAGATGTTAGAACCTGGGAAAATCTATTATTACAACAATACTTTGCTAATTAATGAAGTGAGACAAGGAATTCATGTATATGATAATTCGAATCCTGAAAATCCTACCGCAATCGCTTTCATTAATATTCCAGGTAATGTTGATATGGCTATTAAAGAGAATATTCTTTACGCAGATAATTTCGTTGATCTTTTAACTATTGACATTAGTGATATTATGAACCCTATTGTTTTAGATAGAGAGGAAGAAGCAATGATTATTCATGGTTCACATCCGACCAGAGGTTACTTAGTAGGTTATAATCAAACAGAGGCCACAGTTGATGTGAATTGTGATGATATTCGATTTAGTCAAGGGTTTTTTAATAGAGAAGATGTAGTTTTCGTTGATCAATCTACCTTTGAAAATACAAATCCTTCCATTGGAAATTTCAGTAATGCAACCGGTATTTCTGGCTCCCTTGCAAGATTCGCAATTGTTGATGATCGCTTGTATACCATTGATGCGACAAATTTAAATGTTTTTGATATTAGTAATTTATCTAATCCAAGCAACATTAATGAAGTAAACGTTGGTTGGAATATTGAAACACTATTTCCATATAAAGATAATTTATTTGTTGCCAGTCAGACCGGGTTATTTATTTTCGATAATTCAAATCCAGATAATCCTACATTGGCTTCACGATTTGAACATGCAGAAGCATGTGATCCAGTTTACGTAAGCGAAGATATTGCTTATGTAACTTTAAGGGATGGGAATGATTGTAGGAATACTATAAATCAATTGGATGTACTCGATGTTTCTAATATTTTCAATCCCAGATTACTAGAAACGTTCCAAATGCGAAATCCGCATGGATTAAGTATTAATGGTAATACCATGTATTTATGCGAAGGCGACTTCGGATTAAAGATATTTGATATTGAGAAAACAGAAGAGATTGCTGATAACTTATTATCACATATTGAGGATTTACATGCAGTTGATGTAATATATATTGGTAATAATATTTTACTAGTGATTGGAGAGGATGGGTTTCATCAGTATGATGTGAGCGATCCTAGTGCTCCACAAAGACTAAGTTTAATTCACGTAACAAGATAAGTAAGCAAAGTAAGGGGAGCAGTTTTATAGTAAAAAGGTTCCCCTTTTATTTGTCAATATAAAATTTACAAAATGAAATTTTCTTTAAGATTATTTTTCGCTTTTCTAGTTTTCAACCTTAGTAACGCTAATCTGGGGATAACGCAGGAAACAGAAAAAGAAGAATTCATTGATGTCATTTACCTCAAGAATGGATCAAAGTTTGTTGGCCAGCTCTTGTCCTACGATAGTGTTTTAAAAATTAAACTTTTATCTGGCAATGAAATTGATATACCGAAGTCAGAAATTAGTCGGGTTACACAAAAGACAAAATTCAAAAAAGCAAGGGTAGAACGACCATATCAGTTTCAAGAAACGGGTATCTATCATAGTTTTACCTTGGGCCTTCTTCCAGAATCTTCGGGTACAAATAAAGATATTGGAACTTCACTCCACACTTCATTAGGCTATCAAATGAATAGATGGTTTGGTTTAGGAGTAGGATTTGGTGTGGATAATTATTTTCCTGGTGGATGGGAGCGAATTTATCCAGTATATTTGGAGAGCAGAGGGTATTTCGCCAAAAAGAATACCACTATGTATTACAACTTAAATGCAGGATATGGTTTTACTTTTAAAAATGAATCTTTAAATGTAACAGACGGCTTGGGAGGTTTTTATTTTAGTCCAAATTTAGGAACTAGGTTTGGCGCTAGAGATAATGCTAATCTATTTATGGAGGTTGGTCTTAAATTTCAAAGGTCTAGATTTCGAATAGATAGATGGGGAGAATTGATAAATCAGAAAGTGCTTTACCAACGTTTTTCGATAAAAATGGGTCTATTATTATAAAGGGTCTATGAAAGCTTTAATGCGTTTATTGATATTTACAGTAATTTTAGGATTAAACTGCTCTGATTCAGTGGTTTATTATAAGGATGTGTGCGAAGGAATTGCTTTGAATCAATTTGAAAATTTAGAGAACAGGCTTAAAAATTTTGTTGACGAGCTAGAAAAAGCAGATGGAGATGAGGAAAATTTCACTAAAATTGAATCCTTTTTGAATAACTTTAATTGTGTTGATCAAGTCAAAATATTTAAAGGAATAATCAAAACTGAACCAGAGCAGAAGGAGTTTAGAATTGATTTCAACACAGGAGTAGCTAAAATCATAGATGTTTATATTTTAGAAAATAACTATGCTTATTACAGAATGCATGATTAATATCATGATATAAAATTTGATGGCTGAAAACTTTAATGAACGATTAATTATCGAGGGATGTGTAGAGAATGACAGAAAGTGCCAAGAACTATTGTACAGAAAATTCTTCCCCACGATGCGACTGATGTGTATGCGGTACACACAGGACGAGGACCGTGTTATCAATATTGTGAATGATGGCTTTTTAAAAGTTTTTAAGAATGCTCATAAATTTGAGTTTAAAGGATCACTAGAAGGTTGGATACGTAGGATTGTCTACCATTGTTTAAGTGATTATTTTAAAAAAGAGAATAAGTATCTCAAATTCATGGTGTTCGAAGAAAAAGATGAAAATGTAGAAGAAACAGGTTTGCAGAATTTAATCGTGGAAGATATTTTAAAATTAATAAATGGCTTGCCGAAATCAAGTCAACAGGTATTTAGATTGTATGCTTTAGAAGGCTGTCCGCATAAAGAAATCGCCGAGCGGTTGAGTATCAGTGTAGGAACTTCTAAATGGCACTTAAATGCTGCCAGAACAAAATTAAAGGAGATGATTTTAACACAGAATTCAAATCAAGGTTATGCGGGATAAACGAAATAGACAAGACATAACGGATGTGGCTTGGGGGAAAATGGAAGCCATCCTTGAAAAAGAAATGCCCCAGAAGAAAGATCGAAATCGATATTTTATTTGGATGTTCTTTGGCGCTTTATTGCTAACTACAATAGGTGCAGGTTTGTATTTTAATAATGAAAGGAGTGATTCAACTTTAGAGGAATCGATTTCAAATATTACAAAATTAAATAACTCAGAAGTTTCGGAAAAACTACCCACCAAGTCATTTGAAAAAGAAGCATTAACATCGACTCAATCTTCGAAAAAGCAAACGTCAGTTGCTATGGTGCCATCGAAGAAAGAATTGCCGTTAAATCCGGAATCAATCTCCCGACCATCAGTTATTTCAGAAAGAAAATCTACTATTAAACCAATTGAACAAGTTAATATTGCAACGAACACTCCCGAGAAAAAGCCTTCTCCGAATAACATATCAAAAGTTGATAAGACTCCCATCAGCATAGCACAAAAAGAAACAGTTGAAGCAAGTAGATCAATGAAAAACAACCTACCAAAAGATAAAAGTTATACATCTGCTAGTCCTGTTAAAAACACTGAATTTCAAACGAATATAAGGCTAGATGAAAGAGCTGGTGATGCAAAAAATCCATTAGAAACAAATAGTAAAATCGGTGAGCATTCAGATCAAGAAATACTAAATGGAAAAGAAGAATTTCGAACGGAGAATGAATCAAAGATAGATTTTTTACCTGAGCTTCCAATTCCATTTTTAATCAAACCATCTTCTAAAGCTTTTGAAGGCTTTAATATCCCAGAAATCAATCGGCCAGCCGCGACAACAGTAGTTAAGGCGAAATCAAAACTAAAATTGCTTCCCGGAATTTATGCAGGCGCTCATTTTAATCCCGTATTTAATTTTGGAGGATATGAATTCGGCCTAACTTTAACAGCTCCACTTAGTGAGCGATTTTCAATTACTACTGGGCTTGGAATTGCAGATTTAGATAAAAAAGGATTTCAAAGAATAGGGATTTTTGATGATACTGTCGCTCCTGAGGGATTATCATTTCAAGATGGACAATTTACAAATGGTGTGATAAGTCTAGATTTAAATAGATTATCTCAAGATGAGGTAGCTTCAAGCATAAAACGAATAGTTTATCTGCAAATACCAATAACCTTGAATTATAAATTAAATAAAAGAATCGATCTAAGTAGTGGATTAAATTTTTCTTATTTGATTAATGCTTCTGCGGAAGGTAAATTAATAGATAATCTAAATCCAGATGCAGAATTAAAAGACTATGTCTTTTCAACATCAGAGCTGCTTAGTGCTAACTTATTGAGTCGTTGGGATAACCAAATTACAGCAGGTTTAAAAGTGAAGTTTGGAAAGTCTTTAAGATTGAATGCTGAATATAGATATGGATTAAAACATATTATAAAATCTAATGGTGTTGATAGAGGAAACCAAAGTAATAATGGAGGCATTAAGGATTTTAATAGGACAATATTTTTGGGGCTAAATTATACTTTTCCCCAAAAGGGAAGTAAGTAAAATGCTAAAGATGTAGTTTCTCTTTTTTCGCTAAAAGTTGCTCCTCTGTCTCAACACGATCGTCATCTGGGATGCAACAGTCAACTGGGCAAACAGCAGCACATTGCGGCTCTTCGTGAAAACCTATACATTCAGTGCATTTGTCAGCTACTATGAAATAGTAGTCATCGTCTACAGGAGTTTGAGGAGCAGCCGCATCAACTTTATTACCCGTTTCCAATTCAAAAAGGCCCATTACGGTATTTCCATCAGAAATGGTCCATTCTACGCCACCCTCATAAATTGCAGTATTTGGGCATTCTGGCTCGCAGGCTCCACAATTAATACATTCGTCTGTTATTCTAATTGCCATTTTAAATGATCTTATTTAAAAAACTAACTTCTTTAGGTAACATTTAGTTCAAATGAAAGTGCAAAAGTAGTATATCCTTATTTCAAAAGCCAATTATTTAGCATTTTACTGCAAAACCATTTATTTTTTATAAATTGGAAGCCTACTTAGAATTCAAATGTAATTATGGAAATAAGCGATATCACAAGATTATTTGATACCATGCAGTATCAAAAAGAAAATCATCCCTTGCAAAAAAGCTTTGGACAGAAAGAAAATGGGGAATGGAAATATTATTCCACGGAAGAGGTATCAAATTTAATTAATCAGTTTTCAATGGGGCTCTTATCTCTAGGTTTGAAAAAAGGAGATAAAGCGGCAATGGTGAATTATAAAAATCGAGTAGAATTCGTGATCTGTGATTTAGCAATGGCGCAAATTGGGGTAGTTTCTGTTCCAGTGTATCCTACAATAAGTCCTAGTGACTATCAATTTATATTCAATGATTCTGGTGTAAAATATTGCTTCGCGGGCAGTGGTGATTTATGTGACAAGGTAAGCGAGGCAAAAACTAAGTTACCAAACTTGATAGATATTTATACTTTCGAAAAAATGGAAGGTCAAAAGCATTGGGATGCTTTATTCTTAGAGGTTGATGAAACAATGTTAGCTGAAAGTAAAGTATCGATTAAAGAAGAGGAACTGGCTACTATAATTTATACTTCTGGAACAACAGGTAACCCAAAAGGAGTAATGCTTTCACATAAGAACATTATAAGTAATTTAAAATCTGTTGCTCCTATATTTCCATTAAATCCAGGAGATCGGGTATTAAGTTTTTTACCTATGTGCCATGTTTTTGAACGCACTGCCTCTTTAGCATATATTACCAAATCATATGAAGTAATATTTACTGGAACAGATAATCTCGGTGGGCCTGACGGTGATCTTGCAACTATCCAGCCGCATTATTTTAACACCGTTCCAAGATTGCTAGAAAAAGTTTATGATAAGATTGTTCAAAAGGGATTGGCATTAACAGGCATGAAAAGAAGACTTTTTTTCTGGGCATTAGATCTTACCAATGATTACGCGTATGACACGCCTTTCACTGGACTCGATAAAATAAAACGAAGCATTGCGGACAAGTTGATTTTTTCTAAATGGAGAGCCGCATTAGGTGGTAATGTAAAAGGAATATTAACAGGAGCGGCACCCTGTCCTGAAAAAATTGCGAGAGTGTTTAGCGCCGCAGGTGTGCCAGTTCGTGAAGGCTATGGCTTAACAGAATCTAGTCCTGGAATTACTATTAATAACTTCACAGCAGGTCAGGCGATGTTAGGTACAGTAGGCCCGACATTAACAGGAGTAAAGATTCAATTAGATACAAAAGATACCATGTATAAGGATGGAGAAGGTGAAATTATGGCCGCTGGGAATAATATTATGTTGGGCTATTATAATAATACAGCCGCTACCGAAAAAGTATTAAAAGAAATTGACGGTGAGGTATGGCTCTATACTGGAGATGTTGGGCGTATAATTAATAAAAACGGTGTGGAATTTTTAAAAATAACAGATCGTAAAAAAGAATTATTAAAAACGTCTGGTGGTAAATATGTTGCACCAGCTCCAATTGAAAGTAAATTAAAAGAACGATTATTAGTCGAACAAGTAATGGTAGTAGGAGAGGCGCGTAAATTTGTTTCTGCACTTATTGTTCCTTCTTTAGAAGGTCTGAAAAGCTGGTGTGAAACAAAATCTGTGACCTGGAAGGCAGCAGCAGAATTATTGAAAGAAGAGGCAGTCATTAAAGCTTTTCAAGAAATTATAGATGATGTCAATCCTACCTTTGGGCATGTAGAACAAGTAAAAAAGTTTACTTTGCTAAACACAACATGGGAGCCGGTAACTACAGATGGTTCGGATTCTGAATTAACACCCACATTGAAATTGAAAAGAAGAGTAATAAGAGAAAAGTATAAAAATGAAATCGATGCCATGTATGCTTAAGAAAACTTATTTTCCCATTTTTCTAATTTGTATTGGATGCTGGAATTGCAATGCACAAAAAATTAAAACCATCGAAACGGAAGCCCAACTTTTAAAGCCAAGTTATTATTCCAAAGCAACTGAAGCTGAACGCAATTATTTTTTGTATCTACCTAAAACGTATGGGGATGATAAAGAAAAAGAATGGCCTGTTTTAATGTTCCTACATGGAAATGGGGAACGAGGAAACGGTTTAGATGAACTAGATTATGCGATGATCCACGGACCTTTATATGAGGCTTGGATACAAAAGAAAGAGTTACCCTTTATTATAATCGCTCCACAACTACCTATGTTTGGGATGGACGAAAAAGCAAGCTATATCAAAAATAGAACAAGAGATCAGATTCCAATACGGTTAGACAAAGGTGTTCCCGAAAGACCTGGAGATTTTCCTACAGAAGGACCAATGAATGGCCAATTAGCCGATAACGAGATGAAATTTCCAGAAGAAGGTTTGCCAATGGGATGGCCTGTAATTGAAGAAGATCTGTTATGGATGTTACAAACCACTAAAGTAAATTATAATGTTGATGATAATCGTGTTTATCTAAGTGGACTCAGTTACGGAGGTTTCGGAACTTGGTGGATGGCAAGTAAACATCCTGATCTATTCGCGGCCATTGCACCAGTAGTGGGTTATGCGCATCCCGATTTGATGGAGCCAATTGCAAAAAATAAAATACCAGTATGGGCTTTTGCAGGTGGAAGAGATTATGTAGTTCCAGTAAAATACTTTTATGCTAGTTTGAATAAATTAGAATCACTTGGTCATAAACCAAGATTCACCATTCATAGTGATATGAATCATGATGCATGGACTCGGATTTATCGGGGTTGGGATTTGTATGATTGGTTTTTGACACATACTAAGTAAATCCTTATGCTCACTATGGAAGAAACACCCAATGATATCAAAATTAAGTTAGCATTGACATTAGAAGAAATGTATTTCGGTGTAACCAAAAAGGTAACTTATCAAAAGAGAGATATATGCACTAGTTGCAGGGGTCGTAATAAATGCAGTCATTGTAGAGGTCGCAAGATCGCATTGAAAGAAACAATTACTGAGTTGGAAATTCCTAGTGGGATTGCTGAAGGGATGGAGTTGACAAAGGCTGATGCAGGGCATGTTTTTTATAAGAATAATGTAAAATCCTTGTTTCGTTTTTTTAAACAGAAAGCAAGCTATGGTAAATTGAGGATTGAGTTTGAAGAAATAAAACATCCAATATATTCAAGGATGGCTTATCATTTAATTTTACCTTACGAATTAAGAAAAGAAATCATCTCCAAGAAAGATATTGTGATAGAAGTCCCATGCATGAGTAATCGAATGCTAAAAGTAAGGATTCCTCAAAATACACCCAATGGGAAAATATTTCGCGTCAATGGGAAAGGCTTCAATAATTTAATTGATGGTGGGCTAGGGGATTTACTAATTTGTATCGAAGTAAGGTAGTTGGAAATATTAGTAAATAATATTTTTTTTGGATTTGCCTGTAATTTCTCAAATGGAGAAATGTTGTTAAATAGATGTCAAACCAAAGACGTCAGACTCAAGACCTAAGACTCAAGACTCAAGACCTTTTTCGATCTAAACTAGATCGTAAGCATTTATTCTGCCATTTTTAATGTATATACATATATGATTCAAAGCCCAAAGGGCTTTTTCTAGTCTGACGTCTGACGTCTTTTGTCTGACGTCTCTTTTCTAACGTCTATTCCTCACCAATCCGTAGGCTGGTAATCCTTCAAAAACTTGCCACACCAATGCTTACCCGTATTGATCCCATCGAACAATGGGTCCAATACTCTCGCAGCCCCATCTACGATGTCGAGCGGAGGTTGGAAGTCATGGATTTCTTGTTTGGATTTTGCTAAGTCAATGGGATCCTCGTCGGTTACCCAACCAGTGTCCACTGCGTTCATGTAGATTCCGTATTTTGCGAAATCGGAAGCTGCGGTTAGGGTCATCATGTTAAGGGCGGCTTTTGCCATGTTTGTATGTGGGTGTCGATCTTCTTTATGCCATTTATGGAATTTACCTTCCATTGCGGAAACATTGATTACATGTTTCATTCCAGTGTTTTCTCTTTTCATCAGTTCAGCTAGACGGTTACATAGTACAAAAGGGGCTACCGAATTTACCAATTGAACTTCTAGCATTTCATCCGTATTAATTTCACCTAACTTTAAACGCCAACTGTTCGTTTTTCTCAAATCTACTTGTTGTAGATCAGCGTCTAGTTTTCCTTCAGGAAAAATTTCCTTAGTACTCAATGAATGATCTATAGAGTAGGGGACTTGTGACAACTTTGCGGATGCTACAATTCCGAGGCCGATTTTTTTTGCTTGCCAATTTACTGGAAGGTTCTTTGATTGATCCATATTAAGCTGAGCACTCATTACATTTAATTCGTCCATACAATGTTGATGATCTTCTAAAACTCCTTTTACAGGAATTGGTAGATTTGATATCTCAACAGATTCGTTAGGCATCAAATGCTTATAAAAACCAGAAGGTCTACGAACCGTTTGAGCAGCATTATTAATTAGTACATCTAAGCGTTCGTATTTTTGAATAATATAATCACAGAAAATCTCCACACTTGGAATATGTCTTAAATCTAAACCATGAATCTTTAATCGGTGTTCCCATTCGGGGAAATCTGGTTCTTTAGCATATCTTATCGCTGCATCAATGGGAAAACGAGTGGTTGCAATCACCGTAGCTCCAGCTTTTAACATCATAATAGTAATGTGATATCCTATCTTTAATCGTGATCCTGTCACAAGTGCAACCTGTCCATTTAAGTCAGCTTTTTGAAAACGTTTTGCATAATTAAAATCGCCGCATGTTTTACACATGGAGTCATAGAAATGATGCAGCGAGTGGTAAATGGATTTACAAACATAACAGTTGCGAGGAGATTGTAGAGGGATTTCTATTTTTGCATCTTGGCCCGTTAGGGCAATCATTTGCGGTGCTATAAAAATAGGGGCTTCTCTTGCACTTCGGATACCCGTATTTTTTCTAGCCTGTTTATCCTTTTCAATCGTCTTCCTTTTAATCGCTTTTTTCGCTGCTTTCCTTCTTCTATAAAGTTCATCCCTGCTTGGATGAGAGAGCATTCCAGCAGCTTTGATCAATGCAGTACGTCTATCTTTTGTAATATCAAATATTTGCTGAGTGTCTGCATTCAGGGATTCCAAAACCCTGATACAATCTTCAACTTCTTTATTACTTAGTTTTGATGAGTCCTTATTCTCCTCCATGGATGCTTGACTATTGTCTTTTGTAATGCGTGCAAGATAAAAAGACTTAAGACATAAGACTCAAGACATAAGACTAAAAAAAGCCCCATTGGGGGCTATGAGTGCATTTATACGATATTATACATTTTGTTTATTAAGACAAGGCTTTTAATTAAGCGTCTTAAGTCTTGAGTCTAAAAGCGAAGCGGTCTTAACTCTATTTTTTCCTATTCTGATAATAATCAAAAACCTTAGTAACTAATTTTTTTCCAAGAGCTGCAGGATCTTTTCGGATTTGCTTCTCTTCTTTTCCCATGGCTAAAAATACTGCGTCAACCGCTCTTTCTGCTAAAAAGTCAGATAGAGTATCATCTATTTTTTCTTTGGAGAACATATTGTATGCACCTGCTGCTAATGGCCAATATTCCTTAGCTTCTGTTTTGCCTAATTCATCATCTAATCTTTGAGCGTATCTTTTTTTCACTGCACCGTACATAGCATTTCTTAATACTTCGGTAGCTGCATCTTCTCCTCCAATAACTACTGCAACAGCATCTCCAAATTTAACTTCTTTTATTGCGTCACCAATAATTAAGGCGGATTCTTCCGCGACCACACCAGAAGCTTTTGTAATTGAATTCGTTACTTTCTCAACTTCACCCCCAAGACCTAATCCTTTCATTGCATTTAAAACGCTACCAACCTCCTTAGGTAATGCACCAACAATACCATCCTTTTGCATTCGTTTTAATGTACGAATAGCCTTGAATGAAGAAGAGTTTAAAACTTCTTTTAAAGCACCTATGGTTTCTAAGGTTGTAGGTTCGGTAATAAGATTTTGTAAAGTGGAGCAAGAACTAAAACTAAATATTCCAATTGCTGCGAAAAGTATAATTTTTTTCATCTTAAGCTAATTCTAATGGTTGATATACAATGTATAGACGTGAAAATTAGCATAAGGTACATTTTTGAGCAATTACTGAACTACGAAGGCCTTGAAATTATCAAGCACATTGCGACCAGGATCGTCTGATAAGAAAAGAAATTCACCGTCTTTGCCAATTATTTCGTACCGAGGAACAGAATACAATTGATATAAATCTTGAATATCATTACGGTCAACTAAGGCATGATCTCCTTGAATATTCAATGCTTTCATCGCTTTTTTCCAAGCATCTGTTTTCTTGTCTACAGAAATATTTAACAATACAACTCCAATCTCATCCATCTGATTTCTAATCTCCCGGTATTTGTTAAAACCGCTGATACATGGCTTACACCATGATGCCCAAAAAGCTAAATAAACGACCTTACCTTTATAATCACTAAGGCTTTTTTTACTCCCATCTGCCATCGTGAATTCAAAGTCTGGAGCGTGCGTGCCACTTTGATCCGCTTCAACGATTTGTCCTGAAAGAAATAGGCTAAAACCGGATAATAAAAATATTAGTATAAATCGCATAAGGCTATTTCGTTTACTAACGATCTGGGAAGGGATTGAGTTCGAATATCTTCTTAATATACAGTTAAGGTTTTACTGATCGAGTAATATAAAAGAACATACAACTTCTAAAATAAAGCTCCCGAAGGGAGCTGTAAGAGTCGGACGGCTAACTTTTAAGTCTGTCTTATTTCTTCTTAGCCTTTTTTAATCTTTTTGCTGCTTTTTTTTCTTTAGGCGTCATTGTTGGCTCTTTTTTTACTGCTTTCTTAGCATCTTTTCCTTTACCCATGGTATTAATTTTTAATATCTAATAATCTACAAATATGAGTAATTATTGTTAGAATGAGTGCTTTCATAGGTAAAATTTAAGTCAATTGGTCTACATAATTTAAATTCTACGCTAATTTATTTAAGTTTGAAACCCAATATTTACTACTTTATCACTCGAAGTCCAAGAAGCATTTTGAAGACAATCCTAAATTCAAAATTGCTCCGTTCTATTTTTTAAATTAAGAATAATGAAACCCATATTAATCTGTATTTGTGCTTTAATGTTTTTCCAACCTGAAATGCTGCATTGCCAAATCGATTCTGAAAATGTACTTCAGTTAGATCAAGCGCAAGTTGAAAATGATAAAAGAGGCCTTAAGTTTATCCCAATAGGGCTTATGACGGTTGGTATAATATTAAATAATACATCTTTTGAGAATGATCGTCAATTGGATCTGAGAAGGAATTTAAGGGAAGGATTTTCTTCAACTTTAGACGATATTTTTCAGTTTACTCCAATTAGTCAAATGTATTTGGGAGATATCTTAGGCTTTCAAGCTCAAAATCATTGGTTTGATCAAACCAAATATTTATTGTTCTCAAATATTCTTTCCGCAAGTCTTACTTTCAGTTTAAAACGAATTATAAACAAAGACAGGCCGGATGGTGGTCAGTTTGCATTTCCTTCAGGCCATACTACCGCCGCTTTCACCAATGCGGGTGTTTTTTATTATGAATTCAAAGACCACAGCCCGTTTCTAAGTTTAAGTTCTTTTTTGTTCGCAGGAGGGACTGGTACTTTGAGAATGTTGAATAATAGACATTGGTTGTCTGACGTACTGATGGGAGCAGGGATTGGTTTATTCTCTGTGCAATTAATATACCACCTAAAGCCATTTAAGAATTTCAACCCTTTCAAGAAGAAAAATAAAGTATTATTAATTCCAAATATATCTGGAGATGAACTGGGATTTTATTTTAGGTTAAAACTGTGATCAGATTTAAAAAATTTTTCCTCATTATTTGAATTTAGGGATGAGTTCCCAATAATGAAAGGAAAGGATAGTAACCTAGGGGGAAAGGATAGCAGTTATTTATAACTACTAAGCATTTTCGCTACTTTGCTTTATAAGGTCAACGACCATATTTTCATGATTTAAATTTTAATAAAGTGTTTTATAATAAGATAATCATACTGATTATTAGCTCATATTAACCGATTACTAAATGGCTCTTTAAATTGTAATCGATGGGCTTTAACTTTAATTTAAAATATATTAACATGAATTTATACCTTTCGATTACCTTTCTTTTGTTTAGTTGTTTTTCTCTTTTTGGACAAACTGATAATGTTGGAATAGGTACTAATAGTCCAGATCCAAGTTCGCAACTGGAATTAAAAAGTAATACTCAAGGCTTATTAGTCCCAAGGCTTACTTCCGATCAAAGAATAGCGATAAATAATCCTGCTCCTGGTTTATTAGTCTTTGACACTGATATAAGAACATTATTTCTTTTTGATGGGAATCAATGGTTTCCACTTGCTATAGTGACAGATAATGCGGATTTTCCACCAACTGAAAGGACCATTGATGCAGCTGCTAGCTTAGGTTATCGAGTAGATATTAGTGATCTGGGAATAGTTAGTTCTACACAAGATGGTAGGGTTTTCTTTTTTAATTATGATGGAGGTAACTATACTAATATGGAAGAAATTATTTCTTCATCTTCTAATCCAATCTCTGAGAAATTTGGTCAAGATGTTGCCATTGACGGGAACTATTTAGCAATTGGAGCACCAGGTGGAAATGTAGATACAGGTAAAGTATATATTTTCGAACGAGTAGGAGGCGTTTGGACAGAACAAGAGATATTAAAGAATGGAACAAATCCAATTCTAGGTGATGGTTTTGGTTGGTCGGTTTCAATGAGTGGAAATGGACTAGTAGCGGGAGCTCCCCTTGATGATATTTTTGGAAATATTAATGAAGGCTCCTTTACCTTTTATCAGCGAAGTTCTGGATCTTATACCCAAAGTATTAAAGTCTTTCAGCCTGGGGGTTCTGGCTTTATGCCAGGTGATTTTTTTGCTTGGGATGTTGATATTGATGGAATTTATATTATTGTTGGTGCACCAGGCTTTAGCAATAGAGAGGGTAAAGCATATTATTATCGAGTCACTGGTACAACTTTGACTTTAGACCATCAAGAAGAATATAGTTTCGATGTTGAACCTAATACTTTTTATGGGTATAGTGTTGCTATTGATTCAAGTTTAGCTATTGTTGGATTTCCAGGAATAAACACCAATGCAGGAGGCTATCATATTATTGGAAATTTTGGCAATCCAATTTATGGAGACGAGGGATTGGAATTTCAACAATTTAGAAATTCTGGACCATTCGGTTTCCCAAATGTTAATTCATTTTTAGGAGCTTCTGTTAGTGTAGATGGTGATTTTTATACTGTAGGTGCTCCACATCAAATAGATCCTATATTTTCTGCAAATCAAAATAATTTTGAAAATGCAAAAGTTGATATTTACAGTCATAGAAAAGGTAGTGGTGCCCTTTTTACCTCTTTAATTGATACTTGGTTGGCCAAAGATCAATCCATTAATGGAATGGGAATATCTACAGCTATCATGGGGTTAACACCTGTTGTAGGAAACGTAGGTGAAAATCGATTTTATACTAAAACATTTTTAAGTAATTAGAATTAATAAATTTAATGATTCAATTTATTTTAATCAAAGAGCCCGCTTTAATAAGTCGGGTTTCGAAAATTATCTTATAACGAAAGGCACGCAGATCAGAGACCTTGTGCGAAATAGTTTGCAATGCCATTGTCGAAAATTTTGCGGTTTTTCAGTAAGGGTTTTAAAAATGGACTCAATTAAATAATTCATCAAAAAAATGTTTACTGTCCAACTTTTATGAGACCATCATTCGCATTGCTCACCGCACCCGTATTGCTAATAAATACCTCATTACCATTGTTCAAACCACTAATATTTATTTCACTTCCATTGTTAAACATAAAGCCTTCAATCAGCATACTGTAATGATTCGGATTTAAATCTGTAGACTCAATGTCTACATTCCCACCTAAAGCAATAATAAATTCGCCACCATCTGCAAGATGAATGTTGTGCATTCCCGCTTCCTTTAAACTCATGTATCCCGTAACCGCCAGGGTTCCATTGACTACAATGTTGCTTGCGTTGGTATCTTCACCATTTGAAATGAAAAAGGCGCCGGCCACATCCAATTGTCCATCAATTACAGCATTGCCACCACCTATAATGTTCAATCCTAACGGGCTATTTATAATTAGATTTACGGTTGACCCTAGGTTCAATGAATAGATTTCTTCTTTAGCAGCACCATCCAAGGTTACTGCAATAGCTGCGGTTGGATACACCATCACCACATCTTCGCAAATTACTGGCTTGTGTCCCAAACTCCAATTGTTATCATCATTCCAAAATAGGTTTGCATTGTCAACGATGAAATTATTGATAGCCCGATCTAACATTTCTATACTCATTGATACGGTATCCCCTCTAGCTCCTTGACAAGAGTACGGAGTTAATCGAATCGTATGACTTACAGCCGTAATGTCCCACAATACAGTTGCTTCATTACTGTAAGGATCTAATCCGACAAAAGTTCCTCCTTCAACTTGCCAATCATAATATTCTGCTAAGTTAGCATCTACATTATAAACTTGCTGAGGGTCAATTTTACAAACTAAGTCAGCTCCTTCAATAGCATGCAATGCAGGCTTCAATTGTTGCTCATAAAACCAATCACTGATGCCTGGGATAATGTCAGGATACAATTGAGACCCACTTTCATGAACACCATGACCTCTGTTATTATAGGAAAAAAATTCGTAATCTATCCCTACAATATCCATCTGTTGTGACATAGGCAAGCTTCCATATACCGTTGGTAAATCTGAGCCAATTACCAATATAGATATGTCGCTGAAAGGCTCTCCAGTTCCATAGGGTACCGTTCCATCATCAGTGGAATGAAACATTAAAGTTTCTTGGTCTCCAGCTTCTATATAAGTAGTAAATCCAATGGCTCCCGCTAAACTGAAAATAGCATTGGCCTCTCCGTTAAATCCTTGATTATCTCCCACACAATCTAAACAACCTTGATCCGGTAACGCATTGCCATCTTGGGTCCAGTTGTAAGTAGATAACGGACGTTCACTTTCTTTGTCTAAATATATATTATGAATGGCGTTGAAGGCGCCAGAACTATGTCCAGCAATATATATATGACTAGTATCAATCCGATAAGTTGAAGCATTAGCTTTCAAATAGCGAACAGCTGATCTTCCGTCTTGAATTCCACGATAAACTGCCCTTGTTGCTAAATCTGCATCAAAGATATTCATACCCAACCTATAATCCATCGAAGCTACTACAAAACCTAATTCAGCTAATTGATTAGCCAACAAAACCATACTATAATACCGGCGATCACCTGTTACAAAACCTCCACCAAATCCAAGAATGATAACTGGTCTTTTTGACAAAGTATCTCCCGTTGGTTCATAAATATCCATCAGCAAATTAATCGGGTCCGTATCAAATTCATCAACATTTAGCGGATAGCCTGTAATAAATTCATAGAAGCCACCGCCGGGTTGTGCCTCAGGCACTCCAGTACTGAATTGAATATTTGGGCTCATATCAGCGCCAGAAAATATAGCTTCTTGATATCGATTTTCGTAAGCTTGTCCATTTAATTGTAAAGCCATCATTAGGGAAGACAAACCAATTAAAATAAATTTTTTCATGATTATTGGTTTAGATAGTTTTGGAAATGAGGTTTCAATTCATTTTGAAAATGATGATTGGATTTATATGCTTGCAACATTTTTTGATAAGAAGAGTGTGGAAGTCGATGATTTAAACAGGCTTTCTTTTCTTTAAATAATTTGCCTTTTTCTTCTTGCTTTTTAATAAATCGGATTTCATTTATGAAAGCAGCTTCTTGATTGGAAAGTTTTAGTTCATCTCCATTAAAGGATGATCGCAGTAATTCTCCATAACGCGCCTTTGTTATTTCTGGATATTGGTTTAGTAAATCGTACATAGATTGATCTCTAATTGGCTGATCTTTTAAATCAAAATAAACGCTTGTAAATGCTTTCATTTCGGAATTTGAAAAAGATTGAGCGTAACTCCAACTAAGAAAGAACAATAGTGAATACGTGCAAATGAATCGCATTTGTTGAGATTTTAAAGATTAAAATGTATTTTATTGGTATTGCGGTGCCATAAGATACCTATATGGATTGGCAATGAGAAATTTATACAAGAAATTAAACTTGATAGATTGCTAATAAATTAATTGTCTATTCTTTCAGTTTTTTCCAATTCAAAAAAATCGTTAACTGGTATATTAAAAAGTTGTGACAATTTTAAAGCTAATAGGATAGATGGCACATACCTGTTTTTTTCAATAGAATTTATAGTCTGTCTGGATACACCGATTTTCTGAGCTAGTTCGTCTTGGGTTAAATCCAAAATAGCTCTTTCAATTTTTAATCTATTCTGCATTTATCTTCTTTTTAAAAAATGGAAAATCCCTACCTGGATAGCCAATAATAATTGACTTATATATTCATCTTCTATTTTTTCTTTTGAAATGGAGATGATTAAGAGGCCAAAAAGAATGCCGTACTTAATGTATTGTCTGAGTTCCACATTATTAATTGTGAAGACAACAATGAACATCGAAATAAAGGAGAATACAAAAATACCAAATCCAATTTTTTTAAAATGATAGGGCAGTTGGTATTTTTTCAATTCTTCAAATTTATCAGTTTTGAATTCCGCAATACATTGTTTTTCAATGGATTTTTTATTTATGTCAAGAATCATTCAAAATATACTTTCCATTTTGGAAAGTGTAAATTACTATATGTCAAATATGCTTTACATTAACTATAAAGGCAAATTTTCAAAATTTTTATACCCCCCAATGTATAATGGTAAAACTAATGCTTGAAAAATAATGGCTTTAATTGGACCTTTCTATTGATTTTTAATTGAGTCAATATTTTGATTATAGATTTAATAAATCGCCATATATAAAATAATGAAGAACTCAATAAAAATATATTGCTGACTCAAATCACTGTTAATGAGGGTCATGCGTATAATTTATATGGACTTAAAGGGTGAAATATTGAAAAAAATTAAGTTTTTTTATTAAATTTGAAACTAAATCTCGATGAGCGAGGTTTCTATTAATGTCGGAGCTTATGATTTATAAGCGAACACAATTTTTTTTAATTATATACAATTTAATAATGAGTAAAGGTACAGTAAAATTTTTCAATGAAAGCAAAGGTTTCGGATTCATAGTTCCAGATGATGGTTCTAAAGATGTTTTCGTTCATGCTAATGGCTTAATCGATAACATCCAAGAAGGTGATACGGTGAGCTACGAAGTTCAAGAAGGACAAAAAGGGTTAAACGCAGTCGATGTTACCGTAGTGTAATATCCACCCGTGATACTTTGAAAAATATAGCCTGTCATTCATGACGGGCTTTTTTTTTGCTGCATAGTTTGATGATGCGTTTATGACCACAGTAAATTACTAGTTCCAAGTTCCGGATTCCAATGAGTTTGAGAAAAATGTATGGTTTATTACGAAATACTATTAAAAAATCCTGATTTAGTGAAATTATTTGAAAGAAATTGAAACTAAATCTTAATGAGTGAGGTTTCTATAAATGTCGGAGCTTATGTTTTATAAGCGAACACAATTTTTTTTAATTATATACAATTTAATAATGAGTAAAGGTACAGTAAAATTTTTCAATGAAAGCAAAGGTTTCGGATTCATAGTTCCAGAAGATGGTTCTAAAGATGTTTTCGTTCATGCTAATGGCTTAATCGATAACATCCAAGAAGGTGATACGGTGAGTTACGAAGTTCAAGAAGGACAAAAAGGGTTAAACGCAGTTGATGTTACCGTAGTGTAATATCTACCCGTAAAACTTTGAAAAATATGGCCTGTCATTTATGACGGGCCTTTTTTATGTTTATGAGTTTATAAGTTGATGAGTTTATAAGGAAAAGTAGAAAAGAATGAAGAGGGTATTGAAAATATAGCAATCTATCAAAGAAATTATTAGAATTTCAAGTTTTAAAGTCACTATTTTATGTTGTAGGTATCTCAACCTCTCTTGAATCTCCCAAATCAAAGTATCACCACTTTTCCAGAACCGATCACTTTTTCTTTATCCCTCAGATAGAAAGCATAATTTCCTTTAGGTACACTTCCACTTTCAAAATAAATTTTGTTGCCGATTAATTTTACCGGTACATTAATTTTTGATCCAGATACATTGATCAAAAATAATTGTACATCTTGGTAATTTTCATTAGGCAAATGTATTGAACCATCCGCAATCAATGGATTGGGGGTTATCTCTAGTTTTAAAATATTGGGTTTATAATTTACGTTGGAAACCATGTTGTTGCAACCATCATCATTAGCTCCAAGCCTTAGAAATAAGTCATCAAAATAAGAATCATTATCAGTTCCTGCATTACGGGTACCTTTAAGTTCCACTTGTATTGATCTAGTGAATCCAGGAATAGTTTCCCATTGACTGAGCAAAGTCCACGAGGAATTCAGCGTAGAAATAGTGTTGCTTGATCTAATTTCTAAATTATTTGAATCAAGAAATATTAACCTCATCTCTGGTAAATCAGCTCCTCCAAAATTTGATAGATAGCCACCGAAATTAACCTGAAAATTTCCAGTATCAATGGAGTCTACAAACTCAGTAACAGTAATAACTTGAACCAAAATTGCTTCATCACTTTCCTCACATAATCCTCCAACAGCAAAATATCTATTTCCTGAATGGGCGAAAATGCCATCGCAAATCGTATCCGTCAAAGATTCCACAATTCCACCTTGCACAGACCAATGCATGAGTTCATCTTCAGCACCAGGATTCAAAAGTAAATTAGGGGAAGCCGCAGAATCTCCAGTAGTAAAATTAACCACGCTTGACCATTCACTCCAATTTAATTCTCGGTCGCGATATCTCACTCTCCACCAATAGATAGTATTTTCCTCCAAACCTAAAATAGGCTCGTCGGTAAGATCGTCACTAGCCTGCGTATCTTCTTCAAAATACCAATTTTCAAAATTTTTCCAACTTTCTTTCACAGGATTAGAGAAGTTGTTCTCTACATTTGACACTTGCCAATGACTTTGTCCATGTAATGCTTGCGCCCTATCTGCGGAAAATACATTTGCTTTTAGTATCACACATTCACGTGCAATGTTTTCGGAAATAGGGGATAGGGGTATAGGTGTGGAAACTACGGAAGGCTTTAACCTAAAGGTTATACTATCCCTAAGTTGGTTATCAATTATAGTATCTTGATCACCACGACTAATTCTTTTTATCACCACTTTAGGATCTTCATCACTAGTTACCTCTACCACTACAAAACCATATTCATCTTGTGATACAGTGAATTCATCATAATCATAATTCGGGAATTCACCCCAATTGTCAATTGCCCCGCCAGCAGTTGCTGCATTAATCCACAAATGTTTGTGGTCTCTTGAATTACCTCTAGAATAACCATGCGTATGACCAAAAAAATGAATACTCGGTTTTCCACAATCGGTGCTAAACTGTGCTAACTTTTCAATAACATCCCCAGTATAATCTGATTCTCCGGGCGTCCAAAGTTCTGACTTATGCGGATGATGTAGTTGTGCGAAAACAAAATCAATAGAATCAGCATTACAAGTTGTATTCAAAACCTCCTCCAACCAATCTAACTGCTCTTGATTGGTAAATGGACTATTAGAGTCTAAACCGATAATTCTTACATTTCCATAATCCTTATGCCACCAATGTTCTTCAAATTCTTCACTTCCATTATCTGGCAATTTGAAGTATTGAAAATAGTAGCTTGAATTTTGTTCGTGATTGCCAGGTACAGGATAAATTGGAACTCGATTAAAAAGATCATGAGAAGGATCGAAAAAATGTTGCTCCCATTGCGAATAATTCGTTCCTGTAACTACCAGATCTCCCGGAATCATAACTAGCGCAAGATTGTCAATTAATTCACCACCCAATTCTTTTTCTAGGTAATCGATTACTCCATCATGTACCATCTCATGAAATTTATTTGGAAATGCTTCATCTCTCTGCATGTCACTCATTGCAATTAACCTAAACGGTTGATTGTCTGAGGCAAAAGGCGGTGTTTTAAAACTAAAAATATTAGAGACTACATTGTTAGTTTTAACCTGGTAATAATATTTTGTGAAGCGATCCAGATTTTCCAATTTGACTTCATGAATCATTGCTGTTCCAACTGAGGCATTTGCAGTACCACTAGTAGTATTTCCTAAGGCCTCACTTAATCCCCATTCGACAATGCTTTCGGAGAGTGAATCGGTTTCCCACATAATAAATATAGAATTTGGAGAGGCGTCTTGTAAATAGGGTTGGACCTTTATTGATTGCGCATTTAAAACAGGTAGGGCAATAAATAAACAACTTATCAACTTGATTAAAGACTTCATGTTTCGCATAATGTGACTAGCGTTGTTATTGAAAAGAATTTTTTAAAATTATAATATAATCAATATTAGTTAGACAATATAATACCCAACTGTTACCATTTCAATTGTGAGTAGCGCTTCATTTTCAAAAACGATTAGTTGAGTATTACCGAAATCATCCCCATATTCTTATCAATTACATAGTGCTTTTTTTCTTTGTTTTTCATTTCATGAAATCATGGTAATTAAATAATCCTTCCCAATCATGGTTCAGACCATTTCCCACCATTGATCAAATACGTCAATTCACTATTTCTTAATTTTTATCTTATATCTTATACATCTTATAAATCGAGTTCATAGATTTTTTCTATCCAATATTTTCTGAATAATATATATAAGATTAATAAGAAAATTCAACTCAGTGTTATAATCTAAATATAAAGTCCTTAACCAGCCATTTCATAGGCTTCCTTTAACCATTCTTTTAATTCTTTGTCAATTTGATCAGCGCTAGATAACTTTACTCGATGGGTACACATACTTCCAAATGGACCAGAACCTTCAAGCCGCTCTCCAATTGGCTTTCCTTTTAGTTTTATGCCTAAGTCAATTCTAGTTTTAGTGGCAGGCTTAATCAAAGTAAATTGCTTTTTCCTAATGATGCTGACACTCGTTTTCTTGGGACTAATTACTACATCTTTTCCTAGTGTTTTTACAAACTTTATTATACTTTCATAAATTGGAATAAGCGATTCCTTCCCTTTATACTGAGCTGAAACTAGATCAGTTGGTGCTTTGTTTTCTTCTTTGGCAAGGCTTACAATAGTATTCGCAAATCCGTGAGTTACACCATGTTCTTTCTTAAGGAAGTTTACACCATGTGAATGTTTTTCAAATGCCTTCGCTTTTAATATTTTCTTCCACTCACTTAAGGATTTACCAGTTTTTTCTGGTATATTTTCAATCATAGTTTGAAGTGCTTTTTCCATTGTTTCCGTTTTAAAATTTTATTTCAATTCTCTAAATTAATAAAGACCTGCCAAATGAAATAATATACTATTTAAATGTTGATAGCTAATTAATCAAATGTTACTCATAAAAATAAGTAATCTAAAAAGTTTAATATTTAATAAAGGGTTTAAGAACTCCCTCAATTCGAAATGTGCAAATCTCAATGACTGCGAGTAGAATATTGTTTCTATAATCAGTAGATCTATTAAAAATTTAGGTAGGTAGATGGAATGAATAGGAAATTCTCCCTGACAATAGAGAATATTTGGAATGTTAAATTAGTGAGCTAGAAATCTTACTTATATAGCAGAGATTGCTGGGCTTCAGTAGGATCCTATTTATACCCTTCTAATTGCCATTTTCCTTAAAAGAATCTCATATCTTCAATCTTTCCTTTTAAATGATAAAAACCAAGAATTTTCGCCATCAGGTTCATGAATTGCTGATTCCATACCCATTCTAAACCGCGTTATTTCAATTCATTTAATTTGATTGATTGCCAAACAACTTCTAGATTAACTTTTTTTTAATATACCAAATGAAAATAGTTCCTCTACGTTTATTTTGTAATGATCATTAATTTACAAAAGTATGTTGTTCAGTTGTATTCTTGATTAATAGAAAATGCATTACATTTAAAATGATGAAAAACTAGATATTATTTATAGTTTTACACTATAATAAAACCATAATGATTGAAATTCACTGGTAAAAAATAATTTACTAGTATTTTAAAATTTTTTTAATGAAGAATGTACTTGAGTTGTTTCAAAGAATTACCAGTGAATTATTGATTGACGAAAAGGAAAACCCTGTAGCAGAACATATTCCGTCTTCAGAATTATTTGAAAGGTTGGACCTTTCCCTAAAGAACGAGCCTTTGAATGAGGATGAATTTGAAAAGGTGGTGAAAGACTTAGTTTTTTGTTCCCCTCGAACTGCGACTGCTGGATTTTTTAATCAGTTATTCGGTGGACGAAATGATAAAGCGATTTTGGGAGAGCTATTGTCAGTAATTTTAAATAATAGCATGTATACTTATAAAGCAGCTGGACCTCAGATAGGTGTAGAAAAAGTTATTTTAAGAAAAATTTGTGATCTTCTCGGTTGGGATAATAATGCAGGTGGAACGCTGGCTCCCGGTGGCTCCATGACTAATTTTATGTCGATGGTTATGGCTCGAGATAAAGCTGTAGCTGAGGTTCGTCAACAAGGTTTGCAACAAAGAATGATCATTTATACATCAAAGGAATCTCATTACAGTGTGGCTAAGAATGCCGCTTTTTGTGGAATCGGAAAAGCCAACGTGCGTTATATTGCAACAGATGATAAAGGTAGCTTAGACGTAATTCATTTAGAAGAAATGATTAGGCAAGATAAGATAGACGGCGGATTGCCTGTAATGGTTAACTTGACAGCCGGAACTACTGTTCTAGCAGCATTTGATCCAATCAAACCTACCAGCGAAATTTGCAGGAAACATAACTTATGGTTGCATGTAGACGGTGCCTATTGTGGATCCGTTTTATTTAGTGAAAAATATAAACATTTAATCGATGGCATTGAATTAGTAGATTCATTTAGTATTAATGCGCACAAAATGATTGGGACGCCATTGTCTTGTTCCATCATTGCCGTAAAAGATAAAAGTCATTTATACAATTCATTCTCAAATGATGCAAGTTATTTATATCAAACTGATCATGATGAATTTAATTTAGGAAAAACTTCTATACAATGTGGGCGTAGAAATGATGCATTGAAGTTTTGGACCTTATGGAAAAGTGTGGGTACTTCTGGATTAGGAAAAATTGTTGATCATCAATTTGCGTTAGCAGATACCGCTCGAGCGTATGTGCGTAATAATGAGGACTATACACTCTACAGTTTTGATGATACTGTTGCAATTTGTTTTAACTACAAAGGAATTCCAGCTAAAGACATTTGCACTTTACTATATGAGCACTCAGAATTACTGGTTGGCTATGGCTCATTTAAAGATGTGGAATTTATTCGTTTGGTAACTATCAACGCTCAGCTAGATCATCAAGATATTTTAAATTTCTTTAAAACCTTAGAAAATTTTGTTGAAGAAAATAAGGCTATCTTAGGGCAGCAAGTATCTGCTTAAGCAGAGAAAGTTTTTTTATTTCTCCAAAATCAATATTGTCAATTATGGAAACGTCCAAAATAATTGCCCTAGGAATTTATGTTCTAATTTTATTTTTCATTGGAATTTTTGCTTCTCGCCGCGTTAAAAACATGAGTGATTTTTATGTAGGCGGTAAAAACATGGGGTTCTGGGCAGTTGCCTTTTCCGCAAGAGCTACTGGTGAATCAGGATGGTTATTAATAGGCTTAACAGGGATGGGAGCAATCTCTGGACTGTCTACTTATTGGGTGGTTGTAGGAGAGGTCTTAGGGGTTGGAATATCTTGGTGGTTTATGGCCAAACGTTTTAAAAGAAAGTCAGACGAGTACAAGGCGATTACCATTCCGGACTATTTAGAAACTCATTTTAAATCTAAAGGAAAAACGCTTCGAATTTTAGCTTCTACTATTCTCTCCGTTTTTGTAATCATCTATGTCAGTTCCCAAATCGATGTTACGGGTAAAGCATTCGAAAGCATGATGGGAATCAATTACTACACTGGTGCGATCATTGGGTTTTTTATTGTATTAACCTACATATTTATTGGTGGATTTGTAGCCGCAGTTTGGTCTGATTTGTTTCAAGGTTTGTTGATGTTCTTTGGCCTACTACTATTACCCATAGTTGTATATTTTACAATGGATGGAAGCACAGGTGTTATAGAAAGTCTAGGTCAAATTGATCCAGCCTTGACAAACCCTTGGGGAACTAGCGATGATGTTCTGATGAACATTGCCACCATGTTAGGCTTTGCTATGATTGGATTAGGCTTTCTAGGATCGCCTCAAGTTTATGTTCGGTTCATGTCTATAAAAAGTGAAAGTGAAATTGATAAAGGAAAATGGGTTGCCATTGCTTTTACATTACTAACAGATTTCGCGGCGGTAACCATTGGAATTTTAGCAAGGGTTCTTTTTACTGAAAGTGGACAAGATCCGGAGTTAGTCTTGGGAAATGCAGGAGAAGGCGTCTTATCTATTATGACAGAAAATTTTTTACCCTACATTTTGGTAGCCATATATGTTGCTGTTGTGCTTTCTGCAATTATGTCCACGATTGATTCTTTGCTTGTGATTGCATCTAGCGCGATTACTAGGGACTTTTATCAAAAAGTTTTCAATCCAACCATCCCAGATAAAGACTTGACAAAAATGTCGCGTTTTGTTACCGTAGTAATGGCCATTATTGCGCTAGGGATTGCTTTGGTCATTGCCATGAACTCTCCCGATCGTACTGTTTTTTGGATGGTCATATTTGGTTGGTCGGGAATTGCCGCTTCTTTTTGTCCTGTGATTATTTTATCATTATTTTGGAAAGGCTATTCTGAGGCGGGAGCAATTGCTTCAATGGTTGCTGGATTCCTTTGTGTACCATTTTTTAAATTTGTGGTGATTAATATGGATGGAATTGGTCCTTACTTTGAGAAGTTGGATGTATTGGCACCTTCTTTTTTAATAGCGATGATTTTAGGGTGGGGGTTTTCTAAAATGTATCCGCGGAAAGGGTAAATGGACGATAGAGGAAATGAAAAATTGGTAAAATTGAGAATTACAAATTTAGAGGTGAGGAGAATTGGATTTGATTTAAAAATTTAAAGTCTAATGTCGGTTAGCGAAGCAATCTGAAGTCTAATTGCCACCCCTATACTCTATCACTGTTTTAATTTCAGCAATTTAATTACATCAATTCTTTCCTTTTCTTTTTTCTTTCTCCTTGCGTTTCCTCTCTTTGCTCTTAATCTTTTTCTCCTGCTTCAATTTCTTTTTCAAAAATCGTGCTTTGTTTTTTTGATTGAGGGCATCATTATTACTGTGGTGAATGATAGTATGTGATCCATCTGGATTCACCTGGGTGGAAGTATTTCCATTATGATGGATAGTGGTGTGCGAACCATCTGGATTAACTTTTATAGAGGTATTTTTATTATGATGAATAGTGGTATGCGTGCCATTAGGATTTACCTGGGTAGAGGTATTATTATTGCGATGGGTCACGGTGTGCGTACCATTTGGATTTACTTGAGTAGAGGTGTTGCCGTTATTATGGATCACGGTGTGCGTGCCGTTTGGATTTACTTGTATAGACGTATTTTGACTGAAACTGCTGATTGAAAATAGTAAGCATAAAAAAACAAAGTTTAGCGCTTTCATAATAAGTGTTTTTTAATTGTGATTTAACCAAAAGGATAAATTTCACTTTTCAAATATAAGTATAATTGATTTGTTACTGGTACTTTCTAAAAAACTTAACAAATAGAAAACATTTTATTAAGAGTGCTTTATTAGCATTTAGACTTTATTTCAGTTGAGGGTAACAATCTAGCATCTGCTAATGCAGCATTTCTATGGCCTATGCCTTTCAAGTAATTTTCGTTGTTTACAAACTCCATAAACTTCGAAACGGATTCATGTTCAACCATTAATAGGGCATCCCATATTTCCGTTGTTGGACCAATTAAAAAAGCATTGCTTTTTCCGTTATAGATAACGCGGCCACCTGCTTTATGTAATTCTGGTAAGGTGTGTTTCATATATAGTTGATAAGCCTCTTTACCATGGGTACTTTTTGTATTCTTTACCCTCAGTATTATAAGATTCTGGGAGCTTAACCCAAAATTCTCGCTGTTCACCCAATATCTCAGATTGAATAAAATGGGTAGTACCAATGTTTATTACATCGGGATTCTGTGCAATAAGAGAACTAAGTCCAATGCAAAAGCATATTAAAATTGAGGTTAATTTACCAGTCATGTTTCCTAGTTTTTATATTAGTTAGAAGGTTTACCATCTATTTCCAATTTAGTAAAAAGTTCTTCTTTGTTACAATTTAAGATCATGAACAGGCCACCTGCAAAGATAAATGCGAAAAAAAGCGTAGTTGGGATTAATGAATTCCAGTTTACTCCTGTGTTTTCGCTTATAGTTGTAATATCATCAACCAATGGCTTTAATTCACTCGAGCCAAAACTGAAATTTACCAATACATGAATAATAGCTGGCACTAGAATATTACCAATACGAACAAGTAGACCACTAAAGAAAACGCCAATAGATAATGCAAAGAATACTTGAGAAGTAATACCCAATAAATTATCTGGTTGGCTGAATAGATTAACGAAATGTATAATTCCAAAACAAGAGCTTGACAGTATTGCAGCAATTAGTATCGCGCGTTTGTAGTTTTTAAATGCTTTTATGCATAAGGGAAAAATAATGCCTCTGAAAAATAATTCTTCTAAAATACCTATTGATAATACGGATAGAGTAAATAGTAAAAGTTTGAGCGCACCTGCATTAACATAATTACCCCAACTACCTAACAACCCTATACTAATAAAAACTAAAGGGATTATTAAACTTTGAATATTAGATAAATTTTTGGGATTGTCCAAGCTTGTAAATTTTATAAAATTTAATTTTCTGATTAATAAAAGTGATAGGATAATTAAGCAGAATCGTACGCTAATACCTGCACTATATTTAGCTTTATAAAATTCAATATCGTAGGATAGGAGGATTGATCGTAATGGTTTTTCAAGCCATAGAATGGAAATAAATACTATAATAGCAATAACTGCATTTTCAAATTCTTTTTTCATACTGCCTAATTCTATAATTCTATTACAATTTCTGCTTGTTAATTTGAATTTATTATGTATAAAAAATTTTACACTTAGTTTATATTCATTTGCTGCCCATTAAAATTATGTAAAATATTTTAATAAGATAAATTCTATAATTAACAAGGATTAGTGTTACAGCCCCGTAAAGATTAAGATATAGTTACGAATAATTTTTTGTAATTATGGGTGTGAAAAAGACATCAAAGGGAACAAAGAAGTTCACCACAAAAGAAAAGCTATTAATTTTACGAGAAGCC
>Ga0209187_1000206_pt1 | contig 128984 bp, 111 predicted proteins | sample BantaG_FD_187430 | JGI IMG/M metagenome (GOLD analysis project Ga0209187, IMG submission 187430) | Marine algal microbial communities from Bantry Bay, Ireland - BantryBay_4 metaG (SPAdes) (version 2) | ecosystem: Host-associated > Algae > Red algae > Unclassified | place: Bantry Bay, Ireland...
ACGCGACCTTTCAGGCCGTAACACCGAGTCCGCATACCCCGAGCGTTGCCCGGGGCTATAATGACCAGACCCTTCGGGCCTGCAAACAACGCATAAGCTCGCCGGATTCTGCGGACCTCGCGAGTGGGACCGGGCGCAAGCATTTGTTGAGCGGTTCTGTAGCCGTGGAGTCGATTTTTACGAAGCGGCAACTGTGTTTTCAAGGATGATTTTTCCGGACGGATGGACAGGCCCGAAGGGTCGAGTCATTATAGCCCACGGCGAAGCCGTGGGTTGATGGTCCAGGTTATTGCTGCCTGAAAGGTCGCGTCATGTTTGCGCTGAATATGACGCGACCTTTCAGGCCGTAACACCGAGTCCGCATACCCCGAGCGTTGCCCGGGGCTATAATGACCAGACCCTTCGGGCCTTCAAGCATCAAAAACGAAGGCCAAAAGTTCTGATACGTCCGCACCTAGATCTAGACCCAGGCCCATCTCTATAGGGGAGGAGGGCAGTGGACTGTCACTCACCCGGCTGTAGCGCGATCCCTGTCAGATCCGGGTTCTTTCCCGTAACTCCTTCTGTACTCGGGTAGCTAACGAGAAAATTATTTTCATCAATCAGGTTGATGAAATAATGCGTCGTCCCCTTCGGTAACTCAGCCTTGAGAGCGCCCGTTTCGATCTGAACCAGCGGCGCGCGAAACCACTCCTCGTGGTCTTCTCCCCCATTGAGGGTATAAATGAGATGAGCCAGCTCCACCTTCGCGCCGTTCTCTTTAAACTTCACAAAAATCGCTCCGTCTTTTTCATCCACACTCACCGCGTCCGGAATCTTATCCTTACGAGGTAATTTACCCGAATAATTCGGATTAAAATGAGGGTAACTTGCATCCATCTCCATGAGTGCACCGGTCAGCTTCTTATACATGCTCGCCACCCGTTCCGGCATTTCCTTCTCTACGTTTTTAGCCTCCTCGATATCGGCCCGCACAGACGTTCCATCATCATGCTTATAAAGCTGAAACAACTCCAGAGGTGGATCCTTATCCTTCCCGCGATGGTCATAATTTCGAATCAGTTTATACCCATCCTCAATAATCGTACTCTCAAAATCAGTTGCATGTGGGAAATGCCAAACCATTGTATTTCTCACTTCCCCATCAGCGTCTTTCACGAGCGACGCATCCGTCGCGTCACCAAGAAGCAAAGGCGCCAGATCACAGCCATCAAGTCGCTTATCTTCCGGCAGCTCGCTACCAGCCAACGAAACAATCGTCGGAAAGAAATCCAAGCCGTTCACCATTACATCACTCTGTACCCCAGCCGTAATCTCAGGGCCTACAATCAATAATGGAACACGGGTCCCACCTTCCTTGGCAGACGTCTTCCCCATATCCAACGGCACATTATCTGTATACCCCACAACTCCGCCATTATCAGACGTGAAAATAATATAGGTATTCTCACTCAACATATGACCAGGCCAGCGCGGATCTTCCGTATTCTCAACATAAGAAAATATCTGCTCCATATAATAATCTAAAGACTCAACCATCGCGCCATAATACGGATTTTTCTGGCCGCCACCTTTGATCTTCTTGCCAAACTGCGCCGCTGGGTCGACCCCCATTCTTTCAGCATATTTTTTAAGCAGCGCCTCATTGCGGGTCACAATCGGGGCGTTAACCAGCCAGGTGCAGTAGTATAAGAAAAAGGGCTCTTCCTTATTCTCCCGAATGAAATCCAGCGCATCTTCATTATTCTGGTGATAGGGAAATCCATTTTCATCCAAACGGTATGGATCCTTTTCATCCGCAGTAGCAAACCCCTCTAACGGCTTATCCAGCCCTCTTCCGCTATGCGCCCCACGCGTCGATCGAGTAAAGTCAAAGCCCACATCTGCCGGCTGCGGAAAGGCATGATGATCAATCGCAATATGCCACTTTCCCGCATGACCCGTCGTATAGCCATTGGCCTTCATTGCCCGAGCCAAGGTGAAGGTTTCCGCAGGCATCCGCCCACTAAACCAAGGATCCATCATCATGGAAGAAGCCTTCGCCCAGGGAGGACGTCCACCCAGTTCATGCGTCTTCTGGGCCCGAGCCGGATGATCCCCACTGATGATCGCACAGCGCGATGGCGAACAAGAAGGTGCCGGTGAATACGCCTGCCAAAACATGATACCCTTCTTCGCAAACGCGTCCAAATACGGCGTGTCATAAGCCGATGGATCATCTACATCGTAACACTTCACATCCTGCCAGCCCAAGTCATCTGTAACAATCAAGATGACATTTGGTTTCTCCGGTCGGGCTTCCTCAGCACTTGCTGTCGTTCCGAATACGGTTCCCATTGCCGCTCCTAATGTCACTGCTAATCTCGCTCTCAATGTCGCTCTCAATGTCACAGCCGCAGCTAGTGAAAAAGCGGCAACACGAAGTTGTATACAAAAAGCAATCACTCTATCTTTTAAAATCTTCATATTATTCATGTCTTCGTTTCCCCAGCTCTAACAAGAGAGTGCTGATATTATATCGGGTAAGGGGAGCCCTGCAATACAGCTTAATTGGAAATGCGCTGGCTGGCTACAACATTTACGCAGGCCTCCATCGAAGTATTGGTTGGCTGCCTGATCCAACACGGCTCTGAGCCGACCGACGGTGGTGCGAATTGCCACGCCATTCCTTGCGCCGCCAAGATAGATTTTCCATAGTGGATAAGACTCTGACATCCCCAGTGACCAACAGCTTATATATGTAGTCTCACGAAGACGTGTTATTCGCTTTTCTAGTTTGATAGCTCGTTGTTTCGTTAGTTCACGCTTGGCCTTTGGTGCCTCAAGAAGCCGAAGTTCATTCTGATAAGAGAACAAGGTCGCGCGCGTGAACTGAATCTCTCGATGAATAAGTAAATTGACGAACTTGTCGAAACTCAGATAACGCCAAACAGGCATTGAGTCCTTTGGCCAGTAGGTTTTTGGGATTCTAGTTATCATTGGACCTTCAAGTTATAATGAACAGTGTCAGACTCCAATGGCACTTAGATAGGCGGTCCAGCTTATTTATTTGTGCCATGTTACATCGTGGGAATCCGCCCCAAAGTGGGCGGGATATGGTAGCCCGTGTGCAAGGCCGCGAAGCGGCCGCAGCGCCGGGTTACGTGCAGACGTAAGAGGCAACGAGGTGTAGGCGCGATAGTGTAAGAGAACTCGAACCGAGGCGCAGAACGTAGCCCCACGCAGTTCATATGCTGCTTGCATCCTGTTGTGCCCGGAATCCACTAAAACGGGCCCTCCAAAGTTAATAGGAATCGTTTATCATACGCTTGTACCCTTTTCTTCCGGTTGGGTGTCGCCGCTACGCGGCTTAGAGTCGGAATCCGCCGGAACCACGGCCTCCTCACTTCGTTCGTCAACCATGGCTATCAATGGGTCAGCGCTACGCGCCTTTAGTCGTCTGGATTTTCATTCGTTTTTGATACAAATCGGCTTATCTAAGTGCCATTGGTGTCAGACTCATTCGGTATTAGCTTAGCCCGCTGAATCCTGAGATGCTATTTGTTGAAAAGAAACTGTGTTCAGGCTTGCATGTTTTACGAAGCGGATATTCGCGAGTGCAGCAATTTGTATGCGCTCCCAAGCACAGTTACAGTTTGCGGGAGCTGGCCGGATTTCATCAATTCACATTACAAGCCATTCTGACCGTAAGTTGTTACGCTCGTTCACTTGGCTCTTTCGGTAAGGCGTTGAGATTATTTATGTATCTTTTGTCGTTGTACGGTTCATTGTGTTTCATTACTCCAAATATCTCTACCACTAGTGCACTTGCAATATGCCGCATGGCGTTTTCTCTAGATTCGCCGGATGCCATGAGTCTGTCTAATGTTTGTTGTGTCTCAGGAGGGTCATTGTCAGAAAGTTGATTCTCGACAGCTTCAATAATAGCTTCTCCCGCTCTTTGACCACCTTCAGTGTCCGCGTTGACGATTTTATCAGTCATATATGTTCTCCTACTGTTTTAGATTTTAACGCTAGTGCGTTCGGGTTCTGTGAGTTGCGCGAACTGTAGCCGGCGAAGCCGTTGGTTGGGGCAGGCATAGGTTCTAAAAGCATGATCAGTTAGCGGGGCGAATATCCACGACCAATACATTGGAGACCGGCTCATCAGTCCACCAAGTTATCGCACAACCAGAAATCAAACTTACCTCTACGATTCTAAGGCTCTCAGGGTCTTTGAGTTGGAAATCACCACCTAGGAACGCATCGTCTTGAAGTGCCAAGACGACCGTGTAATCTTGTGGCATGCCTAGAGCTTTTGGAGGTTGACCCAGTTTTGGTCTTTTTTGGCCGCTCGTTCACGGATAACCTTCCAATAATCGATGTCATTCTCTAGCTCAAGCTTGGTCAAGTAGGCGGATAACTCGCGCCGTTCCTCAGGAGTGATTCCTCCAATCTTGGTCTTCAATTCGTCAGCAATCATGGTTATATTGTGCGGTCTAAATCGCCCATTTGCAAGCATCTTGAAGAGAGCCACAAAAAAAATAAGGACAGACCCGAGCCTGTCTTACGTGCTGAAAGTACGCCGGAAGGGTTGATCTATGATGCATTATTTCTATGTCCAATCTCTTTTCAACCAAAAGGAAGGAAGGAGGGAGGGAAGGAGGGAGGGAGGGAGGGAGGGAAGGAAGGAGGGAGGCAGCTATCACCGGAGATATTGCGCCGTTATTGTAGATCGTTAGCTCAACTTCTGGCGTACTTTCAGCACGCAACAGATTGCTAATCCCAAACCCTAGGCTGAAGCCTGGGGCTTTTAAGTTCGATGCTTTCAGCATCTTATTCGGATCTTCGGAACAACCATTAAGTCGTAGTAGCTTTTAAGTTCGATGCCTTCAGGATCTTATTCGGATCTTCGGAACAACCATTAAGTCGTAGTAGCTTTTAAGTTCGATGCCTTCAGGATCTTATTCGGGTATTTGAAAGTTGGGTTACCGTTTGAGGTATCGCACTTCAGGATCTTATTCGGGTATTTGAAGGTTGGGTTCCTGTTCGAGGTAATGCACTTCGGTGCTTTGAGGGCCGGTGGCGATGAAGCGAATATGCCGGGGGCGATCCCATGCTTGATTGTTGGTGAGGTAGAGCCATAAGCCCCGGCCTTCCTTGGGTCGGGTGTTGTATCCGGAACGGAAGCAGATGCCGGTTTCATCCCAGACATTGATGCGGTCAAAGCTGTGGAAAGCCTTTCCTTTTCGGTGGGTGAGGCCTGCGGTGGAATGCATCTTCGGTAGCTTGGTTTGCGGGGTGTCGTTAAATGAATGGAGGGTGATGATCGACGTATTATTTTCCTTTGGCGACGCGGAAAGCTCTAACCTAGCGAGCTCTCCATAAAAGGTTTCAGGATGGTCAGCCGCTTCCTTTAAAATCGGGTGCATGTTTTCTGGAGAAGCTATATTCGTTAAAAGGCTCGCGCGTTGCCAGGCGATCATGGCCAAGAGTTCTGGATCATCTATTTTGGGTTGGATTTCTAAAAGGGCGGCTGCGGTTTCTTTTTTCGGGGATGTCTCCCAGTTCTCTCGAATTGTTAAGTAGTCAGAAAATCCCTTTGGTGGGCGGTCGAGCCATTTGATCAAGAGAGCTGCTAGTTGTGAGCTTGTGAGGGAAGCATCGTTACGTAGGATTTTGTGGGCAATGTCTCTAGCCTGTATGTGCTTGCCTGCTGCGGCAAAGCTCCATGCGAGTTGGAGGTGCATGGGCCTGGAGGGTCTGGATGGCCTGCTCGATAGGTTTTGGTGTATCCGCTCCCAGTAGGCCATGGCTGCTTTCGGATCGCCGCGTCTTAGATGAAAAGAGAGAATCCCATCTGTAGTGTAGGAGTAGCTGTTCCAGAGTGCCGCTTCGTGATGCTGCCAGGTCGATTTTTCTTCTCCGGCCATCATGCCGCAGATGATGCGATGCTGCCGTTGTTGATTGCTCCATGAGCGAATTTTTAAAGCGGGACTGAGTTTATATCGCTCTTCCCAGTGTCGGGCTGCGGTCCCCCAGTCTTGCTTAATCATCGCGACCCTTGCCTGTAGTTCTGCGGTCACCGCCCGTTGTTTGGGTGATGCGTCTGGAGTTGGAACGGCGATGCCGCTGGCGACGATGACTTCTGCGATCCGGACGATTTCGCCTTCTTTTACCTTGTTTTTTGAGGTATCGGTTTCCTCGAGCCAAGCTGCAATACTTTTTGTGGCGACCTCTTTGGAGAGGGTATTTCGCTGCGCTGCGCCGTAAAGGAGACCTCGTCCAGATAAGGAGTTTAGGTTTGGGTAGATTTCCGGTTCGGGGCCGTTCCCGAGTTTGAAACGAATCGCGTCGGCAAAGATGGCGGCGTTTTCTGGGGCGAGAATTTGCTGAGGATATTCGTCAAGGCCGCGTGATTCGAGATCTAAGTTTGCGAGGACAAAAACGGCGATCGATGCACAGGGTGTATTACTCCAGACGTTCGGTGATACTTCAAGCATGGCATCTTGAATGATCGGAGAGGCTGGTTCCGCGCAGAGCTCTTTTCCGTGGATGTGTAGAAAGGTTTCTAATGCCTTACCCTTGTCGTTCTCGGTTTTATTTTTGCTGGTGTGTTGGTAAAAGTGAGCGTGAAAGGCATCTACGATTTCCGCGTGGGTTGGCGCCTCTTTTAGCTGTGTTTTGCGCGCCACGAACTCTGTCAATTCACCGCGACTGCGCAGGTAGGCTTCCAGGGCTTCCCAAGCTGAAATGTTGAGGTTTTTCTTCTGCTCCACGGAATTGCTCCATGTGGCTAATGCTTCGAGCTCGTGAGTGCTTTGCAAGGTGATGCCGATAGGTATGCCGACGCAGATGAAATTGTTGCAAACACTTCGGGCCGAATATTTAAGGCCCGATGATGAAAGCGTTTTACTTTCTCGCATGACGTAGAGTGTTTTAAAGTGAAAGCGATAGAGTTTTTCAAAATCATCTAAGGCTTGAGCCCGGGTAACTTCATCGCCAAGGAGGATGTGTTCTTTGCAATCTGCGGCGAGCTTATCGAATACATCTCGTGGAGGAAGCGCCATGTCCTCGTTGAGCTTTGTGATGTCGAGTTGGCGGAATGGGGTCGGGTCTCCCCCGTGCCAAGCCAGTAGACAGGCGATGGGGTGGATGGCGCTTTTGGTGTCAGCCAGCGCCGGCTCTAACAGGCGTTGAAAATCTGCTCGATGGCTCAGGGAGATGCCGCTTTGTAGGCTGCTCAGGGCATACATCTGCATTCGATTATTTTGATTTAAATTCTCGCCGGCCTTTTTAGCGATACCTGCAATGTACGCGTCGGCTACACGGTCTTTAATATCTTGGGGGCAGTCATGTAGATACTGCATGAGTTGCACCGGAGAATAGTATAGGTTTTGATCCGCACTCAATGCCTCGCAGAAATCATCAATGGCCTCATCATGGCCGTGCCGAAGTTCAGCGCAAAGAAAGGTGGTGCGCATGCGCGTGGAGGTTTTGCGGTAGGCGGTAATGTCGGCATGTGTCATTCCTTTGGGAAGAACCGAAAGCCATCGCCTCAGTAAGTTGTCCATGGTCGAGGTGTTCCGGCCTTCGAGTTTTGCGGCCCATTCACAAACCTCTCGTACCAGTGCCTCGTCGTTTAGAGTGCCTGCATTGGGGTACATCGAGGAGATCATGCTGAGCAAATTCCCGTAATCGCCGGCTGGGGTTTTGATCCATTCTCGGAAGATGATCTTGCCCTCGGCCAGGGAGAGTCCGTCTAAGCTCTGGCGCTTCAAGCTACGTGCGAATTCGCCGAGGGCGGAAGGCTCGATTCCGTCGTCGAGAATACGGAAAATTTCTGCCTTTAACCCGCTCATCGGCAAATGATCGAGTAGGGTGATGAGGTGAGTGTTGGATTGGGTCACTGCCTTTTCGCGGACGTCATCACGTTTTTCCCTCCAAAACTCCAGGACAGCCATGGCGCTGTAACGTTGCTCTGGGTCCGTACTTTTTTGGATTAACTCCTTCAGCATCGGGCCATTCGGTGGGAGCGCTTTCAGGGTTGTGAAGGCAGCGCGGCGTGCCTTGAAGACGGGAGCAGCGAGCGCTGCGAAGGGGATTTGATAGTCTTTCGCCTCGACCGGGGTGGTGAGTTGAAAGGTATCCGCTAGTGCAAGGCGGAGCTCGGCTTGGCTGAATTCATCCGGAGCTATCGGCCTCGATTTGAGGGTTTCCAGAATATGTTCAGCACGGGTGGCTTGGTTCGTTTCAGCCGCGTGGCTTATGGCAAAGGGTCCGAGGCAGATGCAAGCGAGCATCCAGAGCCAGAGGAAGGGCATGCCTGCGGTAAAGGAGTAAGATGTCGAGGAAAAGAGGGCGTGGCTGATGCTGATGGGGCCGTTATTCATTGGAGCGGGGCTATTCTTTGAGCATTTCGCTTCGGCGAAACAGCAAGGCGCGTTCGGGTTCGGTAAGGGAGCCGAAGCCCGATTCATTTAGCTTGTCTAAAATGCTATCCACCGCTTCTTCGCTGGGAACAGCTAAAACCTGCGCCTGAGAGGACGAACTGGGCTCACTTTTCGAGCTGCCGTCTTGGCTAGCTGTTTCCGTTGACTTTAGGGCGGTCTGCTTGAGCTCTGTGATGTCGGGATGAATTGGTTCGATTCGGATTTCCATGATCTGAGCCCGCTGGCGTTTGTCGCTGAGTTCGCGCAGGCGTCGTTTGAGTTTGATTTCGCGCATTCGGATGCGGCTCTCCTCGGTCAGAGGTCGGTTCAAAAGCATCATGTAAAGCAGTCCGACCGCGGCCCCGCCTAGGTGGGCCTCGTGAGCTACATTGGAGGTCATGGAGCTGCCAAATTCCATGAGAAAGCCGATCATATCCCAGCAAATGACAAACAGCCCGATCATCCAAGATTCGATGCGCACGGGAGAGAAGGGGAGTAAGGAGATGCGTGGTGCGAGGGCGACAAAGGCGGCACCAACCGCCATGACGCCGGCTGAAGCGCCCATGAGTTGGAAGCGACCTTCGGCAAAGGACATGGTGACCAGAGCGCCAAAGATCCCTCCGAGCACGTATAGGCAGACAAATCGCCGGGTTCCGATGGCACTTTCAACGTAGGTGCCAAGGATATAGAGGGAAAGCATGTTGAGCATGAGGTGGAGAATCGACTCCATATCGTGGACAAACATGTAGGTGAAGGTCTGCCAGAGGTAGCGATGTTGCAAGCCTTCGGTGCTCAGCGCCAGGGTCTGGATGATCCAGTCCGGCCACAGGAACATAGCGGCATAGCAGAGCACCGTGAGCACAATGATGCTCTGGACTCCGGTGGAGACCGGGCCAAACCCGAATCGGCGAAATTTGCGTTTTGCGCCGGGTTTGGGATTCGCTTTACCTTTGGGATTGAATCTCATGTGAAAAATAACTTAAAGTATTGTACTCACTGACTATAACAGAGGATACGTTTTACGTATAGTCAGTGTTATGAGGAAATTTGTTCGATCGTGAAAGCACTTCCAGGATATAAAATAATTCGCAGGATTGATAAAGGGGGGATGACGGAGTTGTATGTTGCCCGTGACCCTGATCAAGATACCGTTGTCGTGCGTAGTATACAAGAGCGCTTCTTAGCTGATCGTAAGGTTAAAAAGTTCTTTAAAACTGGGATTGAGGTGCTCGAAAAACTGGATCACCCCAATGTCATCGATATGTATGATTCTGGGCGGCATAAAGGCCTAGATTATATGGTGGTCGAGTTTCATGAAGGCCTTAATTTGCGTGAATGGATCAAGAAAAAGGATGATCGCCTGCTCGAATACCCGATCCACTTACTCACTCAACTGGCCACTGCGCTGAATTATATCCATGATGAGGGCTTCCTGCATATGGATTTAAAACCCGAAAATATCCTGATTCGGGAAGACCTGCACCTGATCCTGATCGATTTTGATTTGGCGATAAAAAATAAGAATAAGCAGCAAAAGCTGAAGGAAGTAGCTGGAACTCCAACCTATCTAGCCCCCGAAACCCTTCGGCTCGGTTTGGCCGATGAGCGCTCGGAAATTTACGTATTTGGCGCATGTGCCTATGAACTGTTGACGTGGACGAAGCCGTTTTCTGCCTCAGACCCGAAAGCGTATGCCCGGATCGTGGCCGATACATCGACCCAAGCAAATCCTCTGTCTGATCATCTTGAAGGGGTGCCCGCAAAGTTGGATCGTGTGATCATGAAATGCCTTGCGAAAAATCCTGACGGTCGATACCCTTCCATGAGTCTAGTGCTTCGCGATCTTCTCGCGATCACCTGATGTAGGAACAAAAAAAACGGAAAACATGATCGACGACGATATTTACTTGGGACACCGCACCTCTAACCGAGGGTGCTTTGTATTGGTGGCAGCTGCGCTGGTACTTCTATTTTTTACTTGGTTTTTCTTCTTCTCGGATCGAGGGAAAGACGACGTGATCGAGCCTTCTGATGGCAGTGCAACGGCCAATGCACGAGTGAACGGACAAGTTGGGGATGGTCAGCAGGCCTATCCAAATACAAACCCGAAGACCCAATCGTCTGACGGAACCACGACCCGACGCCCCGGAGATGCGGGTTTTGGTAGCAACGGCCAAGGAACATCTATCATCCAACCGCCAAATGCTGTTGGCAATGCTGGCGCGGGCAATTCTGGCGGGGGCTATACTGGCGGGGGCAATGGCGCGACGGTGATTCGGCAGCAAGTATCTTCAGGGCAGGGCGCTCCGCTCATTACCCCCGGTGGAAATCGTCCGGCCGGCCAAGCGCCTTCTGGTCTCGGAGCGGTGGCCAAGCCACCTGGACAACCTCCCGTTGCAAGTGCCACCGCGAGCCAGTATCCGCCTGGGAATGCGCAGACCTTAGTCGATGCTGAGCAAGCTGAAGCTGACGGCGATTTGCAAAAAGCACGTGCCCTCTACCTATCTGCCTTGCAGTCCGAAGATACCTCGGTTCGAGGCAAAGCTGCGGGCCGGATCAATGAACTTCACCTTTCGATGCTCTATTCCAAAACCCCAATGAAAGAAAAGCAGAGTTATCGGGTGCAAAGTGGGGATACCTTGGGCGAGATCGCTCAAAAGTATGGCACAACGGTTGGCCTAATCAAAAAGATGAACCGGCTCAAGTCAGACAACATTCGTATTGGCCAGCGCCTGCAGCTCCTCACCGGGAAGTTTACCACCATTGTTAGTCGTGAATACAACAGCCTGACCGTGAAGCTCAACGGCGAGTTTTTCAAAATTTATACTGTGGGTACCGGGAAGACAACTACGCCAACTCCGACCGGAGTCTTTACTGTGTCCGACAAAATTCCGAACCCAACCTGGTACCCGCGAGATCGGGATCCCGTTCCCTTTGGTACCACAGACAACGAACTCGGAACCCGTTGGTTGTCGTGGAGCGATAGCTTCAGTGATCAAACCGGGTATGGTTTCCATGGAACGTGGGAGCCAGAAACCATTGGGCAGAATGCCAGCTCGGGCTGTGTGCGGCTTCGGAATACCGATGTTGAAGAACTCTACGACCTCCTTCCCATCGGCACCAAGGTCATTGTTCAGTAGCTTTCGCCTAAAAATTTAAGTAAACTAGGTTTCTATATGCGCGATGGTGACCTCGCCAGGCGCATTCGACCACATTCTAAACCGCTAAGATAGAAGGAAGCAAGTATGTCCACCTACGTCCTCCCTTTCGAAAAACCGATTGCTGAACTCGAGAAGAAAATCGAAGAACTCAGCGAATTTAATGCGACACAAGACATTGATGTCTCATCCGAAATCAAGCGCATCGAAGATAAAATCGAAAAGACGCGCACCAAGATTTACAACAACTTGACCGCTTGGCAGAAAGTGCAAGTTGCGCGACACCCCTTGCGGCCGTATACCCGCGACTACATCAAATTTATCGCCACGGATTTCACCGAGCTACATGGCGACCGGATTCACCGAGATGATCGAGCCATCATTGGTGGCTTCGCAAAAATCGATGGTCAGCGTGTCATGATTATCGGCACGCAAAAGGGCCGTGAGACCAAGTCGAACCTCGATTGTAATTTTGGTTGCCCCTATCCGGAAGGGTACCGCAAAGCGCTGCGCTTGATGAAAATGGCGAACAAGTTTGGTCTTCCCATCGTTACCTTGATTGACACGCCCGGAGCCTATCCTGGCCTGCAGTCCGAAGAGCGTCATATCGCCGAGGCGATCGCGGTGAATCTCCGTGAATCGTTCACCTTTGGGGTGCCGATTCTAAGTGTGATCATCGGAGAAGGTGGCAGTGGTGGAGCTTTGGGGATTGGGGTGGCAAACCGCGTTCTCATCATGGAGCATGCGTATTATTCCGTGATTTCGCCGGAAGGCTGTGCCGCAATTCTTTGGAAGGACCGTGCTTTTGCCGACAAGTCTGCTGAAGCCTTAAAGTGCACCGCACAAGATCTGCTAAAGTTTAAGCTCGCGGACGAAATTATCCCCGAGCCCATGGGCGGAGCTCACCGAGATCATGGCTTGGTTGCCCAGTCTCTCAAGATGGCAATTCTAAAACATGTCACCGAGCTTTCTGCCCTCTCTCCGCAAGAACTTAAAGACGACCGCTACGAGAAATTTCGCGCCATGGGGGAGTTCAACGAATCCAAACCACGCGCCAAAGCGAAAAAAACCGCGGCCAAAAAAACCGCAGCCAATAAAACCACGAGTAAAAAAACCACGACCAAAAAAACCACGAGTAAAAAGTCGGAAGACGCATAGGAACGCTTCATCGTTATGGGATTGTTTAGTAGAAAAAAGCGGGTCGATTATAGCGACTCAGGGATTAATATTTACATTGTCTGCACCGCGAACATCACGCGTTCAGCCTTTATCCAACGTGCTCTGCAACGTAAACTTGACCAAGAGGGCATCGGTGTTTCACCCATCAAGGTAAAGTCTGCAGGCTGTCGGGCTCAAAAAGGGAATCACGCCGACTTAGGCATGACGATGTTAGCGCGTCAGCGTGGGCTAGATCTTTCCCCGCATAAATCGCAGCCCTTTGAGCGCAAACATTCGAACGAAGCTGAGATCGTCCTCACGCTGGAAGAATGGCATCGTAACGATTTGCGCGCCAAGTTTCCCGGGCTGATGGATAAGCTCTTTACCATCCTCGAATTTAACCATGCGGGCGAAGGTCTTGAAGATATTAGTATTCCTGACCCCACTGGAAAAGACCCCGAAGAATACATGGCCTTTTTGGAGACCGCGACTCGAGAAGTCGATTTGATCTTTGAAAATCTCGTGAAGCGCGGCGTGGTCAGTCGCAAAACCCCTACAGCCTAAATCGAAGTAGAGGGGGCATTCGGAATGTCAGGAGCATCAAGAGAGTCGAGAACCCCATCGCCTAGCTAGCGGGTGCCAAGACGCCATCATTCTGGTCGCCATCATGTTGGTCGCCGAAGACGATCCTCACATTCGTGAAGGTACCTTGAGTGTGTTTTTTTTGACGATGAGCCTGAGAGTGCCGACGTCCCCGTCGGCATTTCACCAAGATTTTTTCCCTTTATGAACCGACGCGGCTTGAACGGAATAAATCCCGTTGCGACATACGCGGAATGAATTCCGCGCCACGCTTATACTCGCATTGAGGAGGACAGCTCTGCCACGTTCGCCTCGGCGAAACGTGTTGGGGTTACGACTCCAACGCGCTGCGTAGCGCTTGGAATTCGGCTTGGATCCCATCTAAGATCGGTTGCGGATCGGGCACGCGGGCACGATCACCCGCAACCCCAATGTAGACCGAATCTTGGTAGCTAAAGATGCTTAGTCCGAGCCCAAGGCGTCCAGCTTGAGGTACCCAAACTTGCACCCGGTTCACTTCTGAATCGGCCATATACATCGGCTCGGCGGGACCACGCACGTTGGTCATGATCACGCTGGCTTTGCTGCTCAGGAGACTGACCAAACGGTTGTGCACCCAATGCGGCAAACGCCCGACGACGTCCATAAGCCGCAAAATGGCCCAAGCTTGCGAAGAGTTTTTCAGTGCGGTCATCCGCTCCTGAATGACCTTCAAGCGCTCGCCGGGATCGTTGATGTCGAGCGGGAGGTCGACGAAGACCAAGCCAAATTTATTTCCCATAAATTGGGCATCACCTTTTTCACGGAGATCGACCGGCACCACGGCGCGAATCATTTTTCTCGCTGGGGTAGATCTCTGCTTCGAGCTTGGACTGAGATGCCGTTGCAGGGATCCCGCGAAGAGGTTGACCACCGTGTCATTCAGGGTCGCGCCTTGTTTTTTACCCAAGGCCTTGAGCTCGGTGAGGGGAAGCGCATCCGTCCACGCGGCAAATTTTCGGCCATTCAGCGGACCTTTTAAATCGGTTTTTCCATCTTTGGAAACGGTGGCGAGTTTGAGGACCGATCCGAAGGTGCCGCGCGGGGACCGAATTGGGGGCGAGGCCGCGGATACGGCTGGGCGCTGTTTCTCCGTCGTGGGGTCCCAGCGCTTCGGGCGGGTGATGGAAAACAAAACCCCAATCATGGTAATCCCATCCGCGAGGCAGTGCTGCATTCGTATCAATACGGCTGAGCCCCCTTTGTAATCGGGGACCAAGTCGAGAGCCCAAGCGGGATGCTCAGGGGCAAAGCTGGCTTCCATTTGTTGGCTGCAGAAGGCTTCTAGATCGGCCCGCTCCGAACTCTGTTTTAGGGGGAACGTGTTGACATGATTCGTAACACAGAAATTTTGATCGATCTCCCAAGCCCATTTGCGTCCCGTCTTTTGTAAGTGCATGCCGAAACGTTCGAACTGCATCCAATGACGCTCCGCAATCTTCCGCAGTTGTTCGATGGAGAGAGGGGATTTTAGGGTCAGCAAGGCCGAGATCACCATCGGATTCGATGGCTCGTCCATGCGAAGCCAAGAGGCATCGACAGGACTCAGGGGATGGTGGTTGTCTGACATTGCCTTCTAGCTTAAAACGAACCGTGCCAAAAAGAAGAACCAAATGATGGATTTACGATGTCGAAGGAGGCGTCGCTTGATGCGTGTTTGCGTCTTCAGCGGCTAGCTCGATCCTGAGTTGCTGCAAGAATTCCTTTGGAACCCCGCTCACGTAACAGCATCCATTTTCCACCTTATCAATTTTTAGGCCAAGGTTTTTGTCGACGCCGTTCACGCGGTACAAAAGGATGCCTAAAAAGGGGAGGGTGAATAACATGCCGATCCTCCTCGTCTTGAACCAGAACAGAGCCATAAGGGTCAAGAAGATGAATTGGAGCGGGATTTCGATAAGCCACATCTTTCGTCTTGCACGTCGAATCGCCTCCGGAGCGATCGAGCAATGGATGCGACAGAAGGCATCTTTAATCCGAAAGGATCTGTGATGCGTTAAGCGAAGTTCACGCTGCATGACGCTTTCGGTAGTAAGCGCATCTCCTTCGATCGGCACATTCGAGAGAAGGCAGCGTCTTGGTAGCCGAGCAATCCGGTCGACCACCAAGTATTTTCCTTCTACCCAATAGTTGGGCGTATCGTCGACGCCTGATTTTTCTAGCGCGGCCTTCGGGGTTTCGTAGGGATTACTCAAGGGGTCTCTCTACAAGAAATCCGCAGCTGAGTCGAGTAAACTCAGTGCGGATGTCAGGTCTTTACGTCATGTGAAATGACGTTCCGGATTTTAGCTTCCGACCATGAGGTCGCTTACCAACTTGGCAAAACGAAGCGGTTGCTTCACGGGCGAGCCTTCGGTTAATAGCGCTTGGCCGTAGAGCAGTTCGCTAAAGTCTTTCAGTTTACCGCTCTCTTTGTCGGCATCATAAACATCCTGCATACGCTTGAGAACCGGATGCTCGGCATTCAGCTCTAAGATACGTTTGCTCTTCGGCATGTCTTGTCCCATGGAGGCCATGATGCGCTCCATGTTCGCGTTCATCCCCGCTTCGTCCGCTACCAAGCAGCAGGCGCTTTCGGTAAGGCGATCCGAGAAGCGAACTTCTTTGATCTCTTCCGTGAGGTGCTCTTGCATCAAGCCCAAGAGGTCACCGTAGGTTTTCTGATCCGTCTCGCGCTTTTTATCCGCTTCGGCTTTCTCGTCTTCGTTGAGAAGATCCACGTCGCCTTGATTTACCGGCTGAAGTTTTTTCTCGTCGTACTCGGTGAGGGATTGAAGCATCCACTCGTCGATTGGCTCGACAAGATAGAGAACTTCGTAGCCCTTGGCGTTGAAGGCTTCGAGGTGAGGGGAGTTCTCCGCGGCATCGCGGCTGTCGGCGGTAATGTAGTAGATCGCATCCTGATCGGGGTGCATGCGCGCCACGTAGGATTTCAGATCGGTCATCTTGTCCGCGTCAATTTTTGAGCTTTCAAACAGCATAAGCTCTTTGAGCTTGTCGCGCTGGGCCGCATCGGAGTGGATGCCTTCTTTGAGCAGGGTGCCGAGTTGTTTGAAGAAGGTGAGGTACGCGTCCTCCTCCTTTTTCTTCATACTCTTTAAGGTGCTCAAGACTTTGTTAACCAAGGTCTTTTGAATCTTTTTCACCGTGGTGTTTTCCTGCAGAATTTCGCGGGAGACATTGAGCGAGAGATCCGATGAGTCGACCACCCCGCGTACGAAGCGCAGCCACATAGGGAGCAGGTCTTCGCAGTCGCCCATGATGAACACGCGCTTAACGTAGAGGTGCAGACCCGGGTTGCGGTTATCGTTGAACAGATCCATGGGGCGGCGGCCTGGGATATAGAGAAGGGCTCGGTATTCGAGGGTGCCTTCCGCAACGTAATGAATCGTCTTGGCCGGATCGGTCCAGTCCTTGCTCAAGGCTTTGTAGAACTCGTTATATTCTTCGTCTTTGATCTCGCTCGCGGGGCGGGTCCAAATCGCTTTCATCGAGTTGAGCGTTTCCTCGACGATTTCCATGACAGGCTCTTTGGGCTCTTCGCCCTCTTCCGGCTCGTCATCGGATTCGACCGGGCGTTCCACGTCCATAACAATGGGGAAGGCGACGTAGTCAGAATATTTTTTAATAATTTCGCGGAGCGGCCAGGTCTCGAGGTACTGCTTGCAGTCTTCCTTGAGGTGCAACGTGATCTTTGTGCCTGGCACACTGCGATCTGATTCATCGAGCTCGTAGGTCCCATCACCATTTGAAAGCCAGGATACGGCCGGCGCGCTGTTGTCGGCCCGAAGGGTTTCGAGTTCGACCTTGTCCGCCACCATAAAGGCCGCGTAGAACCCAACCCCAAATTGGCCAATCATCTCCGGTTGATCTTTGCTTTCTGATTCCTTGAGGTTTTTCAGAAAAGCTTTGGTGCCGGAATTCGCGATGGTGCCGATGTTGCTTTCAACTTCTTCGCGGTTCATGCCGATGCCGTTGTCGACAATGGTCAAGGTGTTGGCCTCTGCATCCGTGAAGAGCTTAATCTTCCATCCACCCTCAGGCTCTTTGACCGCATCTTGGGTGACCGATTCGAAGCGAGCCCGGTCAATCGCGTCCGAACTGTTCGAAATCAACTCACGGAGAAAGATCTCGCGATTTGAATATAGGGAATGAATTACCAGATCCAGCAACTGCTGGACTTCAGTTTGAAAAGTCTTTGTTTCACTCATATGATCATTTTTCGTGTAATTTTCCCTGCGGGCTAATAAACCCACGCATGGAATTCAAGTATTCATCTCTCGGAGATCGCCTCACTCGTGGTAGTGGGATTCAAGAACTCATGCACGATTTGGGTAGTGCCTTGTCAGAATCCCCCGATATGCTGATGCTTGGCGGGGGAAATCCGGCGGCAATTCCCGAGGTTCAGGCCATTTGGCGGCGTCGCATGCAGGAAATTCTCGACGATCCAGCGGGCTTTGATGCCATGCTGGGAAACTATGATACCCCGCAGGGCCGCCCCGTTTTTATGGACGCTTTATGCGATTTTCTCAATCAGCGTTACGGTTGGGGGCTCACTCGCAAGAACATCACCATCACCAACGGCTCTCAAAACGCCTTCTTTTACCTGTTTAACATGCTCGCTGGCAGCGGGCGTAAGATTCTCTTGCCGCTTTCGCCAGAATACATCGGTTATGCCGACCAAGGCCTCGAAGACGGTCTCTTTGTCTCCTGCCCAGCCCGCATCGAAAAAATCGGGGAGCGCAGTTTTAAATACCGCATCGATTTCGATCGCCTGGAGATCGACGACAGTATCGGCGCGATCTGCGTCAGCCGTCCGACCAATCCCAGCGGCAATGTCATCACCGACGACGAGCTTCGGCGGTTACGCGACCTGGCCAAACAGCATGGGATTCCGCTCATTGTTGACTCGGCCTACGGCGCGCCATTCCCGCATATCATTTTCCAAGACGTCACTCCGATGTGGGATGAGAGCATGGTGGTCAGCCTCAGTTTGAGTAAATTGGGCCTTCCCGGAACCCGAACCGGCATCTTGATCGCAAATGAGGAAATCACCCGAGGCATGGGGGAGATTAATGCGGTAGTGAATTTGGCCAATGGAAATATCGGCCAAGAAATCGTTGCCCCGATGTTGGTGAGCGGAGAAATCGAAACCGTTTCACGGGAAATCATTCAGCCTTTTTACGCGGGTAAAGCCGCCTTCGCGAAAGAGAAATTCGCTTCGGTAATGCCGCAGGATGTGCCGTGGCGCTTGCATGCCAACGAAGGCTCGATGTTTTTTTGGTGTTGGATCGAAGGACTAAGCGGAGGCTCTGCCGAGCTATATCGTCGCTTGAAAGAGCGCGGGGTGATTGTCGTCTCCGGGCATTATTTCTTTTATGGTTTAGCCGAAGAATGGTCGCATGCCAATGAGTGCATTCGGATCCACAGCGCTATGCCTACCGATTCAATTGAACGCGGTTTTGATATTATTGCCGATGTTCTGAAGAACGGGTAAAATGTAAAGTTTTCCGATAGGATTGCCCTGTGTCCTTACTCCGTGGTGATTCTTCATCACTCTGACATATTGAGCATGAGGGATTGATAAGGTGACAATATGAAGGTTTCCTAGGAGTCTGTCGGACTTAGCAGATTCGGCTGCGAACTCCTCACTTTGGCCCATACGATCCGATCAAATAGTCTCAACTATTCTCACGAATCGTCCAAACCGTCTTGTCTCAAACTAAGAAACCCTCGCTCGAAAGCCTAAGCCCGACAGACTCCTAGGACAAGGAAATCTACAGGTTCAAGATTTACCATAATTACGCATCGATCTACCTTGTTCGATTCCAAATATGTTCGTATTGTCCTGAAAACTTTTACACGACTACCCTATTGGAGCCCTTAATAATGTTTGTTGACCTAGAAAAACGTATCGCGAATATGAAATTTGAAACGAAGCACGGTGTATTTTATCCCAATGGATACGTCGATGCGATTTTCGATAATCTGGAATCCCTAGAGAAAGCGATAGGTCTTCTTACTGCTGCAGGCTGGCCATCGGAGGACATCGTCCCGCTTAAAAGCGATGAGGTGTTAAAGCTTCATAAGGAATCTGTAGAAAACCGCTCGGTCTGGGATAATTTTATGGCGGAGGCTCGCAGCTTCATGGGCGCCGATTACAAGTTTATGCAAAAGAATATCGATCATGCGGAAGCGGGTCACTACTTCCTCCTCGTCTATGCTGGCAGTGGGGAAAAAACAGAGGAAATTCGAGACCTGCTTCAGACTTGCGAGCCCACAGCGATGTATGGCTATTCACCTCTGTATATTGTAAAAATGAACACCGAACCTAAGTAGCTGATCGCCTGCTAGACCTGATCGGCTGCTGTACCTGATCGGCTACTGGACCTGATCGGCTACTGGACCTGATCGGCTACTGGACCTGATCGGCTACTGTTGCCTGCTTCGGGGCGGATTTCCTCGGGGCGGATTCTCAGGCTGGAATGGGCCCAGAAAAATGACCACCACGGCCTAGTTCAGGCCATTGGTGTCTAGCGCTGAAAGCGTGATGTAATTTCAATATGGGCCAGCCAGCCTCTATTGCAAAAATAGGCAAGATAAGTCGCTTTCAGCTCTTCCACACTTTTTTGCAATATTCCCAAGGCGTTACCCCGAGCTAGGCCTAGGTTGAGTCGCACCTGTGGTGCTGCTCTTGAGCTCTTGCATTAGCGCATAGCAAGTATGCTATATAGTACCCCGCCAATAATCAGTGCGAGGAGCAGGTAGCCTGTGGCCATATTGAAAAATGGCGGGCGGTAATAGATATCAGGGGTGGCTTGTCGCACCAATTTATATTGCGCTGAAAAGACCATGCTGCCTTTCGACGAAAAGGTGAGCCAAAGGAAGTAGGGGCAGAGAAGGGTGCCAATAGGGAAGAATAAAAGGCCGAGAACGGAAAAGATGCCGATGCCAATTCGGGACCAGCTCGCGAGCCGCCGGACGTGAAGCCCGACATAAAATTGGGCGAGTCCGAGCCCGATGACGGTAATCGAATAACGCAGTGGTTTGATTTGAATCTGATAGCTCATGCTCGAGGCAAATACGGCTAGGCCGAAGAGGAGGATGAAGATGGATCCGAATATGTAGAGCGTGCCAATCGATTTGACCGAGGTCTCGTGGTTGATATACATGTTCCGAATCACGACTGGGTTCGCCAAGTCTTCTTCGGGGGTAACGTCTGCCTCTGGGGTGGCGTAGGGATTTTCGGAATCAGTCATGCTTGAGCCGGAGGGCAAGCGGTAGGCAAGGAATAAAAAATGGCATGGGCGGAGGGGTTCGAACCCCCGACCGTCGGAGTAGAAATCCGATGCTCTGTCCAACTGAGCTACGCCCACATGCCGTGTAAGGTGTGCTTTGCCTTAGAATCGCCAGAGGTCAACCCTCATCACGCGAATTACGCTTAAAGCGATTGCAAAACTTTAAGGACGTCTACGCTGTCCTTTGCCGCGTTTACCTTGTTCGATTTATGCACGATTTTACCATCTTTGCTAATGATAAAGGTCCATCGCTGGGTGGTGGTGTGTCGTGTCAAGGTGTGGGTTGCCCCGCCGACATCGCGTTCCAGTGACTTTTCGCCCGCTTTGCTCGGGACACCGAAGGCTTTAGCGACGCTGCCGTCATGATCTGCAAGGAGCGGGAAGTTGAGGTCATGCGCGGTTTTGAAGAGCGCGAGGTTCTTCGCTTCATCGCCACTGATCCCGACCACGACCGCACCTGCTTTTTCCAGCTCGTCGCTGGCATCGCGAAAGCCGCAGGCTTGTTTAGTACATCCGCCTGTCATGGCAGCGGGGTAAAAGTAAACAACGATGTGTTTGCCGGTCGCATCGGCGGAAGACCACGTTTTCCCCGTATCGTCCTCGGCACTAAATGCAGGCGCTTTGTCGCCGACCTTTAGGTCAACTTCTTGGCTAAGGGCTTGCGCGCAGAAGGAGAACGCTGCGGTGAATGCGAGCCCGATGAGAAGGCGGTGAGGAGAGAATGAGGATAGGGATATAGTTTTCATGAAAGTAGCAGGGTGGGTCAGTTCGGCGCAGGGGTTAACCGACGTGTTACAAGAACTTATCGAAAATGGTAAAGCAGTTTTTTGTGCACAAAGCTCAGGCCGAACCAAAGGATGAAGATACTTAAATCCAGATTGCCCACGGGTGGGATAATGGAACGTAGTGGTCCGAGGACCGGTTCGGTGGCGCTGTAGACCAATCCCGCGATCATATTCGAATGGAGAGCGGGAATTTAGGAGATGATGACGCGGGCGAGAAGGAAGCCGATGACGACGTAATAAACAAGATTGATGATGAAGCGGATATGGTCTCTTTGCATGCCTTTTATCTACCATAACCGCTTCAAATGTCGCCTGAAAATCTGCTGATTGACCAAGGAATACGTGGGAAATTACCGGTATGGTCTACGCCGGTTTTGACAGGATATACAGGATGGATCGGATGGTGGTAAATTGGGGGAGACTCTTGGATTCAAGGAAGGCGGCAAATGAGTGAAAATGCAGACGACTAGAGGCGCGTAGCGCTGACCCATTGATAGCCATGGTTGACGAACGCGGGGCGGATTCCCAGGTTGTCACATGTCGCATAAAATAGGCTGGACCGCTTATCTAAGTGCCATTGCAGTCTGACAGCAGTCTGACAGGTTTCTACCAGCACGTTGCTACCATCTTGGGCTGCGCCAAGCATTTGCTGTTCCAAAAAGTGAAGCGCCGAAGGCCAAGGAGCGGCGGTTTCCAACCGCCGAAGATGGACATGGTCCATGGTTTAACGGCTGTAGATATTTAAAAAAGCACTTTGGAAATCTCTTACCTCAGATGTTGAGCACCAACGGTGGGGTTTTAAGCTAGCCCAGGGCAACGCTCTGGGTGCAGGTTTTCACTGAACTATAGAGCACTGAAAGTGCGGGTTTAATTGATCACCTAGTTTGAATCGTGCTTTCAGCACGACGATATTTAGGTACCTCAAACTTGGGGCATTGCACCGGGCTTGGGTTTTGGCTTTCTCTAGATGAGTCGTGTCAAACGAAAAGCATCCCGCCGTCGGCGGTTGGAAACCGCCGCTCCTTGGCCTTCGGCGCATCACTACTTTCATGAAAATATGGAGCCTACCCGCGTGGCGCGGAATTTATCCCGTTGCTCCGGGCTTGGGTTTTGGCTTTCTCTAGATGAGTCGTTTCAAACGATTTGCATTCCACCGTCGGCGGTTGGAAACCGCCGCTCCTTGGCCTTCGGCGCTTCACTACGTTTTTGAAAATATGGAGCCTACCCGTGTGGCGCGGAATTTATTTCGCGTTTGTCGCAACGGGATTTATCCCGTTGCCCCGGGCTTGGGTTTTGGCTTTTCTCTGGATGAGTCGTTTCAAACGAAAAGCATCCCACCGCCGGCGGTTGGAAACCGCTGCTCCTTGGCCTTCGGCGCTTCACTACTTTTTTGAAAATATGGAGCCTACCCGTGTGGCGCGGAATTTATTTCGCGTTTGTCGCAACGGGATTTATCCCGTTGCTCCGGGCTTGGGTTTTGGCTTTCTCTAGATGAGTCGTTTCAAACGATTTGCATCCCGCCGTCGGCGGTTGGAAACCGCCGCTCCTTGGCCTTCGGCGCTTCACTACGTTTATGAAAATATGGCGCCTACCCGCGGCGTTGCCCCGGGCTAAATTGACTGAGCCCTTCAGGCTCGATGTGTCCTCCGCAAAAAATCCAAAATAGGATTTTTCAGGACAGACTCTACTTGCTCTTTACCAGCCGAAGGCTGTCGACATTTGGGCCGCCGTTCCCCGTCGCGAGCAAGCGGATGGTGTGCTGTCCTTTTTTGAGCTCAACCGTGGGGCCGATTTCATTCCAGTTCTTCCACCCGTCGGTGACTGCAAAGCTGATGTCTTTCGCATCGGATTGGTCCACCTTGTAGGCCATGCTGCGGTCGCTGCCACCGAGGGCATAGCGAAAGAGGAGTTGATGCGATCCGGTTTCTTTGGCGTCCACCGTCCATTCGATAAACTGATCTTCTTTGTCGGAAAAGTCGGCGTATCCATGGCCGTAGTAGCCTTCATGGGCGTCTTTGATCGACACATTCAGCTTTGCGCTTTCGCTCTCATAGACCTCAGGCAGTGGATTGGCGCCTCCCGGTTTCTTCGCGCTGGCCTTTCGCGTATCGGAGGACTTGGTTTTTTTCTTTGTCTCCTTCGGGTTCGCGCCCGGTTTGGCAAAGCCGATGACTTGATCTGCAGGTGGCGGAACATCTTCTTTGCCCGGAACGCGATTCAGGGTGTAGATTACCAAGTTGTTTTCTAGGTCGCGCCCAGCTGCGCTAGTCAGCTTGTTGATGATCAACTGGTGCACGTACCACGGACGCATCTCGGGGAGGGTGAGGGTGACGACTTTTCCGTCCTCGCTTAGCGCCACTTTAGTTGGGGCGAACTGACTCTGGTCAAAGGTGTCTGAGCCGTAGGCTTCGTGATACTCGTAATAGTAGCGGTCGAAGGTGTAGGTGTTGGGGTCTCTCGCGATGGCGGGATCAAGCGCTTCGGTGAAGGTAAGTTTGAAGCCCGTAGGCGTTGCGTTCATCGTGAGCAGGTCGAAGGGCATTTTTTTGTCCCAGGTGATTTTGCGAATCCCGCTTGATCCTGACCAGGTATGTTTGGTGCTACCCACCCATAACGACCCCGCCGCGTCGAAAGCGAGGCGATTGTTGCCACTGGATAAGCCACCGCCATCGATGAAGGGCACGCAGGCGCCTTGGAGCTCGCCACCGACTTCTTCGAGCATAATGCGCATGATGCGGCTTTTGTTCATTTCACCGACCAAGAGTTGACCCGCGAAAGGGCCGAATTTGCCTTCCGTGGAGTCGACCAAGGGTTGGGTGGGGGAGTTGGCCATCACGCCTTGCGGAAAGAGGACGGCCGCGCGGGTGCGTAACTTATCGAGTTTTTCGGGTGGGATGAGCCGGGGGTTTTCTTTGCTGTAGGGTTCGCCCTCCCAGGTCAGGCTAGCGGGGTGGCCGTAGAAGCGCCCTTTTTGCACGTGGAAGAGTTTGCTGGTTCCCAGCCAGTCACCTTGGTTGTCGGTCACGAAGAGGTTGCCGTCTAGGTCTTGGCCTAAGCCGTTCGGGGTTCGGAATCCGCTGGCAAAGGGTTTGGTTTCACCTTCGGGGGTGATCTCCATGGTCCAGCCTCGATAGGGCGAGGCGGAGTACATGCGCCCACGCAAGGTCTCCCAATGCGCGTAGGTGGCGGCCCGATCTTTGCCGTCGGCAAAGTAGTAGTTGTCGCGGCCTTCGTCGCGCACCCCGTCACCTGAAGAGGCACAGCCAAGCGTGAAGTACGTACTGCCGTTGGCGTGTTGAATCGGCGAGAAGTTGAATTCGTGATAGTTGCCGGTGACCCCAAAATGATCCGACACTTTCATGTAGCTGTCCGCTTTTCCGTCCCCGTTGGTGTCGCGAATGCGGGTTACTTCAGAGCGTTGCGCGACAATCAATTCGTCGTTATTTACCGGGATGATTCCGAGCGGGTTGTGCAGGCCTTCGGCAAAGAGGCTCCAGTTGGTTTGCACTGGATCGTACATGTAGACTTTGCCGTAAGGGTAGCAGGCCGCGATGCGCCCGTCGGGCATAATCTTTAGGCCGTCGACTTCCTGGTTAAGATCGGGATCATCCGGTCCTGGGATTTCCTCGACGATGTAGTTCTCGCGGGCCTGGCTCGCAAGCTGGCTGATAGGCGAGATGAAAAAGAGGGCGAGGAACAGTGCGAAGGTTTGGGCGGTGCCTCGGCGGGATAAAGTGGGACGGGGGTACATAGAAGTCTCCATGACGAAATGAAAAGAGTGAAAGGTGGTGGGCTGGTCTGGGGCGTTTATTTTTCGGAGATCGAAATGCTAAACTGGTTGGCATCCGGTGAAAGCTGCAGCACATCGCCCTTCCACTCGCCAACATCACTGCTCACTTGTGAAGCGTGCTCGCTGGCGCGTTGAAACTGAATGTCTGTCTTGCTTTGGCTCGATGGGGTGAAGCGGAAGGTGCGCGTGATCCCGCTTTCGCTACCGCGAATGAGCTCGCGCACCTCTTGGCCATTCACCGTGTAAACAAACTCGGGATGGCCGTCTTCGAGGAGATGATAGCCTTTGTAATCTGGGATCACATCATCGGCCAGCGGGAATTGGCTTTCGCGATAGTAGACCACGCCGTTAAACGGTGCCACCGGTTTGCCGTTGCTTTCCGCGTGGGGGCGGTGGTTGATCATGCCGCCTTCACGCCAGGCATAGCGGAAGCGGCAGGTGCCCGCATCCCAAACGTATTTCTGACCGCCGGGAAGGGAAACCACGATAGCCGCTGGGCTGGAATCCGGCATGAAGGTACGTACGATAATGGGGCGATCCGTTGCTTCTTTGCCTGGGGTGACAACCTTCGGAATCTCAAATTTTTTCACCCCGACCTCTTCGCTCTTCGAAACAATCATCTTGCCGTTCATGACCTGACCATGACCGGGAAAGGTGCAGACAAAGGGGTAGACCCCCTCTTTTTCGGGCGCGGTAAATTTGAGCCGCTCCGATTCTTTCATCAGTAGTACCTTGGTCGCGTGAAGTACATTGCCTGTATCAGGAACATACTCTTTTGCGGGGCCGTCTGCCCCCATGGCAAGGGCGGCCACGATGGTTGAATTGATGCTGCCCGGAGCGACGATAAGTAAATTATGCATCATCACCCCGTTGTTTTTGAACTCGAGGTTCACCGGTTGTCCCGGACGAACCGTAAAGCTTTCAACGTCAAATTTTAGTCCAGGAAGGACGCCCATTTTGACGGTTAAGACATCGAGGTTTTCCTCTTTTTCCTGGTTTGTTTCTTGTGCGTTCGCGGTGCTGCAGAGGGTCGAGGAGATCATGGCGATCGTCGCCACGGAAATAAGGAGGCGCGCTAAAGCGCGTGGGTGATTAAAAACGAGTGAAGGGCTGGAGGAAAAGGGGCCATATTTCATGCCCATCTTCCTATGCCGGTCGCATCGACTTGGCAATGTGATATTGCCAGACTTTTTCTGGTTTTCGAGGGGCGAGGAGAGGCAAGAGTTACGGGGTCACCTTGAAGGGCCAGATCCATTTTGTTTTCAAAACCGCTCCGCTCTCCGTCCCAGGTGTCGTCATGGGTTTGTGGTTGATTGCCACCGCGTTGGACGGGGCGGTTGAAGGTATCTTTGAAGGTATGGTTGAAGGTACAGTTGAAGTGCCGTAGGACCCATCCTTGGCAAGCGAGTCAGGATGATGTCCTTTAGCTCAGCCCGTCTAGGCGGTCCCGTGTGGAGCCGGATAGCGAGTGCCCCAGAAAGACCTCCTCTCCGCTTTGCCAATAAAATGACGGGCCCAAAACGACGGGGGAGGGCTCACAAATCCAGCTGGGCTCACAAATGCAGCTGGGCACAAATACAGCAGGGCACAAAAAAGCGCTTCCTAAGAAGCGCTTTCATCTAAACCGAGAGATCCGTTTGGTTCGCTTAGAGTTTGTCGCGAAATTTAGAGTTCTGCGCGGAATCTAGAGTTTGGCGCGGAATCTAGAGTTCTGCGCGAAATTTAGAGTTTGCCCGCGAAAGAAGCTGCAATCACTTCATGACCGGAATTGTTTGGGTGAAAACCATCGCTATTTACCAAGGCTGGATTGCTGCCAAAGGCACCGTGAATGTCGGCCACGGCAATACCACGTGAGCTGCCGAGGGCACGGATGGATGCGTTAATCGAATCCACATTCGGATTGAAGGCCGCTTTTTCTCCGTAGTTCGGAGGAATGGTGCCGAGAATTGTTTTGGCCCCAGAGGCGATGAATTGATCCACAATAGAATTCAAGCTGGCGGCAACTTGGGCTCCGTTACGACCTTGTATGGCGTCATTGGTTCCGACGAGAACGAGAATGTGGGTTGGGTTGAGCGCCAACACCCCGCCAACTCTTCCGCCCAATCCAGCTGCGGTTGCCCCGCTTTTCCCGCGTGCTGTGACCGCAGAGCCAATACGGCGCGAAAGTTTCGCGGGAAAGGCTTCACCGGTGCCAACTCCAGCCGTGATGCTGTCACCAAAGGCGACGATGACGCGGCCTTCTGGTTGGGCCACTGGGTCATCCACAACGTCCGTCACATCATTTGTGGCTTCATCCATGGTCTGGTCATCCATCTCCATGTCGTCTGTTTCATCCGCACCTTCTTCGGTGGTGATGTCCAAGCCGCTTGAATCCATTTGCATTGATTCGACCATCTCGGCATCGTTCGTTGACATCATTTCGATCATGGCGTCATCCATGTCGCTGCTGCTATCATCGTCGCTGCAACCGATCATGAAAAAGAAAATCGGCAAAAGGCACAAAAGAGAAATTCGTTTAAAAAGATTGTTCATAGTCTGTTCTCCCCACGGAGTGTTATTTTTACAGAGGTGATAAAAGGGGTTTAGTGATTAAAATAGGTTGGAGCCTTTCCTTCGGCCCATTTGATATTGCACCCCAAGCTCGGGATTTGGGTTTCGGGTGCGTCTGCACCGCTTAGAAGTTGGTCCAATGCCGCGCGGAGGTCCTCTCCGGTTACCGGCGGTTGATTCTCGCCACGAGGACGACTGCCATCGAGCTGTCCGCGATAGTAAAGCTTCGCTTGTTCATCGAAGAGGAAGAAATCTGGGGTGCAGGCAGCCGTGTAGGCCAGGGCGGCTTCTTGAGTGGCCCCATCATATAGGTACGGGAAGTTGAAGCCACAGCGCTCGGCTTGCTCCTTGAGCATCTCCGGTGCGTCGTCTGGATACGTCTCTTGAGGGTTCGAGCCGATTGCAACGATGGAAACCTTGTCTCCGTAGTCGGCGCCGATTTTGGCTAGCTCATCTTCGATGTGTTTCACGTATGGGCAGTGGCGGGAGATGAACATGATCAACACGCCAGCCTTCCCCTTGAACGATTCGAGGCTAAAGTTTTCGCCGCTGACTGCGTCGACGAGATCAAAATCTGGGGCTGGGGTTCCAAGCGCGAGCATCGTTGAATTTACTGAGACCATGTTTACCTTATTATTTTATATCTAAATTTAAATGTTACCTTTGGGGACTTCGTTGCAAGGCATGTATGCATTTCACCAAAATCACCATCTATATATAAGCACCTACCATGGTGCCTCATTCGAAGAGCCTTACATAAGAAGGCCTTTCGTGTGATGCAAATAGAAAGTTGCTACAGATAAAGGACTCAACCCTATTCGACTTTGTCACCGTTTTAGACGTTTCGTTCAATTTTCGCGTTAGATTGTTCGGTCCAGCCACCGCTTTTGTAATCTTTCCTATTCCTTTCGCAATCGACTCTTGCAGATTTTCACTTCCTTCTTATTTTGCGCCACCATGGAAAAGACCCCATTTTATATCACGACTCCGATTTACTACGTAAATGACAAGCCGCATATTGGGCATGCTTACACCACGATTGTAGCCGATGTCTTGACCCGGTTTCACCGATTAATGGGGCATCCGAGCTATTTCCTAACGGGGACGGACGAGCACGGCCAGAAGGTCCAGCAAACCGCAGAAAAGCGGGGCAAGAGCCCGATCGATCACGCGGACGAAATGGTGGTTCGTTTTCAGGATGCCTGGAGTCAATTGAACATCAGTAACGACGATTTCATTCGTACCACTGAGCCACGCCACACCGTCGTAGTGCAAAAGATTCTTAAAGAGCTGCATGACAAGGGCGAAATTTACAGCGACGAATACGATGGCTGGTACGACGCATCTGAAGAATTGTTCGTCCCAGAGCGTGACGCTCCCGGTGGCATTGACCCGAAGACAGGAAAACAGCTCGAGCGCATCACCGAGAAAAACTATTTCTTCAAGATGGGGAGTTATCAGACTTGGTTGATCGAGTACATCGAAGCCAATCCCGATTTTATTCAGCCGAGCTATCGCCGCAATGAGACGCTTGGTTTCTTGAAAAACAACGAGCTCAAAGATCTCTGCATCTCGCGTCCGAAATCCCGTATGTCTTGGGGGATTGAGCTCCCGTTTGATTCGGAGTATGTCACTTATGTTTGGTTCGACGCACTCGTGAACTACATTTCCGGCGTCGGGTATCTCTCCGAAGATCCTGCCGAACAAAAGAAATTTGCCGATACCTGGCCCGCTTCCTATCACCTCATCGGGAAAGATATTTTGACCACCCACACGGTGTACTGGCCGACCATGCTTAAAGCGATGGGGGTGGCGCAGCCGAAAACGATCTTCGCTCACGGCTGGTGGATGTTGAAGGAGTCCGATGATGGCGAAGACGAAAAGATGAGCAAAAGCAAAGGCAACGTGGTCGATCCCCTGGATTATGTGGATAGTTACGGAGTCGATGCGGTGCGTTATTTCTTAGCCGCAGAAATGAGTCTTGGCCAAGATGCGTCCTTTACCGATGAGCTGTTTAACAAGCGCTATAATGCGGATCTTGCCAAAGGGATTGGCAATGCATCCAGCCGCGTGCTCGCTTTGCTCGAAAAGAATTTTGACGGACGCATCCCTGAGGTTCCTGCGGATCTGTGGGAGCAAGCCGAAGAAAAGGTACTCTGGCAAAGCTTGCAGGATGCAATCGACGCGTTGCAGACTTCGATTCCGGACATGAAACTGCATCAAGGCATTGCTTCGGTGATTGCCGCGGTCAGTGCGTTGGATCGCTACTTGGAACTCAAGAAGCCGTGGAACCAAGCCAAAGAAGACGACAAGGAGCCGCTTGCCTGCACCTTGACTGCTGGCGCGGAAGCGCTCTACTTGATCTCGGCTCTGCTTTCACCGGTGATGCCCGCGAAGATGGAGCAGCTTCAAGTAGCATTGGGGCAGGGGGACGCTAGTCCTGATCTCGATGCCCTGCGCCAACCCGGGCTTATCAAGGCTGGAACGCAGACCTCGAAAACCACCTTGTTCCCGCGCGTCGAGTCAAAAAAGAAGCCGGAGCCGCCAGCGGATAAGCCTGCGAAAAAGGGAACGCCGTCGAAGCCGACCAAGCAAGCATCGGAGCTCCCCGCGGGCGTCGCGGATATGAATTTCATTGCCTTTGATGACTTCACCAAGGTCCAATTGAAGACGGGAAAAATTTGCGATGCCGAACGTATTGAAGGCACCGATAAATTGATGAAGATCCAGGTTCTCATCGGGGAGGAGCGTCGTCAGATTGTTTCTGGGATCGCACCGTTTTACGAGGCGGAGGACCTCTTGCATAAAACGGTGGTGGTCGTGACCAATCTCAAACCGGTCAAGTTACGTGGGGTAGAATCCAATGGAATGCTCCTTGCCGCAACCAAAGGCGAAGCGCTGCGCCTTGTCACGGTGGATGGTGAACTTGCCAGCGGCGCTGTGGTTCGTTAGAGGCCTTTGAGGCTATTTGATCGATGCGTCCGGATCGTATGGGCCAAAGGTAGGGTTTCGCAGCCGAAAGCCTAAGCCCGACAGACTCCTGGCAGGCTGTTGATTGACGGCTCGACAGTCTAGTCTTTGATTAGCTCGGGGAGGTTTAGCTTCGGTAACGACGGGGGGTACCCTCATCCCGAATGTATTCTTCATTCGATATGTTTATTTGGGATGCTTTTTATGAGTAATTGGCAGGGAGGCAAATTACTCTAAATTCTGAGTTATCAACCAGTTTCGCATTCTATATATCGGTAACGACGTGTTCTTAATTCTCAAAAATGAAATAAAACATTGACCTAGGCAGTCTTTGCTTGTACTTTGCCTTCACGTTCTTAAAAACGTTTTAAAAGTAATAAACGCACAGTCCTAAATATAAAAAAAGATGCCCAGTGCCGATTGCACGCCCTTAACGCTCCCTGGAGTGGTACGTTAATTTGGGAGGGGCCAACAGAAGGTTTTATCGTGAGTGAAAAGAAGGAATACTTAACAACTGAAGAAGTTTCAGATTACCTGAAACTGCCCGTCGAAACGCTTTACAAGCATGCTCGTTCTGGAAAAATTCCAGCCTGCAAAATCGGCAAGCATTGGCGCTTTGACAAATCCGAAGTAGATCGCTGGGTCTCTTCGCAAAATAACCAATTTAAAGTCTCTAGTGCACTGCAAGTCCTCGTCATTGATGACGATGAAATGGTCTGTAGCCTCATCCGCAAGTGGATTGAGCTCGCGGGTTCTTTCGCGGATTGTGTTACGAGTGGCGAAGACGCTCTTTCTCTGCTCCGGGTTCAACGGTACGACTTAATCTTTCTTGATCTTCGTATGCCACAGATCAACGGGGTAGAAACTCTGATGCGCATCAAAGAACTTTCTTCTGAAACTGAAGTGGTCATTTGCACCTCCTACTTCGAAGGAAAACTTATGGAGCAGGCGCTTGAGCTTGGCCCATTGCGCGTGCTCAAAAAGCCTTTCGACCGCCAAAGCCTCGAAAGTATCCTCAACGCTCGTTCCAGCTCACGTTCCATTCGCTAGGTAACGACGTCGATTTTACCCTAAGGATTGGTCCTTGATCCCTCAGGGTGGATCGGCTTTACGGTTGAATTGCGCAAAAAGCGGCTCATGATTTTTTCATGAGCCTTTTTTCTATCCCTCTGTCAATTCGCTCCCTGTTTGCAGCTTGTACCTTCTCTATTGCCCTAAGCGCCATATTTGCTCCTCAGATTGAGGCTCAAAACAAGTTCGACTATACAAAGCCGGCGGACTCTGCCAATCCAGCGGATTATGCCAAGGCCGCGAACGCGTTTCTAAGCTCACTCCCTGCAGAATCGCTTGAGCGAGCCCAACTTGCTTACGACTCCGAGCTACGGACCAAGTGGCATTATCTTCCCTTCAAAGATCGCAGAGGGGTTTCATTAATGTCGATGACCCCAGCGCAGCGAGCCAAGGCCATCGCGCTGTTCAAAACGGTGTTGAGCGAGCAGGGCTTTACCACGCTTTCCAAATGCATGGCTTTGGAGGCTATTTTGAATGATATCGAAAACGCGCCGGATCTAAGAAACCCTCTGAAATATTATTGGACGATTTTTGGCAAGCCGGCTGCGACTGGAACCTGGGGGCTCGGGGTCGAAGGCCATCACCTGTCCTCGAACTTCGTCATTCGGGATAACCAATTGGTTTGCGCCACCCCGTTGTTCATCGGAGCCAATCCAGCCATCGTCGAAACGCTAGGCAAAAATCGCCTAGGCAAAGGCACGCGAATCCTCGCGGCTGAAGAAGATCTCGGATTGGAATTATTTGCTGCGTTAAAAAAGAAGCAGCAGAAAGTCGCGCGGGTTGCCGCGACCTCGCCTCGAGATATGCGGGAAGGATTTAAGCGACAGCTTCAGGCCAAAGCTGCTGGGCTTCCGGCTCAGGATATGGACAAGGCGCAACGTGCTTTGTTGATGAAGGTGGTGGAGCAGTATCTCAATCATTTGCCCGCAGATCTTGCCTCACGCTTCAAAAAGAACATCGAAAAAGCCGGCGTCGAGCGAATACAATTTGCCTTCGCTGGGGAAGGCGCTTTGGATAAAGCGCATAGTTACCACGTCATCGGGCCGACCTTTGCCATCCTCTTTTACAACACGCAAAAGGGGGCGGGCGGCACACCCGTCAACCACGCACATACGGTTCTTCGTACCAACGGGCGCGACTTTTTTCTCATGGATTAAGTGTCCGTCGGCAAACAATGGTTTAAGCATAGGCGGGGGTTTCACAGACTGCGTAATACATCGAAGCCGTCTTGCAGGGGTTCAGGCCCGAAGGGTCGCCGTCAACATAGCCCGGGTCGAAGGCAGCATAGGCGGGGGTCTCAGAGGCAACGTGAAAAACCGAAGCCACTTTGTAGGGGTTCAGGCCCGAAGGGTCGCCGTCATCATAGCCCGGGTCGAAGGCAGCATTGGCGGGGGTTTCACAGACTGCGTAATACATCGAAGCCGTCTTGCAGGGGTTCAGGCCCGAAGGGTCGCCGTCAACATAGCCCGGGTCGAAGGCAGCATAGGCGGGGGTTTCAGAGACTACGTAATACATCGAAGCCGTCTTGCAGGGGTTCAGGCCCGAAGGGTCGCCGTCAACATAGCCCGGGTCGAAGGCAGCATAGGCGGGGGTTTCACAGATTACGTAAAATATCGAAGCCGTCTTGCAGGGGTTCAGGCCCGAAGGGTCGCCGTCATCATAGCCCGGGTCGAAGGCCCGGGTACGTTGCAAAAATTCGCAAGGCCTGAAAGGTCGATTCAGAGTTCTCCCAAAATTGATTTAACTTTTCAGGCCTAGCCTTGAAGCACATTCAAAACCCAGGTCTTCGACTTAGGCCAATATAAATCGACCCTTCGGGCCTAGGCACATGCGGAACTTGGACAATGATATGTTTGTGCGATGCAGCAGATTTAAGAATCGCAACGCGACGGTATTCCCCCGAAGGATTCGTATCATTTGCGCTTACGATAGCCGGCGAATGTCGTCGCGTTGCGAATCAAATGTAGGGGAGCAGCCCATCGGCCCCCTCAAGGACGCAAGCGGCCTCCGCCGAGAAAAGAAAAAGAAACGTCTTGCCCACTGCATGGAGGAAACCTCTGAGCTAATACTCAAAGTGGGAACCACGGGGCCTACATTTGGACCCTCCCGCAGGAGGTTTGCAGCCGTAAAGCCCAACGCGCTTGCTCCCTAATAGGAAAGAACGCCAGAGGATATGCGTCCACCGTGTGACAAGACACCTTTTCCTAACACAGAAATAGGCTCTTTCCAGTATCAAGTGACCGGAAAAAGCCTAAATCGTTTCGTTAATGGAGGTCCCACGCTCGAAATAAGCCTGGCCCTCTGCCTTACTCAGAGCCGTATGTTTTTGGAGCGGCTTGAACCACCGAGTTGCATGATGACATTCGCTGCATCGGGAATAATATCCACTGAGGCACCTGAATTTAGCAAGGCTTCGGTTTCCATTACATCGATCACTGCATCCAATATTTCAGCATCATGTTTACCGATTTCATTCAGAGCTTGGCCAACAATCTGCGGGCGTTGTGCGGCTGCTTCGGCCATTTTTTTCGACACGTTGTTTGCCGTTTCGCTTTGAATCAAGCCGACCCGATTTTCTCCGTCCTGCTTCATCGCGCTGGTCACTTGCACCAAGCGCTTCACAACTTTTTCGGTGATGTTTTGTACCATCATCACATCGGTGAACGCGACCTTGCGGATGTAAACGGATCCGAGGCGGTAGCCCCATTTTTCTGAAAGAGGGGAGACTTCTTCGCGTACGGTGCGGCTCAGGCTGTGGCGATCTTCGAGCATCGTTTCCATCTCAAGGTTGCTTAAGACCGAGATGGTAGCGCTTGCCACGTTCGCTTGTAGAGAGCCCTCTGGGTTGGTGTTGACAAAGAGATAGTCGGTCGGATCCGAGACTTGCATCTCATACCAAATACCAACCCCCATCGGGGTGCCTTCCTCTGAGTTCACCATCTGGCTACGCAGATAATGTTGGCGTAGGGCGGTATCGACTCGATAGCGCTTACCGAAGAGTGGCAGGAGCAACGCCCTCGGGCCAAACTGAAACAGTGGGACGCGAAGGCCTGCATCGTCAAGGGTACCAATGACTTTGCCGAAGAGGGTGTAGACCTGCGCTTCGCATTCTCTCACCGTGGTGTAGAGCCCGAAGGCGGAAATCAGTTTGAGGAAAATCGGAATAATAAAAAGACCGACGAAAAATCCAATAATAAGTGGTTCCATGGGTATCTCCTACTTGCTGGTTTGAACCACGTTGCGGGCTTTGTTGAGGAGAGGAATTCTCAGATTGCGCAGATAAATTCTTAGCGCGGTTGAGCTCCCTTCCTCTTTGATTTTAGCCAAGGTATGACCGAGGACAAGCAAGGGCGCGACTTCCGCCTTGGCATTGTTCTCCGCGATTTCGACGGCTCGATTGCTCATGGTAACCTGCTGCTCGGCGTCAGCCCGTGCCGTACTGATATCCGCGGCCACTTGGTTGCGTGTGCTGTTGATCGCGGAGAGGGCATGGTCGACTTCTTGCGGCGGATCGATTTCTGTGATTAACGCGGCATCGAGTTCAATCCCATAGCGACCTACGGTGTTGCGGCATTGCTCTTCCATGTAGCTATTAAGCAACGGAAGGTTTTTTCGTAAATCGTTGATGGAAACCCCTTCGGATAAATCGACCCCTGCTTGTGATCCCTCTTCGCCATCCACCAAGGGTTGTCCCTTAGGGTCTACGAACGTTGCGACCCGTTCGCGCATCACCGAGATAAAAAATCCCATGACATGTTCCAAGGGTGCTTTCACCCCGAAGAGGTAGGCGTAAATATTTTCTTCGCTGACTTTGTAGCGAAGTTGCCCGTTGGTTCCGGTGGTGAGATTGTCCTTCGTTACCGCTTCGATGGTGTCTTGCTCTTTGGTTGGGTCCCAACGAAGGTCCACGGTTTTGGTTGAGATACTTACTTTGTGAACCTTCTGCCAAGGCTTTTTGAAGTATGGGCCACCCGGCTTAACGACACGAAGCTTGGGATACACGTAGCGCTTCTTTTCATCTTCGCTGAGCTGTGGGTCGTCGAGCCGATCCGCGATCCGTACCGCTCGCCCAAAAGAGGTGAGCACAGCTCGTTCGTCTGGTCGAACCGTATAAAATCCTCCTATGATCGACTTGAGAAAAATATAGAGGGCGAGACCGATTCCAATTCCTATAAACAGCATAATCATCCTTTCCGGTAGGTTTACCGTTCCACCACCTTAAATGCTTCCTATCCAAAGTCCACCTTTTCACAGAGCTATTCGCCTTGGCTGAATAAAAAAAACGCGCGGTTTGTGAACCACGCGTTGTGAAAAGCAGGCGATGTTATTCGCCTCGCTAGCCATTCCCGTTACTTGCTGGTAAGCGACTTGGCTTTATCTAGCCGAGTATGGTTGTTTCTGAAGTCATCTGCCTTCACCCCTTTGCCACGGTTCATTCGATTTAATTTTTTGAAGGTGGCTTCGAGTCCGTAGATGGCTGCGAGGACATCCCCAGTGTGACCGGTTTCAGAAATGGTATGCATGTTCCGAATCGGGAAGCCAATCGAGGTCGATGCCGCGTCGACCCCAGCTAGGGCGGCCGCCATCGCATCGGTTCCTGTATCACGTCCCGCGACATCTTTCTGAACCGGAATTCCGGCCGCCTTGGCCGCAATTTGAATTTGTGCGTTGAGAAATTCACTCGTGACGGATCCGGTGGTCAGGCTAAACCCTTGCCCCATGGTTAAGGGCGTCATGCGGCGGTGCCCGATGCCTGGCGCTGCACCGTAGTCATGATTTACATCCACCCCAAGGATGACATCCGGACGAAGCTCGCCGACCATGGCGGTGCTTCCAAAGCGCCCAATTTCTTCATGGGTTGCCATGGCAAATTGAAGCCGAATGTTATCTAGGCCACCCGCCTTCGCGACAAGCTTTGCGAGCTCTGCGACCACAAAGCAACCGAGGCCATTATCGAGATAGGCACCGTAAAACGAATGTTTGCTGAAGCCACGTTTGATCGGCCGATCCAGAATCATCGAGTCGCCAGGACGAATGCCGAGACGCTTCACTTGGCCTTGCGGATCATCTCCATGGATCTGCAGCTCGAGGTACATCATTTCCCCCTTGATGCCTTTGTTCCCCGCCCGCAGGCTGGCATCGGCAAAATGAATCGCACCAATCGCTTCGATGGTGCCGCCCTGAATGATTCGGTACTTGCCCGGGCTCTTTGGGTCCTCACTAAAGAGTTTGACTTCGTGGCCAATCAGAGTGGTCGGCAAAAAGGAATCCGTGTTGATCCAAATCTTTCCGTCTTCGCCAATGCTACGGACCTGCATACGAATTTTGTCCGCATGGCCAATAATCATAAAGCTACATTTACTGTCATCGCCCGGATCGGTATCGAGGACGATCCCTGCGTTGCCTTTGAACTGATGAATTTTCCATGACTTCAGCTTCAGCTTTTCAAGATAAGGCTTCAGCACGCCATAGGTCATCGATCCTTCATGACCAATCGGGCTCGGCGCATCTAAAATGGTTCGCATGAAGTCGAATTGCTTGGCGGGCATTGCCGATTCCCAAGGCTTCTTTGTTTTTGCAGGCATACGTTCTCTCGTTTCTTGTTGCGAATGTGGTAGCGGATCTCGGGTTGGCTATCAACGCATTCTCCTGCTAAAATGCTTCGTTCGTCATACTTTTTAGTGCTCTGCCGCGGATCGCCCTAATATGTGGCAAGAAAATGAAAATTCTCGTAAATATTTCTGCTGAACTGTGTACTCTTGGACCAACCGGGGTGTCTGAATTGGTGACACATCAGAAATTATATATAATGGGAGCACATCAAAAAGGTTGTTGGGGTATGACGGGTCGCGGGTATTTATGCCCTGCGCGTGGCCGCTGGCTTTTATTCTGTCCACATCATCGGTGGCAAATCCTGCTCTATGGAATTATGCTGGCCGGAGTTGCCTTCTTGGTTATGACGGTTTTAGACAAACGGTCAAACTCCTCCACTGGGAATTCCTCAACTGGGAATGCCGCTCCAGTGGTCTCCAGTCAAAAATCACGGCTCGATCAATTTAAAGCCTCTAAGTCAACGGTTCCGGTATCCCCGACAAATCAGGCCCAAGGATTGTCCTCTGAGCCTTCGGCTGAACCGCTCTCCGATCGTCCTGCGCTAAAGATTCCGCTTCGCCTCTAAAATTTCCGCTTCGCCATTAAAGGTTCCGCTTCGCCTCTAAAGTTTCCTCTTGGTCTCCAAAGCCCCCTGTTCCTCTCTGTCTGAGCCGGTTATTCCACCCCAAGAGCGCTCATAGTCGATGAACTCCTGTTCTTGCTTTTGCATTTTTTCGCTTAAATTCGGGAGAAATCCGCTCTTGGATTCCCTTTTACCGAATAAACCTTCTTTTTCTGAAGAAGAGGGGAGTAAGATACGTTTTAATGATAGAAAGGAGCGTGCACAGGGTCGCAAATGGACGCGCAAGCAAATTTAGAAAACGATGATCGAAGTTTTAGTGAAGTTATGAACGAGTTTGAGTCTCCGTTGCTTCGTTACGCAACGCGTATCCTTCGGGATCCGGACGCGGCTCAAGATGTGGTTCAAACCACCTTTATCAAACTACATAAGATGTGGAGCGAAAGTAAACTCGCGCCCCGAGAACTCTCCGGATGGCTCTATCGTGTCACACACAACAACGCGGTTGACTATATTCGGAAAGAAAGCCGCATCCGCAAGCTCCATCAAAAACAAGCCGAACACCTAAACATTGTCACCAGCGAACGTCATAGCCTAACCAAAAAAGAACGAATGGATCTCGTGCTCCGCGAAATCAACAAGCTCAAAGAACCCGACCGCCAAGTGCTCTTACTACGCTTGCAAGAAGGCCTAAGCTATCGAGAAATTAGCGAAGCCACCGACCGTTCCGAAGGAAACATCGGTTGCATTTTGCACCACGCAGTGAAGCAACTATCCGCCCGCCTCAAACAAGAGGGGGCATTAGATGACCTTTAATCTGAATCACTCAAACCTAGCCTCAGCCCCAGACTTTTTTAGCGCAAATTTAGACGTCCCTGTTCCCCCGAATCGACCCCTCTCATGAATACGCCAAACTCATTTGAATCGAGTTCCCCAGATGAACTCATTACCTCCTACCTTCTCGGTGACCTCGACGAGAAAGCAGGCGGCGACGTAAAGACTTTTCTAGAAAATAACGCGGGCGGCCAAGCTCTGGCTCACGACATCGAAGCGACCCTCGACCTGTTGCGAGACACCTTGGCTGATTCCGCCGAAAATGGCCTCAAGCTCGATCCAGTACGTCGTTCGGCTGTGATCAGCGAAACAAAACCAACCGAGCCCAGCCTGTGGTTCCAAGGTCAAGCCCGGATCCTCGCTCAAGCGGCTGCCATGGTCGTTCTCTGCGGCATGGTCTACATGGTCATGCGTTCCCATCTCGGTACCGCGCATCTCGCTAATCAAGTCGAACAAGTAGGGGAGGGCCACCTGGGTGAGCACCAAGAATCACAAGCGACTCAGGTCACGGATCCACTGGATTCCGGAAAAGAAGGTCTTGCCAGTACACCTGCGGGAATAGACTCACATTCTTTGCCGGGCTCTCCTGCAGCTCTCGGCTCTCCTGCAACTCCACGTTCAGCAGCGTTGCCCCATTCAGCTGCTTTGCCCAATTCCTTAGAGCTTGGCTTTAACTCTTTTCTCAATCCCTCCAAATACCCCGTAATCCAGTTCTCCGGCGTGGCAGACAGCACAAGCTTTCACGCGGTCCAAGCCGCCCTCGATCAAGCCGAACTTCCGCCACCGGATCAGATTCGGGTTGAAGAGTTCGTTAACGCCTTTGACGATCATGCATTGCAACAATCTCTAGGCGCGCGCTCTGACGCATCGATCGAATCGGTGAACAGCCGGGCAGATCTAAATGAAGAGAATGCTACCTTCAAACTACACGCTGAACTCGCCGATGATCCCTACGCAAAGGGGGCGCAGCTCCTCCGCATTGCGGTCCATGGGAAGCCACTCTTGAGCGGAGAGACCACGCCTTTGGCATTAACCGTGGTGATGGATACCTCCGAGTCCATGGCGCATCCCGAAGGACTTGAGATCGCGAAAGCCAGCTTGCTGCGTCTGCTTGATCACCTCAACCGTGAAGACCAGCTGAGCATCATCACCTTTGGACAAAGCCCTTCCCTCGTTTTACCCCCAACTAGGTTAAACGAAAAGCAACACATCACTCATGTTGTGCAGTCTCTCAAATCGACTCCCACTTTTAAATCGCCTCTCACTTTTAAATCGCCTCCCACTTTTAAATCGCCTCCCACCAAGGAGGGGGATGGCGATTATCTGGAGGCCGCTCTGCGACTTGGTTACAAAACCCTTGAGGCTGATACGGCCAATGGCGAAACAAACGATGCGTCGCGGCATCTCATCTTGATGAAGGATGATGATGTTGAGCATCTCGAGATGAAACCGAGTCAACGCCTGCTCGACCTCGTGGCGCAAGAAAAACGGGCTGGGTCTTCCATGTCGGTCTTTGGCTTTGGCCTTGATCCGCTTGGGAACACCGGCGAAAATATGCCTGTCTTCGCCGAGAAGCTCGCGACCACCGGTGGCGGGATCTACCAGCATGTGGACCGCCCGGAGCAAGCCCTACAGGTGTTCGACGAAACCTTTGCTCGCAGCCAAAACCTCATCGCGAAAGATCTAGAAATCGAACTCAATTTTGATCCCACGCATGTGGCCTCTTATCGTCAAATCGGTTACGATCCTGTCTCGCCGACATTGACTCATGCATCCGCATCTGACGCTGCTTCGCAGTCCGATGATGCGTCTGAGAAAAGCCAAGCGCCTGAAGTAAAGCTTGCCGAAACTGCCCAGAGCTCTCTCGAAACGGCCCAGAGCTCCGCAGAAACGGCCCAGAGCTCTGTCGCAACTGCCCGGAGCCCTGCGGAAACTGCCGAGTTGCCTTCGAGTCCAAAAGTAGACGTCGAAGAGCTTGCATCGATTTCAATTTCAGCTGAGCACGCGGTAACCGCGCTCTACGCCCTTAACCTAAATGCCACCAGCTTTTCCACCGATGACTCGGAGGCGCCTCAGATCTTGGGGACTGCTTTCATTCGGTATACTGAACCTGCAACGGGTGAGCCGATCGAAATCGAGCAAGTCATCGCTTTGGATCAATTGGACGCCACCTTCGAAGAAGCTTCGCTGGCATTCCAACTTACGGCTGCAGTCGCAACCTCGGCTGAGGTTCTTCGTGGAAGCCCTCATCGGGCGAACGTAAGCCTTAGCAAGATCTACACCGATTCCAGCAACCTGGTTGCAAGCAAGGGACATGATCCTCAGATTCAAGTCTGGCGGGAACTGCTTTTGAAGGCCGAGAGCCTTCGTCCCTAATTTTTTTGATGTCTCGCTCGGGTTTTCTCGCTGAGTAGGCTTGAGAGAGGGTGAGGGCACGCAAAGGCCATAAGAAGCTGAGGCCATTAGAAACTGAGGCCAATAGAAACTGAGGCCGATCGAAGCTGCGGTGAGCGAGACTACCAGCGCATTTAAAATGCTACCGTTCTTCGCCGGTTATTCACTTTTCTTCCTTTGCAGGGATGCAAGGCGTCACGCATACTGCAGTCATGCGTAACGCAACGAAGTCACATAAATTATGAAACAGTTTCTGCTGTATCTTTCGGTAGCCATTTTTTCAATTTTCATTGGTAGCCAAATTACTGAAGGCGTGCTTCTCGTTCCACATTGGTTATCTTTATCTGCAGCTGATTTTTATGCTTATTATAATGAATTCGGTCCAGCTATTGGCCAGTTTTATACGGTCCTAACTATTTTTTCAGCGCTTATCCCTATTTCCCTTTGCATTTATTTTAGGTTTAAAAATCCGAGTGCGTTTAAGCTCGCTCTAGCTTCCTCTTTTTTCGCAATTCTTTTTGTCTCTGCTTTTTATATTTATTTTAAAGGTGCGAATGAATTGTTCTATCAAGCTACCCTTTCTGATGTGGATCTAAAAAGCGAATTGGTTACCTGGAGCTATTGGCATTGGGGGAAAATTCTCATCGAATTCGTTTCTCTGTTCTTTTTAATCCTCTCTTTATGTAAGATTGAAAATGTCAATATGAGTTAATTTTTAGTCTTTTATCAGGTGTTATTTTGGAGGTAGTTGGCTCTGGCTCTTTTTTTGGCTCCGCCTTTCCCTTCTGCTTTGCCTCCTCCTGGGGTTAAGCTTTTTCGTGCAAATGACTGCGTTCTCACAAGCGGATCCCGCGAAGGCTCCGTCCTCCGATGCACGAGCATGAACGTCGATTGATGGGCGAACCCTTACCGCGATCTACTTAAAACAAACCAAAATCAGGTCTTTCTCCGGACCGCAAAAGGTCGCGAAATTCAGCTTCCCTAAAACGCCATTTCTTCGGCTGACCTTCATTTCCTCAAAGCGCTACCTGTAGACATGGCAGAGACCCGAAAGCCGGACCTTCTCGACGGGGTTCGCACCTGGCGCCTCGGCGGGAAAGATGTGGTGGCAAAATTGGGAGCCCGCAATGGTTCCGAGATTCAGTTTATTTTTGGCGGTGGGAACAAGCGCAGCGTCCCGTATCGCGCGCTCTCCTCCGAAGATCGTAGTTTTGTCGACGCGCAGTTTCCCGTCAAACGAGTCTCGCTGGATGAGTCGTGGCAATACTACAATGCCGACTGCAAAACCGACCCGACGACCATGAGTTGCCATCTTCGGTTCTGGCGGCCCTGGCAAAAAATGGAGGCTTCGGGTGCCCTCGTTTTACTCAAAGGCTTTAGTGAATTGAAAATGAATCCAGAAAGCGACTTTTTTGGATTTCCCATTCTCCCCCCGAAAGGCGTGGTATTTTTTCCTTCTCTTCTCCCGCCCCCTCGGTAGACACGCGCAACTTTACAGGAGAATCTCCATGCGCTGGTCCCAAATTTTAATTCCCACCCTCAAAGAAGTTCCACAGGACGCTGAAATCCGTAGCCACCAACTCATGTTGCGGGCCGGGCTCATTCGTCGTCTCAGTTCTGGACTCTACACCTTCTTGCCCATGGGCATGCGCTCGTTGCATAAAGTGTCGAACATCATTCGCGAAGAAATGAATCGGGCAGGGGGGCAAGAAATCTTGATGCCCGCCATGCAGCCGCGCGAGCTTTGGGAACGCTCTGGCCGCTACGAGAACATGACGGATGTGATGTTCAACCTGCAGGACAAAAACGGACGCGACATGGTTCTCGGGCCGACACACGAAGAAGTGATCACCGAGCTCGTCTCGCGTGAAATCAATTCCTATAAACAGCTCCCGATTAATTTTTACCAGGTGCAAACCAAGTTCCGCGACGAGATCCGTCCGCGCTTCGGCCTCATGCGTTGCCGTGAATTTATCATGAAGGACGCGTACAGCTTCGACACTAGCTGGGAAGCGGCTGACGAGAGTTACTCGAAAATGTACAACGCCTATCGCCGGATCTTTGCGCGCTGCGGGTTGCACACCATGCCGGTGGATGCGGATACCGGCGCCATCGGTGGGTCGGCCTCTCACGAATTTATGGTCATCGCGGATAGCGGCGAAGACGGCGTGGTCGTCTGCGAACCATGTGGCTACGCGGCCAACCTCGAAAAAGCCGAAGCCCAAGTGGCGGAACGCAGTGACGCAGATTGCCCCGCAATGGAAGAAGTCTCCACCCCAGGCAAAAAGAGCATCGAAGACGTTGCCTCCCTCTTGAAGATGGATGCCTCGCTCATGTTGAAGACCCTAGTCTTCATCGCGGACGAGACCTGCGTCATCGCGGTTCTTCCTGGCGACCGCAGCATCAACGAAATTAAATTGGCCCGTGTGCTCGACGTGAACGCGGTACAGATGGCCAACGATACCACCATCGAATCACAAATCGGCGCTCCGGTTGGCTTCCTCGGACCCCTCGCTGGAACAAAAGTGAAGGTCATCGCGGATGCTCGCCTCAAAGGCGGCAAAGGCTATGTGACTGGCGCCAACAAAGTCGATACGCATGTGCAAAACGTGGACCTCGAGCGCGATTGCAAAATCGATGCCTACGCCGACCTTTGTTTGGTCGAAGAAGGGGACGCCTGCCCGAAATGTGGCAAGCCACTCGATATGAAGCGCGGCATCGAAGTCGGCCACGTATTTAAACTCGGAACCAAGTACAGCGAAATGCTGAACGCGAATTTCCTCGATGCAGACGGCGAACGTCAACCTGCGGTTATGGGATGTTACGGCATCGGGGTGACTCGGACCTTGCAGTCCGCGCTCGAGCAGGTGCACGACGACTGGGGCATCATTTGGCCGATCAGCCTCGCGCCATTTGAAGTGCTTATTTGTGCGCTCGACCCCAAAGCCGCCGACACCATGGAGCGGGTCAGCGAAATCGAAGTTGCGCTCGAAGCGGAAGGCATTTCCGTCTTGGTCGATGACCGCGATGAACGTCCTGGCTTCAAATTTAAAGACGCCGACTTAATTGGGATTCCAGTTCGTTTGACAGTGGGTGGCAAAGGCCTCGCCAAAGGCATCGTCGAGCTGAAAGTTCGTGGCGAAAAAGATATGGACGAAGTCCCCGTGGCTGACGCGGTAAGCGCGGTGAGCGCCAAAGTCGCGGCTCTGCATAAGGCCATCGCTGACAGCGTCCCCGACTGCTAGTTTAGGATGAGGTAGTGTATATCAAAACCGCCGGCCATTCGTCCGGCGGTTTTTTTGTGCCTTCGTGGGCTACCTCATATCATTAAGCTGATTTTGGCCGAGTCGAAGATGAGCCGCGATGTAGCATACCTTTCGTCGGGAACCGACGGCTTATCTTAGGCGGGGGGGGCTACCCCCGTGAAGCGGGTCGATATATCCACGTCGGGAACCGACGGTTTATCATGAAAGGGCTTTAGCCAGGCCTCACGTATTCAAGGCCCAGAATTATAGATTTTTACGATAAAGCACGGCTATCACGACCCTTTTGGACGTTTCCACTTATCATACGGATTACGGGCTAAAGCCCTCTTTTGCTAAACCGTCAGTTCCTGACGACGGTGGCTCGTACCTTTAAACGGGGGTTGAAACCCCCGCCTATGATAAGCCGTCGGTTCCCGACGAAACTCCGACTGTAACAAATCCAATTTTTTACCTAATCTGACCGTAAACTTCATGACAACGGTTCGACACTGTTTCAACCGCCAGGCTAAGCGCGGGAGAAAACAGCGTAGAGATGGGCAACGCCCATCGATTGGTTTCGGAGTCGGCGTCACCGTGTATTAAATCGGCGTATCTTGGGCCCAAGTGAATGTTCGCCTGAAAGGCGAAAACAGCGTAGCGATGGGCAACGCCCATCGGAAATTGGTCCAGCCTTTGAAGCCTGAAAGGCTTCCACAAATTCTCTGCAGCTCATGCAATCCCTCTTCAACTTATGCAAGTCCTCTGCAACTTGTGCAAGTCTTTCAGACTTGATGCGCCCGTCAATCCGGACCGATGGGCGTTGCCCATCGCTACTTTGTTTTCGCCTTTCAGGCGAGTAGGGCGTTGTCCATCGCTACTTTGTTTTGGCCTTTCAGGCTAGTAGGGCGTAGCTGATTCGAAAACCTCCTAGCATTACGGTTCAGAACATCCCCAATCCCAGACGCAAAGACAGCGCCCCGGAGGTGGCGCATGCCTAACCCGAATTTGTCCGGATCGCTGGCTCACAGCATGTTGGTCGAGGTTTTGTTACCGCGCCTACTAAGGTTGCAGGCTGAAAATTCGAGGGCGCACTCGAATCGCCCCCAATCGTGTCGACCCACTCGCGCCGCCGTTGACTCGGAATTCTGGATCCGCGGTAGGGGAGGTCATCGATTGGAGGCGGGTCCATTGCGGGTTGAGCAGGTCTGGGGTCACATCGATATCAAACACTCGGTAGGCTGGGCCGATCCACTTGATGCGGTCGGCTCGTGCGTCGGTAAATCGCACCACCGAGTTCGGATCATTCGGCGAGGTTTGATACGCGAACTCCGCGATATTCGGCCAGCCGTCGTTGTCCGAATCCTCGCTTGCCACCGCAGTCCCACTTCCGAAATTTGCTGCGACCCATGAGTCAGGCAGGCCGTCGCTGGGCCGGTCGCTGTCTTGATAGATATTTTTCACCAGCACTCGCTTCCAACCCGAATAATGTTCTCCGTCGTTCAGACGATAATGAAATCCTCCGAAGGCGGCGAAGTCATTCGGGTCTGTGGTGCTATCCGAAAAATAAAATTTCGGGCACCAGGTGAAGTTCGTGTTGTTGATGCTGAAGTTAGCGATGGGGACAGCTGGCTCGCTCACCATTTGATGAAACTCGAATGCGGTCTCGGAAACGAGTGCATCGCCGTTCCGATCAAAGCTCGCGAAGCTGTGGCTCTGGCAAGTATTATTTGGTGAAGCAATTCCGTCAACAAACATGGTGAACGCAGCGGGAGGCTGGTTTACTTTGGGGTAGATTTTTTGAATCCGATCGATGTCGTAAGCCGATAAAACCGCGCCTTGATTCAGCGGTGAGGTGGTGGCGTACATGATGGATTCTTTGAAGAACGGGTCGTCCTCGTCTTGATCTTCGCTGCTGTGGTCGAGTCCAAGCGCGTGGCCAATTTCATGGCAGAGCACTGCTTCGAACAGGATGGCGTTGCCTTCGAGGGCTGGGCTCGATGGACCGCCTTTGTGTTCGATGACAAGCCATCCCGTGCCGGTCTCATGGAATTTTTGTCCATGCAGTTCTCCGCCTTGGCCGCCATCGTTAAATTTTTGATTATCCCAGCTCGTCCACATGCCGCCATTGCCAATGGTGTTATCACGCGGAGGCGGTCCGTATTTGTTATGGAACTGAATGTAGATCACCCCAGATTCCTTGAGATTAAAAAAGGCATTTGAGGAAAAGCCATCTGCTTCGGCTTGAAGTAATTTGAAGCCCGCGAATTCGAATTCGAGTGAGCTGTTATCTTCCCAGGCTTTTAGCGCATTTTTTAAGGCGGTCATCGCCATGGGCAAATCGATGCCCGGAGGGGTTTCCTCTGCATCGACGTAGTACCGGATTTTTTCGCCGCGATCGGGTACGGTAAAACGGGAAGGAGCGGTGCAGGCACCGGAAGGTCCGGGGATGCAGATGTAGCCGCCGGGGTCGGCCTGAGCTTGTTGGGGTGCAATGCCGAGTAGCAGGGTAATGGTAATTGCGGTAATTGTGGTAATTGTGGTAATTGCGAGCAGCAGGCTCGCGGTTAAGGGGCGCCGCATGGCGGTGTACTGTCGCCTTGAACGCAAAATGATTTGAGGGTGTAGCATGTCTAGTCTCCTTATATAATTCTAAACGACTTTTTCTCTCATGCAAGAGATTCACGGATGTTCATTTGTCTCGGTTGGAAAATATGTCCTGAGCTTGCCATTGCCAGGCCTGCATGCTTCAAATTTGTGCATGTACCGATCAACTTTTCGAGACCACATTCAGGTGGCCCACTCCCTTGCTGGATCCATTTTCGGGCCAGCGCAAAAGCTTCATGGCGCGACCTATGAGGTCGTGGTTGAATTTTCTGCGCAGCAACTGGACTCTCATAACGTGGTGATTAATCCGAATTTTGCTGAATCGGTTTTGCGGAAAATTCTCGATCCCATTCGTCATGCAAACTTAGATCAAGTGCGCGAATTTTCTCGGATCAATACCACGCCGGAATTTCTCGCGCAGCATGTGGTGCTGGAATGCATCAAACATCTCGACAATGCCTCGGATGGGGACGGGGCGAACCAGCGGCAAATCAGCCGAGTGAAAGCCTGCTTGATCGAGTCAACCAGCCGTCGAGTAAGTTACGAAAAATATATCGAGGTCTCCGCATGAGTTGGTTCCAAAAAGAAATTCAATTGTCGGCCAAGGCCCGTGGGTTCCATTTGGTGACCCGTGAAATTTTGCAGCAGCTACCTGAGCTAGCTGACTTTCGGGTGGGTCTCTGCAATGTCTTCATCAAGCACACCTCGGCTTCACTCACGATCAATGAGAACGCGGATCCAGATGTGCGGGTCGATTTCGAAAGCCACTTCAATAAAATGGTTCCCGAAAATATGCCGTACTATGTGCATACCCTTGAAGGGCCGGATGACATGCCGGCGCATATCAAAGGGGCCTTGACCGGTTTTAGCGTGGATTGCCCGGTGAAGGACGGGCGACTTAATTTAGGTACGTGGCAGGGGATCTACCTTTGTGAGCATCGGGATCGTGCTAGTTCACGTCGTTTAGTGATCACGATTCACGGCGAGCGGAGCTAGGTGGAGTCTGGCTGTAATGGTATTTAGATAAGTCGATTTGTATCAAAAATGAGTGGAAATCCAGACGACTAAAGGCGCGTAGCGCTGACCCATTGATAGCCATGGTTGACGAACGGAGTGAGAAGGCCGTGGTCTGGTGGATTTCTCCTTTAAGCCGCGTCGCGGCGACACCCAACCAGAAGAAAAGGGTACAAGGGTATGATAAAAGATTACGAGTAATTTTGGGGGATTCGTTTTAGTGGATTTCGGGCATAATAGGATTGAAATAGGATTGAAACTGGGCGGGGCTGAGAGTCCTGCGCCTCGCTCCAAGTTCACTGCAAAGACAGAGCCATCCCTCGTTGCACCCATTGGCTTCACCATCCCGGTGGTTCCCTTCGGTCACCGACCGGCTAATTGCCTTCAAGCCTCCGGCTTTCATTCCTGTAAAAATACGCTCCTGTTTCATGTGAATCGGCTTATTGAAGTTCCATTCAGGACAGACTTTAGCCGTCGAGTAGGTCGCGGCTATTATTTGGGTCGTTTGGGTGGATTCGGCGAGGGTCCTCCCTTTTTCCCTTGCGGGAAGCGTTGATTCACGAGGTAGAAAAAAACGCAAATCGTCGCCATGGGAATCATCATGAAAAAGAAGGGGAGCTTGAAGCCGCAGTAGACCCCAGCCATCACCACGGGCCAAGGCCAACGCCTAATCGGTACTCGATTTTGCCAGCAAAAATAGCCGCAAACCATGGCGCCAATGCCAAAGGCGATGGGGCGACTGATGAGATAGGTGGTGCCCGCGGCGGCTAAATCGACGGCGAGGGCCCCCCAAACGATGCCTTTTACTTGGTTCCACCAGGTGCCGGTGATGCTGCGTCGGGTGAAGACGCCCTTGATGCTTGACCATGTACTTTCCTCGGTGGGTCTTTCGGATGGATGTGAATCGTCTCGAAAGCCCATCGGTTCATCTTGCCCGAGAACTTCGGGGATCACGACTTCAGGTTCTTGCATCATGGTTCGGCTTTTGCTCTTAGTGTGGTCTACCATGTTTGATACGCCGTTACAAATCGGGTCTTTGACCGTAAAAAATCGAGTTTTGCTTTCTCCCTTAGCCGGGGTGAGTGAAATCCCTTTCCGTCGCATCTGTGCTGAGCTTGGCGCAGGGCTTACCTACGTTGAAATGCTTTCTGCTACCGCGATTAATCACGCGTCGAAACCAACGATGCATATGATGGCGCGGCACGATAGTGAAGGGCAACTTGGGGTGCAGATCACTGGGCCGACCGCGGCGGAAACGGCTGAGGCGGCGAAATTTTGTGAGCAGGAAGGTTTCGAAACCATCGACATCAATATGGGCTGCCCCGTGCGGAAAATTGTTGGCAAAGGCTGGGGCGCGGCGATCTTGCAAGATCCGCAGCGGGTGGAGGACACGGTGAAAGCCTGCAAAGATGCGGTGAGTATTCCCGTGACCGCCAAGATCCGTCTGGGCTGGAATCGACAGACCTTGAACGTGGATGAGATTTCCCATCGGATTGCCGAGGCTGGAGCGGATATGCTGACGATTCACGGTCGTTGTCGTTCTGAGGATTACAAAGCCAAGGTCGATTTCGGAAAAATTAAAGAAGGCTTTGATGAGGCGCGGGCGGTGCGCAGCTCCGACGAATTTCCATTCCTTGGCAACGGCAATGTTTTTTGTGCGGAGAGTGGTCAGCAGATGATGGACGAGTCCGGTTCCGACGGGGTGCTGATCAGTCGTGGCTCTTTGGGGAATCCGTGGGTCTTCTCGCAGCTGCTGGAGATGAATCACAAACAGCCCCGTCTCTCCGAATGGCACGAAGTGGTGATGCGCCATATTGATTACCAGCAAGAACACTTTGGGGATAACCATTTGGCGACGATTAAATTTCGCAAGCACCTGCTTTGGTACGTTTCAGGCTTCCGCCGCAGCCGCCACATGCGCTCGCAATTGAGCACGGTCGACAGTTTGGGTGAAGTGCGGCGACGCATCGACGAGTTTGTCGCGGATCAACGCGATGACGCGCCCCGCTATTACAATGACCCGAACATCAGAAGCGATTTTGACCCGAAATACGAAATGGATCGCAAGCACGACCGTGGGGTCGGGCATCACGACGGGGTCACCGAGCACCAAGATGCCGCGGTCGAAACCGCGGTCGAAACTAAAGCGGCGACTGAAGCGCCATCTGAAAACGAGTCATCGGAGTCAACCGCATGAGCAAGAATGATATCCATTTAGATTTCGATCGGGAAGAGCGAGTTGGCTTTCCCGAAATCGTTTACGGGCTGGGAAAATCGACCGATCAACTCCTTCGGATCCTTGAGCAGTACCGTGAAAAGGAAAAGCCGGTCTTGATCACTCGATTGGATGCTGAAAAAGCCGCTGCTTTGCAGGTGGACGATGCGGAGAATGCCTATGACCCGGTGTCGCAAACCTTACTTGTCGGAGAGATTGAAGCGCAGCTGGAAGGGTTGGTGGGGATCATTTCTGCCGGTACTTCTGACGCCCCTGTGGTGGGCGAAGCGGCTCGAACCTTGGCGTACCTTGGGGTGAAAAGCGAGACGGTGCAGGATGTCGGCGTGGCGGGGATCCATCGTCTGTTAAATCAGATCGATGAGTTTGATCGCTTTAACGTGGTGATCTGCGTGGCCGGATTCGAAGGCGCGCTTGCCAGCGTGCTGGGCGGATTGCTTTGGCAACCGATCATTGCGGTACCCACCTCGGTCGGCTACGGGGCAGCCAACGGCGGACAAACTGCGTTGCACGCGATGCTCACGAGCTGTGCGAATGGAATTTTAGTGGTGAATATCGACAACGGATGCGGGGCCGCGATGGCTGCGGTGCGTATGTTAAACGGAATGCAAAACGGAATGTTAGATGGCCATACTTAAACTTGAACCGTACTCGGGAATTAGCGGGGACATGTTCCTCGCTGCCACCGCGTCACTCGCTGGGGTCGAAGCCGACATCGTGGCCTTGCCCAAAAAACTTGGGCTCAACGCTACGGTTGAATTCGTAGACGACATGAAATGCACCATTCATTGTCGGCGCGTGATCATTACCGATCATGATAATCCAACTGGCATCGCTCCGACGCATTCGCACGGGCACGATCATGGACACGACCACAGCCATGCGCACGATCACTCACATGATCATAGCCATTCGCATGCCAACACCCCGTCGGATGATCCTTACGCGGAGCAAGTACTTCAGAATCGCTCCCTGTCCGTGATCAAAGGACTCATCGATGAAGCCGATCTCTCGCCGTCCGTGAAAGCGGCGGCCAAAGAGATGTTTCAGTTGGTCGGCGAAGCCGAGTCGGCCTGCCACAATATGTCGATCGAAGAGGTTCACTTTCACGAAGTTGGCGCGGTAGATTCCATTCTCGATATTGTTGGAGCCGCGTTAGTGATCGATGCCCTCGACTTTGATCGGGTGGTGAGTGATCCGGTTTGCACCGGGTACGGATTTGTCATGACGGCGCATGGCCGCCTCCCGGTTCCCGCGCCAGCCACGGAACGGATTCTGCGGGGCATTCCCTGTTACAAGGGCGAAACCGAAAGCGAGCTCGTCACGCCGACCGGGGCTGCGATTTTGCAGTACCTGAATCCGAGTTTCGAGCCTGAACTGCTCGCGACGACGACATCAAATTACGGCTGTGGGACCAAAGATTTTCCGCATCCGAATGCGTTGCGGGTGTCCTTGTGTGAAGCAAGCGGGCAGGGGAGTGCGGTGGCGGATCAAGTCGTGCTGCTGCAAACCAATTTGGATGATGCGCCAGGTGAACAGCTTGGGGCGGATTTTCTTGAGCGCTTGTTGGACGAGGGAGCACGGGATGCGTTTCTCACCCCGATCATTATGAAAAAGGGGCGGCCAGCGACCAAGTTGGAAGTGATTTGTGACCTAGGAAAAGCCGACCATCTCGAAGCGCTCTTGTTGGAAGAGACCTGCACCATTGGGGTGCGTCGGATTCCGCTTACCCGCAGTACGCTGGAGCGCGAAATTATTACCGTGACTACGGACTACGGGCCGATCCGGATGAAGCGGGTGACGGCGCCGTCTGGTCGGATGCGTTCGCAACCGGAGTACGAGGATTGCCTTGCGCGTTCCCGCGAACTTTCGGTTCCTTTGCAGGAGATTTATCGAGCGGCGCAGGCGGCTGAGCTTTCTGAATAGGCTGCTGAGCTTCCGGAATAGGCGGCTGAGCTTTCGGAATAGGCGGCTGAGCTTCCGGAATAAATTGAGATGGGCTGCAGGGCTCGAACTACTGGATCCTGCGCCTCGTTCTCCGTTATTCGAGAGGCTTTGCTGACTGGCCCGTTATTGAACCCCAATGCGAAAGTATGCCTTGTCGGGACCAGACACGTTTTGCTGGACCACACCGCCGGTACCAACGATGCCGGCGGCGACATTGCCCCAGGTTCCATCGATGGGGACGGCCCGTTGTACGTAATAGGTTTTTCCGACTTTGGTGGGGAAGCTGAGTTGCCAGATGTTTCCTGGCAGGTCTAGGTTTACCACTCGCAAGTAGTCGCTTGCGTTTTGCGGGTCGGTGTCCGCAAGATATTCATCGAGATTCGATACCCCGTCGCCGTCGGCATCTTGGGTGGCGTTCGATACCGTAGGACTCAAGCCGTTGGCCGTTTCCCAGGTGTTGGGCATGCCGTCGCCATCGGTATCCGCGCTACTCACGTTCACTTCAAGGAGGGGGCTCTCTTTCCAGGTGCCAAATTCGGTGAGACGCATGCGGAGGCATCCGCGTACGGTTGCGGGGCCTGGAACGGTCCAGTTGAAGCTGGTGGCCGATCCTGGAAGGGTGGTTACCGGGGCCCACATCGGGCGCACTTGAATTTGAATGTCATCGATCCACCAGCCCAATTCGCGTGTCCCGCTATCGGTGCCGATTCTGAATCGAAGACGTAAACTTTGGCCAATAAATGAGCTCAGGTCCGCTGTCGTTTTGACCACACCTGGGCTCCAGCCCGAGAAGCATTTTTGCCCCATCGTAAGCGGGTTCGAAAAGGCGGTATCCACAGCACTGTTGTATCCATTTTGGGTCATGAACGGCCCGAGGTCGAGCCAGGCCCCGTTATTCAGACTGTATTCAACCACGGCCCCGTCAAAAGCCGATTCAAGCCGGTATTCGTGGACAAAGCTGAGTTCTGAATCAACAAAAACGTTTACTGCGGGCATCACCAAGCCGGAATCGGTGAAGGGGCTTGAATCGTTGGCTAGCCAGGCCGTCCCGCCATTAAAATTCACAAGCGACCAGACCCCAGAATCTCCTTCTACAGTCCAGCTGGGTGCATTTTCCATATCGTAATTGAGGTAAGGCGTTTGATCGCAGTCGGGCGCGTATTCCACTTCGATCATGCCCGCGTTCGGTTCGCTAACCGCGGTCCAAATCACGGGAATCGTGCTACCTGTACTCAGGCTACTGCTGGCTCCCGGTGAGATGAATGTCCCGCCGGAATCGAGAAGGATATTTCGTTCAACAAATTCGCGCATGTAGACTGCGGCATGCTTTTCGTTTGGGAAGAGGTTGCGAGCAGTAGAAACCATTTCACGTGCCATGGCGCGCATGGTCACACCCGCCCCTAGTCCGAGGTTCGCTTCGATTAGGATTCGATCCATCTCGCTGCGATCCCGACCCTCCACTTGATGCATGTGCAGGAAGGTCTGCCAAACCGGTGCGCTGAATAGTTCATCAGACTCGTTCGGCGCATTCAGCCCAATCTGTTGGTGTGCGAAGTAAGTTAAGCTGGGATCGTAGAGGACATTGACATCTAATCGTCTTCCTCGGAAATATTCTCCGTTCCCATCCCAGTTGAAGACGATGTTGGGTTCAAAGCTTAAGCCATTTGGCGTGGTACTACTATAGGAAGCAGCCCAGACATCGGCCAAGCCTTCCCCAATCGCCCCCCAATCGCCTGCTCCTATGCTGGGCACCATGTCTTGCTGTAGGGCATGGAAGTACTCGTGGAGAATAACGTCGGCATCTTCCGTATCGTCGATCCCACCTTTGCCGAACAAGAGAACGTTCGCATTACCATCAAAGTATGAATTGTCTTGGCCGTTGTTCGCATCGGTATCGATTCGGATCGACCCGTTTTGCAAGGAGGTGAAGCCTAAGCTTTGTACGTAGCGCTGATTTTGATCGATGTGGAAATACGCGGTTGCGTCGTTCAGGCCCGCTTGGCCTCGACTGAAATTCCAATTCGCGGAGCTGCTCGTGGTTGGCGGAGTATTGGGCGACTGGAGATCTTGAAGTCGGACGTAAGGTCCGATCAAGCGGTAGAGCCCCCCGCTGAAGGTCACGTCCTGCAAGGTTTGTGAAACTAGGGCTGGAGTGAAGGCCGAGGCCGGACTAGCATCAAAGACGACTTGTCCACCTAAGGTGGTTACTGGATCTGGATCAAACACATTGGCGGTCACTACTGCTTTCAGCTTCGAATCGTTCTCGGCAATCTCCGCCAACTCAGTTGCTTCCTGTTGTTCGCGAGCTTCAAACGCGTTTAGTGCCTCGGTGAAGGAGATGGATGGTCCGGCGCTGGGATCAATTTTTGGAATCTGTCCGCGTCCCTTCATCTGGTTTACGGCTTGTGTCACCTCACCGTTCGGATCGACCCACACGTCCCACGCCCCATTCGGGTCGTATAGCGATAAGGTCACACACCAGGTTTGCTTCAAAATTTCGCCTGAGCGCCGATAACACAATTGCATCGATGGCTTGCTCCGCAAGTGGCCTTGAACATGGAGGTGTTCCCAGGCCGCATCACGTGCGTCATTTGCTGAAACAAGGGTACTGGGTTGAGGCGCGATATCCGCGCGTTGAACCGCATCGTAAAAGCGCACCAATCGTCCCGTGGGGGATACACTCACGATGCATTCGCCGTGGTGGACGTCGAGGCCGTCATGCTCCTGCTGGAATCGGTAGTGAGTGGTGTGGGGCCGAACCACTTTGTCCTCGAAACGGAGGTCGCGATTGGCCTGCTTTTTTACCCAGCTGAAAATCGCATCTTGGTTCTTAAAGGTGAGCTCTGGAAGTTCATGCTGTAACTTGAGACTCGTCCGGTCTTGGCCGAAAAGCGTTAGGCTGCTCAAAAGTATTGAAAGCATACACACATAGCGGGCTGTTTTACTGGGAAATAATGAAAAACACATATGGTCAATCTTTACCCTTAGTTTTGCGGAATTTCCAATGTGGAATCTGAAAAGTAGGCAATAATGGTGAGAATTGGGTAAATGAAGAAACAGGGGCGATTCATATCCATATGTAGACCGGGCAGCGGTTCTTTCTTACCGAGCTCCCTTTGCCACGTCGAACCGTTAGCACCATGTGACCAAAATCGAAATTGTTCAGCCGAAGCGTCATGCACTCGCTTAGTCGGAGGCCACAACCATACAGGACCTTCACGACCAGAGAATATGGATAGGGCATCAATTCTACAATCGCATCGATCTCTTGCCGCGTCAAAATCTGCGGCACATAGCGCCGTCGCTTTGCTCGCACCACCCGTCCGCCCAGCTCGTACTCTCGCTCCAGCACATGACGAAAGAAAAAGAGAAGAGCGTTGAACGCTTGATTCTGCGTACTCGCCGTTACGTTCGAAGAAACCGCTAAATGCGTCAACCACGCCACCGCCGAATCCGAATCGACCTTCTCCCCATCGTTAGCCGCGAGAAAGTCCCGAAATTGAATCACCCAATTGCGATACGTTTTCCGCGTCGTTCGAGCCAACTGTCGAACCGCCATCACCCCATCCAATTTCTCCAACACGACCTCCCAATCCTCCCCAGCGATCACCCAGGGCCGCTCCCGCTTCGAAGCCCTAGCTACCGGCCGCGCCCCTGGACCGGCAAAATCCGCGACCACCTCAAAAAATAAACTTAAACTCTCTTCCGCCTCTTCACACTGCGCATCCGTCTGATCCTTACTTCGCAGCTTTTCTCGGAACCCCTTCACGTTCTCAGAATCCCGTGGTCCCAGCCCATTTTTGAGGCAAAAGTCGATGTAGTACCGAAGCCACTTCAGCCATCTAAGCTGCACCTTCCTCCCCAAACCCCGTCGGGACATCTGCGCTTCAAAGGCTACTTGCAACCGTTTTGGAATCTTCTCCATACACTCCGGTTAACCGAAGTTAAAGCGCTTTGGCAGGGAAGTCGGTTAGCATATTATATTCCGAGCATAGTTTCCATTGCCTTTCCGAAACACGAGCCCTACACTTCGGTTAACCGAAGAATAACTTGTTGATCACGCGCTCAGCCACCAACTGATCATCCACTGCGTCGGCTGGATGCCGACCAAACGAAGCGACCCGGGCGATAGGAGGGAGAGGGCCGGACCAAGCCCGACGACGCAGCGGTAAAAACTAAACGGACAGCGAAAACCGCTTCGTTGAAGAGGCCAGGTAGCGTACAATAAAACGCCGATTCGCCCATCATCAAGTCAGACCGGATAATAAGATACATAAACCTGCAGGAGAAAAATTGAGCGAAGAAATATGTAATGCCTTGAACAAACACGGCCCCTTTCTCAAAAAGGAAGTTTATAGACTCCTCAACAATCACAAAGGAATAACCGGCGTAATTGAGGAGATGCCTGTACCTCACAATTCCCCATCCAGCGTAGACGTTTTTGCCTATATCAAGGAAAGCGAAGAGCAAAGGGAGTCTCTGTTGTTCGAATGCAAGAAAGTCTTTTCGGAACAAAAAGAGTGGGTTTTTCTGAAGGCAGAAAACCACTGCTACAGGTTACACCGGGAAATCACCGGTGTGGGAATGTTTGGAAGTTGGAGCTGCAAAAATAAAGTGCATTGCAAATCAAAAGTGGCTTCCGATGGCTACGAACTCCTCTGTAAAAAACTCAAAAACGGAGGTGAAAGTCATTCTGCAGACGCTAATGCGATACACAAGGCGGGAAGCCAAATTTCCTCGCAATATTGTGGCTATTTAGAACGGCTTCTGAAGATGATGAAACATGGCTGGAGTTCTGGGAGTGGGCGATATTCTGAGATGGTGGTGCCATGCATTGTCACGAACGCAACTTTGAAATTCGCAGATACATCGAATTCAAATATTAGCATGGGCACAGGAATGCTCGAATCACCTGTAGAATTCAGCTCGATACCTTGGGTCGTATTACAGTATCCCTTTGCTTCAACCCCGTCGGGCGCAACTGAAGAGTTTAGAGAAAGGGCGAGGCAGAATGGGGACGAGAATAGCCATCCTTATGCAGCTCAAAGAGAAGACATATTTATAATAAATTCTAACCATCTTGCAGAATATATCAAAAAAGCGCCTTGGAGGTGCTCTCCCAGAATTTGAATTTAGCAAGCAAGGGCTATCCTTCAACAAATAGCGTCTTGGGCTCCAGCTTCGCTGTAGCTCACTGGATCCCAAGCGCATCAGCGTTGAGTAAGCCAACAAATCTGTACTTCAGCCCCGCACCGCTGAAGCGTTCGGCAAAAATAGATGAAAATACGCGAACTTAAATCTTCTGATGCCACATCTTATCGCAAGTTACGGATTCAGGCCTTGGAGGAGTGGCCACCAGCGTTCGGCTCACCCGTGGAAGAAGAGAATAGGAAGGCATTTCAAGAAGTTGAGCGCTTTTTGACCGGAACAACAAACAAGAAACTATTCGGAGCATTCGTTGGAACCTTGCTTATTGGATCCATAAGGTATTCACGGTATTCAGGCTCTAACGAAGGGCACCGTGCTTACGTCGCTGGGTTTTATGTAGATCCAGACTATCGAAGGCGGGGCGCTGGACGAGCTCTTCTCGAGAGAGCAAAAGAAAAAGGGACGGAGTAATTTTTGCAGGCCCGAAGGGTCTGGTCATTATAGCCCCGGGCAACGCCCGGGGTATCTGAAGTCGGTGTTGCGGCCTGAAAGGTCGCGTCATATTCAGCGCAAGCATGACGCGACCTTACAGGCCGCAATTATCTGGGCCATGAACCCACGGCTTCGCCATGGGCTATAATATCTCGACCCTTCGGGCCTGTTCATCAGTCCGGAAGAAAAAAATGGGGACGAAAAAATGGGAACGGAGTAATTTAAAATAAAAAGGGACGGAGTAATTTTTGCAGGCCTGAAGGGTCTGGTCATTATAGCCCCGGGCAACGCCCGGGGTATCTGAAGTCGGTGTTGCGGCCTGAAAGGTCGCGTCATATTCAGCGCAAGCATGACGCGACCTTACAGGCCGCAATTATCTGGGCCATGAACCCACGGCTTCGCCATGGGCTATAATATCTCGACCCTTCGGGCCTGTTCATCAGTCCGGAAGAAAAAAATGGGGACGAAAAAATGGGGACGAAAAAATGGGGACGGAGTAATTTGATGACGGAAAAAACAATGCAGAAAAGAAAGTTCCCGCTTCGCATAAGCCAACTCAACGTCTACAATACCTTTCAACCAACGGCTGCGCCGGCCTCCACTCACTTCGTTCGGGAATCCTGCGAGTCTCAGCGTTAGCAAAAAAAATGAAAGAAGTCACCGGCATCATAGATCACAGAATTCTGCTCAATTTCAGAATCGATCCCGAGGTGATGAAAAAGAACCTCCCCGAAGAATTCACACCCAAAGTGGTGAACGGGTATGCGATTGGAGGAATTTGCCAAGTGAGCCTCTCTGAAATGAGAGCAAAGGGAATGCCTTCAATTGTTGGCACTGGCAGCCACAATGCAGCCCATCGAATCGCTGTAGACTCATCTCAGGGAGAAGGCGTTTACGTTACCCGCAGGGATACTGATTCATGGTTGAATACCATGTCAGGAGGAAGAGTGTTTCCAGGGGTTTATTCAAAAGCGAATTTCGATGTCTCAGTTTCGGGCGAGCTCTATTCAGTCAGAATTGAAAACAAAAAGAATGAATTGATTATGTCGATCTCTGCGGAGGTCGTATCTGAGCTACCCGAAGGTTCAGTCTTTAGATCGACCGAGGAAGTATCCGATTTTTTCCAGACAGGTAATATTGGATGGTCATCGAGAGACAAGTGTAGTCAATTCGACGCAATCGAGTTGAAAGCAGTCGAATGGAAAATGGAGCCTCTCAATGTGGAGGAGAGTTTTTCCGCCTACTTCTCGGACACCACAAGATTTCCGAAAGGTTCTGTAGAATTCGACAGCGCAATGATAATGAGGAATCTTAAGCATAGTTGGGTTTCTCGCGATAACCTCTGCGAACTATGTTGCTAACAAGACGCTACACCCAACTCCGGGACTACGTCCCTCCGTCGGGTGAACTCGACGTTGATCGCCCCCAACGGGCCTCAAAAGTTCAGAAATCCAATTGATTCTCGACGGAGTATAGATAAAGAACTACGGCTCTTGAAACGCACTTAGATATCAAAAGTAACCAACAAGGAGACAAAACAATGAAGTTGAATCGAAAATTCCAGATTCTTGCAATCCTCGCTATGCCATTCCTATTCAGTGGATGTGCATCGATAATGCATGGAACAACTCAGCAAATTGGAGTCAGCAGTTCACCATCGGGTGCAAAAGTAACTGTGAATGGGCAGCAAAAAGGGAAAACCCCCGTCATCCTCGATTTGAAAAGAGGCGAAAATCACGTTCTAAAGATAGAATTATATGGTTATCTCCCATACGAGACTACCTTGACCAAGAAGGTCAGCGGATGGGTGTGGGGGAACGTTGTCGCTGGCGGTCTAATTGGTCTAGCAGTAGACGCCATCAGCGGAGGACTCTACAACCTCACTCCAGAACAAGTTCAAGCAAATCTTGCAAAGGGTGCTCAGATGCAGCTGGATGAAAACGGTTTATATGTAATGACTACATTTGAAGTAGACCCTGAGTGGACCAAGGTGGGCCAACTGGCCAAGCGTCAGTAAGTCACAAGGACTCCCTTCAACTAAAAGCGGTTCGGGGTCCGAGTTCGCCAAGGCTCACTGGACCCCGAACGCAGAAAGCGTTTCCTTCCTGAAAAATGAAACTCAATTCGCCACGCTTTAGAAAAGGTATTGTGATAATGATCATCCTTATCGGGTTGGTCTGGGGCTGGAACTCACTCAACACTTGGGGATATCGTAAGTCTTTGCCCAGCCATGGAAAAATATAGAGGAATGGTACTGGGAGGCAGGATTATTGCCGGACTACTCCTACCTACTTAGAGCAACCATCTCGGAGAGTGATTTCATGAAATATATTGAGAAGCTTGGACTGACAAAGCACACGCATGATCGTAAGTATCATGATGATGCAGAACTCTATTTAAATTGGAGTCCTGCATCTGGATTTGATGGTGACTGGTGGAACCCGAGTGCGGGCCTCGAAGGAACCTATGTTAGCCAATTTAAAACCACTTGGTCTTACGCGAAATTTGAAAATGGAACACTTTATCTCAAAGGACTTTGCCACTAGTCTCAACCAAGGGCTTCGCCGGCTTTAGCTCGTGCGGCTCGCAGGACTCGGAACGCCTAAGCGTTGATTTTCCTCCCAAGCGAACAATTGGTCCAAGATGAGCATCCACCGTCGGCTGTAAAAGATCACTGCATTGTTCAAAACAAAACATTAAGAATGAAAACATCATTTATTGCCCTCCTAGTGCTGCCCTCTCTCATCTTAGGATGCAAGCAATTCGACCCTATCCGGAGCACCGCTGGGTCGTACCGCAACTACACTCAGGTGAACGCGGAAATACAAGAGGGTGTACTTTATGATCCCCACGATCGATTTTCGATCAAAGTCCCAAAGTTGTTAAAGCCCGGCGCCCGCATATCCGGCCAACTTGAAAAGGACATGGGCACTGTCCAGTTCACTGATGATTTAGGAACGTTGATTCGGGTCGATATCTTCACGGCAATTTCGCCGAAAGCGCAGGCGAGGGTTTCAAATTGGGATTCGGAAACTATTTTTTCAGATAACCGCAGATACATGCTGGAACTCTGCAGAGCCGCGGTGCCAAAAGCCGAGATCGTTCATCAAGAAATACTCCAGCTTGACGATAGAAAAATAGATTTCTTTATCTTTACGATGCCTGAAGGGGCAATGGCCACAAATGTCAAAACCAAAAAGCGCTTAGATGCATTGAGGGGATCTTTCTCGACTCATAAAGGAAATTCAATTCTCACCCTCACAACGCAAAGGACTCTAGGGCTTTGGATCCCAAATGAAAAAGTCCTGGATGGTAGAGGGGATCTCAACCCACAAGCGATAAAAAGTATGAAAGAACGCCTCACTGCCCTCGTTGAAACGGTCTCTATCAACTAACCAATTGGCCAGCCTAATCCCAAAATGGAGATGGATAAAATTTTCAACAAAAAGCATTTCGGGCTTCTCGGTCGTCTAGCTCGCGGAATCCCGAATGCACAAGCGTTGATCAACTCCCAACTGAACGCGGAGGCCAAAACCTCAAACCACCGTGCCGGCACAGGTGGTCCATACGAGGGTGTCCCTTATATTCGCGAAAGAGAGGGGCCTCCAGTTTTTCGGATACCGGACATCAAGAAACCTCTCGAATTCTACCTCCAGCATATGCCCAGTCTCACTTGGAACAAAGATATCCATGAGCCAGACTCCTATAAGTGGGTGCCCATTGCTGGGTATCATGCCTCTTTCCGCAGTTTGGGATACGCCAGAGGACAAAATATTTTGGAGCTACGTTATGTTAGTAAGAAGCTCATTTCCCAGGGCGTCGATTACTCTGATATACTCGTGCTCCTTGCCCGGGACGCATCCGGCGAGGGCTCCAGAATTCCCCGCAGCGGTGACCATGATACTCAAATGACTCCAAAACTATGCCGTGCTATTTATTATTCAAGCGGTGGTGCGACCTACAATCACACATCAAAGTATCATCGAGATGGACACAAATATGGTGCGGTCGTTGTGACAAGGCACTACACCGGTAACGGGGTTCATCGACAGTCTATTGGCATTCGTGGAACGGAGGATTTTGAATTTGAACGATTCAAAGCACGAAAACCTAAAGTTGAAAAAAGCGGAGGCCAGCGCACTGTTGTGCCTAAACCAGGTCCAATATCGATTCAAGTGCCAGAGGAGACGTTCACTCCCGGTAGCAGGGTTTGCTTTGAATAAAACGCGCCGCCAAAAACAAAAGGCCCAGCAAAACGTTCGCGCTCGCAAAATTTACTGTTCGGCTAGAAGACCTCAACGAACAGATACGATTGCTCCACTCCTAAGAATGTTGATTAACAATGCAATCCGATGATAGAATTATGACATGACCTTGAAAGAAAAGATGATCGAGACTGTGCAGCGCTTGCCCGAGAACGCCTCGATAGAGGATGCTGTAGAGCAGCTGATTTTGCTTTCCAAAATCGAAAAAGGAATCGAACAGGCTGACGATGGACTAACGATGCCTCATGACGAGATTAAAGGGCGGATGGCCAAGTGGCTGAAGTAAGATGGACGCCTCAGGCTGCGGGTGACTTAGAAGCAATCACCGAATTTATCGCGCTGGACTCAGTTGCATATGCGAAGAAATTTGCCTCTGAGACCCTTGATGCTGCTGGGCAATTAGAAGCCTTCCCGGAATCAGGCAGGGTTGTCCCTGAAATTGGCCAAACTCAGATCAGAGAACTTCTTAAAGGCGACTACCGGATCATCTATCGGGTCAAAGGTGACAGAGTGGAGATCTTGACCATTCATCATGGGGCACGAGTACTACATCCAGACGAGGTGGAATAATTCCAACAAACGGCTGCGCCGGGTCCCGCTCGCGTGGCTCGGGAATCTGGCGAGCCTCCGCGTTAGACAGGAACCAACATATGGCTATCGACAAAGAAAACGCCCATGAAAATGCATCAAGGCTGGTGCCTGAGGACTTCTTTTGGAACTGCAGTGACGAATTGGCTCCATTCGGATCTGACGAAGGCGATACAGGTTTGCACGAGTATCGCGAGTGGCGAGATCGATATCCCAAATCCCCGCTTCTCGATTGCCTGAAGTGGACCGTTGAAGGCGTTGGTGAAATATCCTTCGCTGAGTACAATCAGTCACTCACTGACAAGGAGTTGATCCGACAACAAATCCAAGACCCCGAATTTGATGATGGGCAATACATCTTCACCCTTGATGTATCGGTTTTATCAACTGTCTTTGGTCAGCTTGTTGACGAGGGGCACATAGATGTCGCAGCTAAACCAATCGCTGAAATCGCAATCGAACGCCAACGCAATTGGGCGGAGGCACAGAAGGATTGGACTCACGGCGATCAGTATCTGAAGAATCTGTCGGTGTTGTTACGGGTCCTCAAAAATTCCGATAGCAAGTGAATGTCTGCTCATGCGAAATATTCTTTCCAACAAGCGCCTTTGCCGGCCGAACCCGGCAAGGCTGATCTCCTGCGAGAGCGAAGAGGCGTGGGAAGATTATGTCGAGTTTCGTGCGAAAACAATCGAGCAATTTGCGGGGCACTACACGGAACAAATGGAGGGGGCTACTTCCATAAGATTCATAACCCCTTCCAAAACGACCCGCCCAGATCGTCCCACCGTCCTGTGACACTGTGAAAGCGGAAGGTGTTTTTCCATTGCGATCGAGATCAAACCGATTACACTAAGACATGAAGATAGAGTTCACGCATTGGGTTGAAGCAGACGGAATCCATTTGGGTTTCCTTAATGAGTATCCTGATCACTGGACCCAAGGAGAAACTCTTGAAGACCTCAAAGATCATTTAAAGGATCTCTATGAGACCTTCTCGACGGAAACCATCCCAGGGATTCGAAGAATATCCACGATTGAAATCGCGTCATGAAACGACGGGACCTCGTCAGTAGATTGACGAAGGGAGGATGCGAACTTCTTCGTCATGGCGCAAAGCATGACATATACCATAACCCAAAAACAGGTGCATCTCAACCCGTTCCCCGGCACCGTGAAATCAACGAGAATTTAGCGAAGCGCATTATCAAGATGCTACTCGGTTGACCGACCGCCTACACACACAATCAATCGGGTCGGGCAAAGCCCGCTCGCACGACGGAAAAACTCATGAGGAAAATAAAGTTCCCGCTTCGCAAAAGTCGACTCCGCGGCTACAATACCTATCAACAAACGGCTGCGCCGGGCTCCACTCTCTTCGTTCGGGAATCCGGCGAACCTCCGCGTTGAACATCATGTCATCAGAACAAATGTCCCTGACTGAAGCCTTGAAACGCCGGCCAGCAATGTATTTGGGGTCAAAATCGTTAACAGCCCTGAAAAACTTCATAACTGGGTTTCAGGTCGCATGTGGAATGCATGGGATTGAATGCGAGGATGTGTTCGTGATCCCGAAAGATTTCCACGACTGGGTTGCGTATCGAACTCATTTCAGGGAATCGACCTCTGGATGGTGCAATATGCTGCTGGCTAAAACTGGAAATGAAGAAGAGGCATTTGATAGATTTTTTCAATTACTCGATGAGCATGAAAACCGAGTGCCACAAATTGTAGCAGAAATACGGCGTCCAAACTCATCTGTCAGTACTCGCGATGACGAGGGGGAGGATATCCCACTTGGCCCACCAGAAACTGTTCGTATTGTGATATACACGGATGACCCTGGATTTTTCGCTTACTTTGTTTGCAATGAGAAAAATAAAAACGAATGGATGTGGTTTGATGGAATGTTCCACCCCTACCTAAGTTGGTTTTTCGGAACCGAAGGAGGCGAGATAATTATTAAAGATGAAATAGCCTACGCAAGACTCGCCCGCGAAAATCAAGAGTGGAAGTCTCAAGACACTTAGGGTTCCGTAAAGCAGAGTATATGCTTCAACAAGTAGCTCCTCAGGATTCAGCTCGCTAAACTCGCCGAACCCTGAGCGCAGAAAACGTTACGGACGACCACCGGAAGGAAACAACTTCCACGAGAAAGATGAGTCGGGCAAAGCCCGCCCGCACGACGAAAAACTCATGAGGAAAACAAAGTTCCCGCTTCGCAAAAGTCGACTCCGCGGCTACAATACCTATCAACAAACGGCTGCGCCGGGCTCCACTCACTTCGTTCGGGAATCCGGCGAGCCTCCGCGTCGACTGATCAAAATGCCACCTCATCCACCATGTGCATGCCTGAATCATGTAATGGAAGCTTCGCTTGAGAACGCGAAGCTGGCCTTGGCGGAACAGGATCTTGAACAAGTCGCATTGGACTTTTCACACGCCCGGTGCCTCTCCGAAATTTTGAACAGCTACCTCCTCTATCGGGACACAGAAAGATTCGACCAGGAACTGACCGACAGGTATTTCTCTGAAACGAGGCCTCGGTATATGGAGGAAGCAAAATCAGAATACTTATCGAACATGTCAATTCCATGGGAATTCTTGGATGCGAGCTCGCATCATCTGGGTCAACCAGCAGGGCTCAGGACTCAGCTCGCTTAGCTCGCGGAATCCTGAGCCCAGAAGCGTTATCTACTTAGGGGCGCAATATTAAGACGAATCTGCTGACTGACGAAGCTTTCCATTTGACGATGGTAGAACCCATGGCCTCACCTGACGAAGTTGCCATCGTAGATATCTGGGGATACATCGAATCAATATCGGAAACCGATTTCGATGGGTTCAGCATGGGAGATAACGAAGTGCAGATGGTTCGGCGAACTGGAGACATGAAATATGATCATGTGCTGATCCCAGCAGAGACGAAAAACGTTTACTTGGTTTTGGTCGTAGATTTGGCGGGCCTATTTATTTTTGGCCATCATATTTTGAACTTGAACGAGAAATACGGACTCGAAACACCGAGAAATGAACTATGACAAAATGATCCAGCGGAGCGGAAGGGTCGCGAGAGGCCTGCTTCGCTCGGCAATGTAAACTCAGCGCCCGAGACAACCAGCGGCTGTTCCGAATCCAGCTCGCTTTGCTCACGGGACTTGGAAAGCCTGAGCGTTGAGCTGTGTAACTAGAATGATATATGCCTTTACAATAATCCTCGGATTAGTGGCCTCCGTTCTGAGCTTCATTTCGGGTGTGACAGAGGGAAATATCACACATCTTGAAAATGACCGTGAGCCAAATACTGGATATTCGATTTTCCCAACGATCCCGGTTTTTCCTCTTGTGGGTATGGCAATAGCATGGATTCTCGAACGCGTATTTTTGCAGAACGCTTTAGGCATCTTGCTTGGCGCATTTGTCATTCTAGTGTTATTCTGGTCTTGGTCTTTTGCGAACGTGTACAAGAAATATCGAACCCTTTTAAACCAAGCGAACCTAAACAACCTGCCATGAAGCCGTAACATGAAGCGCCGGCGAAAGGACGCGCCGGAAAGTTTAGCATCGGTTTCGGCGGCGGGGCTGGCTTCGTTGATGAGTGGGAGTACATGTGGGATACGCATCACTATTGTTATTATCTTCGGCAAGCGCGTCCAGAATGGTAGCGCTTCGTGTGTTCGACTGCGATGTATGCCATGTATGATGATCACGATTTTGGCATGAACGATTGCAATCCTGGGCCTGAGATTGAAACGCCTGCTTGGAAGCGGCAAGTCTGGGAGACGTTTCGGCGCAACTGGGTGAATCCAACTTACGGGGGAGGGGATGCGCAGCCGGGGTGTTGGTTTGATTTCCTTCGTGGCGATGTACACGTCATCATGTTGGATGGGCGTTACTATCGCGACAAACAGGGCGGGAGCATGCTTGGTCCAGTGCAAAAGGCGTGGCTCTTCGAGACGTTAAAAGCGTCCACCGCGACCTTTAAAGTCATTTGTTCTCCGGTGCCATTTTGCCCCAAGATTAAACCCGGAAGCAAAGACCCTTGGGATGGTTTTCCTGAGGAGCGGCAAGAGATTTTCGATTTCATTGGGGCGCATGTGGACGGAGCCTTTCTTGTCAGCGCCGATCGTCACCGGACCGATCTGCGTATCATTGAGCAGTAGGATGGCTACGATTTAATCGAATTTGAAAGCTCCCGCTTAACCAATCATCATACGCATCCCGTGGTAAAAACCCCCGGTCTGGTCTGGGGCTACAACAAAACTTGTTCGATTGGCATGATGCATTTTGATACCACCTTGCCCGATCCGCAGGTTTGATTTGAGTGCATCACGATTGACGGTGAAAAAACGCATGAGTACCTGCTCAAGCGAAGCGCGTTGATGCGCGCCTTAGCCTGAAAAGGGATGGGAGCGAAATGCGTCCTACTGTCGGCGGTTGGAAACCGCCGCTCCTTGGCCTTCGGCGTTTAGTTCGATTTCTCTCTTCACCGGTATAAAAATGGACTGTTTATAAATAAGTGGTGATTTTCTGTTTTAAGCGGAAACAATGTGTTTTTTCTTAAATAATTCGATTCTCCCCTGACAAACGGCAGGGGATCGGATACGTCAAAGCCATGGAGCCTGAAGACCTCAAGTCGAGTTACGCCACGGTTATGTCGCATTTTTATCGCGGCGAGCTGGGGCGTATGATGGTTTGGCGCGAGCGGATCGACCGTACCACGAACTGGTCTATTGTTGCCGTAACCGGTCTCACTTCTTTTACCTGGGCTCATACGGATTATGGGAGCGTCTTTTTAATCATTGGCAATGTGATTCTCTATCTGCTTCTTGCGATTGAAGCCCGACGTTATCGGTTTTATGACGCCTATCGCGCCCGAGTCCGTGTTCTAGAATCCCACTTTATTTTGCCGCATGTGGCGCAGATCGAGAAACGTAAAGAGGGCAACTGGCGTTCGCTTCTGGTGACCGATCTCGCGATTCCATCCTTCAAGATTAGTTTTTGGGAGTCGATTAGTCGGCGCTTACGGCGAAATTACATCTGGCTGTTTTTGATTTTACTGATCTCATGGGGTTGTCACACTGCGATGCATATGGAGGCGGTTAATGGAAAAGGATTCATGGATATGATTGGGTCTAATCAGCCCTTTCCTCCAATCCTTTTTCTTGTCTTCATCGTGGCGTTTTACAGTTTTTTGTTTGGCCTCGTCTTGCTCGGTTTTCGCAAGCGTAAAGCCAGTGGGCAGTTTCAGAAGCGCCCGCCTGACGACAAGTTTAAGTGGTCTATTTAATGCAGCGCCTGTTGCACTCTCTCCAATTTGCTGCCGAAAAGCATTCTGAGCATCGGCGTAAAAATGTCGGGGCCACTCCGTACATCAACCATCCCATCGATGTCGCGCTCTGTTTGAGTCGCTGTGGAATCACGGATGAGGCGATCTTGATCGCGGCTGTTTTGCACGACACGGTGGAAGATACCGAAACGTCTTTTGAGGAAATCCAAACCCTTTTCGGACCCCGTGTCTGTAGCCTGGTTCGAGATATGACGGACGATAAAGATCTGCCAAAAATGGAGCGCAAGCAGTTTCAGGTGGATCATGCTTCGCAGCTCTGTGATGCATCGAAGCAGATCAAAATCGCGGATAAAATTTGTAATCTGCAATCTGTGATTGAGGACCCGCCGAAGGGCTGGGATGAAGCACGCCGCCTTGAATACCTCGAATGGGCGCGTGCGGTTTTCCAAGGTGCAAAGGGCGTGAATACGGAGCTCGATGCTTTGTTTATGCAAACGTATGAGCGCGGTTTGCTGCAAATTTTGAGTTGCGATTCGCGGTAAGAATTGGGGCCGTGATAAGAAAAGTTGGATCGTTCATCGTCAGCTTAACAAAATTATGCCTTCGCGTTACGACTCAAAAATGGAGTCACGTTAAACCCCGGACTTGTGTCCCAGAGGGGCAAGCGTCGCCGCTTCGAGGCCCGTGAAATATTCCGTAATGTCGTGACCGGCTCCTGTAAAATAGGGGCGACTTCTTCTTCGTGCCGAGACTCTTGCAGCTTCGCAACAGTGCCTTGGTCGGGCTGATAGCTTACCAAAGCCTTATCAAAAATAACTGAAAACGAGGGTTGACTTCTTACCTTTACCTGCTTTGTACCGTGCTGACAGAAGTGACTGTAAGTGCCTCAATGTGTGTGGGCCAACGCAGTCAGTCGAATGACCGACATGCTGTCCCACATAAGGTAATAACATGAAGTTTACAGATCTAGGTCTCCGTGAGGAGATCCTCAGCGCTATTATACCCCTTGGGTTCGAGTCTCCCATGCCCGTACAGGCAGAGGCCATCCCAATCCTCTTAGAAGAAGACACCGACTTGGTTGCCCTTGCGCAAACCGGTACGGGAAAAACTGCGGCCTTCGGTCTTCCACTGGTTCACCGCGTGGACGAGCTTAATCGTGCGCCCCAAGGGCTTATTGTTTGCCCAACCCGCGAACTTTGTTTGCAGATCGCTCGCGATCTCGAGAATTATGCCCGCAACATTCCAGCCATCCGCGTCACCGCAGTTTACGGTGGTGCTGCCATCACAAATCAAATGCGCGATTTGAAAAAGGGAACACAAATCATCGTGGCCACGCCCGGGCGTTTGTGCGACTTGATTCGCCGTCGTTCCATCAAGCTCCAAGATGTAAATTGGGTCGTCCTTGATGAAGCAGATGAAATGCTCAATATGGGTTTTCAAGACGACATTGAAGCTATTTTTGATGCCGTGCCTGAAACCCGTAAAGTGTGGCTCTTTTCTGCCACCATGGCCAAAGGCGTTTCTCGCATCGCGAACAACTACTTACGAGATCCGGCCGAAGTGACCATTGGTTCCAAGAACCATGCCTCAGCCAACATCGAACATCTCTGGTACATGGTTCGTGAACACAATCGCTATGACGCGATCAAGCGGTTGGTCGACATGGAGAACGACATCTACGGATTGGTTTTCTGCCGCACTCGTCGCGAGACTCGCGAAGTTGCAGAAAAACTAATGAACGATGGCTATTCTGCGGATGCACTGCATGGCGAACTTTCTCAATCCATGCGTGATGATGTTATGCGGAAGTTTCGCAATAAAACCATCAGCGTATTGGTTGCAACCGACGTTGCGGCGCGAGGGATCGATGTGAATGATATCACTCACGTGATTCACCATCGCCTGCCAGACGAAACCGAAGTTTACACCCACCGCAGCGGTCGTACCGCTCGTGCGGGCAAGCACGGCAAGTCACTCATTATTCTTAGCACCAAAGAAATGTTCCGCGTCCGCGAGCTTGAAAAGCGAATCGGCATTAGCTGCACTCAGGGTACCATTCCGAACGGGGACCAAATTATTGAAAGCCGTTTGTTTTCCTTCATCGATCGCTTGGTCGATACGGAAGTGAATCAAAATGCATTGACTGAACTCTTTCCTGCTGTGCTCGAAAAACTCGAAGGCTTGGATCGTGAAGAATTGATTCGCCGCTTCACCGCGCACGAACTCCAACGTTTCCTCGGTGATGCTCGCCAAACTGGTGACATCAACGCCGAACCTGGCTCTGGACGTGATAAGCGTGGCAAAGGACGGGACCGTGACCGCGGTGATCGTCGTAGCAGAGATCGCTTCGATCGTGGTGACCGCCGAGATCGTGGTGGTCGTTCTGATCGCGGTGGCCGTTCCGAACGCGGTGGTTCACGTGATGCCGAAGCCGGCATGCAGCGTTTCTTCATTGATGTCGGGCATGCCCAAGGCATCAAAAAGGGGGCGATCGTGCGCCTCGTTTGTGAAGAAACCGGGATTAACTCAGATTTGATTGGTAACATCCGTTTGGGTGATACCGCCTCCCATTTCGATATTGATGACAGCGTGTCTTCCTCGGTTGAATCTAAAATGCGCAACGCCCGTTTAGACGGTGATAACGTCAACGTAAGCACCCAGAAACCCTCTGGAGCTGACTTTAGTTCAAGTGGCTTCGGTGGCGGCGATCGCGGCGGACGCGGTGGTGATCGGGGTGGTCGCGGCGGCGGCTACGGCGGACGTGGTGGAGATCGCGGCGGCTACAGTGGCGGACGCGGAAATGATCGTGGCGGTGATCGTGGTGGTTACGGCGGCGGTCGTTCCGATAGTCGCTCAGACAGTCGTTCTGGCGGTGGTCGTTCTGAAGGCAAATGGGAAAAACGTCCTGATCGCTCGGATCGATTCTCTGACAACCGTTCCGGCGGTGGGGCAGGGCATCGTGGTGGTGGTCGCGATTCGGATCGTTCAGACCGTTTCTCCGATCGCGGTAGCCGGGATGACCGTCAACGCAGTGAGGAAAAGCGTCCTGCAAGTTGGGAACGTCGTTCGGATGAAGGAAGCGGAAGTGGAAGTGGAAGCGGAAGTCGTGACTCGGGTAGCCGGGATGACAATCGCGGAAGTGAACGTCGCGAAGAACGCGCCCCTCGTAAAGGCGTGGTGAAATTCGGGCCGCCAAGTTCAAGTTCAGAAGGCGCATCGAGCTCTAGCTCAGAAGCAAGCGAAAGCGCTCCGAAGAAGAAAGTTGGCTTCACGCCACCGACGCCAACCATGCGTAAGCGTGCGACCAAAACGACGCGTAAGCCGTTTACCAAAACGACACGTCGTAAAGAAGACTAAGCTCACGTACTTAGTTTAAGAACAAAAAACGCAGGCTCGAATGAGGCCTGCGTTTTTTTATCCCGATGGTTACGTCAAATCAGGAATCGCCGAAGGCCAAGGAGCGGCGGTTTCCAACCGCCGACAGTAGAATGCATCTCGTTGGAAGTGCTGTTTGTACAAAACCAGATTCCTCCCGCGAACCAAGCTATCGGTTGACGCAAGCTGTCGGTTGACGCAAGCTGACAGTTGACGCAAGGTTGCGGTTAAGCTGGTAGCGGAATTTTCGAAAGCAGGTCTTCTACCACCCCGCGTGAGCTAATGCCGCTAAACTTCGCCTGTGGATCAAGCACGATACGGTGTGAAATGGTGTCCACTGCGGCATTTTGAATATGCTGGGGATGTACAAAATCGCTTCCATCGAAGAGAGCAAAGCTCTGCGCCGTTTTCATGAGGGCAATGGAGGCGCGAGGACTGGCCGCGAGCTGCACATGTTCGGCATTCCGAGTGCTCGACACAATATCGACAATGTAGCGCTTTAGTTCGTCGCTCAGGCGGATCTGCTGGGTAACTTTTCGGATGTCCAGCAACTCTTGTAAATCAACCACGGGCTCCAGTGTTTCCACGGGATGACCCTCGGCTTGAGCGGAGAGAATGGCCACTTCGTCTTCCGGGGGAACATAGCCCAGCGAACACTGCATGGCGAAGCGGTCCATTTGTGCCTCAGGAAGCGGGTAGGTGCCACGAAATTCAACCGGGTTCTGCGTCGCGATGACAAAGAAGAAATCCGCGAGGTCGCGTTGTTCGCCTTCGATGGTGACTTGGCCTTCGGCCATGGCCTCGAGCAGAGCCGCTTGTGTCCTGGGGGAGGCGCGGTTGATTTCGTCCGCCAAAAGAATGTTGGTGAACACGGGCCCTTTGTGAAACTCGAAAACGTGGTCTTTGGGATTGAGTATGTTGACCCCAAGGACATCCGTTGGGAGTAAATCTGGGGTAAACTGAATCCGTTTAAAGGTGGAGTCAGAAATTGATTTCGCGATCGCCTTTGCGAGGGTGGTTTTCCCGGTTCCGGGGACATCTTCTAACAAGACGTGCCCGCCACTGATCATAGCCGAGATGATATTTCGAATTTCGGCATCGCGACCATGGATGATTGAGCTGATGTTTCGCTGTAACCCATCCAGCTTTTCTTTACCCCGTGCGATGTCCTGCTCTGAAATTCCAGGTGCGATGGATCGGTTCATGTGTTTTCCCACTTCGGCCTTAGGTCAGTTTTGCAGTTTTCCATGCGACTTGGGATCAATCCCGTGCACTACTGCTCATTTAATAACCAACTATACCCCGAAAACTCGGTTTTGTACGTACCGCTTTTTAAAAAATCTTGGTGTTCCTTCGGACCATAGGTGCCGAGGAAGGTATTCAAGTCTGGAAAGTCGCTGCTAAACCAATCGAAAATTTTCGAGATGGTCACTTTTTTACGTAGGAAGCTTTTTTCGATTTTCAAATTCGATTCAAGGCTCAGGAAGGTTTTAGTCTGATCGCTCAACTGCGCCTCAAGGGTACTGGCCTGATAGGCTTCGTTGCGAAGATAGGGGCAACTTACCGCGCCACAAACCAGCGCCATATGGATGCGTGGCTCTTTGAATTCAACCCGAAGTTTTTTGTGCTCCATGCTGTCGAGCGTGATGTCTTCGTCTAGGAGGTTGAAGGTGAATTTCTTCCAGGCTCCGTCAATCTGCATGATGCTATTTGCTGGCTCATCCTGGTTGATGCGTGGTTTGTCTGTGATGGGGTGGTGGTCAATCAAAAGTTGCAGGGTGCAAGCGTTGTATGCGTTGATCCAAAAGGCGATTTTTTCTGGGTCGCTCCAGTCTTTGTAATCATCTGCGGTGAAGGAGCCGAGCCACTTGATGTATGAGTCAAGCCCAGCTCGATCCGCTTTTAGCGCTCCGTAGTTGACGAGGCCTTGTGCGTTTACATGTTTTTTAAGTAGGGCGTTATAAGAGTCCGCTCCGTCTTGAGCTACTTTCTCTGCTTGTCCCTTATTCGTATGGGTCGTAGGAGTCGTCGGAGCAATGCCCTCTGTTTGAGCGTGTCCAACGAGGTACACTCCCGCGCTGACTAATATTCCCAACATCGCAAAGGTATAAACCAAGGCACGAGATTGACGTCGTTTATTGGCCTGCATTATTCAAAGGTCCCAAGTTTTTTGATCAGGCTCTCGATGGGGAATCTCTTCCCCGGACACGCCGTGGGTTTGGTGTTGATGTGTTGGTGCGTCCGAATTGCAGACACCGGCATATCGCATTTGATGCGAAGCGCGTGGCAGAGTTTTAACAGCGATTCCGTTTGTTTCGCGGTGGGGAGTTTTTTTTGGAAATCACCTACGAGACAAATCCCAAGTGCGATCTCATTCAGGGCGTCACTTGCAAGGTGGCCGCCATGAATCTGCAAGGTCCAACGACGGCTGACACCGATTTCGCCGTCGCCCATGCCAAGCCCATTTCCGATGACAAAGTGATAGGCCAATCCGTTTTCCATCCCACGTGAGAGGTGGTCCTCATCCATGTATCGAATGTTCCCTTTGCGAGATGCGGAGTGGTGAATGACAATGTATTTCCAGCGATTGGGGGTGACGCGAGTTTGGTCGATGGTCTTCTGCAAGCGGTAATCCAGCTTGGGTGCGCTAACTTTATACGCGCTCGGTGACGTGGGCTGCTCTGGAACGGTTCCGGCCGGAGGAACCACTAGCTTTTGCCCTTTACGAATCCGGTTTGGATTTGTGATGCCGTTGGCTTGGCTTAAGGTAAGGAGGCTGACTCCATGCGCCTTGGCGATGTCGCTCAAGCGGTCCCCATTGCGGATGGTGTAAAATCGGCTCGTAGCGGGATCGACTTTTAGAATTGGGGCACTCCGGCCTGAACTCGATGATTTAGGACTCGGAGAGCGGCTTGCAATGGCGGTGCTTTTGGCGGTGCTTTTGGCGGTGCTTTTGGCGGTGCTTTTGGCGGTGCTTTTGGCTGGAATCCGGAGGGTTTGACCCACTCGAATCGTAAAGCTGCGTCCAAGCCCATTCATGTTGGCAAGTTGAGACACTGTGGTGCCAAATTTTTCTGCGACTTCACTTACTGTATCGCCATTACGTACCTTGTAGGTACTCACCGAGGTTGGGAGGGAAATGGTTTGGCCCACATTGATTCGGTAGGGCCAGCTCAGCCCATTATACTTTGCAAGGTCGGTCAGCTTTATGCCGTAATTGGCCGCGATTTCGCTTAAGGTCTCGTTGCTGCGAACTTTGTGCGACGAGGTCGACGATTGGGCATAGGCTGTTGGTACATAAAAGGTGCTGCTACCGACCAAGCCGCATATTCCTAGGGACAGCATGGTATTCACCGCAGTGTGTTGGCAAAGCCGTGCCAAACGGAGTGCCAGGAAGTTCCTTTTTTGTTTCCCTGATATCATCAGACGTTTATTTAATAGGATTTAATGCGAATCAGCAAGGTTGGGTTACGCTTTTCTCTTTGTTGCCTCGGTATTGGTTTTTATTCGGTTTTCTCGCGAATATCACCCAAGGCGTGCAACGCGATACCGGCTGCAACCGAAGCATTTAACGAGTTTACCCGACCAGCCCCCGGAATGTTTAGCACCGCATCGGCTTCATTTAAAATAAATTGCCCGACCCCTCGATCTTCACCACCGATGACCAAAAGGATTTTTTCGCCCTCCTTGGGCTCAATGTCGTTCAGCCTGGCTTTTCCCGCTCCATCGAGCGCGTAGATCTTAAATCCCGCATCACGGGCATGTTTGATGTATTGGTTTGCGGTGCGTTCGCGGGTGATGTCGAGAAATTCCGCCGCGCCAGCCGAAGCTTTCATCACCGAGGCATAAACCCCTGGAACCCCTTTGTTTGGAAGTAACACCCCATGAAAACCAAACGCATCTGCACTCCGGAGCATCGCGCCCAAGTTGTGTGGATCCTCAATGTTATCCGTGAGGAGAACCCGAGAATGCGAAAGGCATTTCGGAACTTTCGCATATTGATAGGGGGCGCACTGTAGGATCACACCCTGATGCTCTTTGGTATTCGCGAGCCGAAAGAGTTCGCCTTTGTTGGTCCAAACCACCGGCACCTTGCGAGATTCGAGAAAATTCCCGAGTTTTTTCAACCGAGGGCGACTCAGCTCATTGAGGTAAGCACCGTAAATGGTCCGTCGCTTGGCTCGCACCGTCTCTTGAACCGCGTGCATTCCCCATAAATATTCTTCTGTTGGCTCTTCTTCGCGCATTCGCGTTGCTTGCACGAAACGCCCCAAAAGCCAAACCTCATGTGGAGGCGAGTCCCGGTTGGCGGCTTTGACGAATTTCTCGGGAATTCTGCAGGCTAAGGCAGGACGTAAACCCGAAAGAAATACTGTTTTCCACGGTAAACCGGGGGTAAGACAGTTGAGCCGCTCGGAATACCGGAAGCGACCAATTGGTAGCTTCCATCCAAGGTCGAACTCGCTTCAAGGCGATAGCGCTTCCCTGCTTCGGCACTCCATTGCAGGGTCCAAGTGCTTGGGTCGATGGCGTTGATCCCAAGGTAGTCGGTCGGATCGCTAGGGTTGCTGCCAGAAAACCACTCCTCTTGGTTGCTCATGCCGTCGCCATCGGAGTCGCCGTTTGGATCTTCCGGAATAGAATAGGTCTGGAACCAAGATTGGGGAATGCCATTGATCGTCGTTTCTGGTTGAACCGGTGGCTCAGGATTGGGCTCTGGCTCTGGTTCTGGATTGGGCTCCGGCTCTGGACTGGGCTCCGGCACTGGATTGGGCTCCGGCTCTGGCACTGGTTCGGGATTTGGAAGTGGATCCGGTGCGGGCTCAGGTTCTTCGATTGCAATAAAATGCGCTTCAAGTTGAAGGCTCTCGGCAATGGTCAGCGATTGAGTCGCTTTCAAGGCGTTCTGATTTTGCGGAAGTCCGATCCAGTAGTCAAAGACAAAGCCGTCCTCAGGTTCTGCGACCAAGGTAATGGTATGGCCTATCGCCAGCCATCCGAGATTTCCTAGAATGTTGCCCAGAGTGGTTCCGGTTGGTCCTTCGATACTCGCGCTCAAGAAGGCTTCTTCATGCCACAGCCATTCGAGTTGGCGATTCGCTGTGAGAGAAAAGGCCGGCACCATCTGGTTCGTTCCGCTCTCTCCGTTGGAAAGATTCCAGCCATCCAGCACACTGCGAATGCCGTCATGGTAAATCGTCGACTGCGGCATGTTAGCTTCGATCATGGTACCTTGGTTATAGGTCTGAATTCCTAAAGTCGGGCTAGGACTTCCCAAAGCTGAGATCACCTCGAGTTGAACCTGAATCGGTTCGAAGATCGCGACCAAGCTTTTGGGCTCGGCGACAAAGAGGGTGAGGCTTGATTGTGTCGCACTCGCATTCCCGATGTCGCCCTGCCACTGGACGAAGCGCCAGCCGTTAGCCGGCGTCGCGGTAATCACGCGGGACTGCCCAGCAGGAACCCACTGAGTCATCTGCGAGAGAGCGCCGTTGCCGATGGTGTTCAGCTTGAGCTCCGCGTCGGTACTCCACATCCATTCAATCCGGCTGTCTTGGGTAAGGGAGAAATCAGGAACCTGGGTTGTGCTACCCGAGCTCGGAGCGTCGCCGCTTCCTTCCCATCCGGTGCAGCGGTAACGGAAGCCTGCGAACTCGATTTCACTCGGCTGCATGGTGGCGGAGATCACGTCACCATCCGAGTAGGTGTAGCTGCCCGCGAGCGGAGTGGGCTGGCCATTCGCGGAAACGATGACGAGCTCGTGCTCGATGCGTTCGAATTGCGCCGTGACGTCAAACGCGCTGTTCGCGGGAAAATTCAAACTCGCTTGGGTCGAAGTCGAATCGCCGCTCCAGCCGGTAAAGCGATAGCCCGTATCCGGAGTGGCTTGGATGCTTACGTTGGCGCCTTTTGTCATCCAAGCAGGCGTGAGGTTCACACTTCCGTTGGCGCTGGCCTGCGCCGAGACATACACTTCTTCAACCCACTGCCAGGTGACGCGCGAGTGGTACTTGAGGTCAATCGTCCCCGTGCTTGCATCGCTGCCTTGGCCAATAGACCCCGCTCCAGCAAAACCGGTACAGCGAAGGCGTTCGCCACTACTCACGAAAATTAGATTACTTACGCTAGCTTCAAAATCACCCATGGTCACGAGGTTTGTACCCGCGGCGGGCGACCCCGTGCCAAAGTCGTTTTCTACGATAACCTTGCGAAGGTTGGCAAACTGGTTTTCCGCGCGAAGCAGGTACTCACCGCCCGCGCCTGTCGGACGAACCTCAAGGTAAAAGGTCTTGCTGCTCGTTACAGTGTATTCGATTTTATTGCTGTGGCTTAAGATGCTACGTCCCGCAAAATCGAGCAAACGAAGCTCGCCTGCAAAACGGTTTTCAAAGCTCGCAGGATACGCGTTGGGAAGCACAAGCTCGATGTCTAATTCGTCTCCAATGTTCGTGGGCAGACGGAAGATTTGGCTTACGGTGCCGGGGGTGTATCCACCGATGGCTTGCCCCGGAATCATCATCGGAAAGCTCGTGCTGAACTTGCTGCCGTTCCCTGTCGTCGCCCCTTCAACTGCGGATAAAACAAAAGGTCCATCGCAGGTAATCGTGGCGGTTAGAAGGCCAGCGCCGTAGCTTGATGCGTCGATCCGTGCCCCGCGACTCGCTGCCGCCGTCACGTTCGCGACCAAGATTCCGTTATGATGGAGACGTAGGGTTAGGTCACCCGGTCCGTAATTTTCAACCAACCAGCTTGTGTTCGTGGTCGCGTTGTATTCAAAGTGTTTGCTCGTGTTGGTGCTACCGTAAATCGACGCCACGCTGACATTATCCGCCAACCACAGGGTCGGAGTAAGCACCAGGCTGGCAGGGCTGGCTTGATCAAGGTTTAGCCCTTCACCGATCCGATAGTCTCCCGACCCATTGCGAATCTCGAGCTCATAGGCTCCACTGGTTGTCATTTCAATTGGACCAATTTTTCCGTCGCTGGAAGACTGAATGACACCCCCATTCGGCCCTCGCAAACTCAAGGTGGCTTGGAAGCCCGCTTCGAGCTGCGCGGTGTAGCTTTGCCCCGCGATCAATTCAACCGCATAGCGATCGGTGTCGTTTGGTCCTAAGTACGCATCTTGCGCGCGGAAGCAGGCGAAGACACCGCGAGGCTCGAGCTGTATCCACGCTTTTTCTTGCACTTCATCTTCGTCGGCAAAATAGATGGCGCTGAAAGGAAGGTTTCCGAAACCGCTAAGATTTTCTACCGAGCCAGCTGGAATTCCAAAAGATACAGGGCCTTCGCCGACAATCGCATCGAGTACAAAGCGAAAGCGACGCGAGCTGAGTTGGGTGAAGCTGGTGACTTGCCCGCGCGAAACACTCACATCGGCCAAGCTCAAGCTGGTGGGATCAACCGACTCGTTAAAACTGATTTCAAGCTCGGTGAAGGGCAGGGCAACATCGCTTCCCATAGCTGGGCTGGTCATGACAACCTGCAGCGGCGTCTCGTCAAAGTCGAACTGGCGAACCCATTCGAGGACGGGGAAGCCGTCGGATGCCCGCGTTAACCCACCTCGGTTGAGGCGCATGTCCTGCTCACCCTCAACTTGAACCGGCGAGGTCGCGAAGCTGTAGCGAACTTGAGTTGGACTTAGGACGACGGCTTGATCCGCCGGCACGCCATTTACTAAAAAGTCGGATGCGGTCACGCTAGTTGGGTCAAATGCATCGTCCAGGCTTAGCTCAAAATCGATGGGTGCTTCGTAAAGAAACGCGCCTGCAGCTGGCTCGCTCGAATCTACCAGCATGGCTTTTTCACGAATCGCAGCCGCAAGGTTCATCCGTCCCCCTGTTTTTAGTTTGCCGTTCAGGTTTGGTAGTTGGTCGACGCTGCTGAAAAGAATGTCGCGCGCTTCCGTGGTGGTCATCGAGGGATCAAGTGTCATCAATAACGACAAGCCGCCTGCCACCATCGGAGCCGACATCGAGGTGCCGGTCTTGGTGGTATAACGTCCTTCATGTAGCGTGGAGTAAATGCGTTCGCCCGGAGCCGCGAGATCGACGGTGTCTAATCCAAAGTTTGACGACCAGGCCAACTCATCGTTCTTGTCCGTGTTGGCAACCGTGATCATATTTTCATTCGAGTAGGAGGTCGGGTAATTGGAAAGCAGATCCACATCATCGCCTCTTCCATCGTAGCCGCCGTTGCCGGCTGCGTTGATCATCAACTGCCCGCTCAATTCAATTTGATCCAGCGCCGCACGGAGAGAGGCGGAGTCAATGTTGCCACCCCAGCTGTTACAGGTCATGTGGACCGGATGACCCGCTGCGTATAAATCGCGGGCGTAATAGAGGCTCCGAATCGCGTCGGAAATGGTTCCCGAACCAAAGGCATTCATAAATCGTAGCGGCAGAATTTTTCCGGTGTAATGAACTCCGATTACTCCTCGGTCGTTATTCCCGACCGCGCCCGCGATTCCAGCCACGTGAGTACCGTGTCCCCACAGGTCTTCCATCTCGCCGTGGTTGCCATAAAAGTCCCAGCCCGTGATGTCATCGATCAACCCGTTGCTGTCGTCGTCGATACCATTTGGAAGTTCAGCCGCATTGACCCAGATGTTTGACGCGAGGTCGGGGTGAGAAATATCTACTCCACTGTCGATGATGCCAATGATGCTGTCGGAGGTTCCTGGGAAAAGCTCCCATGCCTCAATGGCAGAAATGTCAGCTCCAGGCGTGTCGGTGTTTTCCAAGCCGTAGAGGTAGTGAAAGGCGGTGTCGTTTGGCGCTTCAGATACGGTTACAATGTAGTCCGGCTCGGCCTGCAATCCCATAGCTTGAAGCTCGGCGAGTACGGTGTCAAAGCTGTCGATGATGTGGTTGGATGATGGGGCTGAAACATCGACCCGAAAAAGGTTTGGTGCACCAAGCGCCTGAACCGAATACCCGGTCCGCGCTTCTAATGCGGGTTTCGTGCCGTCAAATTGAACCAGCAAATGGTCTGCAACCATCGCGGTTTCGCTCAAGAGCGTGCCCGAAGCATCGAACTGCTCCTCGATGAGAATATGTGCGAACTTAAATTCAGTCGAATAGAGATGACGTTTAAGCGCGGTGGTCGATGTCTTGGTCGTAACGGTTTCTAAAAGCTCGGCTTGGCCAAAGCGCTCGGCAAGTCGCAATTCTTCGGTGGGTTCTTCAGGAAGGTCAAGAGAGTCGGTTGTCTGGGCTGTCTGCTGTGCTTCTCGCGCTGCAGTCGTTTTAGGCGTGAGTCGAGATGACGGATCGGCTGAACCCATCTGATTATCGCCCATTTCGCCAGGTTTCGAAGCCTCTGAAGGATCAGAGGCGCTTAAAGTGGCATTAATAGCGGGTGTGAAGCTCGCTGGATCATTTTTTAGAAGCTGTAAGCCACCAAGGATCACAAGGATCCCCATCACTAAACCAGTCTGTATGTATCTTTTTCCCATCTTCACCTGCTTGAATAGCAGGAAGTGGGCCAAGTTTACATTTACCCGAATTCCTCCTTAAAAGACGACAAACAAGACGAGAATGTGCAACGAAGGGCGGGAAGAGCCCCATATTGCACAAAGATTTCTCAAAATTGAAACCCTGCGCCGGCTCAGATGGGTCGAGCGCGTTGTGAATCATAAATCGTAAAGTCCGTAGATTGGGACTCCGTCCCGATGTTGTCGCAACGTCAGCTACGAACCTGACACCGATGGCACGAGGTTCTTCACCTCGTTTCGGCCCCACGCCAACAATGGCGTGGTTTATCGAAATTTACGCCGAGTCGTCGTCCCCTGGAGCTGACATATGTTTGGAGATATAAGCAGGTTCACCCATTCTCTTGAGAAGGTCGAGTTGGAGTTCAAGCCATCCCATATGGCCCTCTTCGTCCATCGCAATACGCTCAAAAAGCGTCCGAGTACCAATGTCACCCGCCGCATCCGCTTCACGTGCAGCTGACGTGTAGAACGCGATCGCCTCTGTCTCGTCCGCTAAATCACACTCAAACATTTGTTTTAAGGATTCAGCGGTCACTGGAGGTTTTTCAAATTTTAGGTCCGGTTCTCCTTTGAGAAACATGATGCGTTCGATGAAATTATCAGAATGCCCGAGTTCTTCATGCATTTCTTCACGCATCTGCGCGGCAAGGCGATCAATTCCCCAGTCGTTCAGCACGCTTGCATGCAGTTGATATTGATGCGCCGCGGTTAATTCCATCGCAAGCGCAGTTTGAAGGTTTTGCAGTGTCGTTTCTTTATTCATCATGTTCTCTCGTTTCTTTTTTAGGTCTCGCCGGGTGCTTCTCTAGGGGAGGGGCGGTCAAAGCTTTCGTGCTCGAACGGTTGTTCCTTGTAGAACGTTTCCGTGCAACCCTCTCCCAATCACTTGCGAGCTTTTTGCGTTTCTACCGTTGCCCCTTCGCTAGTCAATATCCAACTCATTAGCGTGGTTGGATTCCAGTGTTAGGTACTTCTGTATGTATACAGAAAAAGTCGAGGCGATTTCGCCCACCCCGCTAGGGTGGAAAATGGGGATGGGCATATCAACTCGGGGTCGCAACCCCTAGCTATGAATTGTGATCCCCTCCTAGGATCTACTACCCCACTGTTGGCGTGGGGCCGAAACGAGGTGAAGAACCTCGTGTCAGGTTCGTAGCCGACGTTGCGACAACATCGGGACAGAGTCCCAATCTACGGACTTTACGATTACGTAGGTAGATGGCCCCTTGAACGGGTCCCAGCCCGATTCGTGCCCATATCGGGCTCTCGTATAGCCTTTGTCTCTTAAAGCGTATTACAAAAATCGCTTCGGGATTATTCTGGATCCGGAACACGCTCAAAGCGGATCTCGCCAATGCTCACCCGAGCGCGACCGCGATATCGAATCTCAATTCGAAAGGGGCGGTTGTCGTCAACAAAAATGTGTTGTTCGGCTTTCATCCCCACGTCGATGCGGAATTTTTTCTTCAGCCGCGTTTCGGTGCCGTAATAAATATCAAACAGCTTGGTGCCTACTGGCGCATCGCTCTCGTAGTCGAATTCAAGATTGTAGAGGCCGTAGGGCAGGGGAAGCTGTGGGCCGATCAGCACGGGGCCCCCTGTCAGGGTTTTCCCTGGCTCGAATTGAACCGTGCCTTTATCTCGGTCGACCATGCCTCGATGTCGGAAATCTGCAGCTAGAAGGGCGAATCCGTCCACCTCTCCGGGGTAGCCTGAATGAATGTAGCTGCTGTCGAGATCCACGTAGCCTTCGAGCAAGGTGGCTCGTAACTGGACCGTTCCGGGTAAAGCGGTCTCCGGAATAGGAAAGTTATACCATTTCCAAGCGCCCTCATGATCAAACTCTAAGATGGTATTGCTCTGATTCGCACGATGACCAGCGGCCATACCGATAACCCCGTTCCCTCGCAGACGAACCGTCCAGCCTGCATCGGTCAGTGGTTGGAGATCTACCGCTACGCTCTCTCCAAAAGAATTCGTATAACTCTTGAGGAGATAAATCCCCTTGGAAGCATCCGGCGCTCGGATAATCCGCACCGGGCCGTTGGTTGTGTTCGCGTCTTCCCATTCAATAATTTGGCCGGGGAGGACGGCGCCGTTTGGCGCGAGGGGTTGATTTAAGGAACCGGGGAGGATGCGATAGGCAGTAATCGCACCTTCACCGGCTATGCGGGTCAATCGGTCGTGGTGTCGAAGTCGGTCGATGCTCAGTCCGCTGGAAAGCGGGGTGATGTCTCCGATAAATAGATCCTCATGCACGATGACATGCTTGACGCCTCGCGCTAATAAGTCGTCAAGCTGGCTGGCATCTAAAACGCCTTGGTTAGCCGATTTGAAGCGGGCGAACGTGTTTTCGCTCCACTCTTTCCGCACGGCAGGGCTGTAGCCATTTACCAACGGGAGCCGATAGCGCATGGCAAAGTGTTCGTAAATTGAAGCGGTGGCAGCATCGCCTTTGCGAAAGGGAATAACCAAGACCCGCTCGGGATTTTCGGCTTTTACCGCCGCGTAGGCTGTATTCTCGGTTTCGAGCTGACAAAGCGAGGTGCGCACTTGAATGGCATATTCAATTGGCATCAGAAGCATGCAGGTGATCAGCGCGCGCTTCGGCCAGCGCGACCACGAGGTGGAAAGCATGAGGCATAAACCGCAGAGGCAGGTCAGAAGCACGGGAAGCACGGTGTAAATTTTCGCGGGTTGGCGCAGGCGGTCGTACCAAGGAATCAGCCCGCGCGCGGGTTTGAGCAAGGGGCCTTCGCTACCTAGCGCGAGCAGGAGGCAGATCGTGACGGCGAGGCAGCAGAAAAGGACCAAGCCTTTCATCGCCTTGTCTTTCACGCGAAATCCCCCGATCCAGCCTGCGATTAAGACGAAAAAGCTCGTGAAACCAAAGAACTGGTGGGCGCGTCCATCGGTTTGCTCCCAGCGAAAAAGATTTACCCAATCGGCAGAGCCCAAGGCGATTTCAAGCATGGGGCGGCTGGAGGATAAATTGGTGTCGCCAAGGCTTTTTCGGGTGAAAAGGGTCCATCCAACCGAGACGATCGCAAAGGATAGGCCAATGCCCCAGGCCTTCTTATGGCTGTCCCACTGTGTTTTAAGTTGGCTGAAAAGTGAGTTTCGATCTGGGTCAAAGGCCGAGTCTGCCCGTTCTCGGAGCGCGACTAAACCGAGCCAAATTGGACCAAACAATAGGCTGAAATAAAACACCTGCATGTCGCCGAGGGCGATAAACAAAAAGCAGGCACCGGCGAGAATACCGTGTCGCGTTTTGCCCTCGCGGTAAAGATAATCGAGTCCAAGCAAGAAGCCGGGGACCCAGGTCATGGCAAAGCCGGCCGGGCTCCCGCCCAGTAAACTAACCCAACGGTAGGGAAACAGCACACCCGGAATCGCAATCAGCAGAGCCTTCCAAGGCGAGTCGGGAAAGAATCGTCGCCCCAACAGCCAGCTCATCCAGAAGGTAAGAACAATGCTTAACCAGCAGGTAATATTCCACGCGGTGGCCTGCGAACTGACAAAGCGAAGCAGCCCGTAGACCAACGAAAATGGCACGAAATAGGAGCGCACCCGGACGGTTGTTGTCTCCGGTAAGCCATCATTAAACTCGTAGCGGTTATCGAACCAAGGCAGCTCACCCGACAAAAATTCGTGAAATAAATCGAAGTGATACAGCAATTGTAAATGATCACCTTCGGCCATCGACACCACGGACCCGCGCTCTTGATTTTGACTAGAAAACGGGATTGCTGTGGAAAAGTGAGAGAAAAGTGGCCAAGAGAAAAAAACAAAAGCCAAGCTGCCACCTAAAAAAGATAGTAGTGCAATCCCCTTGCTTTTCGACTCGTTTGACATATCCGCGTCATGCCTGTAATCGTACATGTTTGTAAGGTCAAAAGAATACGAAGCGACGAAAGCTAAACAAAATGGCGAAAAAATTAGTTATTGTAGAATCGCCCGCAAAGGCGAAAACAATCAACAAGTACTTGGGCAAAGACTATATTGTTAAGTCCAGTGTGGGACATATTCGAGATTTGCCGTCAGGCCCATCGAAGTCAGCCTCCACGCCCTCCGAACGGGCAAAGCTTGCTGCCGCATCTCGAAAATTGCCCCCTGAGGAACGTGAAAAGCGTCGCAAAGAACGCGCCGCCGCTGCGCTTATCCGTAAAATGGGAATTGATCCGAATAACGGGTGGGAAGCTCATTACGAGATTCTCAGTGGAAAAACCAAAGTGGTTAGCGACCTGAAATCAGCCGCGGCTGGCGCAGACCACATTTACCTCGCGACGGATTTGGACCGAGAAGGAGAGGCCATTGCCTGGCATTTACGCGAGGCAATCGGCGGATCCGAAGACCAATATAGCCGCGTCGTCTTTAACGAGATTACCAAAAAAGCGATTCAAGAAGCCTTCGTCGATCCTGGCGAGTTGAACATGAATCGGGTAAATGCCCAGCAAGCGCGTCGATTCATTGACCGCGTGGTCGGCTTCAACCTCTCTCCGCTACTGTGGAAGAAAGTGGCTCGTTCCCTTTCAGCAGGACGGGTACAGTCGGTTGCCGTAAAATTGATCGTCGAGCGCGAGCAGGAAATCCGCGCCTTTGTCGCGGAAGAATTTTGGCGCATGCATGCCGACCTCGCCTCTCAAACCGAGGGGTCAGAAGTCTTTACTGCAGAAGTCACCAAGCAGGATGGCAAAGCCTATCGCCCAAATTCCAAAGCGGAATCGGACAAAGCGCTCGAGATCTTGCAAAACAATCCGTTTAAGGTCACCAAGCGCGAAGACAAGCCGACGCGTTCACGCGCTAAAGCACCGTTCATTACCTCGACCTTGCAACAGGCAGCCAGTACGCGCCTCGGCTTCGGGGTGAAAAAGACCATGGTCTTGGCCCAGCGCCTCTACGAGGCCGGTCACATCACCTACATGCGTACCGATTCGACGAATCTCAGCAAAGAGGCGGTCGAGGCCTGCCGCAATTTAGTCAATCGCGACTACGGCGAGAAATACATTCCCGAAGATCCGAAGACCTACTCAAGCAAAGAAAGCGCGCAGGAGGCTCACGAAGCGATTCGCCCCTCCAACGTTGAAACCATTCCGAGTTCGCTTACCGATCTGGAAAACGACCAGCAGCGCTTATACGATCTGATTTGGCGTCGCTTTGTTGCCTGCCAAATGACCGACGCAGAATACCTGAGTACCAACGTGAAAATTGCTTCTGCGAATTATGAGCTCACGGCCCGTGGACGTGTCATGAAGTTTGATGGTTGGCTTAAAGTCTTGCCGCCCACCAGTAGCAAAGACTCTGACCAACCCTTGCCGAATATTTCCGAAGGCGAAACCTTGTCGGTCAAGCAGCTCGAGCCATCGCAGCACTTTACCAAACCAACCGCTCGTTTCAGCGAAGCGGCCTTGGTGAAAGAACTCGAAAGCAAAGGCATCGGCCGCCCATCAACCTACGCAGATATCATTTCCAAAATCCAAGATCGCGGGTACGTGAGCTTGCAGAATCGTCGCTTCTACGCGGAAAAAATTGGGGAAATCGTAACGGAGCGACTGACGGAAAACTTCCCGAAGTTGATGAACTACGACTTCACCGCTTCTTTGGAAGACGAACTCGACAAAGTTGCGCATGGTGACCTAGAGTGGAAAAAAGTTCTAGACGATTACTATGGTGATTTCAAAGCCAAGCTCGATAAAGCGGAAGCCGATATCGATGCGGGGGGGATGCGTGAAAATGCGCCGGTACCCACCACGGTTGAGTGCCCAACCTGTCAGCGCCATATGATGGTACGTACCGCCGCCACCGGTGTATTCATGAGTTGTTCTGGCTACGCCTTGCCTCCGAAAGAGCGTTGCAAGCAGACCATGCCGCTCACCCCAGGTGACGAAGCAAAGAATGTTGAAAGCGAAGAAGAAGAAGCCGCGTTGCAACGCCAAAAGCGTCGCTGCAGCTCCTGCGACACCGCGATGGAGGACTACCTCCTTGACGAAACACGCAAGATTTGGATCTGCGGTCGCAATCCGGATTGCCCGCATGTTGAAATCGAAACCGGTAGCTTTGTCATCAAAGGCTACGACGGACCGGTCCTCGACTGCGATAAATGCGGCTCGGAAATGCAGCTCAAAAACGGTCGCTTCGGCAAATACTTTGGTTGTACCTCGGAAGATTGCAAAAATACTCGCAAGCTCTTGCGCTCGGGTGAACCAGCTCCACCGAAAGCGGATCCGGTTGCCATGCCTGAACTCAAGTGTGTTAAATGCGAAGACTTTTATCTCTTGCGCGACGGTGCGAGCGGCATCTTTTTGGCTGCGAGCCAGTTTCCGAAGAACCGCGAGACTCGTCCGCCATTGGTGAAAGAGATCGTCCCGCATAAAGCGGAGATGGATCCGAAACATCATTATCTCTGCGAAGCGCCGCCAGCAGATCCAGATGGAAACCCTTCTGTAATTCGCTACAGCCGTAAAACTAAAACCCAATACGTCATGTCTGAAATTGAAGGCAAGGCAACGGGGTGGGTGGCCAAGTACAATGACGGGAAATGGGAACAGGAATATACCAAAGGTCCCAAGAAGGGCAAAATCGCCCCGACCCACGACGTGAAAGCTTAGGCTTTCTGAAGACCGCCGTACCATGCCTTGCAAGGGCGGTAACGGCCAAGCTCTAGGTTCGACAAAAGCAGGGCGGATTCCGCTGGAAATCCAAACCCATCTTCTTTACTTTTTTTTAAACAGAAGAGGGAATATATGGGTTTTAGCCGCGAAAATATTGAAGAAGGAGATCCGGGAGGTCCGGGTGATAAGTCACCCGATTACATATTCGCGCATGAGTTGATGCCGGATTATGCCCTTTCGGATCCCCTCGGTTGTTTAACCACGATTGCGTCTGACGTCGCGCTCAACTTCTTTGAAACGGCCTTGGATGCGGTTGCCGACTATTGCGGCAAACGGACGGCCTTTGAAGCGTCCAACATCTCGGTCTACCCCTGTCAGGTGAATGATCTGCCCTGCGGTGTGATTACTTTTCCCAAACCTAAACATGCCTCGGAAGTGTATATGATCGGAGTCGTTTTAACCAGCGAGTTAAATGGCGAGGATGTCGAAGGAGAATATGACCCCGGGGAAGGCCGATACTTCATGTTGGAAAAAGGTGCCGATCTGCCGAGAAGAACCACGATGGAAAATACGGTGTTAGGTGAACGGACCGCCGACGGATCTCATGTGAATCACGGATCAGCTCCTAAAGTGGATGTCGAAGATTTTTTACTCGCGATTGCCGACGTCCTCGACCTTTCAGATCTCAATTAAACCAACAGCGGGCGGCTTTCGGCGGGGATACCAGGAAAATTATTGTCCATGAAGTCGTTCCAGCTGTCGCGGGTCTTTTTGCTGAACAGTTTGTTGGCGCGGCCTACGCAGTCGATGCAAACGAAGTTGCCCTGTACCATGGAGCTTTCGTGGCAGATAATCCCGATGTTATATTCCAGCACCTCGTGACGGGGCATGGCGCAGAGGGTGCAACGGTCGAGGCTGGGCTCTCCGATCGCCTCTTCTTCGAAGAATTGATGTAGCCGTTCTGTTGTCTCTTTGGAAAAGGTTTCGGTCAATTTGTCATGGCAGTTAAAGCACTGAGCATATTCAAAAATGACTTCGCCGTGCCGCCATGATTTTTGAATCAAATAGGCGTCGCAATCGACGAGCACTTCTTTGCATTCGAGGCAGGTCTTGAAGGGTTCGTCGGTTTCCGCGGACTGCATGTAGTCTGGAATCGGTTTGAGCTCCATGAACTCTTCTTCCAACTCAGGTTGCATGGTATCGAGTTCGAAATCATCATCCAGCCCAAGGGTCGATTTGATTTTCTCGAGAAGCTGATCCAGATTCTCGGCCGAGTTGCCTTCAATGATGATTGGGTCGGCTTCACCTTCTGTATCTGTCAACTCGCCTGAAGCCTCGGTTTCCTCGGAAGCGTCAGGCTTCTCGGTTTCTTCGGGTCCATCTTTTGGCAGGTCGTCATCATTCAACTCGTCATTATTCATTTTTTCAACATGCGGTTTTATGTGATTTCAGACAACCTCAAATCGCTGAAAAATCATGGGCCATACTTCTGTTGCTTCCGAAATTGCCTTAGCGGAAAAATTATGGAAAGCGGTGCGATATGAAGAGCATTCGGGAATTTGCCGAGCAGGTTGTGTTCAGCGATCGCTTGGAGGACAAGTTGTTCGATCCAGGTCATTTGCTGGATACGAATCCGGGTGAGGCGATTGGGGATGTCCCGGCCCCGGGGCGCCCGGAAGCACTCGTTTTGCATGGGCCTCGTGATGCGATGCCTGCGCCAAATATTCATCATCTCGAAAGCGACCGGGACCGAGGCATCTTGCTTCACTTTCTTGCGAACCATGAACTGCTCGCCACCGAATTGATGGCGCTGGTCTTGTTGAAGTTTCCAGATGCGCCCCCCGCGTTTCGCAGCGGTGTCCTGCATACCATGCGCGAAGAGCAGGCGCATACCCGCATGTATCTGGATCGAATGAAGGACTGCGGGGTGCAGTTCGGCGAGCTTCCCTTGAGCGGCTATTTTTGGCGGAGCGTGGCCCCGATGGAAACCCCGATGGATTTTGTCTCCCGACTGAGCCTGACCTTCGAGCAGGCGAATCTAGACTTTAGTCGCTATTACGCCAAGGTGTTTCGTGAGGCAGGGGATGACGAAACCGCAGCCGTGCTCGGAAAAATCTATCTCGATGAAATTGGGCACGTGAGCCACGGACTCAAATGGTTTCGTAAATGGAAGGGAGAGGATGAAAGCGATTGGGATGCCTTCCAACGTGTACTGACCTTCCCGCTTTCTCCTCATCGCGCCAAAGGAAATGCGGCTGAGTTTAATCAAGAAGGTCGGGAGATCGCGGGCTTGCAACCGGACTTCATCGAGCAACTGAAGTTGTTTCGGCAATCACGGGGACGTATGCCTAGGGTCCACTTTTTTAATCCCGATGCGGAGGAACAGGTGGCTCAGGTGGTGCAGCTGGCTGGGTCTGAGGCCGTATCCAGCCGATCCAAACCCATGTCTCAGGCGACGCGTGATCTGGAGTCGCTCATGATGTTTCTCGCGCCCAATGAAGATGTACTGTTGATGCGGCGGAAGGCCAGTCCAGAGCTACAGCGTGGCCTGCTTGATATCGGATTTGATCTGCCGGAGCTGCTGGACTATCCTGAAGACGAAACTGCACTCGAAACCCACCCTTTGCATGCTCGGAAGTTGGCTGGCTTTTCACCCTGGGCATGGACCCCGGAAAGCGCGGATTTTGTTTCGCGTTTCATGTCCTGTTCGCGTGCACCTTCTTCAGAGGATGGCGAGCAGGTTGCGCATGCCTCTTGGCATTATGACAGGGCCAAGGCCTATGGCAAAGCGTGGAGCGCTGACCAGTTGCGCGGCTGGCTTCAAGCGTCTACCCCCAGCTGGTCGCTTGGACCTGATTGTGTCGGCGAAACCGTGAGCACGCAAGCTGAACTCGCGGCTGCGCTCGCGCGGCTTTCGAGTCGTGGCGTCACCCGCGCCTTGTTCAAAGCCGACTTAGAAACCTCGGGCCGAGGGCAATGCCGGCTTTCTACCGAGGGGCGTCAGGCTCCTGAAGATCAAGCGTGGTTGGCGGCGGCCTTCGACCGCTATCCACTGGCGGTGGTTGAGCCCGAGCTCGATCGGGAGGCAGATATTACCTTGCAATGGCATCTTGGCCCCAACGGTCCGGAAGACCTGAAGTTTCTGGGTTGGACCCGTCAGTTGGTTACCCCGGGTCGGCGTTATGCAGGCACCCAGATCGGGCGTCCCTTCGATGGGCTCGCACCCGAGCTCAAACGTTTTTTGGTGGCGGATAAATTCCGGCGACTGCACCAACTCAAAGCCTGGTTAGAAGCCCGAGTCGTTCCCGCGCTGCAGGCGCTCGGGCATGTCGGGCCGTTTGGGGTCGATAGTTTGGTGGTGAAGCGGGATGATTCAGAATCGGAGCCCTACGCTTTCAAGCCGGTGGTCGAAATTAATCCGCGTCAAACCATGGGGCAGGTGGCGCTTCGCTTAGAGCGTCGGATCACGGCGGGCCGAAGCGGGCGCTTTGCGATCCTGACCCGTTCACAGGTCAAACGCCTTGGCTTTAACGGTTTTTCTGAGGCGAGCAAGGCCTGGATCGCCGAGTTTCCCCCGAAAATTTCCCGCGATGGGAAGGTCGAGTCCGGAGTGGTTCTGTTAGCGGACCTCGAAGCGAAGACCGTGCTGTGGCCGATTTTGTTTGTTGGATGCGATCACCTTCTCGACGCGTAGACAGCTCATTTGGCAGTCCGCGCCAATTCTGATGGAAAAAATCAAACGAGGCTTGGAATTTTTTAAGCATTCGCCAAGGGTTCCCAGATGAACGACCCAATCACGTATAAAGATGCCGGAGTTGATACCGAGCGTGCCGCGGCCCTTGTTGGCGATATCGCTGCATTGCGGGACAAAACCGAAGGCGCTCGCAAGTTGTATTCTGCATTTGGTCTCTTTGCCGCAGGCATGGATCTCAGCGATTATTCCGAACCGATTATCATGGTCGGATGCGACGGGGTCGGGACGAAGCTCGAACTTTTAATGAAATACGATCAACTCGAAACGGCTGGGATCGACCTAGTCGCGATGAGTGTGAACGATATTCTGACCACCAATGCGATGCCCTTGATGTTCTTGGATTACATCGGGGTTGCAAAGCTCGACGAAGCGCGGATCACTCGGTTGATCTCGGGGATGACGGATGCCTTGGCGGCCTGCGACTGTGTGTTGGCTGGCGGCGAAACCGCCGAGATGCCGGGCGTGGTTCCGGAAGGTGTCATTGAGCTCTCTGGCTTCTGTGTTGGCGCGGTGGAAAAACCAGACCTTCTCGATCCGAGCAATGTAGCGGTCGGCGATATGATCGTCGGCTTCGCTTCTTCAGGCATTCACGCCAATGGCTTTAGCTTGGTTCGCAAAATCCTCGAAACCCATGCGGATAAATTTACCGACGAAGATATTGTCGGGCTGCTCACACCGACCACGATTTATTATCCTGAAGTGATGGCGATCAATGGGGTAGGTGCCTTCCCGAAAGCGATGGCGCATATCACCGGTGGTGGCATTCGGGAAAACCTCGCGCGCGTGCTTGGCGACAAAGGGGCGAATTTGATTCTCCCACCTTGGGACAATGCACCAGTGCAAAAATTGTTAGATTTGATCACGGAAGAAACCGCCCTGCATACCTTCAACATGGGAATCGGTTGGATGGTTATCGTGGGCGAAGAATTTGCTCATACCGTAGTTAGCGCGATTCCGGGTGCGTGCATCTTGGGTGAGGTCACTGATTCTGGAACCATCGAAATCGAACTGACATGATTCGTCTTGCCGTCTTGGCCTCAGGTCGGGGGTCGAATTACTTAGCCATCGATGAGGCCATTGCTTCGGGCGCGCTTCAGGCTGAAATTACGGTGGTGATCTCGGATCGGGAACACGCACCAGTGCTTGAGAAAGCGCTGCAACGTGGACACCAAGTAGTCTACCTCCCATATGATCGGTCGAATCGCGTGAGCTTCGAAAAGCTTGCCGCAGAAGTCATCGATGCAGCTGAATGCGACCTAGTGATTCTCGCCGGCTACATGCGGATTTTGACCCAGTGGTTTATCGATCATTACGAAAACCTGATTTTAAACATTCATCCCAGCTTGCTTCCGAGTTTCAAAGGCATGAATGCACAGGGGCAGGCGCTAGCCTATGGCGTGAAAGTCTCTGGCTGCACGGTTCATGTTGTCACCGAACAGATGGACGCAGGGCCGATTATCGCGCAGCAGGCGGTTCCTGTGATTTCTGGCGATACCGAAACCATGTTGTCAGCGAGAATCCTTGAAGCTGAGCATCAGTTGTTCAGCCAAGCCATCGCAAGCTATGCACGCGAGCTCGGACTCAGCTAAGTCACTTTGCTAAAAACGATTAAGTAGTTATGAAGATTATTGTATTGGGACAAGGTGGGCGTGAACACGCTATCTTACGCGCACTAGCCGATTCGACGGGAACAGATTCACATGACTTGTTTGTCCATCCGGGAAGTGATGCCATGACCTCGCTGGCCACCCGAGTGGATGTCCCCGATCAAGATGCTTTAGTGGCTTGGATGCAGGACGCAAAAATTGATTTGTGTGTGGTTGGGGAAGAGCGTTTTCTCGCGGCGGGCATCACCGATGCCTGTGAAGCGGTTGGGATCCGCGCCTGGGGGCCTAAGAAATTTGCCGCCCAGCTGGAGTCGTCGAAAGCCTTCGCGAAAGATTTTATGCAGCGCCATTCGATTCCTACCGCCGGTTGTTTGGTGGCGGAAAATGAAGCTGAATTGCGCGCGGGGATTACCCAGCTTCCCACTGTCTTAAAATACAATGGATTGGCTGCCGGAAAAGGCGTCGCGGTCTGCACCGATCAAGCCATGGTCGATGAATTCTGCGACATGGTCTATACCCAAAATCGCTTCGGCAAAGATACCGTTTTGGTGGAAGACTTTCTCGAAGGCCCTGAAGTCTCGGTGATTTGCGCTGTCGCAGGGGGTGACTTCATGGCCTTTCCCTGTGCACGTGATTACAAGCGACTCGAAGATGGTGACGGTGGGCCAAACACCGGAGGAATGGGTGCGGTCGCTTCCACGGAATTGGTTGATCCGGCCTTGATGGCTGAGATCAATGAAACCATTTTAGCCCCCTGCATCGCAGGCTTAGTGGCCGATAGCATGGACTACCACGGGTTTCTGTATGTGGGGCTGATGCTGACCCCAAACGGCCCCAAAGTATTGGAATTTAACTGTCGTTTCGGCGACCCGGAGGCCGAAGCTATTCTGCCGATGATCGGTGGAGACTTCGCGAGCTTTTTGTTTGATGCGGCCGCAAGCGATTTGCAGCCCAAGCATTTATCGGTTGCCTCTGGTTGGTCGGTTTGTCTCGTATTGGCCTCCAAAGATTATCCTGCCAAAAGCGGGCAGGGCGATGTGATCACAGGCTTGGATGAGGTTGACTCGGGCTTTGTCTATCATTCTGGAACCCGTAAAAATGCTGCAGGTGAATTTGAGACCAACGGCGGTCGGGTTCTGTGTGTGGTGCACGCCGGTGCCACTCGCGCCGAAGCGGTTGACGCGGTTTACGCGCAAATGAAAAAAGTCCAGTTCGATGGTGCGCAAACGCGTAGCGATATCGGCGTGTTTAATTTTGCCTAACCGAGCGGTTCTTGCTGAGGGTTACTGCGGGTTACAGAGCCGTGACGTGGCGGAATTAGAATGAACGGGATAAAGCAGGGTTCGTATGCACTCGCACAGAGGCGGGACGCCTCTGCCACTTTAAAAACGTTGGGCAACATAAAGTGGGGAGGGGCCCCACTTCAGAACTATGTAGCTATAGCCAAGCCCCAGAGAACGGGATAAATCCCGTTCCGACAAACGCGGAATGAATTCCGCGCCACTTCAGTAGGCTCTGTTTTCTTAAGCAGGGATTCGCCGAAGGCCAAGGAGCGGCGGTTTCCAACCGCCGACAAAGAGGAGTCTGGTCGGAAACCAACGGCTTATCATAGGCGGGGGGGCAGTGAATGAAGTTTCGTCGGGAACCGACGGCTTATCATAGGCGGGGGGCAGTGAATTAAATCCGAAATGTTGAAGCGCAAGTTTCGTCGGAAACCAACGGCTTATCGTAGGCGGGGGGAATGAATTAAATCCGAAATGTTGAAGCGGAAGTTTCGTCGGGAACCGACGGCTTATCATAGGCGGGGGTTTCAACCCCCGTTCAGAAGTCCACGCCATCTGTCGTCAGGAACTGACGGTTTAACAAAAGAGGGCTTTAGCCCGTATTCCGTATGTAGCTGGGAACCTCCAGCGCCTTGCAATGAAAGTGCTTGCGCCCTCGAAATACGTGGTGGATAAACCATTGGTTCCCGACATAGAATTTTCGACCGTTTTACGGGAGGAGGCGCCACTGTGTAACAAATCGGCATGTCTCGGGCCTAAGGTAATCATCCGCCTGAAAGGCGAAATCAGTGTAGCGATAGGCACCGCCCATCGATTGGTTTCGGAAGCGGCACCAAGTCTGAAAGACTTGCACAGATCGCGACTTTTTTTCTTCAAGTACCCGAGTGCCTACGCACCTTCGGAGCTTGATGCTTTGACCAATTCGCCACCCCGAGGCAAGCCACGGGGCTAAGTGCCGGCGCACCTTCGGAGCTTGATGCTTTGGCCAATTCGCCATCCCGAGGCAAGCCACGGGGCTAAGTGCCGGTGCACCTTCGGAGCTATGCACATTGGAAAAACCACGATTAAGGTTGCTACCGAAGCTGCGCGTTATTTGTTACACTGTCTCTGAAATCCCCCACTATTCAATCCATCGGCTCCCGACGGTCGTCTGTCATCTTACTGGGATTACGTCTCAGGGTCTCGGCGATGCCCAAACCCGTAGGCGTAAAACAGGTGGACCAATCCCTGACGCCGCAAACCGGTTCGATACAACTTCGGGGTATGATCTGGCCCAAACAGCTGATGTGCGCATTCTCGGATTACCGAATTACTTGGCTCGGCCGGTAGGTGCTGTACCTTCGCGTGGCAGAGCTCTTCTTGGGATTGCGCTGCGATAAAGGGGATGAGGACATTGTTCAACATACTCACCGCTCGTGGGCGACCCACCAGTCGTGTCCGCCGCTTTGCGTTTAATGCGATGGCGTCTACTTCGAGCCCTTCCAGTAGAGGCCGAAACGGATGCTCCCCCAGCTTGTGACGCTCGGCTTGCAGACTCGGCGAATCAACTAATTCCCAAAGACTCTCTTGGGAACAAAAGAGAATGGCGGCGGCCAAGATTCGTAGGGTCGGGCTGTTTGCTGGCCGGCAGCGCTGATTCCACTGTTCCGGTTCGAGTGGGGCTTGCTTTAACGCCGGCTTCAGCTCCCACCAGAGCCGATGTAGCTCGCGAATGTGCTCGGTGTCAAACCAGCCGCTAAGCTGCGCCTCTGCAGTGTGAATGAGCCCCGCCATTCCGAGCAACCCCGCCAAGCCCGACATGACATCACCATCCGCCACGCGAAGCAGTTGTTTTACTGGAAGCCGCTGGGCTAGCTGCACAAATCCACTGCAGTTGTTTTTATACCCCAAGCTCCGCAAAATCTCTTCGTAGAGGCATTGCTCTGGGCCTACCCGTTCGATGTTACGTTGAAGCTGCAACCGCTTGGTGTTGAGTCGCCGCAGACCGCAATGATCCAAGAAGTGTTCTTTTTCCAGGCGAGACCAAGACTTGATGGTTTGCGCCAAAGGAGTGGGGTCGGGGAGCACCTCGAAGGGATAGGCCGCGGTATCGATTTGCTTCAGCGAGAACCGAGGGGATGTTGTAAAACATGCTTCGAGAAAGATTCGGTGGCAACCCGATGGCAGGCCCTCGATGATCTGAGTTTCCGGAAACCAGGTGACATGGCAGACGACACGCTGGTAATTCGGGTCGTCGCTATGGCCATGCGCATTCCAGTCATTTGGGTGAATGTGAATTTCGACGTCACCCCGCGTCACTTTTCCATCGATGCAGAGAATCGCATCGAGAAAATCAGGCCCTTCTTCGAGGTTCCAAATTCCTGGGTGAATGACTTCGATGCCGACGCCTTCGGTGGTCTTTAGGTCGCGTGGCCGGAAGGTCGGGTCGTACCAAAGGGCTTGAATATGCTTTTCCGAAAACTCAAACGATCCACCGACTTCGCACACCCGATTTGGCTGAGTGAATTTCGCTGACGGCTGGGGGTCTGGATGAAGATGTCGATAGAGTTCAGCCCCGAGCTCATCAGACAGGCGGGTGATCGAGTACATTGTTTTTTGCTGCATAGCATCCTTTATTGGGTTGCCAGAGTACAATGCAAGTCGCGTGCCAACTGCTTGATTAGAAGCGCGTCGATTTCGTAAGCTGTTTGAGATAAAGGGGTTGCGTGAATGTCGAATTTTTCGACCATCGAAGCGTTACAACCCAGGTTGTAATAATTACAACCTAGGTTGTAACGCCTATCCGTTGAAAAGGGACGGAGTCAGTTAAAAGTGGACGGAGTAATTTGCCCTCGGAGGTTCGAAGCATGGGTGGTAAAAGTATTCGGTCCCTTTTCTTTACTGAGCGTAGAGCACGCTGGCACCACTCGTGCCGAAGCGGTTGCCGCGTCTTACATTTTGCCTAGCGCGAGCGGATGTTACTGAGAGTTATTGAAAGTTACTGAGGGGTACTGAGGGGTACTGAGGGTTACTGAGCCGTGAAGTGGCGGAATCTGAAAGAACGGGATAAATTCCGTTCCAACGAACGCGAACAAGTCCGCGCCGCTTCAATAGGCTCTGTTTTCTTAAGCAGGGATTCGCCGAAGGCCAAGGAGCGGCGGTTTCCAACCGCCGACAGAGAGACGTTATTTCAGGACGACTTCGTCATGAGAAACTGCGTCCGCTCCTCACCGTTCGGATCAAGTCCTCGGGGCTCAGCGATGCCCAAATCCTTAAGCAATGCTACTCAGATAAGCCGATTTCTATTATAAATTAGTAGAAATCCAGAAGACTAAAGGCGTGTAGCGCTAATACATTGATAGCCATGGTTGACGAACCTAGTAAGGTAGTGAGGAGGCCGTGGACTGGTGGATTTTTCCTAAGCCGCGTCGCGGCGGTGAAGAGGAATGCCTTCAAGATATTAATCCACAATTTTTTGGATCCTAGGAGCCTGTCGGACTTAGCAGATTCGGCTGCGAGTTCCTCACTTTGGCCCATACGATCCGAACGAATCGATCAAATAGTCTCAACTATTCTCAGGAATCGTCCAAACCGTCTGGTCTCAAACTGAGAAACCCTCGCTCGAAAGCCTAAGTCCGACAGACTCCTAGAAACGCTAATCTCCTGCTATTCATTTTGTAATCGCCTTTCAAAACTTTCATTATTTCCGAAAATTTAAAAAGTAAATCACGGTTATGCAGGATGATATTTTCGTAAAGCCTTTAAAATCAATGACATGCGGTAAATTTATCGCGGGTTGGGGGCGGTTGTTTGGCATGTATAACAAAAATTCGACAAGTAAACTTTTTTAAAGCCACTTGACCCTTCTCGTCCTGCCTGCGTAAGGGTCTCCAAACTGTTAGCACTTCTTGCACGCGGCAAGGTCGGATTTGGAAGCTAATGAACGAACAAAGGGTATTTAAACTAGGATAAAACGAGTTATGTCTGCGCAGGTATTCTCTCCAATCCATAACATGCTGGCGCGCCTCAGCCTGATCCTCGTGATCGGCGGAGTCGTGGGTGTTCTAGGTTTCCTCGACCTGTATCACCGCTCCCCGTATGTCCGCTATACGAATGTCTCGGCTACACAGCCGGTACCATTCAGCCACAAGCACCATGCAAATCTCGGCATTGATTGTCGGTACTGCCACACGTCAGTTGAGGATTCGTCGTTCGCGAACATTCCTCCAACCAAGACCTGCATGAACTGCCACAATGTCATGTGGAACGAAGCGCCAATGCTTGAGCCGATCCGTGACAGTTGGGCCAACAATGAGCCACTCGAGTGGAATCGGGTGCATGACCTCCCTGACTTTGTTTATTTCGATCACTCGATTCACGTGAACAAGGGAATCGGTTGTTCGACCTGTCACGGTGAAGTCGATAAGATGCCGTTGATCCGCAAAGAGCATGCGCTCTTCATGAAATGGTGCCTTGATTGCCACCGCGACCCAGCCAACTTTATTCGTCCACGTGAAGAAATCACCAATATGGACTTTGACCCGCATTCGCTTTCACGGGAAGACCGTGAAGAGCTGGTTGCGAAGTATCACGTGGATACCAAAGCCCATCGTCTAACCAATTGCTCGATTTGCCACCGATGAAAACGCCAAAAACATCGTATGCAGACGGTCCAGATTCTATGAATCTGGTCACTATGCGCAAACGCCTTGACGCCTTGGATCTCCATCGCGATCATGATTTGGTTGCCAGTGTTGAAGTCCCAACTGAGGTTGAAGACTTTGAGGTTGACCGCCGTGACTTTTTCAAAATCGCCAGTGGGGCAGCCGCCCTTGCGGGATTAACCGCCTGCACCAAGCAGCCGATTGAAAAGATTATTCCATACGTTGATGCACCGGAAGACCTTCTTCCAGGGCGTCCACTCTTTTATGCATCCTCCTTTACCAAAGATGGTTATGGATATCCTGTTTTGGTTGAAAGCCACATGGGACGCCCGACCAATATTGAAGGAAACCCAGACCATCCCTTCGGGAATGGTGGAACCGATATCTACACCACAGCTTCCATCCTGGATATGTACAATCCAGATCGGTCGCAGTCGGTTCTGCGCAACGGACGCTCCGGTGCAACCGTTTCACAATTTCAAGCAACCTTGGCTGCGCTCCGTCCTGCATGGGACGCGAACAAAGGCGAAGGGGTTGCGGTTCTTATCGAACAGCAAAGCTCACCCACGCTTGAAAAGGTGATTAAAGCCTTTTCCGCTAAATACCCCAAAGCGAGTTTTTACAATCACAACCCTGCCCAGTCTACGAATGCTGCGGAAGGGTTGAAAAAAGCCTTCGGTAAAGCATTCACACCTCGGTACAATCTCGCGAAAGCGAAGCGAATCTTGGACGTGGATGCCAATCTCTTGGGTCATGGCGCGGCGATGAATCAGCATCTTGCGGATTGGTCCTCACAGCGTAATCTAGTGGATCAAGCGGTTATTTCGGATGATCATGGTGCTCATGGCGGCGGTGCTCATGGCGATGCGGGTCACGCTGGTGATGCAGGTCATGAATCGAAAGACAGCCACACGGCGAAAGCGTCGGCTGGAGAAGCAGACAAGCAACGCGGCTCTTGGGGCGATGATGGAACGCATAGTTCTTCTCATGGTGCTCCGATGCTCGCGAAAGCGGACATGAATCGCTTGTACTGCATCGAAACCAATTACTCGATTACGGGGGCGGCGGCGGAACACCGTTTGACCGCCACCCCAAGTCGGATTGCAGAGCTTTTCAAAGAGATCGCTCGCGGTCTCGGTGTCGCGGTTGCGGGCCAGCCACTCTTCCAGCACGTTGTTGCAGGAGGTCACGCTGAAGTTGATTTGCCTTCCGATTCGGAATACGCAGAAAAATTTGTAACCGGTGTTATCGCCGACTTGAAAGCCCACGCTGGCGAATGTGTCATTGCCTTGGGTGAACGTCACTCGGCTGAATTGCACGCCATGGCGGGCGCGATCAACAAAGCCCTCGGCAACGTTGGCAAAACGGTTGATTATGTTCCGTCCAGCTTGATCGAATTCCCGAATTCGGGTGGCGATCTCACGGACCTCACAAAGGCGATCGAAGGCAACAAGGTTGAAAGCTTGTTCATCCTCGATTCCAATCCTGTTTATTCCGCGCCAGCTGATTTGAATTTCAAATCGGTTCTCACCGGAATCGTTGAGCCAAGTGAAGACGACAAGGCAAAAGACGACGACAAGAAAGCGAAAGACGACGACAAGAAGGATGAAGGCGAAGCGAAAGCTGAAAAAGCGCCTGAGCCAGTTGACCGTAAACTCGCTTTGGTGATGCATGCTGGATTGTTTGCTGATGAAACCGCAGCATGCGCGAATTGGCACTTGCCACTGGCTCACTTCCTCGAAGCATGGGGTGATGTGCGTTCTCCAGACGGAACCTATTCAACCGTACAACCACTGATTCAGCCGCTTTATTCAAGTGCGCTTTCTTTGGTCGAGCTCTTCGGAATCTTGGCGGACGAAACCGGCACCTCTGCCGCGGACTTGGTCAAAGAGACGGCTGCAAGCACGGGTGCTGAGGGTGATGACGCCTGGCAAACGTTGCTGCATGACGGATTTATTGCTGGATCTGCTGCGAAAGCGGCATCCGTTCGCACCCCACATGAAAATTTATTTTTCGTTAAGTCGGAAGACGCTGACGAAAAAGATGCACCTGCTGTTTCAGGTGACTCTGAATTAGACGTCTTGTTCGAAATCGATCCTGCCGCTTGGGATGGTCGCTTTACGAACAACGCGTGGTTGCAAGAGATGTCCAATCCGATCACCACGTTGACTTGGGACAACGCAATCGCGATGAGCCCACAGACGGCCAAGGACCTCGGATTCGCAGACGCGAAAAAGGGCTACCCAAATCGGACTGCAGTTGAGCCGAAAACCAGCACCGTCGTTTTGACGGTTGGTGACCGCACGGTTGAAGGCGCTCTGTTGATTCAGCCCGGTCACGCGAACGGCGCCATTACCGTCACTCTCGGACATGGTCGCGAAGCGGCTGGACCGGTTGGTTCTAACACGGGGTACAACGCCTACACGATTCGGACGAGCGACAACCTTTGGATCACCAAAGGTACTGCGGTTAAAGGCAAAGGCATGCACAAACTTGCCATGTGCCAAGATCACTTCCAGATGCAGGGACGTACCCGGAATCACATTCGTACTGTTACCCTTGATGCGATAAAAGAAGACTCACACGCGGTACAGCATCTCGGTCATAAATTTCCAAAAGAGTTCACGCTCTATCCACCGCCAGAAGAAATGCTAACCGATTCGGTGCAATGGGGGATGACAATTGATCTCACCCGTTGTGTTGGTTGCTCAGCCTGTCAGCTCGCTTGCAACTCCGAAAACAACACCTCGGTGGTCGGACGGAACGAAGTCTTGCGCGGCCGTGAAATGCATTGGATGCGGATTGACCGCTTCTACGAAAACGGTGGCGACCCATTTAGAGAAAATGTTCGGGTTCGTACCCAGCCAGTAGCTTGTGTGCATTGCGAAAACGCACCGTGTGAAACCGTTTGCCCGGTTGGCGCAACCGTTCACAGCAACGATGGAATGAACCAAATGGTTTACAATCGCTGTGTTGGAACGCGTTACTGCTCGAACAACTGCCCCTACAAAGTTCGTCGCTTCAACTACCTGCAGTACTACGATTACAATGGTCGCAGTGCACAAGAGAACATGATGCAGAATCCAAATGTGACCACGCGAGTTCGCGGTGTCATGGAGAAATGCACCTACTGTGTGCAGCGGGTTAACGCGGCACGGATCGAAGCGAAGAAAGAGCAAGTTCGCGAAGGCTTAGAAGAGCTTCCGCTCAAAGACGGCGCGGTCATCACCGCTTGCCAGTCGGCTTGCCCCACCAACGCGATTAGTTTTGGAAATATCTCCGATCCGGAGAGCGAAGTTTCTAAAGTCCGTCGTCTGCACGATTTGACCTACGGTCTTTTAAGCGAAGTGAACACCCGTCCTCGGACCTTGCACTTGGCTCGTATTCTGAATTGGAACCCTGATGTCGAAGCGGCTCCTGCTGCTGGACATAAAAGTGGCCCCGATATTGACGAGCATGGTGGCGATGTGAAGCAGGGCGACGAAAAAAAGTCTCACAGTGATGAGGAAAAATCTGAAGTACACGGAGAAAAAGCATGACCAATCGTGATTATGACGGTCAGGGCCCTCTGATTGAGGGCGATCACAACCTCCGTTCCATTTCCGAGACCATCGGTGATATTCCGTTCCTTAAAATTAAGGACACCCCGAAGCAGTGGTTCATCGGTGCCTTGATGGCGTTCGGTGTCTTGCAGCTCCTTTTCTTGTGCGCGGGTTACCTCCTGTTCAAAGGGATTGGCATCTGGGGCTTGAATGTTCCTGTCGCCTGGGGTTTTGCGATCATCAACTTCGTTTGGTGGATTGGTATCGGACACGCGGGAACCTTGATTTCGGCGATTCTCTTTCTATTCCAGCAGGATTGGCGAACCTCGATTAGTCGTTTCGCTGAAGCGATGACCTTGTTCGCGGTAGCCTGTGCGGGTATGTTCCCACTCCTCCACTTGGGGCGTCCTTGGCTCTTCTATTGGTTGTTCCCATATCCCAACTCCATGGGAATGTGGCCTCAGTTCCGTAGTCCACTCTTGTGGGATGTTTTCGCGGTATCTACCTACGCGACTGTATCTGTGTTGTTCTGGTTCACCGGTTTGGTGCCCGACGTGGCAACCATGCGGGATCGTGCCAAGAACCCCATTGTCAAATCGGTTTACGGATTGCTCGCACTCGGATGGCGTGGATCTGCGCGTCACTGGCATCGTTACGAAATCTGTTACCTTATTCTTGCCGGTCTCTCCACCCCGTTGGTTCTTTCGGTTCACTCGATTGTATCCTTGGACTTCGCCGTTTCTGTGATCCCGGGTTGGCACACAACCGTCTTTCCTCCTTACTTCGTAGCAGGTGCGATTTTCGCTGGATTCGCGATGGTATTAACCATCATGATCCCCGTTTGCCGCCTCTACAAAGTGACCGACTTCTTGACCGACCGTCACTTGAACAACATGTCCAAAGTGATGTTGCTCTCTGGTTTGATCGTAGCTTACGGCTACGCACTTGAGGTCTTCTTCGGTTGGTACAGCGGCAACCCCTACGAGCAAGGCATGATCTTGAATCGCTTCGGTGGTCCTTACAATAAGGCGTACTGGGCATTGATCTTATGCAACATCATCGTACCGCAGTTCCTTTGGTCCTACAAAGTTCGTACCAACCCGGTACAAGTTTGGATTATCGCACAGTTCATTTCTGTCGGTATGTGGCTTGAACGTTTTGTAATTGTTGTGATGAGTCTCCACCGTGACTTTACTCCAGCCAGCTGGGATGCCTATGCGGGCACCAAGTGGGACTGGGGTTTATACATCGGAACCATGGGCCTCTTCATGACCCTCGTATTCCTCTTTATCCGTATTTTCCCAATGATCGCTATGTTTGAGGTCAAGGAAGTACATCACAAGTCTCAACACGGAGATCATCACTAAGGGTTGTTATGGCACACCACGACGATAGTGATCAGGTATTCGGCGTAATCGCTCAGTTTGCCACGTCCGACGAGCTGCTTCATGCAGCCAAGGCCGCGCATTCTGAGGGCTACCGCGCCATGGATGCATATTCGCCGATTCCCGTACACGGGGTCTACGAAGCAATGGGCTACAAACGTAGCTGGTTAGCTTGGATGATCGCGGCTGGGGGAACCACAGGTTTTCTAACCGGTTGTATTTTACAATATTGGGTATCCGCAATTGCGTATCCCGTTATTGTGGGCGGTCGGCACTTTAATTCTTGGCCGGCGTTCATTCCCATTTGCTTCGAGCTAACCATTCTTTTCTCTGCCTTGACCGCAGTATTTGGAATGTTCGCTTTGAATGGGTTGCCGCGTCCGTATCACCCGATTTTTAATGCCGAGAATTTCGAACTCGCTACAATGGATCGCTTCTTTCTTTGCATTGAATCGACCGACGAAAATTTCGATGAAAATGGAGTGGCCTCGTTCTTACGTGGCTTGAAACCCGAAAACGTCTCAACGGTGAACGCCTAATGAAACAGATTTTCCGATTCTCCACGTGCCTCGTCCTGGCCTTGCTTTTTGCCGGTTGCGACATCCGTCAGCGGATGTACGACCAGCCTAAGGTTGAGCCACTCGAAGCCTCTGAATTTTTCGCTGATGGAAGTTCCGCTCGGAACTTGATCGAAGGGACCGTCGCTCGCGGTAAGCTGAAAACCGATACCAAACTCCACGCAGGTGGTGCTGAAGTAAACGGAAACTATGCGTTCCACACCGAGACACCTTTTGAAATGACCTTGGACGATTTGAAGCGCGGTCAACAGCGCTACGACATCTACTGTTCGGTCTGTCACGGTAAAACCGGGGTAGGGGATGGCATGGTTGTACTTCGCGGATACACTCAGCCTCCTTCTTATCACACGGACACATTGCGCGAGCAACCCGTCGGCTACTTCTTCCATATCGCCACGAATGGAAAAGGCATTATGTCTGGATATGCTGACCAAGTTGGTACCGAAGACCGCTGGCGCATCGCTGCCTATGTCAAAACCTTACAGCTTGCTCAGACGGCTAGTGAAGCGGACTTCAAAGTCGCTCATAAGCTGGAAGAAGCTCGGGTTGCTGCGGAAGCCGCAGCACACGCACATGGTCATGATGATCATGGCGATGACAGCCACGGCGCTGACAGCCACAGCGCTGAAGGTGAGCACGCTCACGACGAAGATTCACCTAAAGACGGCGACAAACATGACGCCGACTCTAAACACGACGACAAACACGACGCCGACGACAAGCAAGACGACGGCAAGGACGCAAAGAAAGCGGAATAACCGGCCATGGAAACGGATTCTCTTCCCAACAAATTTTTGCAGTACCGTAATCTGTGCTGGATCGGTGGCGCTATTGCGACCATTCTGCTCTGCCTTTATGGCTTGAGCATTGGACGCGAAAGCTTTCATCACGCATATCTTATCGGCTTTCTCTTCGTGCTCGCCCCCACCTTGGGTAGCATGGCGCTTCTTGGCGTGGTCCATATGACCACCGGTCGTTGGGGCTTCTGCATCCAACGTGTGCTTGAAGCGGCCATGAACAACATGATCTGGGTTGCCTTGATGTTCGTACCGATTATTTTGATCTCTATGAACACGCTTTACGGTGAGTGGATCAATATTCCGAGTATGGAAATGGATCACAATGCGCATGAGATTATCAGTAAAAAGACGATCTGGCTCAACAAGGAGTTCTTCATTTTCCGCGCGATCTTTTACTTCGCGACCTGGATCTGGACCGTCAGGCTCTACACCAAATGGTCTTTACGGCAGGACGAAACCGGTGACCTCAAGTGTCGCCGTAAACTGAAGTTCATTGCTGGACCGGCTACCCTTGCATACGGGCTCACCATGAGCTTCGCGATGTTCGACTGGGTCATGTCGATGGAGCCAATCTGGTTCTCCTCCATCTTCGGTGTGATCTTCTTGGTTGAGCACGGTCTCTTCACCTTGAGCTTCTGCATCTTGATGGTCACCTGGTTGTCAAAATATGCACCGATGAACCAAGTGCTAGACAAAAACCAATTGCACAACTTGGGCAAACTCTTGTTCGCTTTTGTCATCCTCTGGGGCTATATCAATGTATCTCAGTTCGTGATCATTTGGGCGGCTAACTTGCCGGAAGAAAACACCTGGTACATCAATCGTTCCTTTGGCTTCTTCTTCGGACTCACCATCTTCCTGCTGGCCTTCCAGTTCTTCGTCCCATTCGTGTCGATGTTAAACCGCCACATCAAACGTGAACTTCCTGTGATTCGCCTCGTAGCGATATGGATCATCTTCATGCGGGTTGTTGACCTCATGTGGCTGATTCTCCCTTCGCGCTTCCCCGCCACAACACACAACGCGATGGTTGAAGCTGGGCTTCGAAATGATGATTTGATCGAACTTAGTTTCGGCACCTACGGCTTCGGCGGGATCTTCCTCGCTGTGGTCGGACTCGGCCTCATCTGGCTCGGTTGCTTTTTCAATAACTTCCGGAAACACCCGATTCTTCCCATCAAGGATCCTGTGTTCTCCCCACACTGGAATCAACCAGAAGAGGTGCAATCATGAGCGGTCACGGAACCCATCATGGCTCGGACATCGAGCCTGTTTTGCCCGATCCTTCGTACATGGATCGTGACATCAACCTACGTGCGTTAATCATCTTTTTTGTGCTTTGCATGGTCATCACGGTACTCTCATTCATCAGCATGTGGTTCACTTTGCAATACATGGACAGTAACGCGAAAGCAGCGGCTGAGCGAGGTGGTTTGAGCACCTTCGCAACCGAACGTGCGATTCCAGATCCTAGCAAAGGCCCTGTCCTCCAAGCGTGGCCGGTCCAAGAAATCGAAAACTACGAAAAATACCAAGACGCTGCCTTGAACTCGTCGAAGAAGTCGGAAGACGGCTCTTTCGTTCTCGGTATGCCTGAAGCCATGCAGTTGGCGATTTCCAATAAGTGGATCAAAGCGCAATCTAAGTAACTCGCTAAACAACCCGCCAAATAATCTTACTAATTACCTTCGAACCATCCGTTCCCATGAAACTCCTTTCGGCCATCCTCATTTTGAGTGCATCGACCTGCTTTTTGCAGGCCGAGACACCGCGCTTTGTCACTGGGGAACCGACAGATCCGAAAGTCGCGGAGTACGCTGCCATCACCTTTAGCCAACGCTTGAATGAGCCGGTCGACATGGGGCTTAACTTCCGCAACGAATACGGCCAGCACGTCACCCTTGAGCAAGTCGCCGATGGAAAACCCTTCATTCTTGCCATGGTATACTACGAATGCCCGAGCATTTGTAACCTTACATTAAACGGCCTCGCTCAAACCATCAAAACAATCAAACCGGATATTGGCGAAAAATTCGAAGTCATCACCGTGAGTTTCGACCATGAAGAGACCCATGTCTTGGCGAAGCAGAAAAAAGATAGCTACCTTAAAGATCTGGACCGCGAAGGTGCTGCTGGCGGATGGCACTTTTTAGTTGGTGAAAAAGAACAAGCTGAAGCACTTTGTAATCAGGTTGGCTTTTCTTACCAATACATCGAGCAGACCGAACAATTCGCTCATGGGGCTGGCTTGGTTTTCGTCACCCCGCAAGGAATTATTTCGCGCTACCTCCCTGGGGTCGTCTATTCAAAACGAGACGTCGAATTCTCCCTCTTGGCTGCGTCAAAAGGCGAAATCGGTTCGCTCGCTACAAAATTATTTGCTTCCTGCTTCTCTTATAACGCCCAAACCGGCGTCTACACTCGAGTCATTAGTTTAACCTTAACCGCCCTCTGTGTCCTCACTGTGATCATTATGGCCATCAGTCTTTTCTTCCTGATTCGCCTAGATCTGAAACACAATAAACCTCTCACTGCCCACGAGCTGGAGCAATTGAAGTCCGCTCAGCCACAGGGAGTGTAATTCGATCATGAATATCTTAGCTACCGGTATACCGCTTTTCCCAAAAGCCAACAGCACCCATGCAACCCATGTCGACTTGCTGTATGGATACTTGAATCTGGTATCGGTTTTCTTCACCGTCCTGATTTTTGCCGCGGTCATCTACTTTTCAATTCGCTACCGCCGTCGCTCTAATGACGATCGGCCTGCCGAGATCCACGGAAGCAACCTATTGGAAATTGCTTGGTCGGTTATCCCGTTCCTCATGACCTTGGTTATGTTCTGGTATGGTACCAAGCTCCACTTTAATCAGGCCTACGCCCCTGAAAACGCAATGGAACTTCTTGTCACCGGCAAGCAGTGGATGTGGAAAGTTCAGCATCCAAACGGCAAACGCGAAATAAACGACCTTACGGTTCCAGTTGGCGTGCCAATCAAGTTGACCATCACCTCCGAAGACGTGATTCACAGTTACTATATCCCTGTCTTCCGTCTTAAGCGCGATGCCGTACCTGGTAAATACACCGGTATGTGGTTCGAAGCCGAACGGGAAGGGACCCACCGAATTTTCTGCGCGGAGTACTGTGGCACCGAGCATTCAGTTATGGTCGGTAAAATTCATGTCGTCTCGCAAGAAGAGTACAAGAACTGGCTCGACTCGAATGGCGGTGGTGGCGCCACCATTACCGATGCTGCTGCTTCTGGCTCCAGCGAGATGACCTTGGCCCAGCGCGGTGAAGCTCTCTTTAGTAAGCAACTTAGCCCTGCATTGCCTGCCTGCTCAACCTGTCACCTCGGCCCCACAGCTGGCATCGTGGCACCTAAGCTTGATAAGTTATGGGGATCACCTGTTTTTCCTCACGGAAATTCAAGTATGCAACTTGTAAGAGCCAAGAACGCCGCCGAAAAAGCGCAGGTCAAAGACATGGCCTATATCCGCGAATCGATTCGCGAGCCTCTCAAAAAGCTTGCGGTTAAAGAAGATGGCACATCCGTCTGGCCACCTGCTATGCCTCCGGGATATGCAGATGCCTTGTCTGAAGAAGACATCCAAGCTCTTGCAGCTTACATTCACTCACTTTCATTTAAATACTAACGCCTTGGCCATCCATGAATCCTTCTGAAGATAATGTAGCAATTGGCTCCGGTTCGCCCGTCTCTGCACGAGCGGCTTTACCGAACGAGCGGCCTGCGACCAATTACCTCAATGCTGAAACGACCATTCTTTCCTGGTTGTTGACGGTTGATCATAAACGCATCGGCGTGATGTATCTTGTTTCCATCGTGGCCTTTTTTGCCCTCGGTGGTTTCGCAGCCGCACTGTTCCGTTTGGAACTAATGACACCCGGCGCGAACTTCCTCTCGCACGAGACGTATAACAAACTGTTCACCATGCACGGGGTGATCATGATTTTCTTCTTCTTGGTCCCATCTATCCCGGCCGTACTTGGGAACTTCCTCCTGCCGCTCATGTTAGGCACCAAGGATGTTGCCTTCCCGAGATTGAATCTCCTCAGCTGGTACGTTTTCATGGCCGGTGGAACCTTCGCTCTCGCAGCAGTTCTTCTCGGTGGTATCGACACCGGTTGGACCTTTTACACCCCGTACAGCTCTACCTATGCCAATTCGAATGTGATCCTCGCATCGATGGGGGTTTTCATTACTGGATTCTCCTCCATTTTGACTGGGGTTAACTTCGTTGCCACCATTCACAAAATGCGGGCACCTGGGATGACGTGGTTCCGTATGCCACTCTTCATCTGGGCTCAGTACGCGACTTCATTAATCATGGTTCTCGGTACGCCGGTTATCGCGATCTCAATGGTCTTGATCTTGCTCGAACGTGGCCTTGGTCTCCCGATCTTTAATCCAGCTCAAGGCGGTGACCCTGTCTTGTTCCAGCACATCTTTTGGTTCTACTCGCACCCTGCGGTATACATCATGATCCTCCCTGGCTTCGGTGTATTGAGCGAAGTCATCGCTTGCTTCTCTCGCAAACGGATCTTCGGTTACGAGTTTGTCGCCCTCTCCAGTATGTCGATCGCGTTCATCGGTTTCTTCGTCTGGGGTCACCACATGTTCACCACCAGCCAGTCGGTTTACGCCGGGATCATTTTCTCGATTCTTTCCTTCATGGTCGGAATCCCCACCGCGATCAAAATCTTTAACTGGGTTGCTACCCTCTACCGTGGATCGATCTGGCTTGAAACCCCGATGCTTTACGCCTTGGGATTCATTGGCCTCTTCACCATCGGTGGCTTGACCGGTCTGTACCTCGCAACCATGGCGGTAGACATCCACTTGCACGATACCTACTTCGTTGTGGCTCACTTCCATTACGTGATGGTAGGCGGCATGATGTTCGCATGGCTTTGCGGGATCCACTTCTGGTGGCCCAAAATGTTCGGTAAGATGTACAGCGAATTCTGGTCTAAAGTTTCCGCTGTCGTGATCTTCGTTGGCTTCAACTTGACCTTCTTCCCACAATTCATTCTCGGTTACTTGGGTATGCCACGTCGCTACCACGTCTACCCCGAAGAATTCCAAGTGTTCAATGTGATGTCCACCGCAGGTGCATCTATCCTCGCGCTCGGTTTCATCACCTGCTTTATCTATCTCGTAGCATCATTGATCTGGGGCAAAACTGCCTCAGCGAACCCTTGGTACGCGACCGGATTCGAGTGGACGGATGCAACATCCCCACCAGACCAACACAACTTTCACCACGTCCCTGTCTGCACCTCGGAAGCATACAACTACACGGACGAATCCTTGTACCAAGAACCTGCTGCTCATTCCTAAGCATCAGCGACTTCACTTAACCTTTTATTTTACGTTCAATCGCACTCTTTGGAGAATTTCATGTCTGACGCGTTGGCACATCACGATCTTCCGCCATACCAGAAGCATCACTTCGACAGCATGCAGCAACAGACCCAGTCTACGCTGTTTGGTATGTGGTTGTTCATGGCCCAAGAAATCCTATTCTTCGGTGGCCTCTTCGGCGCCTATACCGCTTATCGGGTTATGTACCCCGAAGCTTGGGTCATTGGATCCCTTTCACTGGATGACCGCCTCGGTGCTTTAAATACTGTGGTCCTCCTGTTGAGCTCGTTCACCATCGTTCTTGCGGTTCACGCCGCTCGGCATGGGAAGAATATGCTCGTTATCGGCTGGCTCGTCGCAACCATGTTGCTCGGCGGTGTCTTCTTTGGCATCAAGACGGTTGAGTACAAAGGAAAAGCCTCTCACGGTTTGATCCCTGGCAAGCTCTTCAAATTCGATTATGAGCACTACATGGACTATGCCTATGGCAAAGCCAAGAAAGCCAAAGATGCCGGCAAGAAGCTCAACCGCAAACAAGAGCACATATACACGCACTTCAGCCCCGAAGGTCGGAAAGCCGACCTCGAGGCGTTCAAGTCAGCTGAAGGCTATGCACTCAATCCCGCTCCCTACAGCCCTGATTACTTAGGCCATGCGGCTGCGCCTAAAGGCTTGCAAATTTATTACTCATTGTACTTTGCCATGACAGGTATGCATGCCCTGCATATGATCATTGGGGTGTTCCTCATGTTCTGGCTCATTTTCCTTTGCGTAAAGAAAACCTTCTGCGCGGAGTACTATCCGCATGTTGAATATTTTGGTCTATACTGGCACTTCGTTGACATTGTCTGGATCTTTCTCTTCCCCTTACTGTATCTCATCTAGAGGAACGAATTATGTCTGACGCACACGCACACACATCCGACGACCACGGGCACGATGACCACGGTCATACCTCACTCCTCGGCTATTTTATTGTTCTTCTCTGCCTGATGTTCCTCACCGGATTGACCTATGCGGCCTTCCTTGGAATTCACAATGAAGCACTCAATGTCACCATCGCGCTGATCATCGCGTTCACAAAGGTGGCCTTGGTGATTTATTTCTTCATGCACGTGAGAGAAGCGCCCAAAATCATTTTGGTGACCGCCATTTCAGGCTTCATTTTTGTTGGCGTCATGCTGACCTTCTTCGTAACCGATGTTCGCGGTCAACGTGGTGATCGTGAACGCTGGCAGTTGAATGCATGGCCTGCGACTGAACTCGAACGCCCGCCTCTCGCACAACCTCAGCCCTAGCCTTACTCCAGCTGTAACGCCTTTCGTTGCAGCTAGCTCTCTTCAGGCTCCCATCATATATGTCCCTTTCTCGGACTCAAGCCGGCCACTACTACAATCTCTGTAAACCAGGGATCGTCCGTATGGTTGTCATTACAGCCGCCTTCGGGTGGCTCATGGGAATACACGGCAACGTAACCCTTGCCGCGATTCCGACCTTTCTCTTAGCCATGATCGGGATCGGCTTGGGCTCAGCCGGCTCCGCGGTCCTCAACAACTTCCTCGAACGCGAGCACGACGCCGGCATGGAACGGACCAAAGGCCGCGAGCTCCCGCAAGGCATTATCGATCCTGCCAATGCTCTCGCCTTCGGCATCGGACTCATGTTCATCTCTATGGCAGTCCTGTTACCGGTCAGCCTTCTGGTTGCTTTTCTCGTTCTTCTCACCAGCTTCCTTTACGTCATCGTTTATACTCCGCTGAAACGCATCACATGGTGGAATACCAGTATCGGTGCCATTCCCGGCGCCTTGCCGATGTCGATTGGTTGGGTCGCTGCTTCTGGGACCTTTGATTTTGGCGCCTGGGTGGTGTTTGCCATTCTCTACGCCTGGCAACATCCTCATTTCTACGCCATCGCTTGGATGTACGCCGACGATTATGAACGAGCTGGCTACAAAATGCTCTCCGTCACAGACAAGACCGGCCATAAACTTTGCCTGCAAGTTATTCTCTATAGCGCCTTGCTGTTGGCGGTTTCGATTGTGCCCTCTGTCCTCGGTGACACTGGCTTGCTCTACCTCGTCGGAGCCCTCCTGCTCGGAATCTTCATGCTGGTTGCTAGCGCGATCTTCGTGAAAAGCCGGAGCCGCAAAGATGCTCGTAAACTCTTGTTTGCCTCGATTATCTACTTGCCAGCGCTTCTAGGCGTCTTGGCTCTCGATACCCTACTCGCCGTTCTTTAGCTTGGCCTTGGTCGTCTGCAGGCCTGCCTAAAAGCCGTTATCGCTGCGTGAAAAACCGCTCTGCAAATTGCCTTCATTAATGAGGCCAAAATCTAGCCACCTCGGCTTTGCTCTTTCAATTACGGTCACCTCGTTTTTATCGCAGAGGCTTTCATTTAGTCAGGGATGTTTTGGGTGAAGCGACAGGTTGGAAAGGTAGAGCATCCACAGAAATCGAAGCCTGCCCGAGTTCCTTTTGTAGCCGTCCGTACTACTAAATCACTCCCGCATTTGGGGCAGGTCCTCAGGGTAGATTGGGCCTCGGTTGTCTCCCTTGGTTCGACTTTATTTGGCTCTGAGTTCTCGGGGGAGGCTTTTCGTCTTTCAACACGATGCTTGATTTAGAAGATTGTAATCCGTTCTAATTCTTTAACCAGCATCTTGATCTGGTTATCGGGAACTTCTTTCTCAAGGACCTGTCCCCAAGATGCTTCCTTTTTTCGTGTCGTACAAGTTCTTTGAATTGATCGGTCACTTGATCCGCCTTTAGTCACTTGATTCGCCTTCAGCACCTCATTGGTCGCAAGATTACCGCCACGTCCTGTAATTCGTGTGTGGTCTGCATCATCTCATTGCCCGGTTCAACCAACCAGCTTCCGGCGGGCGTTTCTTATATACTGAATTCGGGCACGATGTCGCCTCACTTCAAACCCCCTTTGTTCGGAAGCGCATTCTCGAGGGAATTCGTTGGGCCGCTCGGCAACCTTAGACCGTACCCCGATAGGGCTCGCATATGCATCGTTTTGTTCTCAAGGCGCTTAAAATAGACCCTTTTACCGTCTGAGACGGCTGGATTGGCGCTTTCCACTTGACATCTTTTCTATCTAGATCACCTACACAGCCTATGAATATTGAATATCTTGAAGCTGCTCGCGCCCAAGAGCCAAACATTCCATTGTTGATTAACATGATCTCCAAGCGGGTTCGTCAATTGAATGCCGGTCAACGGCCTTTGGTGAAGCCTGATCATCCAAATCAGCCTAACATGGATATTGCGCTTAAGGAAGTTTCTCAAGGCTTGATCGAAGCCGTGATTATTTATGACCCAGAGAATCCTGAGGCACACCTCGAGGAAGATTTGCTCATTGGCTAGACGCTCCCTTAATTCTAGGCTGTCTCTCAGCCCGTGAATAGATCCGAAAGTGCTGATTGCCTTTCGGATTTTTTATGTTTTGAATCCGACTGAATCCTTATGTCCAAGAAGAAGAAAAAAGTTGCTCCCGGAACCTTCGTCACCAACCGACGTGCGCTCCGCAACTATGTCGTGCTCGAAACCTTCGAGGCTGGCATCGCTTTGGTCGGTACCGAGGTGAAGTCAATCCGAGAAGGGCATGTCAGCATCGAAGAAGCTTTCGCCATGGTCGATAATTCTCAGCTCTGGTTGCATCAACTTCACATCGAAGTTTACAGCTTTGGAAATCGGAACAACCACACTCCGGTTCGATTAAAACGTCTTCTCATGCACAAAGCGGAGATTCGCCGGCTAGCCGCAAAGACGGCGGAAAAGGGCCTCGCTCTGGTTCCCATGCGGATCTACGAAAAGAACCGCCTCATCAAAGTAGAACTTGGTTTGTGCAAAGGTAAAAACGTCGTGGATAAACGCGAAACGATTAAGAAACGCGAATCGGAACGCGATGCATCCCGTGCCATCAACGAAGCACGTAAAAACCAGCTTTAGATCACCCCATTCTTTTAACCCGCGTTAGCCCGCATGTTTCATCAAAATATATCGAACCCATAGGTCTACCGGGTGAGATTGAGGGGTTTCGAATAGCCAATATCTGAAATTTGGGACGACAAATCGTCCCAAGAAATGAAGAGCCACGAAGTGGCGGCATTTGATAGCCTCGGACGCAAGTCCGGGGTCAACGGGATAAATCCCGTTTCGACAAACGCGGATTGAAATCCGTGCCACCTTAGTAGGATCCATAATTCCGCAGAAGAAGTGATGCGCCGCAGGCCAAGGAGCGGCGGTTTCCAACCGCCGACAGTGGAAACCATCTCGGTTGAAACGACCTATCTACTTAAAAGCCAAACTTCAGGCCCGGACGCAAGTCCGGGGTTTACCGTGCCCCTACATTTGAGTCGCAACGCGACGGTATCCCTATATTAAGGGTAAATGAGCTTCTTACGGCCACCCTTCCGGGTAATGCCGTCGCGTTGCGACTCTGAAATCTTCCACCGCAATCCATGGACTGACGTCCATGGCTATCGAATGGTACCGCTTCGCGGTTCATCTCCGGTTGGGCCAAAATCAGTTTGATGAAATATCCGGGTTAGAGCCACCGGTTCAATGGGTTGGAGCGCTTCGCAATATCGCGACAAAAAAAAGACCTGCCGAATGTCGGCAGGTCTTTCTGATTCAGAGACTCAGCTCTGATTATTTGATGAAGCCTTTGGCAGCGTTCATCAGGCTTTCCATTGGGTTGCCAAGAACATCTTTAACTCCAGGGATACCATTGATCCGGCCAACTTGGCTTTCCATGCCCGGGATCAATTTTCCGAGCGCACTAGAAACGCCAGTTTGTGCAACACCAGGAAGTTTTCCGAAACCAGCAGACATGCCAGTGAGTTGATCGGTGAAGCCACTGATCTGTGGTACTGCGCTTTTAGCTGACTCAAGATCTGTGATTCCTGTCAAGGTCTTCGTTGCATTGTTGAACAGACCGCTAAGTTCACCAGCTGCATTTGCAGGGTTAAGCGTAGGGAGGTTCAATTTTGGAACGCCTGGCAAGCTGACTCCAGGCGCTTTAACTGCGGGCGCTTTTACCCCTGGCAAGCTGACAGCAGGAGCTTTAACCGCAGGCGCTTTAACCGCAGGTGCTTTAACCGCAGGAGCTTTAACTGCGGGAGCTTTAACCGCAGGTGCGTTAACCGCAGGAGCTTTAACTGCGGGAGCTTTAACCGCAGGTGCGTTAACCGCAGGTGCTTTAACCGCAGGAGCTTTAACCGCAGGAGCGTTAACCGCGGGAGTTTTAACCGCAGGAGCTTTAACCGCAGGAGCTTTAACTTCTGGAGCTGTAACAGCTGGAAGGGTAGCCCCTGGAGTTGCTTCACCTTCGACGCCGACTGGAACGTTTTCACCTTCATCAACTGGTTTGTCGCCATTTCCTTTCAGCGCGCGTAGGCCGAAGAAAAGGAGTGCGCCAATGAGAAGCAGAGGGAGGAGTAATTTAAGCAGCCCGCCACCGCCAGAAGCCGCCGCAGATCCAGCAGACCCCGCCGCAGATCCGACTGATCCAGCTGCAGATCCAACCGTACTCGCTGCCGCAGAGGCACCGCGTCCAACAGATCCAGCCGCGTCGCTGACAGAATCGCCAACCGCACCAGCTGTACCCGTAACTGCGTTACCAACACGTGAAGCTGCACCAGAAACCGAGTCACCAATGTCAGTCGACCAGCTGCTCATGTCGCCCAAACCAAGTGCTGAGCCCATTCCCTGAGGCAGCGCGCCTGCAACGTGTTTCTTTTGTTTATTTAAGAGATCCATGAGTCCGCCAATGTCCAATCCTTGGCTACGGCGTGTTTTGCCGAGCAAGCCCATAACGATCGGAGCCAGAAGTCCGAGTAACGAACCCGCACCTCCACGACCCATGCCGCTTACTTTTGAAATAAGGTCAATCACCCCGCCAAGTTTTGGTCCGAGAATCGCATTCAATATGCCATTTCCTTTGTCAGCAATACCGGTGTGATTTCCACCACCAAGCATGCCACCAATATTGTCTAGAATGCTACCATCGTGGTCATCAAGCTGACGATATAGATCGGCTGCACCTTTTTCAGTGGAAGCTTGACCAATCAAACCTCCAAATATGGATGGCAATGACGCGTCAACCGCTTTTGAGGTGTTCTCTGGGCTTTCACCCAAAAGTCCACCGATTTTTTCCGTGATTTCATTCGTGATATAGCCTTTTGCAAGATCGAGTAGATTCATAGTTATTCTCCGTATTTGGTTATTAAATTGATTCGTTACTGATTAAAATATGTTGAAAACAAATTGTCCTGTTTTTTGACATGATAAGATTCATTTCCGCTTATTAGATGAATTTACCTGCGCTTCAAGTCACACATTGTTCGTGGTATGGTTGGTTAAAATTCCTCAAACAACTTGCTTCGGGGTGGTTACAATGTCGCAAATGACTTTAATGTCATACACTTCCTTGCCGTTTTTCTCTAACTTTTTCCGCATTCGCTTTCTTTTGCCTGAAGTTAGGCTTGAAAGATCTCTTCTTAGCTTTCTAACCCTTTGATTACTCTGCTTTAAGCCCTTGCCTTTTGAGCAACCGCTTCGAAACCTTTTCGTTTAGAGTTGGCGAGGTGTTTAGAGTAGGCGAGGTGTTTAGCGTTGGCGAGGTGTTTAGAGTAGGCGATGTTCTTGATGCTTTAATGCCCTGTAGCTCTGGTTTATTGGTTTCGACGCCTGAACTCTCCGCCTTTGGAATATTTCCTACATAGTTCAATCGGCTAAAGTGTGTCAGGCTAAATTCGATTACCTCAATGTCATCCATGATTCGATCTTCTCGAGCGTCGTAGCCAAAGAGGCGTTGATCCGCAATGATGATTACCAAGCGCGATCCACGCTTTGACCAAACCACTTGCTCCCGATAATCGAGTGCCTTAAAATCCATCGCAGGGCTGGTCCAAATTTCACGCTCGTTCACGGTTAAACGAAAGCGGACCGTTTCCTTGCCTTTGACCTTCACGAGCGATGCGGTGTAAAACCCATCCGGACTTCGCTTGTGAATCTCATTTGCCAGAACGGATTTTTTTACATCCTGCATGGCGAGGAGCAAAAGCATAGGAATTATCAGCATAATGCCGCAAATGACGATGTATTTTTTCATGCCGAAATCCTGGAATTATTTGCGCTCATAGGGAGCCGGGCCAACCGCAAGTTGGTCGCCCGATTTAACCGGGGTGTGCCCTTGGGCTTTCGCCATTTGCTCTTCAGCTTTGGTTTTGGCCTGCATAAACTTCAGGCGATGATACTCAAATTCTCCTGTTATAAATACCGCAATTGCCAGGAGAAACATCGTGCTTAAACGCAGTTGGGGGAGGCCGATGCCAAGGGCGATCAACATGAGGGAAAAAAAACGTCCGAATCGAGCTACGGTATGCGTTGCCTCAATACGACCTTTATGTGGCGCGAGCCAACTCCGTACGATGCGCCCGCCATCGAGCGGAAAAGCGGGCAGGAGATTGATCGCCGCATAGGCCAAATTGCCTTTCCACAGCCAATCAATGAGCTGGTATATCCCGCTTTTCTCGGGAGCGATAGCTCCTACACCGAATCCCAAGGCGTAAAAAACAGCCGCCAACCCGAGGCTCGTCACCGGCCCGGCAATCGCAACCGCTTTTTCCACGGAGGGCTCTTCGGGTGGTTTTTCATAACGCACGCGGCTGCCGAATCCAACTGGACTAATCACCATCTCAAGCGGAGAGCAGCGTTTGATGCGGCCCACCCAGGCATGGCCAAATTCATGTAAAATCACCGAAACGATGCCTAGGGGATAAACCAACAACATCCACTCATTTTTCAGGTCAAACAGGGCGTTAATCGATGAAATTAACAGCACAAGCCAGATGGAAATGTGGCTTCTCGCCGGTAATCCCATCCACTTTCCCAAAGAACTGGTTTTTGTGAGCTGTTGTAACATATATCTTCTTTCTTATTATCACCTTTTTCTCTGTTGCGCTGTTCCAATCGGACATAAGTTTTGTAATCGTATTTGGGTAGGTAGTTGGGTAGGTAGTTGGGTAGGTAGTTGGGTAGGAAGTTGGGTAGGAAGCTGGGTCGGTAGCTGGGTCGGTAGCTGGGGAGGTAGTTGGGTAGGTAGTTGGGTCGGTAGCTAGGGAGGTAGTTGGGGAGGCATAGCTTACTCGATAAAACGTCGCAAAAATTCATAAAATGACCATCTTGAATCGTAGCTTACATGAATATGGAATTCATGCCCTCGTCAAAGCCGGTCAGCTCACGCAACTTTGGTCGATTCGCTCTGAGATACAGAAAAACAAATAATGAAATCCACAAGATTGGCTCTCCTCATGTCCTGTTTAATAACAAAGAACATCCGCTCGCTCTTTGGCGCACTCAATGGCAAATTCAGTGGTTTACTCAGTGGTACACTCAGTGGTTTACGCCGAGCGTTCCCAATCGGGATGTTCAGTTTTAATGTCGGGCTTTGCGCTCTTTCCGCCGAAGAACGGAAAATCGATTTTAATAAAGACATTCGGCCGCTGCTCTCTAATCGATGCTATGCCTGTCACGGTCCCGACGACGAGCACCGCAAGGCCGACTTGCGTTTTGATACGCGCGATGGCGCCATGATGGATCTCGGTGGCTACAAAGCCCTGGAGCCAGGCAAACCTCGCGAAAGCGCCATGCTGTATCGCATTCTTCTCCCTGCAGGCGATGAAGAACTCATGCCCCCCAAAGGGAAGGGGACCCGGTTCACCTCCGAGGAAGCCGCCTTAGTTGAAAAGTGGATTGAACAAGACGCTCCCTACGCGACGCACTGGTCCTACCAGCCACCCAAAGCGCATCCCATACCCGAGGTTGCAACTCCGGCTTGGCCCAAAAATTCCATCGACAATTTCATCCTCGCTCGCCTTGAGTCCGAAGGCAAATCGCCTGCGCCTCAAGCCGATCCCTTGAGCTTAGCCCGGCGTGTCTCCCTCGATCTTACCGGCCTGCCTCCCACCTGGGAAGAAGCTCAGGCTTTCATTCAAGAAGCCGGTGATGCGCTCGAAAATTTCGACCAAGCCTACGAACGCTATGTGGATCATCTAATCAAAAAAACAAGTTTCGGCGAGCGCTGGGCTCGAGTCTGGCTCGACCTCGCGCGCTACGCAGATTCCGCGGGTTACGCGGAAGATCCTCCACGTACCATTTGGGGCTATCGTGACTACGTTATCCGTTCTCTTAATGCCAATAAACCCTTCGATCAATTCACCCGTGAGCAGCTCGCCGGCGACTTACTCGACGAACCGACCCAAGAACATATGGTCGCCACCGCGTTCCACCGCAACACCCTCACCAACAACGAAGGCGGTACCAGCGACGAAGAGTTTCGTAACGTCGCAGTCGTTGACCGAGTGAACACCACGATGGCGGTTTGGATGGGAACGACTATCGATTGCGCCCAATGTCATACTCACAAATACGATCCGCTCACCCAGGAGGAATACTTTAAACTCTTCGCGATCTTTAACCAAAGCGAAGACGCAGACCGTCGCAATGAAAGCCCTATCATTGCGATTATGAGCGATACTCAAAAGGCCGAAAAAGCTTCCGTCGAAAAACAAGTCGCAACCAAAAAGGCCGCTTTCGAAAAAGACAGCGAGAGCATGAAGGCCGATCGGGTCGCGTGGCTCAAACGGGTAACGCAACCCGCCACCTGGGATGTCATTACCCCGACCAAAGCCGAAACCAGCTCCGGCGCGGAACAACTAAAGCTTACGATTCAAGCATCAGGAACGCTCACCTCCGATGTCAAAAACGAACCGGCCAACGGCAATTATTCCATTCGCTGGGTTGGCCCGAAGTCCGAAACCATGCTCAGTGGGATTCGTCTCAACGTCTCCGATAAGCAAGACGGGAACATCGTTATCACCCACGCCTCTGCCACCTGGCAACCAGATGAATCAAAGCCGGTGCTCGGACGCATCGTCCGCATCGATTTACCCGGTAAAAAACGCATCATCAATCTCGCGGAAATCCAAATCTTCGGCCAAGGCAAAAACCTTGCGCTTACCGCGAAACCTAAGCAGAGCTCTACCGATTTCGGGGGCGATGTGAAACGCATCAACGATGGAATGACCGAGGGGAACTTCGACAATATATTGGGCACGCACACCAAAATCGAAGACAACCCTTGGATCGAAATCGATCTCGGACGGGCAATGCCGATTAACCAAATCGTCGTCTGGAATCGCACCGGAGCTGAATTGCCCGAACGTCTAAAAGGCTACAAAATATCGATCTTGGATGCCGATCGGAGCCCCGTTTGGGAGAAGGTGCCTGGCGATTTTCCAAAGCCCAGTGCCGCCTTCGACCTCTCGGGCGCCCGCACCATTCCCTTCGAGCTAGCCGTCGCGAGCTACGAACAAAATGGCTTTCCCGCCGCTGCGGTTCTAACCGCTAAGCCCAATCTCAAAAGCGGTTGGGCCATTGCAGGTGGACTCGGCAAAGCTCAGTCGCTCTCGCTCTTTTTAGCCAAGCCAATGTCAATAAAAGGCGGAAGCCTTCAGCTCCATCTCGAGCAACAATCTATTCACACCAATCATTTATTAAACCACTTTTCGCTGTCGCAAACTCAGGACGAGGTTGCCTCGGATCTCGCGCGTATGCCCAAAAATGTTCGGGCCCTTGTGTCCAAGCCAGAAAGTAAATGGAGCGCCAAGGAACGTGATCTCATCACGGCGCATCATCGTAACATCAGCCCCGTGAATGCCAAAGAACGCAACGAGCTCGCAGGGCTTGAAAAGAAACTCGCGGCGCTGAAGCCAATCAATACCGTGCCCGTCATGCGCGAACTTCCCGCAGACAAGCAACGCAAAACCTTTGTCCAGCTTCGCGGTAGTTTTCTAAACCTCGGTGACGAAGTGACCCCCGGTGTTCCCGCTGTCTTTCATCCCCTTGAAGACAAGGCAGCGCCTGACCGCCTCGCCCTCGCAAATTGGCTCATGGACGATGCAAACCCATTAACCGCCCGTGTCGTGGCCAACCGTCATTGGGAACATATTTTTGGAGTCGGCATTGTTGAAACCAGCGAGGAATTTGGCTCCCAAGGCGAAGTACCTTCTCATCCTGAGCTCCTCGATTGGCTCGCGCTCGATCTCCGCCAAAACGGTTGGGACTTAAAGCGTTTTATCAAACAACTGGTCATGAGCGCGGCCTATCAGCAGTCCTCTGTCACCAGCATCGCGAAGCAGGAAGAAGACCCTTACAATCGCATGGTCTCCCGCGGACCACGCTTCCGCATCACGGCGGAAATGGTGCGAGACCAGGCCCTCGCCATCAGTGGCCTCCTGAGTCACAAAATGTACGGCCCACCGGTCAAGCCTCCTCAGCCCAACAGCGGTTTACTTGCCGCCTTCGGAAGTGCCACCGACTGGCAGACCAGCAAAGGCGAAGACAAGTATCGCCGAGGTATTTACACCACCTGGCGCCGTAGCAATCCCTATCCTTCGATGGCGACCTTCGATGCGCCCAACCGCGAGATTTGCACCGTTCGCCGCAGCCGAACCAATACCCCACTTCAAGCCCTCGTGACCTTGAACGACCCGGTTTATGTCGAAGCAGCGCAGGCCTACGCACGCCAGCTTCACGCGGTCAAAGGGGATTCCACCGAAAAGGCCGCCTATGCCATCCAACGCGCCCTGATTCGTCAACCCCGCGCGGAAGAACTCGAACGAATCGTCAGCCTATACGATGACATGCTCGACGAATACGCCGCCAATCCGGAGGACGCAAAGCTGATGAGCAACGCAAAAGATGGCGAGCCTGCGGTAGAGCTCGCAGCGTGGACCATCGTCGCCAACGTCATCCTTAATCTCGATGAAATATTCATGAAGCGCTAAGCCTCGATGCATTTTTAGACGCCTCGGTTAATCCTTTTTCCCTCCGATCCTATGACGCCCATTCACGATCAACTTCAGCTCCGTACTCGCCGCCACTTTTTGCAACAATCTGCAGCGGGCATTGGCGGTATTGCTCTCAATGCCTTGCTCGCTGGCGAAGCCTCTGGCGCTTCGGCGAAACCCAAACCGGCCAAACCGGCCAACCCGCTTGCCCCAGCTCGTCCGCATTTCGCCCCCAAAGCCAAGCGGGTAATCTACCTACACATGACCGGCTCGCCTCCCAATTTGGACATGTTCGATCACAAGCCCGAGTTGGTAAAGCGCGACGGCCAAGATTGTCCCGACGAGTTTTTGAAAGGCAAACGCTTTGCCTTCACGTCGGGTATGCCAAAGCTGATGGGTTCGCCCCGCACCTGGGCTCAGCACGGGGAGAGTGGGCTTTGGATGTCCGATGCAGTGAAGAACTTCCACGGCATCGCAGATGAAATGTGCATGGTGCACTCGATGCATACGGATCAGTTCAATCACGCGCCGGCTGAGCTCTTGGTGTATACCGGTTCGCCTCGTTCTGGCCGTCCTTCGATGGGTTCGTGGGTGACCTACGGTCTCGGTTCAGAAAATGCGAACCTCCCGGGTTTCGTGGTTCTCATCTCCAGTGGCGTCCAGCCCAATGGCGGTAAAAACTCGTTTGGGTCCGGCTTTATTCCCTCGGTGTATCAAGGGGTGCAATGTCGATCCAAAGGGGATCCGGTTTTGTATTCCTCGGATCCCAATGGCATGCACCGAGGCACTCGGCGCAAGACGCTCGACGCACTGCGTGATCTCAATGAGATACAGGCCGAAGAGATGGGCCACCCCGAAACCTTAACGCGAATTTCCCAGTACGAACTCGCATTCCGCATGCAGACCTCGGTGCCCGAAGTCATGGACATCACCAAGGAATCCAAGAAGACCCTGGAAGCCTACGGAGCCGAACCCGGCGCCTCAAGCTTCGCAAACAACTGCCTGCTTGCACGGCGTATGAGTGAAGCCGGGGTCCGCTTCGTGCAACTCTTCGATTGGGGTTGGGATTTCCACGGCACGAAACCGGACGAAGGACTGCGCGATGGCTTGACCAATAAATGCGCCACCATGGATAAGCCAGTCGCGGCCTTGATCAACGATCTTAAGCAACGTGGTTTACTCGACGAAACCTTGATCGTTTGGGGCGGAGAATTTGGCCGCACGCCATTCCGCGAAGGCCGTACCTCAAAATCAAACGTTCTCGGGCGAGACCATTTCCCGGATGCCTTTACCATGTGGATGGCGGGGGGAGGGGTCAAAGGCGGTTTCGATTATGGCGCCTCCGACGAACTCGGATTCTCCGTCACCGAAAACCCAGTGCACGTGCACGATTTACAAGCCACCATCATGCACATCATGGGCTTCGATCACGAACAACTGACCTACCGGTTCCAAGGCCGCGACTACCGACTCACCGACGTGCACGGCCACGTAATCAAAGACCTGTTAGCTTAGTTTAGGTTGATCCGAGGAGGCATTAGACGCCCTTCTTGGCGACTAGTTTGTGGATATCTGTTGACCAATTAGATAAATACTGTATTTTTTTAGAGTGAATCTTCCGTCGGTTATAGAATTTTTTGCTGGAAGCGGCCTTGTTACAGAGGGCTTGGCCAATCATTGTGACGTGATCTGGGCGAATGATATTTCTGCTAAAAAATCATTGATCTATACTGCTAATCACTCCGATAGTCATTTTTTACTTGAAGATATTGTCAATATCAATGGTTCCGACTTGGAAGATTGTGACATTTCCTGGGCGAGTTTTCCCTGTCAGGATCTTTCACTTGCCGGAAAAATGAAGGGGCTAAAAGCTGAGAGAAGTGGAATGTTTTGGGAGTGGTTAAGGATCATGGACGAAATGGTTTCTGCTCCTTCTATTCTTTGCCTAGAGAATGTTATTGGCCTCCTTTCTAGCCGAAATAGTGAAGACTATCTTATACTCCATCGTGCTTTAGCAGATCGAGGATATCGTGTTGGTCCCATGGTCTTAGATGCCTTAGGATGGGTGCCTCAGTCACGTCGCAGGGTCTTCATTGTCGCGGTTAAACATCATGTCGATACGCTAGCACATGAGGATGTCGCACCAAATTGGTTACACCCGAAGGTGCTGACAAGAGCCACATCCCGGCTCGTTGATTTTTCTTCGCTTGTCTGGTGGCGTATGGTTGCGCCTGCACCTCGTGCAGCAAAAATTGAAGATCTGCTTGATTGGGACGAAGCATGTTTTGACGAGGAACGAGCGCGTAAACTTATGGGTTTGATTCCTCCTGCTCACCGTAAACAAATGGAACGTCAAGCATCCCTTTCTTCACGCATGGCGTTTCCTGGCTATCGTCGAACTCGAAATGGTAAGCAGGTTCTTGAACTCCGGTTTGATCATATTTCAGGGTGCCTTCGGACTGCTGAAGGCGGAAGCAGTAAACAGTTTTTGATTTTGTGGCAAAGTGGAGATTGGTCCGCGAGGCTCTTAACCCCAAGGGAAGCGGCTCGCCTTATGGGGGCACCTGAAGGTTACATCTTAGGCAAGACTTACAACGAGTCATACAATGCAATGGGGGATGCCGTAGTCGTTCCTGTCGTATCTCATTTGGCAAAATATTTATTAAATCCAATCGCATCTTCTTCCCGCAAAAATCATAAATCTACTCATGACGTTGGAACAAAAACTCAAAGATTTCGCCTCCACGCATAAGTTTCTGCAAAAGGGGAGCTTGAGCGTCGCGCTCGTACTGACAAGAAATGTCAGAGAAGCAAAATTTCCCCTTACGTCATCAGATTTTATTACGGAAGGTAAAGGGCAAGTTAAGGGCTTAGGTGGGGATGCGGTTCAAAAGATATTAAAAGATCATGGCATCTCAAGGCTTTTGGCCAAAGAGGGCGGCAGGACTAGCCGTGGCAGTATTTCAAACATGGAGAAGTATGTTCATTTTTTAAATCAACTTTTTGAAAATGGCATGCTCGATTTAAATCAAATAGAAGCATGGTGGGTTGGGCAAGTTCGTGATTTTTTGCCGCCTTCCCTCTCAAGTTGAAGCTGGTTTCTGGGATGTCCGTTCAAAGTGCATTGGACTCTCTATTTGAAGAAGCCATCAAGCGGCAAGAAGAGTCTCAGGGTACAATGGTTGTGGGCTCACTAATGCAGCATTTAGTCGGGGCGAAACTGGAAGTCCTTTATCCTGACATCCAAATTGACCATCATGGTGCTTCTGTTGCCGATGAGCCAACTGGAAGACCTGGTGACTTCTTTGTTAATTCTTGTTCCATTCATGTCACGACAACTCCCACCGAACGACTTATGTTCAAGTGCCAGGAAAACTTAGATGCCGGGTATTCAGTATTAGTTATTACGACTGATAGGGGAGTTGTCTCCGTTGACAATTTGAGTGAAAATCAAAGCCTTACAGGTCGGATAGATACACTCGATATTCAGCAATTTCTCGTGGGTAATTTACTTGAATGGTCAACCTTCGAGGCCGGCTCTCGGCATGAGTCATTTTCTAAGCTTATTGAATCGTACAATCGTATTATTGAGGAGTGCGAGACGGATCCGAGTTTGAAAATCTCATTGAGTTAGTTCGGTGCCAATGGTTCCTCAGCACAAAAAAAGCCGCGCCTAGTACAAGGAGCGGCTGTGTAAAAAGAGCGGCTGTGTAAAAAGAGCGGCTGTGTAAAAAGAGCGGCTTTTGTCTAGATAACGACGCTTCCTTTATTCAGGCAGGCGAGTATCCAGGTCAGGTGTGTCTGTCTGAGGCGTTTCGTCTAGGCCAATCAAGGCGTCGAACTCAGATGAAGACTCTTCGCGTGACGCGTATTCGATAAACGCGCGCTCGTCGTTCTCGGTTTCGAGTCCGGACATTTCGCGAGAGATTTTCGCTTCGGCGCGAGCCTTGTTGCGAATATCACGAAGCTTGCTGAGCTCAGCGTTTTTGTCGTCGATACTGATGCCCGAAAGGAGATCGCCAATCTCTTTTTCTTCTTTCGCGGTCATGACTTCTGCCACTGCTTCATTCGCTTCCTGCTTGAGCTGGTCAATACTACGCATCAACGAGGTAAGCTGCGATTTGTGATCGCTGATGGTCCGGGTGTACTCCGCAAGATCTTCTTCGAGTTCCACGGTATGCGACTGCTTTTCTTTCAAGGTGCTACTGAAATCATTAAACGCGGTGAGGCATTTTTTGTATTCTGGATCACTGTGAATATCGTCTTTGGATTTTCCTTCAGCCTGCATTTGCGCCACACGATGCTTCGCTTTGGCGGCAGCACCAGCTTTCAAGGTTTCGAGTCGTTCGATGTCTTTTGTGAGCTGTTGCAAGCTCTGCATCTTCTTCTCTTCCTGCGCGACAAGTGCGGCAACTGCCTTCTTGTATTGCTGGATACTTTTGACTTTATCGCGAATGATTTCGTCGTATTTCGCTTTGATCACGGTTGGATTTGAGTCCAAGCCCGCCCGCGCACCGTCTACTTTTCCAGTAAAGAGTGATAAAATTGATTTAAACCAGTTTCCAATGGCTCTGCCGAGTCCCATAATGATTCTCCGTTGAATTGTTCTTTATTTGTCATGTGATTGGCGCAATTGCGTAGGAAAAGAAAGTCTAAACCCTCCCAATTCGTATGGCCAATATCGCCCTTTTTGAACCCTATTTTTCCGGCTCGCATCGTCAGTGGGTCGAGGGAGTCATGGCGCATTCGAGCCATCGCATACAGGCCTATACCCAACCAGGCCGGCATTGGAAGTGGCGTATGCACGGCGCAGCGCTCACCTTAACCCAAGAGCTTTTACAGGCCGATTCCGCCCCAGATTTGCTTTTGGTGGGGAGCATGATCGATCTCAGTACGGTCGCGGCCTTGCTCCGTGGGCATGAAAACCCTGCCTTCGCTCAGCTCCCGCTCGCGATCTATTTTCACGAGAATCAGCTCACCTATCCTTGGCCCGAAAATGATCCTGACGCCGCGACCGAGCGCCAAGGGCACTTTGTCTGGATCCAATTTTTAAGCGCCTTGCTCGCGGACCGCGTGTATTTTAACTCGGCCTACCACCGCGATTCCTTTTTGGAGGCGCTACCGGCTTGGCTCCGTCGCTTTCCGGATCGTAAGCCGGTTGGCGCGGTGGAAACGATCGCCGCCAAATCCGAGGTGATGCACCTTGGACTCGATTTAGCTCGTTTTGATGCCTTCGCTGATTCTGCCATTGAGTGGCAGGAGGGGGTAGGGGATCTGCCATTGAGTGGCAGAAATTTGTCTGGCGAAATGCTCTCGGATTCCGACCGCGCGGGGCCCTTGGTCCTGTGGAATCATCGCTGGGAATACGACAAGAATCCGGAAGCGTTTTTTGACGCCTTGTTTACTCTCGCGGACGAAGGTGTGGCCTTTCGGGTTGCGGTTTTGGGCGAGCAGTTTCGGCACAGCCCAGAAATTTTTGATGAGGCACGGGAGCGATTGGGCGAACGAGTGGTACAGTTTGGTTTCGCGGAATCAGCCGAGGCTTATGCAAGGTGGTTACGAGCGGCTGATGTTTTACCGGTGACCTCGAATCAAGATTTCTTTGGTGGGTCGATAATTGAAGCGGTGCATTGCGGAGCGGTGCCGATCCTGCCGCGTCGTCTGGCCTATCCTGAACACTTCGATGGCTTGGACTGCTTTTACGAAACCCAAACCGAGTTGGTTGATCTGCTTCGTGACCGGTTGCAGTCGCCGGTAGACGCCGCGCCTTATGTCGAGCGAACCCGAAAGTACGATTGGTCCGTGATCGCTCCCGAGCTGGACCGTCGTTTGAACGGCTTGATCGCTAAATAGAGCCTGTCCTGAATATATCTGCTTTTGAATCGTAACGCGCCGGCATTACGTCGCGCTGCGATTCTGAAACTTTTGCAGTCGATCCATGGAGTCGCGCGCCTGTGTAAAAAATCATATGAAACCGTTCAGGGTGCCATCGACCCGTGATCGTGTATTCGAAATTCCCGACATTCCGCATGGGGCCAGGTCCGAAGGGTCGAGGCATCGAGGCAATTGCGGAATACTTTCTGTCTCGACCTTTCAGGCCTTGAGGTTTTTGGAACGTACCCGGGCCTTCGACCCGGGCTATAATGACGGCGACCCTTCGGGCCTAAAACTCTGCGGGACGGCAGAATTCGGATAAAACGCGATTACCTCAATTGATTACGCAGCTGCTAATCCCGCGCTTGGCGGTTGAAACAGGGCTGCAACGCCATCATGACGTTTCAGGTCAGATTGCGTGAAAAAATGAACTTGATGCAACTGGCGTTTCGTCGGGAACCGACGGCTTATCCTAGGCGGGAGTTTCAACCCCCGTTAGCAAGGAGGAGCTATCGTCGTCGGGAACCGACGGCTTATCCTAGGCGGGGGTTTCAACTCCCGTTAGCAAGGAGGAGCTATCGTCGTCGGGAACCGACGGCTTATCCTAGGCGGGGGTTGAACGAAGCCGCTGCGCGGCAGAAAACCGCGCAGCGATATGGTATAATTTAAGTCTAATCTAATAAAACACCATGAATAAAAAAAACTCCTTCGTTCGCTAACACTTTAAACGCTTTTCGAGACTATGT